>Ga0105048_10007005_pt1 | contig 18147 bp, 19 predicted proteins | sample MAT05_FD_78382 | JGI IMG/M metagenome (GOLD analysis project Ga0105048, IMG submission 78382) | Freshwater microbial communities from Lake Fryxell liftoff mats and glacier meltwater in Antarctica - MAT-05 | ecosystem: Environmental > Aquatic > Freshwater > Ice > Liftoff microbial mat | place...
ACCCTCGAGTGTCTGTACAAGATTCGGACGCAGCGCATCTTTGAGCAGCAGCGACATCGCCCCGGTAGCCTGAAAGTCACGCGCGCGAATGGGCGTGCGATCCTTTCCGCTCGCGGTGCCGACAATGATGTTGCCGAGTCGTTGTTCGAGGTCTTCGGCGTCGGAGGCGAGTGCGACGATCGCCATGACCTCGCTGGCGGGAATAATCACCCAGCGTTCTTCGCGCATCACGCCGTTGCCGGCGCCGATCCCGATGATCGCGCTACGCAGCGCGCGGTCGTTCATGTCGATGGTGCGCGGCCACGTGATGCGCTTGGTGTCGAGGCCGAGCGCATTGCCGTGATACAGGTGATTGTCGACCATCGCCGACAGCAGACTGTGTGCGCTGGCGATCGCGTGAAAGTCACCGGTGAAGTGCAGGTTGATGTCGTCCATTGGGAGCACCTGCGCGTAGCCGCCGCCGGCCGCGCCGCCTTTGACGCCGAACACCGGACCGAGACTGGGCTCGCGCATGCAGAGCACGGCATTGTGTCCGAGGCGACGAAACGCCTGTGACAGGCCCACGCTGACCGTGCTCTTTCCTTCACCGGCCGGCGTCGGGCTGATGGCCGTGACCAGCACCAGTCGGCCCTTGGCGGGCTGCGAGGCCAGCGCCAGCGGTAGCTTGGCCTTGTAGCGTCCGTACTGGTCGATATCGTCGGGATCGAGGCCGAGGTCGGCCGCCACGGCCGTGATCGGGCGCAGGCGCGCCTGCTGGGCAATCTCGATATCGGACGGGACGGACGGCGGGGTGACGGTCATGCGACTCGGTTCATGAAGTGAAGGACGCAGGCACTCCCGAAGATACCGCGAAACACGGCCGTCGGCTGTGTCTCCGGATGGTGATGGTGCATACTTCCCATCGGTGCCGCGGGGGGCATCGCCGCCATCCGACAGAGGACTTCATGATCGTTTCCGTTTTCGGCGCCTCCGGGCGGACGGGTCACGCCTTCATCGCCAGCGCGACCGACGCCGGGATTTCATTGCGACTGCATTACCGGGCGAAGCCCTCGGAGCAGGTGCCCACGTCGTCCACGGTGGTCGTGGGATCACTCAATGATCCGACGGCCGTGCGCGAAGTCTTGCGAGGGGCGGATGCCACGGTCGTCTTGTTCGGCCCGCACCACGATGCCCGCATTCCCTTCTGTGCCGCCGCCACCAAGAACATCATCGCCTCCATGCACACGCAATCGCAGCAGCGGCTGCTGGTGGTGACGGGCGCGATGACGGGTGGCATGGCGTCTAACGTGTCGTTCGCCATGCGCTTCATGCGGAAGATCGTACAACGGTCGGCGCACGACGGCATGGTGGAGGACCGCAATGAGCAGGAGCGTTTCGTGCGGAACAGCAAGTTGGCCGGCTGGACGCTGATCAAGCCGCCGCGTCTCACCGAGGGTCCGGCGACTGACGCCGTGGACATGGGACCCGAACTCTCGGTCGGTATGCGGAGCAGCATTTCCCGTGCGTCGCTGGCCGGTGCGCTGGTGCGTGAGCTGCAGGAGCCGCGATGCGCGCAGCAGGCCGTGTACGCGGCCCATCGCTGATTCGCGACGTCGCCGCCTCGCGATAGCCGCGTGACCGTGGAGCACGTCTTCGCCGCGAAATTCCCGTACGACACGATGGCCACGTTCGTGTTCGGGGTCGCGTTTTGTCTGTACGCACTGTGGGACCTCCGGAAAGAGAATAAACTCGCGGCCTTGGCGGCCCAGCGGGCGGCGCTCCTGAAGCCCCCGCCGTCACCTCCGCCGTATTCCCCTTCATCCAACCCCGTCATGTCCAACGATCCCGAAATGTCCGGCGTCCGCAAGCAGACCTGGGACGAACTTCCGATCGAAGAGCTCACGCCGCTGATCGGCCGCCGCCTGGTTTACAGCGAGTCGACAATGCTGGCGCACGTGTATCTGAAGAAAGGCGCCATCGTGCCGGCGCACGATCACATCAACGAGCAGTTCACGTACGTGCTGTCCGGGACGCTCCGCTTCTGGATCGGCGAACATGCCGATGCACCGGGTGACACGTACACCGACGTGGGTGCTGGTGACGTGCTGGTGATCCCGAGCCACGTGCGGCATCGCGCCGAAGCGCTCGAAGACACGCTCGACGTGGACATCTTCAATCCTCCGCGGCAAGACTGGATCGACAAGACCGACGACTACCTGCGCGGCACCCGCTGATGGATCTCGGCATTCAGGGAAAAGTCGCGCTCGTGTGCGGTGCCAGCCGCGGCATCGCGTTCGCGGCGGCAGAAGAGTTTGCGCGCGAAGGCTGTACGCTGGTGATCTGTTCCCGCGACGCCGCGTCGATCGGGAACGCGAAAGCGAAACTCGAAGCACTCGGCGCCTCGGTCACCGCCATTGTCGCTGACCTCTCCACGGAAGCTGGCATTGCCGACATCATCGCGCAGACCATGGCCGCGCACGGACGCGTCGACATCCTCGTGGCGAACACCGGTGGCCCTCCTACCGGCGCGGCGATGTCGCACTCGTGGGAAGCGTGGAGCGGCGCCAGCGAACTGCTGCTGCGCAGCGTGATCGAACTCACCCGCGCCTTCGTGCCCGGCATGCGTGAGCGAAAATGGGGACGGGTGGTCTCGATCACGTCACTGGCCGTGAAGCGTCCGCAGGGATCGTTGGTGCTCAGCAACAGTTTGCGCGCGGCCGTCACCGGCTATCTGCGTACGCTGGCCGACGAAGTCGCGGGCGACGGGGTGACGGTGAACTCGGTGCTTCCTGGCTTCACGGCCACGGAGCGACTGGATGCACTGGCCACTGCCACGTCCACGCGTACCGGCCAGAGCCGCGAGTCGGTGTTCGACGGCTGGACCGCGGAAACGCCGGTCGGTCGACTCGGACGCCCCGACGAGTTGGCCGCGGTGATAGCTTTCGTCTGTTCTGCGCGTGCCGGGTTTATAACCGGGCAAGCCGTGTTGGTGGATGGCGGCGCCGTGCGTTCGCTGCTGTAGCCCTCTCTTTTCTTCTTCCCGCAGCGTTCCGACATGAGCCAAATTGCCGAGAGCCAGTGGATCTGGCGCGATGGTGCGTTCATCCCGTGGGCGGATGCCACGATTCACGTGCTGAGCCATTCCGTGCAGTTCGGCTCGTCGGCGTTCGAGGGTATTCGCGCGTACAGCACGCCGCGTGGTCCGGCCATCTTCCGGCTGCGCGAGCATCTTACACGACTGCTGATGTCGTGCAAGATCTACCGCACGGATGTGCCGTATACGATCGACCAGCTCATCGCCGCGTCGCGTGAACTGATAGTTCGCAACGGTCTGGAGTCGTGCTATCTCCGCCCGATGGTCGTGCGCGGCTACGGTTCGGCCGGCATGGTACCCACGGGTGCACCGGTCGAGGTGTATCTGCCCTGCTGGCCGTGGGGGACGTATCTGGGTGCCGGCGCGCTCGAGAACGGCGTGGATGCCTGCATCTCGTCGTGGCATCGCGTGGAGCCGAATACGATACCGGCCATGGCGAAGATCGCCGGCAACTATCTGAGCGGTCAGCTCATCAAGATGGAAGCGGTGGCCAACGGCTACGCCGAAGGCATCGCGCTGAGCCCGGGCGGCATGGTGAGCGAAGGCTCCGGTCAGAACGTGTTTCTCGTGTCGGGCGGCACGATCGTGACCACGCCGCTCGACGGCACGATTCTGGGCGGCATCACCCGTGACACGATCATGACGCTGGCGCGCGAGGCGGGTATCCCTGTGCGTGAGGCGCATATTCCGCGCGAAATGTTGTACATGGCCGACGAAGTGTTCTTCACCGGCACGGCGGCCGAGATCACGCCGGTGCGCAGCATCGACAAAATTACGATCGGTGCCGGCAAGCCGGGACCGGTGACCACGCTCATGCAGACGCAGTATCTCGACATCGTCCACGGTCGCGTCGATGACACGCATGGCTGGCTGACGCACTGTCGCGATTGATGGCGCACACGTGAACCACGGGAGCAACCCATGGCGCTGACGTCCACCATGTACGCGCTGCAGGTGGCGCTCGCCGACGTCGATCGTGGCGTGTACGAGTCGCTCGAGTTCCGTATGGCGATGCACCCGTCGGAATCTCCAGAGTACTTCGTGGCGCGGCTGCTCGCGTACTGTCTGGAATACGGCGAAGGGATCGCCTTCTCTCGTGGCATTTCCGATCCGGATGAGCCGCCGCTGAGCGTGCGCGACCTGACCGGTAGCCTGAAGGTGTGGATCGAACTCGGTGCGCCCGATGCCGCCCGGTTGCACAAGGCCAGCAAGGCCGCGCCACGGGTGGTGATCTACACGCATCGTGATCCGGCGCAGCTGTGGCGTCAGTGGGAAGGGGAGAAGATTCATAAAGCCGAACAGATCGAACTCTACGTGTTCGAGCGTGAGCTGATCGACGCCATCGCGGAGAAGCTCGATCGACGTATGAAAGTCGAGTTGTCGGTGACCGATGGCACGATATTCGTCAACATCGCCGGCTCGACGCTGAGCGGTACCGTACAGAAACTCGCGGTGCGCTGAGCCCGGATGGACCGCGTGTCACCACAGCGATTGAACGGGCATTCATGACAACGATCGTCAGGACGTTCGGCCGCTTGGCGCCGGCAATTGCCCTGCTCACGGGGTGTGCGGCGATTACGCGCGCGCCGACCACGGTGGCGAACCTGCAGCGAGACGCCGTTTCGATCGACGCCCAGCATCGCGCACTGCGCGACACGGTGATCGAACGGCTGGTGCGACGTGTCGCGAAACGGGGAGATCGCACGGTGGATGTGCTGATGCTCTCCGGCGGTGGTCAGAACGGCGCGTTCGGCGTCGGCTTTCTGCGCGGCTGGCAGCAACGCGCCGCCGATTCGATGCCACAATTCGATCTCGTGACTGGCATCAGCACTGGCGCCTTGCAGGCACCGTACGCGCTGATCGGCACGCGTAGTGCGATCGATACGATCACGGCATTGTACGCGCGTGCCGCCCAGAGCTTCGCGCCGTCACTCGATTGGTGGTTCTGGATCCGCCCCTCCGGCGGACTGGTGAACACGAAACGGTTCGATCAAACGATCGCCCAGACCTTCAACGGCCCGCTCCGTGACGAGTTGCAGGCGGCCTTCGCGAACGATCAACAGCTTGTGTTCGGGACCACGGATTTCGATCTCGGCATCGGTCGGATGTGGTCGCTGGGCGATGAGATGGGAAGCGCTCGCTCCGTAGCCACCGACGAACGCACCCGGCAGCTGCTCAAGGGTGCGACCGCCATCCCGGGTATTTTCCCGCCGGTCATGATCGACGGGCATCTGCAGTCCGACGGCGGGGTGATCGAGAATATCCTGCCGCTGCTCACGTTCGAGGACTACACACGCCTTGGCCAGCGATTGCAGGCGCGCGGGCTCTCGGATGTCACGGTACGCGTGTCTGTCATCATGAATCTGTGGACGCACGCGGTACCGATAGTCATGAAGCCGTCGGCGCGACGCGCGATCAGCAGTCGCTCCACCTCGCTGCTGTTCTACGCTCATCAGCCGGCCACACTGGCGGCGCTCGAGAATCTTTCGCGTGCGGTCAGTGATCGGGTGCCCGGTTTGCGGATGCAGGTGCGAGTGGCCGCCATGCCCAGCGAAGAATCGGTGTCTCCGGGTGCGGACGCACTCTTCGAGCGTCGCTTCATGCTGCGTCTCGACTCCCTCGGATTCAGCAAGGCGCAAAGCGCCACGCCCTGGGATGCACGAATCCCGAGCGCGTTCACACGCCCCGAAGTCCCACTGCGTTTGCGCTAGGGTACCAGTATCACGCACGCCTCGACTCCCGCCGCTGCTGCAGGTATTGACGCACTCGAGGTCGTGCGCGCGGAACCGTTGTGCGCGGAAACGCCGGCGCGGTTGCTGTCGTCGTCGATCACGCCAGCGGCCAGCGTGTATGTCCGCAGCAACTTTGCGCTGCCGCCGCTCAGCGCGACGCACACGATCGACATCGGTGGTGCGGTGCAGTCACCGTTCGCGATCTCGCTGCCCGAACTGGCGGCGTTGCCGCAGCGCCACGTCACGGTCACGATGGAGTGCGCCGGCAACGGCCGCCTCGGGATGGACCCGGTCCCACCCGGTGAGCCGTGGCGCTTCGGTGCCGTGAGCACGACCACCTGGTCGGGAATCTCGCTGCGCACGCTGTTGGAGCGCGCGGGCCTCGCGCGTGACGTGGTGGAAATTCTCGGGTTCGGGGCCGACACCGGGCCGCGTGAGGACGCCGCGGGTGACGTGCGCTTCGCGCGGTCGCTGCCGATCGCCGATGCGATGCATCCGGATACGATCGTGGCGACGCACATGGCGGGCGCACCGCTGTCGGCCAATCACGGGGCACCAGCGCGCCTGATCGTGCCGGGATGGTATGGCATGGCGAGCGTGAAGTGGCTCGTCGGTCTCGAGGCCCTTGTGACCCCGTTTGGCGGCTACTTCCAGCGAATGCGCTACGTGTACGACGTGGACGGCGCGGTCGAGCCGGTGCGTCGCGCGCGGGTGAAATCGATGATCACGTCACCGATCGACGGCCAGCAGTGCGCGCGTGCGGTGACGGTGCAGGGCTGGGCGTGGTCGGGCGCGGGTGCGATCACGCGCGTGGAGCTGGCGGTGAACGACGCGCCGGTGTGGATCGACGCTGCGCTGGGCACGCCGGCGTCGGCGTATGCGTGGACGCCGTTCGAGGCGGAGCTGGTGCTGCCTGATGGGGGCGCGGCGACGATTTGGAGTCGCGCGACGGATACGGCGGGGAACACGCAGCCGGAGCGGATTGCGTGGAACCGGCTGGGGTACGGGAACAACGGGGTAAGGGGAATGCAGGTGGGGGTGGGGTGACTGCTTTGGGGCGCGGGGAATAAGGGGCGCTGGGAATTAAGGGGCGCTGGGAATTAAGGGCGCTTGGAGGCGCGGGTGGTGCTGTCGACCGCGGTTTACTAGCGTACGGCATGACGAACACAGCGACTGACGACCGCTTGGCGGGTGATTTCGCGATTCGTTTGGCCACGGCGGCCGACGCGAGTGCGTTGTCCGAGTTTGCGGCGCACGTGTTTCATGAAACGTTCGCGCCCGATAATGATCCCGCGGATATGCAGGTGTATCTGCGCGACGCGTTCACGCCGGACAAACAGGCGGCGGAGATCGCCGATCCGTTGTGTGTTTGTCTCATTGCCGACGTTGGCGGGGGGATGGCTGGATACGCGCTGCTGCGTGCCGACGCGAACAGTCCTCGTTTCGCCGCGGACCCGACGGTGGAGCTGCAACGCTTCTACGTGGACCACGCGTGGCATGGTCTGGGCATCGCGTCGCGACTCATGGCCGCGTGCGTGGAGGCGGCGCGAGTGAGCGGCGGCGACACGATGTGGCTTGGTGTATGGGAGCGGAATGCGCGGGCAATCCGCTTCTACGCCAAGCACGGATTCATTGATACGGGCACGCAGGAATTTCTGCTTGGCACCGATTTGCAGACCGACCGCGTGATGGTGCGGTCGGTCGCAGGCGGGCTTTAGCGCTTACGCAGCGGCACCGGAGCGGTGGGGACGTCCATCTCGGTCGTCAAATGCGTCGCGCCGCGATGGCACATCACGCACGTCGTCTTCGGGCGCGGGTCGTCGAGTTCCTTGACCTTGTCGATGTACTTCCGGTCGATATCTCGCTGCATCTTCACCATTTGCATGGCGATGATCTTGTCCTTCCGTGCGTCGCTGGCGTAATCCTTGTTGTCCATGTGACAGCCGGTGCAGTTGATGCCCAGACCGCGACCGAACTGTTCGTCCATCATGGTGACGAACTCTCTCGCAGGCATCGTCTTATGCAGCTTGACATTCTTGAAGACGGTGCCGGCCGGTTCATTCTCACGGCCCACGAGCGTCGCCATCAACTCGGCCACGGCTTCCCGGCGCAGCGTATCGAGTTTCATCGGCGTGGGGGGTACACGTCGAGGGCCCTGAGGCCGCGCCGGCGCAGCGCCCTCCGCCGATGCGATGGGACGCGCTTCCTGGACCGCCCCTTCTTTGGCGCCACGGGCGCAGGCGACCGCCGACCCGATCATCACTACCGACATCACCACCCACGAACGCATACGGCCTCCAAGGCTCCAACCAAGGTTCACACCACTGAGCACCGTCAATGTACGCAGGCGCGCGTGGTCAGCGCTTCTTCGCCAGGATCGTTCCGCGGCACGTAATCGCGCCGCACGAGCAGGGAAATCGCTTCTTGGCGGCCGGCGTGTGGCGCTCTGGCAGAATATAGGCGTAGTCGTACACCAGCTCTTCGCCGACTTCGATGTCGTGGATCGTGTCGATCCAGATACGCCCACCGTCGATCACCGCGTCGCAGTTGGGGGCGCAGGAGTGATTGAGAAACCGGGCTTCGTTCCCGTTCACCGCGGCATCGATCACCGCGTCGTCGTCGACGGCGAAGAGATAGGTATGGTGACGCTCGCCGACCACGTCCGGGTAGCGCGCTTCGGCGGCGCTCGGGGTCAGTCGCTCACCGGCATATTCGATGATGCGCGTGTCGGCGGCGATTGGGCGGGTGGCGTACCCCCCGAAGCCCTGAATCGGGGAGTGACGAACCTCGAACGGAAGGGACATATCGGTCATGATGACTGACAATCTCACCTATTTCGCCTTGTGAAGCCACATCTGGGGCCTGAAATAGGATATATTGAAAATCTCAACAGGAGACTTGACATATGAAACAGCCGGACGAGCGCGATGTCGCCGCACGGAACAGCGAGCGCGACGTCAGCGAAACCGGATTCGCGGCCCTCGGACTCGACCCCCGCATTGCCTTGGCGCTTGCTGCGTTAGGCTACGAAGAACCGACACCCGTCCAGCGCGCTGCGATTCCGCCGTTGCTGGAAGGTCGTGATGTATTGGCGCAGGCGGCCACCGGTACCGGCAAGACCGCGGCGTTCGCGTTGCCGTTGTTGAGCCGCGTGAATACAAACGCGAAGGGCAGCGAGCGCACCTCCGCGCTCATTCTCGTGCCCACCCGTGAACTCGCCATGCAGGTGGCCGAAGCGGTGCATCGCTACGGCAAGCCGATGGGCGTGAGCGCGCTGGCCGTGTACGGCGGCTCCTCGATGGAGATGCAGGTGCGCGCCCTCAAGCGCGGCGTCGACGTGGTGATCGCGACGCCTGGGCGCGCGCTCGATCACATCCGTCGTCATACGCTGCAGATGACGTCGCTGAAAACCGTCGTGCTGGACGAAGCCGACGAGATGCTCGACATGGGCTTCGCGGAAGATCTCGAGGCGATTCTCGAGGCTACCCCCAAGTCGCGTCAGACGGCGCTCTTCTCGGCCACACTGCCGCAGCGCATCGTCAGCATCGCAAAGCGTCAGCTGCGTGATCCCGTGCTCGTCACGATCGATCGCGAAGTCGTACCCGCCGGCGAAGCGGCCCGCGTGCGTCAGGTGGCATACATCGTGCCGCGCGCGCACAAGATGACGGCCCTCGCGCGTGTGCTCGACATCGAGCAGCCCACGAGCGCGATCGTATTCTGCCGCACGCGCACCGAAGTGGACGAACTCAGTGAAACGTTGATGGCGCGTGGGTTGCGCGCGGATGCGTTGCACGGTGGCTTGAGCCAGGACCAGCGCGATCGCGTCATGACGAAGTTCCGCACGAAGAAGACCGACCTGCTGATCGCCACCGACGTCGCGGCGCGCGGTCTCGACGTGAAGCACGTATCACACGTGGTGAACTTCGATGTGCCGGCCGACGCCGAGTCGTATGTGCACCGCATCGGCCGTACGGGTCGGGCCGGTCGTGAAGGGGTGGCGATCACGCTGGCCGAACCGCGTGAACATCGCTTGCTGCGCAACATCGAACGCATGACGAGTCAGCGGATCGAGATCGCGCAGGTGCCGACGGTCGACGATCTGCGCGCGCATCGCCTCGAGCTGGTGCGTACGACACTGCGTGAGACGATCATGGAAGGTGGTCTCGACAAGTTCCGCGGTATCGTGGAGTCGCTGGCCGATGAGTTCGACGTGATGGACATCGCCGCTGCGGCCGTGAAGCTGTTCGATTCGCAAGACGAGTCGGAGGAGCAGGACATTCCGGCCGTGCAGCCGCGTTCGGATGATCGTGGTTCGCGCGACGGCAGCCGTGGACGTGAAGGCGCCGGTGCAGGCGCCCGTGAGGGCGGTCGTCCGAGTCGCAGTGGGGAAGAGGAAGCATCGCGCGGCGCGAAAGCCACCAAGCGTACGAAGCCGGAGTGGAGTGTCGCGCGGTTGTGGGTCGGTGCGGGTCGTAAGCTGAAGATGCGTCCGGGCGATCTCGTGGGCGCGATCGCAAATGAAGTGGGCATCGACGCCAGCGTGATCGGCGCCATTCAGATCGCCGACGGGTACAGTACGGTCGAGGTGCCGGAGGAGATCGCCGAGGATATCATCACGGCGCTGCGGAATACGACGATCAAGGGCAAGAAGGTGTTGGTGCGTCGCGATCGGATGCGCTGACCACACTAGCTATTCGTGTACCGACGGCGGGTCCTCTCGTGCTTCAGCGCGCGAGAGGTCCCGGTCGCGGCTGGTGTTCAGCAGTCGGTGCGCGGTGGTGCCGGTGATCAATCGCACGCCACGTTGAAAGGTGACGTACTGAAACGCCCATTGCACGAACACCGTGATGCGATTGCGGAGGCCGGCGAGATACAGGATGTGGACGAAGAGCCACGCGAACCATGCGATGTATCCCTGCAACTCGAGTGCACCGATTTCCGCGACGGCGCGGTGGCGCCCGATCGTCGCGAGATTGCCCTTGTCGAAGTAGCGGAAGAACGTGCGCGGCGTGCCACTCAGATCGTGCAGGATGCACTGTGCCGCGTGCTCTCCCATTTGATTGGCCGCCGGGGCCACGGACGGCACCGGTGTGCCGGCGTCGGTGAGTACGGAAGCAATGTCCCCGACCGCAAAGACATGGCTATCGCCGGGCAAGGCGAGGTCGGGTCCTACGATCACGCGTCCAGCGCGGTCGAGCGGCGCACCGAGTTGCTTCCCGAGGGGGGACGCCTCGTTGCCAGCGCCCCAGAACACCGTGTGCGCGAAGATCCGTTCGCCCGACGCCACGGTCACGCCCGCGTCGTCCACGTTCGTCACTGCCGTGTTGGTGCGCACGTCGACGCCGAATTCACGAAGGTCGCGCTCGGCACGTGCGCTGAGCGATTCCGGAAACTGCGGCAGCAGTCGCGGGCCGGCTTCGAGGAGCACGACACGAGCGGACGCGGGATCAAAGCGCCGGAAATTGTGCTTCATGGCTTTGCGCGTGATCTCGGGCATCATACCGGCCAGTTCGACACCGGTCGGGCCACCGCCGACGATCACGAAGGTGAGCAGCGCTTCGCGCTGCCCTTCCGCACTGGCACGCTCGGCCGCTTCGAAGCTGAGCAGAAAGCGGCGGCGCATTTCGAGGGCGTCTTCGATGCTCTTGAGACCCGGTGCGTTGTTCTCCCATTCAGGATGTCCGAAATAGGCATGCCGCGCGCCGCTGGCCACGATCAGATAGTCCCACGCCACGATACTGCTGCCGCCGTCGAGCGTGAGCGTGTGCCGCGGCACATCGATGCTGTGCACCTCCGCCATGATCACCGTGGCATTCGGCTGATCGCGGAGCATCCAGCGAATGGGGACCGTGATGTCGGACGGGTTGAGCACCGACAACGACACCTGATACAGCAGTGGCTGAAACAGGTGGTGATTGGTGCGATCGATGAGCGTGATGCGCACATCGGCCTTGGCGAGTGTGCGCGCAGCAGTCAGCCCCGCGAAGCCGCCACCGACGATGACTACGTGCGGTCGAGGATCGGTGGCGTGCATGCTGGTGACTCGCGTACTGGTGTTCGGTTCAGCCTTCACAACGTGTCCGGTGATGGAGCGAGGGGATCCTCGGAGCCGATTACTTCGTCCAGAAGACCAGGCTGCCGCAGCCGCCGAGACCCGGCTGGAACTGGGCGGGGACCTGACCGACCATGTACACCTCGATCCCCGCGATGTCCTTCGGGCGGATGAAACCGTCCAGATCGCCGGACGTGATGCCGTTCATCCACTGACCATTAATGTAAATCGCGGGCTCACAGCGATCTTCGAATACGCCACGCATCATGACTTTTTCTTCGGCGTCCATGGTGCGATCGAGAAAGAGCCCAGGCACCGAGCGGAAGATCTCCGACGTGACGAACGGTTGCCGAACGGCGATATCGCCGGGCGTCAGGAAACGACCTACGCTCGAGCGACGACGCTGCTGAAAGCCGACCATATTCATGTCGACGGTGCGTGCCGCGCTGATCTTCATGGTGTCGAGCACCGACTGGAAGGTGGCGAGCGCGACGCGTAATGGGGCGATGCTGTCGACGATGTCGACGGCGCGTCGAACGGGATAATAGCCCACGGCGCGCACTTCCAGCATGCGTGTGCCCGGCGGCGCGTCGGTGAGTGTCCACTCGCCGCGTGCATTGGTACGTGTGATCGGACCATCGACGATGCCGACCTGCGCGCCAGCCAGCGGACGGTCATCGGTGGTCGCTCGCACGATCCCGCTGAGGCGACCATCACCCACATGGATCTTGCGCGTGCTGTCCGCGGCCGCGGTCACCATTCGCGCCGAGCCAAGGTACAGCTCTCTTCGCTGAAAGCCCGCGGCCGGCATCTGCACCTCGATGATGGCGGTGCTGTCGGCGCCGCGCGTGGCCATGAGCATCATGACGCCGGGGCCGGGCACGTTGCAGAGGGAAAACCAGCCGTTCTCACGGGTCAGTGTGGTCCGCCGAGGGGTACGTCGCGTCATTCCGGTCGTGCTGAACGTCAGTTCAATCCATTCGGCGATCACGGTCACACCAGGTGCCGGGGTCCGCCCTGACGCCCCGTACACGGAGCCGATCAATACCGCGCCGGCGCCCGGACCCGATGGGGCACCACAAACGGCGGCACGCAGTCGCTCGGGAGAAGGCACGGCCAGATTCGCCTGGACGGCACCAGTGCCAGTGACGGCCACGGCACGCGCGATCGGCTCGAGCCCGAGCGAGTCGAGCATGGGATGAAAGAAGCCGAGCGTGTAGCGTCCCGTTGGCACGCTGTCGAAGCTGAATCGTCCGGAGAAGTCGGAGACGATCGTGCGGCCGAAGTTGGCGAGCGTGTCGTCGCCCACCAGTTGGACCACTGCGCCCAAAAGCGGACGGGCAGCGACGCTGTCGTGCACGATGCCGTACACGATCGCGCTTGCCGACGCCTTCGATTCCGGTCGTGGTGGCGCGGTTCCCTGTGCCGCAGCGTGCTCGGCGTACGTTGAAGCGAGGAGCGCCGTGAGTGCCGTGCCTAGTCGTCGTCGGAGTGGCATCGCCGGTTATTACGGTCTCGGGATTAGCTTACATGATCAGTTGCATTACTCGAGTGTAGCGCCCGTTGTCCTGACACGCCATCTCTTCCTGATTCCGTCGAGTACGCCGCCGCCGATGATGCTGTTCCCGCAGGGTTGGACTAACTATCTCGTGGGCGGTCTCACGATCGGCCTTGGCGTCGGAGTACTGTTCGCGCTGACGGGGTTGATCGGGGGCATGAGCAGCGTGTACTCGTCCACGTGGTCCTACGTGGTGCGCCGCCCCTATTTTCAGAAGCCGCGCTTGGTGAACAGCCGCTCATGGCGTCTGGCGTACGCGGCCGGCTTGGTCGTGGGGGCGTTCGTGTGGTGGGTGGCGTTCGGCGACGGCATGCGCGTAGCCGTGTCGATCCCGCCGTGGCAGCTCGCGCTTGGCGGTGTGCTGGTGGGGTACGGCGCGCGCATGTCGCGCGGCTGCACCTCGGGCCACGGGATCTGCGGACTGGCCTCGCTCAAGCTGCCGTCGCTATTGGCGGTGCTGACGTTCATGACGACGGCATTCATCACGGCGAATCTGTTCGCGCGCGTTGGGGGGAGCTAAGCCTATGCTCAAGTCAGCGCTTGGCGCCGGAGCGCTGTTCGGATTCGGCCTCGCCTTTTCCACCATGATTCACCCAAGCGTCGTGCTCAGCTTCCTGCGCTTTCAGGATATGGGCCTGATGCTGGTGTTGGGCGGCGCCGTGGTGGTGACGTTTCTGGCGTATCGCTTCGTGCCCAAACTGCTGAAGCGGCCGCTGCTGGGCGGTACCTTCGGCGCGCACGAGTCGGTGATGGATCGCTCCACGATTGTCGGGGCGGCGATCTTCGGCATTGGGTGGGGCATTACCGGCGTATGTCCCGGGCCCGCGATCGCCGGCCTTGGCGCGGGAAGCTGGGAATTGCTGTACGCGGTTGGCGGCATTGCGCTTGGCTCGTTGCTGCAGGGGCTCACGGCGACTCGCGAGGTATAGGTCACGCCCATCACCAACGCGGGGAAATACGAATGCGCGCACCATCGGTCATTGCACTGCTCGTTGTTCTGAGCACGGCGTCATGCATCCCGTTGTGGGGAGGACGCGTGTACACGTCGAAAGAGGTCATGGAGAAGCAGGGATCGAATCTGTTGGTCGCGCGAGACCGTTCAACGTGCATCGTGAGCGATTCCGTCTTCTCCCGCGTGCAAGTCGATGCGAGGCACCGCTGCGTGTGGGACGAGAGTGATCTGAACAGCACACGAATTCGGCCGGGCACCCTCCCGACGCCGCGCCGGCCGACGGGTATGCCTCTCGAGCAGCCGACGAGGCGTTAGCGCACGCTATGGAGCGCGTGACTAGATCGCGGTAAGATACTTGAGCGAGCAGTAGCCTGCCTCCGCCTCTCCGGTCGGCACGACGCCATCGATGTAGAGCACGTTGTCTTGCGTCCGCACGGCGATATTCGTCGCACCACTCGCGTTCGCGGCCGTGATCAGCTCTGCGTACTTGCCTTCGAGCGTGGTCACTTCGTCACCGTCGCCTTGTTCACGATCTTCTTCGGGTTGAGCGTGGAGAGTGCTTGCATGGCGTTGGTCAGCTCGGCCTTCTTGATCTCGCCGGTGAGCGTAATAACGCCGTCCTCTACCTCTGCCATGAGCGTGGGATAATCCTTCAGCAGCGTCGTGGCGAGCGTCTTGATGGAATCATCGGGGGAGATGACGACCGGCGGCGGCGGCGGCGCGACCGAGGAGTTGTTCACCACCGACTTCACACCTTTCACTGCTTTCACGGTCGCTTCGGTCGACGCACGGGTAGCTTCGTCGGCCAAGGTCCCGGACATCGTGGCGACGCCGCCAGCCACATTGACCATCACGCCCGGAACTCCGGCGATGGCTTTGTCGACATCGGCCTTGATGTCGGCATCCTTGGGCCCGCAGGCGGCAAGCGCGAACGTGAGCGACAACGTGACGGCGGAGAAAACGCGGCGTAATCGTGTGCGTATCATGGTTGACATGATCTGTCGTACCTCATTGAAACGATACTTCGCAGTGAGCAGTATCAGAGCGAGGACGCGGCTCAGCGCGGCGTCGCATCGGTGCGAGCGCGCAGTCCCGCGATGACGGCATGGCATCGGTGATGGTCAATGGGCCGACGACGACGGGCGTTCAGGTTACCGGAGCACCTGCGCAGCGGGCCCCTGTTCGGCGATCGTGCCCTCCGACAGCACCACGACGCGATCGGCGTAGCTGCGCGCGAACTCGGCGTCATGCGTCACGATCAGGAGACCGCGTCCCTGAGCGGCCAGCGTGCGTACGGATTCGCCGAGCGCAGCGCGGCGGGCGGGGTCGAGCGCTGATGTGGGTTCGTCCATCAAGAGCAGCTGTGGATCGGGGGCCAGCGCGCGCGCGATCGCCACGCGCTGCGCCTCGCCGCCGGAGAGCTGGCGCGGATAGGCGTTCGCGCGGGCCGATACGCCGAGTGAGTCGAGCAGTCGCGTGGCGGTGGCGGCTGCGTCTGCGCGCGACTGCCCGAGCGCGTGAATCGGCGCCAGCATGACGTTCTCGAGCGCTGTGAGATGCTCGAACAACGCGTGACTCTGGAACACGACGCCCACGCGACGACGGAGCGCACGCAGTTGCGACTCCGGTGGCAGGGCCCCGGGCGCGAGGGCTACGCCCCCGATCTCGACCGTGCCGGACGAGAACGCCTGCAGCGCTGCCACGACACGCAGCACCGTCGTCTTGCCGGCGCCCGACACACCCATCACCGCGCATACTTCGCCGGCACCGACATCGAGATCGAGTCCGTGGAGGATGGTCTGCTCACCGCGAACGGCGTGCAGCGCACGCACGCGCAGCGCGCCGGTGATCACCGCGTCGGCGATGTCGATGCTCACGAGCGTTTCCACCGCTGTTCGAGGCGACGGGCCATGTGCGAGAGCGGGAGCGACATGGCGAGATACACGGTCGCGCACAGCGCGCCGGGGATCGCCCAGCTGCCGACGTTCGTCGCGTAAATCGCCGTTTGCTTCGTGAGTTCGACGACGGTGATGACCGACACGAGCGACGAATCCTTGAGCAGTGCCACGAAGTCGTTCGTCATGGGCGCCAACGCCAGTCGCAACGCCTGCGGTCCGCGCACGAGCCGCAGGATCTGGAACTCGGAGAGGCCGAGGGTGCGCGCGGCTTCGAGCTGCAACGTGGGAATGGCCTCGAGCGCGGCGCGATAGATCTCCGACTCGTAGGCGGCGTAGTTCAGGCCAAGGCCGATCACGGCCGCCGCGAAGGCGGGGAGTCGCACCACGTCCGACAGGCCGTAGTAGAGCACGAACAGCTGCAGCAACACCGGTGTGCCACGGACAATCTCCACGTAGGCGGTGAGTAGTAGGCGTACGGGGCGTGATCCGTATACGCGCCCTGCGGCGAGTCCGATGCCGATCGTGATGGCGAGCGCCATCGCGAGGATCGACAACGCCAACGTGACCGCCGCCGCGCGTAGCAGCGCCGGGAGATACGTGGCGATCGATGTGGACGCACGCGGCCCGGACGCAGGAGGGGTCGCTGTCACAACGTCACGGCGAGGCACCGAGTCGCGCAGCAGCTGTTGCTGGAACTCGGCTTGCTGTGCGTCCCATACGTTCCACGAACGGAACATGCGCTCGAGGGAACCGTCGCGCATGCGCGCACGCAGGGTGACATTCACCGAGTCGCGCAGCGCGCTGTCGCCGGCCGCGAGCACGGCCACGTAGCGACCGTGGGCCAGTGGCATCGGTTGAATCACGAAGCCACCGGTGCGACGCAACGCGCGCTCCGCGAGGACATGGTCCAACAGTACGGCATCCACGCGTCCGCTCACGAGGTCGCTGTAGGGGTGTACGTCGTCGTCGTAGGACACCGGCAGCACACCGTGCGCCGTCTTGGCCGCGAGCAGCATCTCCCACGCCATGGTGGCGCCCAGCGTGGCCACTCGCCGGCCCCGCAAGTCGGCGAGCGTATGCACACGGGCGCTGTCGGCCGCTCGTACGGCGAGGACCTCGCGGAACTCGTAGTAGGGCAACGAGACGGCGAACCGTGCTTGCAGCGCGGGGCGATCTTCGAGACCGGACATGCCGATGGCGAAGTCGCCACGCGCCAGCGACTGCTCGATGGATGCCCACGCCACCTGCACGAACTGCGGCTCGCGGCCCAGGCCTTTGGCGATCATCGTCGCGATCTCGACATCGAAGCCGCGCACACGAGTCGGGTTTGCCGGATCCGCCTCCACAAAGGGGGCGCCTCCCTCGGCATCACCACCCCAGCGAAGCGGCGGCGGGGAGGCCGGCGTGTCCGCTGGTGCCCCCGCGCAGCCCCAGTTTACCACAAACAGCGCGGCCATCGACATCAACCGCGTTGCGATTCGGATCATGGAGCGGGGCTGGGGGGAGGGGCGGCGGCTCGGAAAAGCTATCGTGTGTGACGGCCGTCGCAACGCGTGGCCGCCGGATTGCGTCGGCGGCGAGGAGCAGCCAACAGCACAAGCAACAGCAACAGCCGGAACACGGATGCCACGGATTGTACGGAACCAACACGGATAAGCTAAAAGCGCTGGTCATCCTAATCAGTGTTCTTTTCGTGTGATCCGTGGTTTGCCTGTTCCAGGTGTTGCGATCCTGTCCAGGGCCGGAACGCTCTGAAAGCCGGGACCGACCTGGTGCACATGCTGGTCACCTCGAGCGAGCGCGGTCGAGTAGATTTCATTGTGACTCAGATTCCGATTACACGACCGGTGACGCTCGATGTGCAGCTCACCGTCCTTCGTCC
>Ga0105048_10007008_pt1 | contig 18142 bp, 18 predicted proteins | sample MAT05_FD_78382 | JGI IMG/M metagenome (GOLD analysis project Ga0105048, IMG submission 78382) | Freshwater microbial communities from Lake Fryxell liftoff mats and glacier meltwater in Antarctica - MAT-05 | ecosystem: Environmental > Aquatic > Freshwater > Ice > Liftoff microbial mat | place...
CCGTCCGGGGTGAAGGCGAGGGACAGGACTTCGCCTGCCTTGCCGTCCAGCGTCCGTACCGGGACCAGGGTAGTGGCGTTCCAAACGTGGATCACCCCGGCCTCGCCGCCGGCCGCCAGCAGCGGCCGTCGGCCGAGTATTTCTCCGGGGAAACGTGCGTCGTGTAATGACGACGGACCGCCGTTACAAAACTGGCGATCATGGCATCTCGGCCACGCCCGTTAGAACAGCGAGCGTTCTTCCTTAGGAGGCCAGAACACGCCCAGCACGAGCCATGTGTTGTACGGGAAGAACGTGCCCATGAAGAAGCGTGTATCCTTCTTCGGCGAGCACAACTCGTCGAAGAATTTCTTCTTCACGCTCTCGGCGGCGGCTTCCTCGGACCCGAGCCGGGCCGCTTCTTTGAGAAAGAGAACACCAAGTTCCCAGTCTTCGCACATCGCGTAATGGGGCTTGGTGTCGTCCTCACACTCGAACTTATAGTGGAAGGAAAAGGGGAGCTTGCGGAGCGGCTTCTGCGGCGGGCCGAAGAGCGTCAACTGCTCGAACAGTTGTTGCCACTCGGGCTTCCAGGCGGGGTCGGCCGGGCGGATTTCGAGGTCGTGGATTTTCGTCGGCCGAATGATCCCCAACGAGGTCTTGTCGGAATCGTGAAGTGCGACGAGTTGTTTGTGGGTGTGGTGGGGCAGGGTGTCGATGACGGCACGCCGGGCCGCCCAGCCGTCGGCCGCGGGTAATCGCTCGCCGATGATCGTGATCGAATCGAGTTCCGGTCGTCGGCTTTCCTTGCGGTTGTCGTTCCCGTCGCCGTTCGGCCAGAGGTCTACCTCGATCCATTGGTACTTTCGGAACCGCTGGTTCGCCGACCGGTAGCGGTAGTCAACGGGGTACAGCCGAACCCATTCGCCCGACTCCGTGATTCCGGCCGTACAAACGAGTTCCTGGTACTTTAGTGACGGGTGGGGATAGGTCATAACCGTGACGAGGACGCGCGTTCGGGTCGGTCCGCGCGAGTCGGGTGGCGTCATCGGCCGCCCCCCAAATGAATGAGCGGCAAGCCGGTGCGACGCGAAACTTCGGCACCCAAACGACTCCGGTGGCAGCGGTGCGACTCCGCCTCCATGCAGACCAGCACACTCGGCTTCTCCGCCATGAAAGTGCCGACGCGATCCACGTCCTTCGTGTACTTCGGCAACGCGATCCGCTCGTAATCATCGAACATTTTAGCGTCGTCGTCGGTGGTGTTCCGATTCTGTCTCTCCTCCGACGGGATGCCCAATTCGGGGATGTGAGCGTATTCAATGCCCAGCAGCCCACACAGCCGCGACAAGGTCGATTTGTGGAACCCGTACCGGCGGGCCACCGGATTGTTGCGGACATCCAGGAGACGTTGAATTCCGGTCTGAACCAGCAGGTCGAGGAAGCCGTCGATTTGCCGACCTTCGTAGCCCGCCGTGTAAACGGCGAGGGTCGCAACCTTCCGTTCAGCCAGCCGTTCCCGCTTGCTGTTGACCGTGAACGCCGGGTACGTGCGATAAACGTAATCGATCACTTCGCCGGTCGGCCAGTTTTGAAACCGACTCACGATACGGCGGGCGTCCTGGCGCACTCCTGGCGAGAGGTCGGCCCCGGCCAGGGGGTCTTTACACGCCCACGTTTTCTCGGCGGCTTCGACACGGCCCTCTCCCGCGAGCGCGTCGATTTCCCGCTGGAGGGAGAACGAGTAGGGGCCGAAGTGGTACGGAAGAAACTCGTAGAACGATCCGCCCCCGCGGGTCGGCGTCTCACGCGACAACACGAACGCCCACTTCACGAGTTCCAGTTTCGAGACGGGGCGGTCCGCGAGTCGGAGCAGTTCGAGAATGGTCTTCTGTCGGTTCAGCATGGCGTTCCCTTCCGTGGGAAGATTTACGCGGCGCGGGCCGCGGCGTCACGCGCGAAGCGGGCGGATTACGACGCCACCGGGGCGAGGATCTCCAGCACCTCGACGGCCGGGCGGTCGCCGGTGTAGATCACCCCGAGGCGGCCGTAGGTGGTGGTTCCGACGGGGCACCCGAACCACCCGGCCATCGCCGGCCCGGGCCGCACCCGCAGGTACGCCGTCGGCTCGATCCGGCGGAGCATGTCGTGCTCGATCAGCACCCGGCCGAGCGGCGTCCGGCCTTCCACGATCGCGGCGCGGACCGGCGGCGGGCAGACGCCCAGGTCGATCCGCACCAGCCCGAACTGCACCACCCGCCCGCCGGCGTGGAGCGACAGCAGAATCTTGCGGGCGTACTCGTCGCCGCGGCGGGTGCGGGCGAGTACCCGCACGTCCACCGGGCCGCCGTAGAACGCCTCGACCGTCACCGTCATGTGGTCGGTGTGGACGAGCAGCCCGCGGTACGGGTCGGGCACGTCGGCGGCGGCGACGGGGTCGGCGGCCGGGCGGTCGGGGGAGTCGGGGAAGAGGTGGTACAGGTGGTCGAAGGTAGGTTCGGTCGTGAGCACGGTGGCCCCTCGGCGGCGGGCGGGTGGCGGGCGGGGGAACGGGGTATACCACGGCCGGGGGCGGGGCTTACACCCCGATCGGGCCGGGGGCTGGCGGCGCGGGGGCGGCGGGCGGATAATGCCGCGTAGCGCACCTTTCCCCGAACGGCCGGCGTCGCCGGCGCTGGAGTCCCGATGACCCGCTTCTCCACCCGCCCCCGCACCGCTGTCGCCGCCGTCGGCCTCGCCGCCGCCCTCCTCGGCCTCGCCGGGAGTCGCACCGCCCCGGCCGCGGCCGACGACGCCAAGCCGATCCGCGCCCTCCTCGTCATCGGCGGCTGCTGCCACGATTACAAGAAGCAACAGGAGCTGCTCACGAAGGGGATCTCGGCCCGCGCCAACGTCAGCTGGGCGATCTCCTACGACCCCGACACCGGCACCAAGCACCTCAACCCGATCTACGAGAAGGACGACTGGGCGAAGGGGTTCGACGTGGTGGTCCACGACGAGTGCTCGTCCGACGTGAAAGACCCGAAGGTCGTCGCCCGCATCTTGCAGCCGCACCGCGACGGGCTGCCGGCGGTCGTCGTCCACTGCGGCATGCACTGCTACCGGACCGAGGGCTTCCCGAAGGCGACGCCGTGGTTCGAGTTCACCGGCCTCGCCAGCACCGGCCACGGCCCGCAGGCCCCGATCGAGGTGGCGTACAACACGGACAGCCCGATCACCAAGGGGCTGGACGGGTGGAAGACGGTGAACGAGGAGCTGTACAACAACGTCAGCGGCAGGCTGCACGAGACGGCCCAGCCGGTCGCCCGCGGCAAGCAGACGTTCAAGACGAAGGACGGGACGGAGAAGGTGGAGGAGGCGGTGGTGGCGTGGACGAACACCTTCAACGGCAAGGCGAAGGTGTTCGGCACGACGCTCGGGCACAACAACGACACGGTCGGCGACGCCCGCTACCTCGACCTCGTCGCCCGCGGCCTGCTGTGGGCGGTCGGCAAGCTCGACGAGGCCCACCTCAAGCCGGCGAAGCGGGTGCTGCTCGACGAGGCGAAGTGAGGCGGCGGGATGCGGTTCCGAAACACCCGTGACCGGGAGGGCGAGGCTCCTGCCGAGACGCGGAGCTCGGCTCGGCAGGAGCCTCGCCCTCCCATTCGGAACGAGTTCGATTGTCGCGGAGATCACCGATGGACGACCCGAACCCGGCCCGGGCGGGGTGGCAGGCGTTCGCCCTCGGGTCGGCCGCTTTCGCCGCCCTCACCGCCGTCCTCGGCAAGGTCGCGGTCGGCGAAGTGAACTCGAACCTCGCCACCCTCGTCCGGACGGCCGTGATCCTCGTCCTCGTCGCCGGCATCGTCGCGGCCCGCGGCGAGTGGGAATCCCCCGCCCGCATCTCCCGCCTCGGATTGGCGATGCTCGTCCTCTCCGGCGTGGCGACCGGACTGTCGTGGCTGTGCTACTACCGCGCCCTTCAACTCGCCCCGGCGTCGCGCGTCGCCCCGGTGGACAAGCTGAGCGTCGCCCTCGTCATCGTTCTCGCCGTCGTTTTTCTGGGCGAACCCTTCACCTGGCGGGTCGCGCTCGGCGGCGGGCTGGTGGTCGGCGGCGTCCTCGTCTTGGCCGGGGCGTGACGCTTCTTGCGCCGCGCGACCAGCGCGAGCTTCTCCGCCCGTTTCAGCGCTTTGATTTCCAACTCGCGTCGCAGCGCCGACCCGCGGGTGTGCCGCCCCTCGCGGTAGACCATCTCGACCGGGCGGCGCGAGCGGGTGTACTTCGACGCGGTCCCGGCGGCGTGCTGGCGGAGCCGGCGGGCCGGGTCGGTGGTGACGCCGGTGTACAGCGTCCCGTCGGCGCACCGCAGCAGGTACACCCACCAGCCCGCCGGCGGCGTCGCGGCGCGCCCCATCACCCGCCCCGCGTCGTGGGAAGGGAGTCATCGACCCGCGCGAAGTGGTCGAGCAGCAGCGCGTTGATGCGCTCCGGCTCGACCAGCGGGACGCCGTGCGAGGCGTCCGCGAGTTCGACGTACCGGGCACCGGGGATGCCCGCCGCGAGCGCCCGGCCGACGCGCGGCGGGGCGATGCGGTCGGACTCGGCCGCCACCACGAGCGTCGGCAGCCCGGCGAGTTCGCCGAGCCGCGGGGTGGCGTCGTACCGCCCCATCGCCCGCAACTGTTTCATCGCCACGGCCGGCTGCACCCCGAGGTCGTGGCCGAAGAGCGGGGCGAGGCGCGCGGCGAGGGCGTCGCGGTCGATGCCGTTCAGCGCCGCCGGCGGCACCACCAATCGGAGGAACGCCCGCCGCCGCATCCGCCTCGTGCCGATGCGAGTTTGCATCCCGACCCAGACCATCCACGCCGTCGGCCGGGTGGCGTCCGCGCCGCGGGCGAAGGTGCAGAGCAGCGCCAGGCTGCGCACCCGCGGCCGGGCGGCGAACGCCAGGTGCTGGGCGACCAACCCGCCCAGCGAGTGGCCGACGACGTGGGCCGCCTCCCACCCGCGGGCGTCCATGAGGGCGAGGGCGTCGTCGGCCATCTGTTCGACGGCGAGCGGCCCGCCGAGGGGCTGACTGCGGCCCATCCCGCGGTTGTCGAACGTGAGGCAGCGGTAGCGGCCGGCGAGCGCCTCCACCTGCGGCCCCCATCCGCCGCCGTGTACGCCGACGCCCTGGATGAACAGGACTGCCGGCCCGCGCTCGCCGCGAGCTTCGTATGCCAGCGAGCAGCCACGGTGGTCGATCGTACCGGCCTCGGTCGTCACGGCGGCTGTCCTCGGAAAAGGCCGGGCGGTGGGGTTGAAACGCGCGGTTCCGGAGCGGGTGGGTAGTCTATCCGGTCGCGGCCGAACCTTCCCCGCGCGTTTGTTATCTCCCCGACGGCCCGCGCGGAAGGCGACGTTGCGGTCGGCGATGCGTGGGTTACAATCCGACCTGTGGAACCGCCGCGCGTCGTCATCGATACTAACGTCTTCGTCTCCGCCCTGCGGTCGCGGCGCGGGGCGTCCTTCCGCCTCCTCGGGTTGGTCGGCACCGGTCTGTTCGAGATCGAGTTGTCCGTTCCATTGGCCTTGGAATACGAGGCCGTCGGACGACGGACCCTTCCGGCCACGGCCTTGACCGAAGCCGACTTCGAGGCGATCCTGGGCTTCGTCTTCCGGTCGGCGCGGCATCGGGAAGTGTTCTACTCGTGGCGGCCGTGCCTGGCCGACCCCGGCGACGACATGGTACTCGAACTCGCGGTGGCAGCCGGCAGTGCGACGATCGTCACGTTCAACCGGGTGGACTTCCGGGGTGCCGAGCGGTTCGGGGTGCGGGTGTGCGGCCCGCGGGAGTTCCTGGCTGAGATCGGGGAGGGGGGTGTATGAGTACGGTGAGCGTGAACCTGCCGGAGTCGCTGCACGCGGCGGCCGGCGCGCTGGCCCGCGAGTCCGGCGTGACGGTCGGGCAACTGTTGGCGGCGGCACTGGCCGAGAAGGTCTCCGCGCTGGCCGGGCCGGGGTGGCTCGAAGCCCGGGCGGCCGGGGGGAACCGGGCGCGGTTCGAGGAAGCGCTGGGGCGTGTGGAGGACGTGGAGCCTGACGAACGGGACCGTTTGTAGCTGAGGGACCGCCATGAAGTGCCGCAAGCTGGTCCCGCCGGTCCACCCCGGCGAGATTCTCCAAGAGGAATTCCTGTCCCCGTTGGGCGTCAGCCAGTACCGGCTGGCGAAGGACACGAGCGTCCCGCCGCGGCGGTTCAACGAGATCGTCCGGGGCACGCGGTCGATCAGCGCGGACACGGCCCTGCGGCTGGCACGCGACTTCGGAACCTCGGAGCGGTTCCGGCTGAACCTCCAGGCGCGCTACGACCTGGAAATCGAGAAGGACCGCCTCGGCGACCGGCTCGACCGCGAGGTGAAGATTCTCGAAGTCGCCGGTGAGTAGCGTTCCCGTAGGTTGGGTCGAGGCCGCCGGCCGAAGCCCCACCACGAGCGGACGAAGACGATGGCACGCGCGGGCGGGTGGGGTGTCGCCCTTCCGGGCGGGTAGGGTACAATTGTCGATGTAACACGACCACCCCGCCCGCGGACCGTACCCATGCCGGCACCCGCCCTGCCACCGGAACTCACCGCCGCGGTCGCCCGGCACTGGGGCTTCGCCGCCCTCCGCCCCCTCCAGGAAAAGGCCATCCGCGCCGCCCTCGCCGGCCGCGACTCGCTCGTCGTCCTCCCCACCGGCGGGGGGAAGTCGCTCTGCTACCAAGCGCCGGCCGTCGTCCGCGGCGGGCTGACGCTCGTCGTCTCCCCGCTCATCGCCCTAATGAAAGATCAGGTGGACGGGCTGACCCGCATCGGCGTCCCGGCGGCCCGGCTCGACAGCACCCTGACCGCGGGCGAGCGGGCGGCGGCCGAGGCCGACATCCGCCGCGGCGACGTGCGCCTCGTCTTCTCGTCGCCCGAACGCCTCGTCAACACCGGCGTGTGCCAGATGCTGCGGGCGGCCGGGGCGCACACCGTCGCGGTGGACGAGGCCCACTGCGTCAGCCACTGGGGGCACGACTTCCGCCCCGAGTACCGGCAACTCGCCCGGCTCCGCGACTTCTTCCCCGGCGCGGCCGTCCACGCCTACACCGCGACCGCGACCGAGCAGGTCCGCCGCGACATCATCGAACAACTCGGGCTGACCGACCCGGAAGTCCTCGTCGGCAACTTCGACCGCCCGAATCTGACCTACCGGGTGCTGCCGCGGATCAACGCCATCGCCCAGGTGCGCGAGGTCATGGACCGGCACCCGGGCGACGCCGGGATCGTCTACTGCCTCCGCCGCAAGGACGTGGACGAGACGACCGCGGCCCTCGCCGGGGCCGGGTACAAGGCCGTCCCGTACCACGCCGGGATGACGCCCGACGCCCGCCGCCGGACGCAGGAGGCGTTCGCCGCCGAGGAGGCCGACGTGGTCGTGGCGACGGTCGCCTTCGGCATGGGGATCGACCGGTCGAACGTGCGCTTCGTGTGCCACGCGGCGATGCCCAAGTCGATCGAACACTACCAGCAGGAGACGGGCCGGGCCGGCCGCGACGGGCTGCCGTCCGAGTGCGTGCTGCTCTACTCCGGGGCCGACTTCCTCACCCTCAAGTCGATCACCGAGAAGTCGGCGGCCGAGGCCGGGGCGAGTCCCGAGTTCGTCGCCGCCACCCTCAAGCACCTGGAGGAGATGGCCCGGTACGCCCGCGGCGCGGTCTGCCGGCACCGGGCGCTGGTCGGGTACTTCAACCAGCAGTACGAAGCCGACAACTGCGCCGCCTGCGACATCTGCCTCGGCGACACCCAGGACGTGCCCGACGCCCAGGTGACGGCGCAGAAAATCCTGTCGTGCGTGGCGCGGGTCAAGGAGGGGTTCGGCATCGGGCACGTCACGGAGGTTCTCCGCGGGGCGGCGACCCAGGCGGTGAAGGCCCGCGGGCACGACGCCCTGACCACCCACGGCATCCTGAAAGCCGTGTCGAAGGCCGACCTGCGCGACTGGATTTATCAGCTCGTCGGCCAGGGCGTGCTCGACCTCGCCGGCGACGACTACCCGGTGTTGAAGTTGAACGCGGTGTCGTGGGCGGTGATGAAGGGGGAGAAGACGGCCCGGCTCATCCGCCTCGCCCAGCACGAGGCGATCGACGAGCCGAAGGGCCGCCCGGCCGCGTCCGGGACGCTCCCGGCGGGGGCCGACCCGGAGCTGTTCGAGCTGCTCCGCCAAATCCGGCGGCAGGCGGCGTCGCGGATCGGGGTGCCGCCGTACCAGGTGTTCCCGGACACCGTCCTCGCCGAGTTCGCCCGCGGCCGGCCGACGACCTCGGCGGCGATGCGGCAGGTGTCCGGGGTCGGCGACAAGAAGCTGGCCGAGTTCGGCCCGACGTTCCTCGACGCGATCACCGCCCACTGCCGCCGGGCCGGCCTCGACACCGACATCCCCGCGCCGTTCGCCCGCCGGTCCGAAACGGCCCCGTCGAAGCCGCCGTCGGGCCGCGTCTCGCCGAAAAAGGAACTGGCGTTCCAGCTGTTCCGCACCGGGGCGTCGGTCGAAGCCGTGGCCGGGCGGACCGAGGTGACGCGCACGACGGTCGTGGAGTACCTCGCCGAGTACGTGCGGACCGAGAAGCCGCGGTCGATCTTCGGGTGGGTGCCGGAGGACGTGTGCGAGCGGGTCGCGGCGGCGGCCGAGGCCCACGGCACGGCCCGCCTCAAGCCGGTGTTCCTGGCGCTGAACGAGGAGGTCGGGTACGACGACATCCGCGTCGTCTTCGCGCTGCTGGACGCCCGGGCGGAATGAGAAAAGCAGAAAGCCCGCCCGTTGCAACGGGCGGGCTTTCTGCTTGAGTCAGTTCGGCGTCTCGCTGGCCGCCGCCGGCCCGACGGCCGGGAGCGTCGCCGGGATGCCGGTCGCCCCGGGCGGCAGGGGCGGGACCGTCGGCCGGGTCGGGCCGCCCTCCGGGAACACCGGGGCGGCCGCCCCGCCCGGGTCGCGGACCGGCGGGGTAATCGGGGCGAACCGCGGGACGCTCACCGTCCCGGCCGGGGTGAAGATCGCGTCCGGGTCGCCCGCCCCGACCGGCCCGCCCGCCGCCGGTAGCGGCAGCGTGACGACGGGTGCCGCCGGGGTGAACAACGGCTGCGGGGTCACGGTCGCCGCCGGGGCGGTCGGGGCCGCCGGGGTGGGCAGGCCGGTCCCGGGGAACGGCATCGGCACCGCGGGGGCGGCCTTCGGGTCCACCGGCCGCGGGGTCGGCAGCGGGTCTGCGACCGGGGCCGGCATCTGCGTCAGCGGCGGGATGAACGCCGTCCCCACGCCCGGGCCGACCGGGTGCGGCGAGCTGGTCGGGGTCGGGTCGGTGGCCGGCCGCTCGCGGAGCTTGAAGGCGGCCGTCCGCTCCCGCTCGTGGTCGGCGGCCCGCTTCCCGACCCACGGCGGGAGCGGCCCCTCGGCCAGGTTGATGTTGTTGTACCGCATGATCGTCCCCTTCGCGAACTCGAACTCCGCCAGGGCCGAGTTGTACTGGGCGACGGCCGCGAACTCCCGGGCGATGGAGTCGGCCAGGTCGCGCTGCACCTGCAGGTAGTTGAAGTACTCGGACGACTGGAACGCGCCGATCTCGATCTTGATGCGGAACAGGTGGATGAACGCCTGCAGCGCCTCCCGCCGCGCCCGCAGCGGCGGGATGACGGCGTAGGTCTCGATCACCCGCCGGTAGCGGCTGAGCAGGTACTCGACGGCCTTGAGCTCGGCGTCGCGGAGCTGGAGGTAGCTCCGGGTCAGCCCGAGTTGGGCCTGGCGGACGAGGGCGTTGGCGTCCCGGAACCCGAGCGGCATGTCGAGCCGGAACCCGAGCGACCAGCTGTTGAACTGGTTGTTCGACAGGCTGCTGAAGGCGTTCCCCTGGGTCGCCAGGTTCGCCCCGACGAACTCCGACCCGTCGAGCTTGGTGCCCAGCCCGGCCACGTCGTACTGGCTGAAGAACCGCAGGTCCGGGCGGCGGAGGTTCTTCTGGAGGAGCATGTTCAGCTGCTGGATCTTCAACTCCTGGCGGGCCAGGAGGAGTTCCGGCCGGCCGGCCACGGCCTCGTTCGCGGCCTCGTGGAAGTCGGGCTGGAACGGGGCCAGGTTCGGCTCGTCCACCGGCACCAGCCGCTGGCCGTCGTCGCTCCGCAGGCCCATCAGCCCGCGCAGCTGACGCTCGGCCTCCAGCACCTGCCCGCGGGCCGTGTACACCTGGCTGCGGAACAGTTCGAGCTGCGCCCGCGCCTGGTGCAACTGGTACGGCGGGTCGGTCCCGGCGTCGACCCGCGACTTGGTGAAGCGGTAGCCCTCGAACGACTGCCGCAGCCCCTCCTCCTGGGCGTACAGGTTGTAGTACGAGCTGTACAGGTTCCAGTAGGCCGTCTCGACGTTCACCAGCTGGTAGTTGACCGTCCGCTCGAACTCGGCCCGGGACTGGTCGAACCGGACGCGGGTGACGAGAACGCCGTCCACCCCCTGCCCGCCGCTCGGCCGCAGCCCCTGGATGAGGGTGCTGCCCGGGTGGGCGGTGGTCAGCTGGTTGACCTCGACGCCGAACAGCTGGAGCAGCGGCTGCTCGAAGGTGAACTGGACCCGCGGGGTGTAGTTCGGGTTGACGAACCCGGCCTGGGTCGTTTGCTGGGCGAACTTCGAGTAGTCAGTGCTGAACGTCACCCCGGCGAGGCCGCCGGTCGGCAGGGGCTTGGCCAGGGTGCTGCTGAAGCTGGCCGCGTCCCGCTGCTGCTGGAACGACAGGAACTGGGCGGCGACCGGCTGGTCCACCTTCTGCCAGGTCATGCTCGTCACCCACCGGGCGTCGAACTTCGAGAGCGACCGCTCGACGTTGGCGGCCGACGACCCGGGGTCGAGGGCGAACACCCGGATGCCGTCGGACGTGCTCGACAGCGCCCCGTTGAACTGCCCGCCGGAGAACTGGCTGCCGAACTGCGGCAGGGTCTCGCTCTTGAACCCGAACTGGGTCGGGCTTTGGCTCCCGACGTTCCCCTGCTCGAGCGCGACGGCGATGCACTCCTTGAGGGTGACGTACCGGGCCGGGCGGGTCGGGTCGAGGACGTTCGTCGGCCCGCCCGCCGTCTTCTCGATCACCGGCGGGGTGATCGCGTCGTGGACGTTCGACTCGATGCGGGCCGGCAGGCTGGCGGTCACCGCCTTGGCGTAGTCGCCCGGCTCCATGAACAGCTGCTGCTTGCAGCCGACCACGCCGACGAGGCCGACGAGTACCAGCACGCGGAGTACCCGCAACGTCCAACGGTTCCGACTCATTGTGTCCCCCGTCCCGCGTCGGTCGGCTGACCCATCCCCCGGTCGTGCCGGGCCGGGCGGGTCGCTCGCACGACGCCACCGGCCCGGACGCCACGGCGGGGCGTCGGGAGAAATATCGGCCCGTTGGGGGGAAGAATTCAGCGACTTTACCGCTCGCAGCGGTCGCGCCGGCGGCGGCGGCCGGAAAATGGCGGGCGGCGGGGGAATGGCTAAAGAACGGGGGCGGGGGCGTGATGAGGTTGCGGGTAGGCGACAGAGGACGGGTACCGTCACGGCTTGAAGTCTTGTGGCACGGGTCTCTGACCCGTGCAGGCTACACGGGTCAGAGACCCGTGCCACAAGACGGCCAACGGACCGCGGCCTCAGTCGAAGATCACCGTCTTGCGGTCGTAGACGAGGACGCGGTGGTCGATGTGCCAGCGGACGGCCCGCGACAGCACCACCTTCTCCAGGTCGCGGCCCTTCTGCAACAGGTCGTCCAGCCCGTCGCGGTGGGAGATGCGGACCACGTCCTGTTCGATGATCGGCCCCTCGTCGAGGTCGGCGGTGACGTAGTGGCTCGTCGCCCCGATCAGCTTCACCCCGCGCTCGAACGCCCGGTGGTACGGCTTCGCCCCGACGAACGCCGGCAGGAACGAGTGGTGGACGTTAATCACGCGGTGCGGGTACTTGGCCACGAATTCCGGCGACAGCACCTGCATGTACCGGGCGAGGACGACGAGGTCGATCTTGTGCTCGGCGAGCAGGTCGAGTTGCTTGCGCTCGGCCTCCGCCTTCCCCCCCGGCGGCACCGGGACGAGGTGCAGGGGCACGTCGTAGAAGGTCGCCCACTTCTGCACGTCCGGGTGGTTGGCGACGATCAGCGGGATCTCGCACGGCAGCTCGCCGGTCCGGTGGCGGTAGAGCAGGTCCATCAGGCAGTGGTCGTACTTCGAGACGAACAGGGCGACGCGGAGGGGGTGGTCGGACCGTTCGAGCCGCCAGCGCATGTCGAAGCGGTCGGCGAGCGGTGCGAACCGGCGCGGGAACTCGGCGGGGTCGAGGGTGAAGCCGGCCAAGTCCCACTCGACGCGCATGAGGAACAGCCCGCGCACGGCGTCCTGGTGCTGGTCGGCGTGGAGGATGTTGGCGTCGTGCCGGTAGAGGAACTCGCCGACCCCGGCGACGATCCCCTTGCGGTCCGGGCAGGTGATGAGCAGGACGGCGGTGTTCTTCATCGGGGCCGTTCGGTGCGGGGGCGGGGGCGGGCGGTCATCTTACGCCCATAGTAGGCGACTCGCTCCGCGAGTCGTCGTTTCGGGAGAGGCGTGAACCCGTCCCGAAACGACGACCCGCGGAGCGAGTCGCCTACTTTGAAAGCCCCGGGGTTGGCGGGATATGATGGAAGCCACCACCCATGCGCCTGTCCCTCCGCTACCGCCTGCTCCTCCCGCTCGCGCTGCTGCTCGTCGGCGACGTGGCCGCGACCGCGTGGGCGGCGGCGGACGCGGCGGCCGGCGTCGACCGGCGGCTCGCCGGGCAGCTCTGGGCCGTCGCCGGCACGCTCACCCGGCCGGGCCGGGCGTACCCGCTCAACGACACCGTGCTGGCTCAGGTCAAAGGCTTCTCGGGGGCCGAATTCCTCCTCTCCGACCCGGACGGCCGCACCCTCGTCAGCACCTTCCCGGCCCCGCCGACCCCGCCCGCCGGCGTCCCGCCGACGATTCCGGCCGCCGAGGGCGAAGACCACCCGCTCGGCCCGCCGGTCGCCGTCGGCGGGCGCGAGTTCCGCTGCCTGCGCCTGCCGCTGCGCGAGGAGAACGAGTACCGCCGCGGCGACCTGTACATCTTCTACCCCGAGTCGCTCCGCCGCGACGCCGTCCGCGATGCCGTCCGCCCGCCGCTGGCCCTCGGGGTGGTCGGCGGGCTGATCGCCGTCGGGCTGGGGCTGGCGACCGGCACCCGCCTCGTCCGCCGCGTGCGGAATTTGGAGCAGCGCACCCGCCTCATCGCCGACGGCGACTTCCGCCCGGTGCCCGTCCCCGGCGCGGACGACGAGGTGACGGACCTGTACCGCTCGGTCAACGAGATGGCCCGGCGGCTGGCGGCGTACCAGGAGGCGATGCAGCGGAGCGAGCGGCTGCGGGTACTCGGGCAGTTCTCGGGCGGGCTGGCGCATCAGCTCCGCAACGCCGCGGCGGGGGCGAAGCTGGCGGTCGAACTGTTCCTCGCCGAGAACCCGGCCGGCGACCCGGAGCCTCTGCGGGTCGCGCTGCGTCAGCTCGCCCGTATCGAGGCCAACCTGCGCCAGTTCCTCGACCTGGGCAAGCCGCCGGCCGGGGTGCGGGCGGCGTGCGACCTCGCCGCCCTGATCGACCAGGCGGTGAGCCTGTTGCGGCCCCAGTGCCAGCACGCCGGCACCGCCCTGGCGTGGACCGCCCCCGCACCTCCGCCGACCGTGCCCGGCGACCCGGCGCAGCTGAGCCACCTGTTCGGGAACCTGATCGGCAACGCGGTCGAGGCCGCCGGCGCGGGCGGGGCGGTGGAGGTACGTCTTCTCCCCTCTCCCCTTGAGGGAGAGGGGTTGGGGGTGAGGGGAAGGCCCGCCCCGCCCGAGACGCCCGCCGGGGTTACTGGCAGCGCCTTTCCCCTCACCCCGCGGGCTGCGCCGCGACCCTCTCCCTCAAGGGGAGAGGGTGAAAACCGGACCCTCCCTTCGGTTGAACGGAAGAGTGCAACGATCTGCGTGGTCGAGATCGTGGACACCGGCCCCGGCCCGCCGGCGGAGATCGCCGACAAGCTGTTCGAGCCGTTCGTGACCGGCAAGGAGGACGGCATCGGGCTAGGGTTGGCGGTCGTCCGGCAGGCCGCCGACGCCCACGGCGGCCGCGTGTCGTGGGAGCGCCGGGCCGGGCGGACGGTGTTCCGGGTTGAGCTACCAAGCTGAAAGCCCACGGACAGCGGTCCGTGGGTTCTTCAACCACTCACCCCAAAATCGCCGCCGCCCCGAAGTGCCGCCCCAGCGCCGCCCGCACGTCGCGGCCGAGCCGCGCGCCGTCGAGCAACAGCGCCGTCAGGTCCGGCGGCACGTCGGCGGCGAGCAGGTGGCGGGCACCGGGGTCGGTGATCGGGTTGTCGCGCAGGTCGAGTTCCACCAGCTTCGGCCAGAAGTGCGCCCGGACCAGCCGCCGCACGGCCAGGTCGCCGAGCTGGCAGCGCGACAGGTTCAGCGACCGCACCCCGGCCAGGTGCGGCGACCCGGCCAGCACCCGGACCGCGGCCGGGGCGAAGGTGTTTCGGCTCAGGTCGAGCGCCCGCACGCCGGCGAGGCCGGGGCACTCGGCCAGCGCCTTCGCCCCGACCCCGGCCGCCCCCGCCCCCGCCAGCCCGAGGGCTTCGAGCGTCGGCGCGCGCAGCCCGGCGGCGAGCGCCCGCACGCCGTCGTTGCCGAGGGCGTAGTTGTCCTTCAGGTCGAGGGCCGTCAGCCGGGCCGGCCCGCCGGCGGCGCACCACCGGCGGACGAGGGCGGGCGTCAGCCCCATCGCTTCGAGGTCGAGGGCCGTCAACCCGGGCGGGCCGGCCGCCAGCACGTCGAGCAACTCTTCGAGCCAGACGTATTGACCGAGGCGGAACCCGACGCGGCGCAGCCCGCGGCCGAGGGGCGTCGCGAACAGGTCGGCCGCCAGTACCGGCAGCCCCGCGCTGACGGCGATGTGGAAGAACAGGGCGGTGATGCCGGTCGCGGCGTCGGCCCCGCACAGCGCCCGGACCGGCTCGACCGGGCTGCCGGCTTCGAGGTGGACCGCCCGCAGGTTCGCCACCCAGTCGGCCGCCGCGAACCGCCGCCAGTCGTCGAGGGTCGCCGGTGCCCGCAGGTGCAGCTCGCCGACGGGTGCCCGCTCGAACAGGGCCGGGGCGAGTTCGTCCCAGGCGTGCAGCGACCCGACCGTCAGCCGCCACCCCAGCCCGCGGCGGAAGGCCCGCTCGTGCCAGGCGACGTTCCACCCCGGCGGGAGCGGCGGCAGCGACTCGCGGAACGGCGCGCCGGGTTCGGCCCAGGCCGTCGTGCGGTGGCGGCACGACACGGCGAACGGCTCCCACCCCGGGGTGCGGGCGAGTTCGACCTGTGCGCGAACGAACGCGGCCCGGTCGGCCTCCCCGTCGTCGTCGAGGTAGTCGGCGTAGACGAGGCGCGGGGTGTCGTCGTCCGGGGCGGCGCAGACCGCCCGGACGAGGGCGTCGTGGTCACTCACGGTTGTAAGACGCCCGCCCGCCGAATCGCTCGACCAGCGCCCGGCGGGCGGCGGCCCCGAGGGGGCGGGCGGCGACGCGGTCGCGGAGGTCGAGGCGGAGCAGGCCGTCGAGGTGCGGGGACGCGGCCAGGGCCAGCGCCCCGGCGTCGCCGACCCCGCAGTCTTCGAGGTCGAGTTCGACCAGCCCGGCCAGGTGCGGCGACCCGGCCAGGGCCGCCGCCCCGGTGCCGCCGACCGGGTTGTCCGACAGGTCGAGGACGCGCAGCCCGCGGGCGTTGCGCGACTCGGCGAGGAGGCCGGCGGCGGTCGGCCCGAGGCGGTTGGCGGACAGGTCGAGCCAGCGGACCCCGGCCAGGGCGCTGGTCTGCGTCAGCGCCCGCACCCCCGGCACGCCGGGGAGCGTCTTGCCGAGCTTCAACACCTCCAGCCCGCGGACGGCCCCGCTCTCGGCCAGGTATTCGACCCCCTTCGGCCCGAGGCGGGGGTTGTCCGTCAGGTCGAGGTGGGTGAGGCGCTGGACGACCGGGAGGGCGAACAGGTGGGCCGCGTCGTACCGAGGGAGTTCGGCGAACGGGAGGGCGAGCGTCCGCAACGCGGTGTCGTCGCCGGCCGCGGCCAGGGCGTCGACCAGCAGCGCCGGCGGGATCACGTTCGCCTTGAGTTCCAGCGTCGTCAGGCGCGCGAAGAGCGGCGACCGGGCGAGGGCTTCCAACCCCTCGGGCGTGACGGCGTGGTGGTCGAACTGGAGGGCGGTCAGGTTGGCGGCGTGGGGCGAGGCGGCGAGGGGGGCGAGGTCGGCGGCGTCGAACCGGGTGAGGTTGAACTCCAGCCGGTGGAGGCGGGCCAGGGCCGGGGCCGCGGCGAGGACGGCGAGCGACGGGCGGGTGCGGTCGTCGAAGCTGAGGGCGCGGATCGGGGCGGTGGCGAACAGGGCGGCGGCCCGGGCCGCGAACGCCTCGGCGCTCAGGGCCAGCACCCGCCACGGGAACCCGCGGCGGAAGCGGTAGTCGCGCCACGAGAACCCGTCGGGCAGCGGCTTCGGCAGGGTGTGCGCCATCGCCCACCCGCGGATCAGTTCCGGCTCCGCCTGCCGGCACTTCGCCCAGACCGGGTCGTAAGCGGGCAGGCGGGCGAGTTCGACCTGGGCGCGAATGAACGCGGCGCGGGCGGGGTCGCCGTCCTCCTCGACGAGGTCGGCGAAGGCGAGCCGCGGGGTGTCCTCGTCCGGGTCGGCGCAGACGGCGCGGTAGAGGGCGTCGTGCGTGGAGAGCATCGGGTCCGGCGGTCGGGGTAGGGTTAAGGGTGTGGGACCAGTCTATACCAGTCGCGCACGGCATTCCTAGCACGGTGGCGAGGCGCGTCGCGCACACCGGTTCCCAGAGAGTGAGCCGGTGCTTCCCAAAACGGGCTGGTTGACACGGATGATAACCGACATTTACACGGCCGCCGTTCCCGGCATGACGGTTGCAGTGGTTATGCGGGCCGCAACGGGTCAACCACTCGGTGCGGCGGTGAACTTTCCCCCAGTATCACGTCGGAGAGACAACATGTTGCGGCGCGCTTTCGTTCTGGCGGCGGCGGTGGCGATCGTGGCTTGCGTGAATCCGGTGGTGGCCGAAGAGGCCAAGGCCGGCACCCACGAAGGCAAGGTCGTCAAGGCCGAAGCCGGCAAGCTGACCATGACCGACAAGGACGGCAAGGAACACTCCCACAAGGTCGGGGCCGACGTGAAGGTCACCTGCGACGGCAAGGAGTGCAAGCTCGAAGAACTGAAGGCCGGCAGCACCGTGAAGGTCACGGTCGAGAAGAAGGACGACAAGTCGCAGATCACCAAGATCGAGGCGAAGAAGGCCGAGTAGTTTCGGTCCGAATCGAACACGCGCGGCCGGTGGGGCAAAACCCCGCCGGCCGCGTCGTTTCCCGACGGGCCGCCGCACCGCCGGGCCGCTACAAAATCCGGGTCGCACACGGACCGTCCCCCGGAGACTCGTCATGGCCGACGCCCCGCCCCCCGCCGACCCCCAGGCCCGCAAGGCCGCCCTCCGCGATCTCGCCCGCAAGAACCGGGTCGCCCAGAAGAACAAGGACGAGGTCAGCCGGGCGATCTGCGCCGCGTTCGTCGCCCTCCCCGCGTACCGGGCGGCGCGGACCGTGATGTGGTACGTCGATGCCGGCAGCGAGGTGCGCACCCGCCACACCCTCCCCGAGGCGCTCGGCCACGGCAAGCGCGTCGTCGTCCCGTGGTGCGTGGTCGAGACGAACCAGCTCGAACTCTTCCTGCTCGAAGACATGGGCGAGTTGGTCGAGGGGGCGTACAAAATTCTGGAGCCGAGGGACGAGTTGCGGCGGCTGCCGGCGAAGCAGGTGCGGCCCGAGGAACTCGACCTGGTGATGGTGCCCGGGACGGCGTTCGACCCCCGCGGCGGGCGGATGGGCCAGGGCAAGGGGTACTACGACCGCCTCCTCGCCCGCGCCCGCCCCGACGCCCCGCTCGTCGCCCTCGCGTTCGACTGCCAGATCGTCGCCGACATCCCGGTCGCCGCCCACGACGTGTTCATGGACCGGGTCGTGACCGAGACCCGCGAGATCGTCGGCGTCGGGCGGGCGGGGCGGTGACGGCGGGCCGGTCCCCC
>Ga0105048_10007009_pt1 | contig 18140 bp, 14 predicted proteins | sample MAT05_FD_78382 | JGI IMG/M metagenome (GOLD analysis project Ga0105048, IMG submission 78382) | Freshwater microbial communities from Lake Fryxell liftoff mats and glacier meltwater in Antarctica - MAT-05 | ecosystem: Environmental > Aquatic > Freshwater > Ice > Liftoff microbial mat | place...
CGCGCGACGCAGGGTTTGTCTTTTCGCTCTCACTCGCCGTGAATGTCCGCATCATGCTTCCTCGCCTCCGCCCCACTCTGTTCTCCCGCATCATCGCCGCCGCCGCGCTCGTCACCTCCGATATTGCCACGGCGGAACCGGATTCCAACTGGCCCCGCTGGCGCGGCCCGCGCGACAACGGCAGCAACGAGAGCGGCTCCTATCCCTCAAAGTGGGACGCAACCACGAACGTCCTGTGGTCTGCCCCGCTTCCCGGCAAGGGCTGCTCCACGCCCATCGTCTGGAACGAACGCATCTACCTCACCGCGCCGTCCGATGGACAGGACACGCTGCTCGCATTTGACTGGTCCGGCAAGCCGCTGTGGCAGACGCCCATCGGTCCCGAGCGTCCGGGAAAAAATCGCAACGGCTCCGGCAGCAACCCTTCGCCCGTGACGGACGGCACGGCCATTTTCACCTACTTCAAGAGCGGCAACCTCGCCGTCTTCGAGATGGACGGCAAGGTGCGCTGGAAGACAAACCTGCTCGAACGATTCGGCAAGGACACGCTCTACTGGGACTGCGGCACATCGCCGGTGCTCACGGAAAGGGATGTCATCGCCACGCTGATGCACCACGGCGAATCCTACGTCGCGGCATTCGACCAGATCACCGGCGACATGCGTTGGAAGGTCGCGCGGAATTTCGTGACACCGACCGAGGGTGATCACAGTTACGCCACGCCGATCGCGATCCGCCACGGCGGAAAGGAAGCGCTCCTCGTGTGGGGCGGCCAGCATCTCACCGCACACGACGCCGCGACCGGCGCGACGCTGTGGAGTTGCGGCGAGTTTAATCCCGACTCGAAGAACAACTGGGTCGCGGTCGCCTCGCCTGTCATCGCGGGCGATATCGCCGTCGTCCCGTACGGACGCGGTTCGCGCCTCCACGGCATCCGGCTCGGCGGCACTGGCGACGTCACCGCCACTCACCGTGCATGGCTGCGCGAGGACACCGGCAGCTTTGTCCCCACGCCGATCGAATACAAAGGGCGCATCTATCTCGTGCGCGACCGCGGGCAGGTCGAGTGCATCAACCCCGCGGACGGAAAGACGCTGTGGAGCGGCGACCTGCCAAAAGGCAGCGCCAGCTACTACGCCTCACCCGCCGCAGCCGACGGGAAGCTCTTCGCTGCCCGCGAGGATGGCACCGTGTTCGTCGCGAAGATCGAAGGTGCATTCGAGGTGCTCTCCGAAAACAAAATGGGGGAGCCGGTCATTGCATCTCCGGTTCCCGTGGCGGGCCGCTTGCTGATCCGCGGCGAGAAGCATCTCTTCTGCATCGGCACCGCGAAGTAGTCGCAGCGGGTCACGGGATTTCGTCTGTCGCATCGCGGCCGATCCTGCGGTCCAGCGTGGGGGAAGCCGTCGGACGCTTCCCCACGGGGGCGTGATTTGATTCGTGTCCAGAGCGACGTTGGGCAGGTCGCAGCAGGCGCAAGGAGGGGCGCCTGATAGCGCCCTCTGGCAGCGGTCGCTCCGCGCCGCTGCCAGCCCTGACCGTGGCAATGCGAAAGAACCCGCGAACTCCGCAGATCCCGAGAGTTGCATCACGCCTCTGGCTCGCTGCGGCGCGGAGCGACCGCTGCCAGGGGGCGCTATCAAAGCGCCCCTCCCTGATCTCGCCGCAGCGCTCGCCTGGACGCGAAATGAATCACGTCCAAGTAGGTCGGCGACGGATTTCCGCGCCGATGCCTGCGCTTGCTCTTCTTCGCGGGGCCGGATGCAATGTCTGCCACTTCTCCCATGAATCCCAAGCGCATCCTCCTCGCTCTTATCGCCGCGTTCGTCGCCATCAGCGCGACGGACTTTCTCATTCACCAGATCTGGCTGAAGGACACCTACGCCCCGGATATCGGCAAACTCTGGCGCAGCGAGGACGACATGAACGCCCACATGCCCGGCATCTTCATCGGCGAGTTTCTGGTCGCGTTTGCCGCCACGATGCTGTGGGCGCGCATCGCTCTCGGCGGCGCGGGCATTCAGTGCGCCATCGCGTTCGGCGTATTCCTCGGCATTTTCTACAGCGGCAGCGCCGTCATGCAGAATGCCGTGCAGCCGCTTCCTTCCGGTCTGATGGCGAAGTGGATCATCGGCGGCATCCTGCAGTGCGTCCTTGCCAGCATCGTCCTGTTCCTCGTCTATCGGCCGTCGAAGGGCTGCCCGGACATCCGGGGAAGTTGACGTCCGCGTGTTCCGGAGTCCGGGTGTGAATGGAAGCCAGTCCAGTGGATGAGCAAAAGGGCGACGTCGTGCGTGGCGCCAGCCTTTGGACTGCGTGCGGCTTGACGCCGTTTTTCCCTCGCCTCGGGTCCGACGTTCAAATTCACCGTTGCCCTGCAAAGCAACGCAGCGACTTGCGTCCGCGCGGCGCATCCCGCGATTTCGCCCATCGGCCCTCCGCAAAGGCAAAGCGGGGTCGAGCCGCCGCCGTCCAAAGCCTGGCGGCACTCACGCACCGCGCGGTTTTGGCCGGCAACCTGCCTTTGGACTCACATTGAATTACGGCGCCGGAGTCCGTCCCCGCTTCCGGGTGCTTGCGGCGGCGGCTGTCGTCGGCTTGCATGGGGGCGATGCTTTCTGCACTGCACGTGGATTTCGATGCCGCGTGGTCCGGCGGCGTCTTGCCGGGGATTGAGCGGCTCGATGCGCTGCAATGGGGACCACGCCTGCGCTTTTCCGCGCCGCGCCGGGAGATGGAGCGGTTTTACGAGGAAGTGCAGGGACGGCTCGCACCTTTCATACTGTATGGATCGGGGGAGTTTCATCACCTCAGCGCGCTGTGGCTGCGGCAGTTTCGCGAGCCGCTCACGCTGGTGTCGTTCGACAATCATCCGGACTGGGACGTGCGTCCGCCGCACTGGGGCTGCGGGGGCTGGGTGAACCGCGCGCTGGAACTGCCGCAGGTGGAGTCGGCGACGGTGTGGGGCTGCGGGAACTTCGAGTTCAACCGGCCGCACCGGTGGTTTGCGAATCGCCGTGCAATCGGGGAGGCGCGGCTCGGGGCACGGGTCTGGAAGGAGCGGATGAATGTGGAGGTGCAGAAGCGATGGCCGGTGATTTCGCGGGCGGACTGGTGGGCGCATTTCACCGAGTTCGCCGCGGATCTCGGCGACAGGAATGTGTATGTGACCATCGACACCGACTGCCTGCGCGAGGAGGACGCGGTGACGAATTGGGAGCAGGGACTTTTCACCGCGGAGGATGTGGCCCGGGCGCTGCGAGAACTGCGTGCGAGCGGGGTGCGGATCGTCGGCGGGGATGTGTGCGGTGCGTGGTCGCAGCCGCAGTACGCAAGGTGGAAGCAGCGGTTCGCGGCGGGCTTCGACCGGCCGAAGCTGCCGCCGGTGGATGCGGAGAAGGCGCGTGCGGTGAATGGTCGTTCGCTGGCGATTCTGTGGCCTGCGCTGACGCGCGCGTGAAGGCCGAACACGGGCGATGCGCGAGTGGGGAGCCGCCGACGTGAGAAGGCGGGCTGCTCTTCTTTCCGCGTTCCAAGAAGTGCCCGCCTCCTTACGTCGTTGGCTGCGCAGCGCGGCGCGCAAACATCATCCGGCGACGAGGAAGAGGCCGCCCGAGATGAGGGCGACGCCCAGGACGACGCGCGGGGTGATTTTTTCCCGCAGGAAGAATGCAGCGGCGAACAGGATGACGACGCGTTCCACTCCCTCGAAGGGGTAGTACTTGCTGAGCGGAATCTCGGAGAGTTGCGAGAGGCCGAGGAAGAAGCTGAACGCCATCGCGGCGATGCCGGCGACGAATGCGGCGGCACGCGTGGGCATGGGCTTGGTGTCGCCGGTCTCGTCCATTGCCGCTTTGAAAAATAGCTGGCCGACGACCTGCAGCACAAAGGTGAGCGTGACCAGTGCGATGGTCGGCGGGCTCATAGGATCGCAAGGGTGCTCATAGTACCTCTCTGCCAAACAACGAACATGTCTTGCACATTTATGCGGGGCGCCCAAGGAGGGGCGCTTTGAAAGCGCCCTCTCGATGCGGACGCGCCGCGCCGCATCGAGCCGATGAGAGCAGCCGACGACGTGAGGAGGCGGGCTGATCTTCCAATCCGCAATCCGCAATTCAGAATGGCCGCCTCCTCACGTCGTCGGCTGCCGACCGACCCGAAGCCCAGCGCGCTGCTGCGAATGGTGGGCGACGTTGGTTGAGTGTGAGCGAAAGAGTCAGGCATGGGTAAAATGGCGGTAAAGCTCGATACCGAACGCAACGAGAAGAGCCAATGGACCAACTGCGCCATACAGCAACACTGGGCCGGGAAACGTGATCGCCGTGTGACTCCGCGCCAGGAGAAAAGACGCTTCGCCGCGGCTACGTTCGTCGGGCGAGGTTGTTTCGATTGGTGTCTCGAAGTCGCGATGCTCCTGGGAACGCTCGCGAAACAAGTAGCCGACAACACCGCAAACCGTCAGATGCGCGATGAATAGAATCAGGAGAGGCTTCATTTAACGGGAGACGCTCGGAAGTCGCCTAACATGGCTGGCAGCGGCGCGGAGCGACCGCTGCCAGAGGGCGGTATCATACCGCCCCTCCTTGGTTCCGGCTCCGCCGACTTGGGATCGCACGCCTGCTCATGCGTGCTCCTTTTCCTCCGCGTGCGCGACGGCGGGGGCGGTGATCATCACGCCGAGGAAGACGAGCGCGATGCCCAGCCACTGCCTGCTGCCGATCGTTTCCCCGAGCAGCCACCACGAGCCGAGCGGGACGAGGACGTGCTGCAGGCCGGTGAGATTGTAGGCGACGCTGAGGCGGATGCGGCGCAGGGCATTCAGCCAGCAGAGCAGGCTGCCGATGCCCGCGATGACGCTGAGCCACACCCAGCCGGAGCGGAGCTGCGAGACGTCGATCGCCGACTTTGCGATGGCGGAATCCGCGCCGCGCTTTTTCAGGATCTCGGAGGCAACGACGAGGATGACGCTGAGGAACACCTGCACGAGCGGATGCCCGAGCCGGGAGATCAGAGATCGCGGGCGTTGGGGAATTTCTGGATGGTCTTGTCGTGCCGGACCGGTTGCAGGAACCGGAGGGCGATGCGGAAGATGGGGTTGATCAGGCGGGACGTGTGCCATGCGTAGAGGTCGAGCGGGGCGAGTTCCATGCGGAGATGGAACTTCGGGTCATAGTTGAGCGGCGCGGTGTAGTAGCGTTTCAGGCCGTTGTCCAATGCCCACTGCACGACGTCGCGCCAGGTGACGAAGTAGAGGTGGAGGTCCAACGCGACGGCGTAGTCGAGGCCGACATTGAGATCGTGAATCGTATCCCCGTGGATGAGGCAAAGTGCGAAGGCGACGATCTTCCCATTCTGCCGCCAAAGAAAGTAGCGCGCGCGCTCGGGCATCTCCTTGCCGATGCGGACGAGGAAGTCCTTGGTGAGTTCCTCGAAGCGCAATTCCGAGCGCTGGAACGTCTGCATGTAGAGCGGGTGGATCTCGTCGGCGACGTGCGAGACGTCGGTGACGACTTCGAGTTCGAGCGGCGGATGTTCGGCGAGCTTTTTGAATTTGCGGCGCAGATTTTTGCGGAAGGAATAGCTGACACGCTTTTGCAGGAATTCCTCGAAGCTGGCGAAGTCGAGGTTCAGTCCGCACGCGGGCATGCTGGGTGCGCGGCTGTAGCCGCGGGTGAGCAGTGGCCTGAGGGCGTCGCGATACTGTGAGGGGTAGTCCTTCAGCAGGACGATGGAGACTTTCGCGCTGCGTGCGAATGCCGCGAGCGTCTCGCTGAGCGCGTCCACGGCCCAGGGTGCGGTGGAGTCGAGCAAGCCCTCGCTGGCCGAGCAGCCGAGCATGAGCATGCGGAGCGACAGCCAGCCGGGGAAAATTTTGCGCGGCCAGTTCAGCATCGCGCGGAGTCTGGACGGCATGCCCGCGGTGAGATCCTGCCGGACGAAGAAGAGCTGCTGCATCGCGACTTCGCCGGTCGCGGAGTTTTTGAGGAAGAGATAGCGGTGGTCGAATTGCCCGGCCAGCGTCTCGGCGGTGATCTGGTAGTAGCGGTGATCCTTTGCGTGGCCGGCGAAGGCGCGTTGCCAGCAGGCGATGTCGTCGCCTTCCAACACGGCGACGATGCGCGCGGTGCCGGAGGAAGTGGGGAATTCGACGGCGTCCGGTGGACGGTGCGTGCCTTGCGTCATGTCAGGCGTTCGCATTCCGCATCTCGGTCGAGGGCAGCGGTCGCGCGAGGATGAGGGTGGCGACAATGGCGTAGCCGGTGGCACAGATGAAGAGGGTGGTGCGCATGCCGAAGTAATGGTCGAGGGCGCTGACCATGAGGCCGGAGAATGGAAGCACGGCGACGAAGCTCAGGGCTGCGACTGCGGAGACGCGCCCGCGCAAGGGATCGGGCGCGCGTTCCTGCACGAGCTGGTTGCCGATGCCGTAGAGGAAATTCAGCCCGAGCGTGAGCAGCGTGATGCCCACGGCGGCGACCGCGAAGTTTTGCGCGATGGCCAGCACGACCATCGCGCCGACGCTGGTGACTGCGCTGATTCGCAGGAAGGCCGCCCGTCGCACGGGCGGGACGACGATGAGCGTGACGGATGCGGCGAGCGCGCCGATGCCTGCGAGGGACATCAGCCAGCCGACCATGTTGGGAGAAAGTCCGAGCGTGCGCTTCGCGTACCAGGTGAGCATCACGATCACGAATGGGGTGCAAAACAATGCATTCGCGCCGGAGATGAGCACCATGCGGAAGGTCGCGGCGTCGGAGCGCACATGATGCCAGCCGTCGATGAAGCGGCCGCGGCGCTGCTGTTCCTCCTCATCCGTGCCGCGCGGCCGCGGCGGGATGGTGAAAAGGATGATGAGCGGGCAGGCGAAGCTGATCGCATTTGCGTAAAAGGCGGAGGCCGGGCCGAGACGCGCGACTAGAATGCCGGCGAGCGCCGGGCCGAGGATGCGGGCGGTGTGGAAGACCGAGCGGTCGAGAGCAAAAGCGCGTCCGATTTTTTCCTTCGGGACGAGCTCGGGCAGCAATGCGGAGTAGGCCGGGCCCTCGAAGGCGTGGGTGACGCCCATGACGAAGCCGACGGTGACAAGGTGCCAGAGGAGCAGCGTGCTGTTCTGCACCTTCCAGCCCACGAGTGTGGCGAGCAGCGCCTGGATGACGATGACGATGATGAGAATCTTGCGCCGGTCGCACCGATCCGCTGCGTTGCCCGCCCACGGGCCGAAGAGCGGGATCACCATGAGCGTCGCGAAGCTGACGAGTGCCTGCTCGACCGACGTGCTCGCATGATTTTCGACGACGAGCTGCTGCGCCTGCGTCTGCATCCAGGCGCCGACCATCGAGACGAATTCCGCGACCATGAAGCGCGCGAAGAAGCCCTTCGGGGGCTTGGGCGCGTTGGTTGAGGATGGCGTGGACACAATGAGCCGCGCAGCAAATCCTTCCCCTGCGTGCGACGCAAGCGCGACGCGGGATGAATGGAAAATTGCGGCGACGTTTGCTCCGTTGCATCCCGCGGCCCTCGCCCATCCCGTCAGGCTGAGGAGGCGTCGGCTTTACCATGATGAGTCAACTCACGACCGCGAGAATTCAGGCTCTTCTGTCAAGATTTGTCTCCTGCCCCCTATTTCCTCTGCCCCCAATTTCCTTCGCTGCCCCCTATTTCCTTCAGGATAGAAGCCGGGACGCAGGAGCGTCGCTTCGACCTTCGGGCCGAAGCGGGCGGGCATGGCAAAACAAATGCTATTCGTCAGCCCCGGATAGAAATGTAGCCGCCGCGGAAAACGGACCAAAATAGTTGCCATGGGGAGGTTTCAATTCGAGAATGCCAACATTAAATTAGTTTCTACATGAAAACTCCAAGCACTCCCAGTCACGACGGAAGAATGCCTCTACGCATGCAAAATCCCAAGTGCCGTTTCTGCGGCACACCGCTCTCGAATGTGATGTGCGACCTTGGGCTGTCGCCGCTCGCAAATTCCTACGTGAAGTTCGAGAACGTCCACGATGGTGAGAAGTTCTACCCGCTCAAGGTCTGGGCGTGCGAGAAGTGCCTGCTCGCGCAGCTGGAAGAATTCGAATCTCCAGACGCCATCTTCAGCGACTATCTTTACTTCTCCAGCTTCTCGACGACGTGGGTCGAGCACGCGCGCCGTTACTGCGAGATGATGACTGGACGCTTCGGCTTCAACTCGGCGAGCCAGATCATCGAGATTGCCAGCAACGACGGCTACCTGCTCCAGCATTTCAAGGCGAAGGGCATCCCGGTCCTCGGTGTCGAGCCGGCGGCTAATGTTGCCAAGGTTGCTTGGGAGCAGAAGCAGATTCCCAGCGTGGTGAAATTCTTCGGCGTGCAGACTGCGAAGGAACTCGTCGCCGACGGCAAGTCCGCCGACCTCCTCCTGGGCAACAACGTCCTCGCCCATGTGCCGGACATCAACGACTTCGTCGGCGGCCTGAAGATTGCGCTCAAGCCGGCGGGCGTCATCACCTTCGAGTTCCCGCATCTTCTGCGGCTCATCGACGGGAACCAATTCGACACCATCTACCACGAACACTTCTCCTATCTTTCGCTCCTGGCGGCGGAGACGATATTCGCGCATCACGGCCTCACCTTGTTCGACGTGGAGGAAGTTCCGACGCACGGCGGCTCGCTGCGCATCTTTGCGCGGCATGCGGAGAACGACGCGCCTGTTGCCGCCATTACTCCACGCGTGGCGGCCATGCGCCAGAAGGAGACGGAATTCGGATTGACGAAAATGGCGACCTACACGGCCTTCGGCGACAAGGTGAAGGCCACGAAGCGCAAGCTGCTCACGTTTCTCATTGAGGCAGCAGACGCGGGCAAGAAGACCGTCTGTTACGGCGCGGCGGCCAAAGGTGTGACGCTGGTGAAATACTGCGGTGTGCGCGATGACCTCGTGGAATACGTGGTGGACAAGAGCCCCTACAAACAGGACCACTTCATGCCCGGTGTCCGCATCCCGATCTACGGGCCGGAGAGAATCTTTGAGACGAAACCGGACTACGTGCTGATCCTGCCGTGGAATCTAACGAAGGAAATCAGCGGGGAAATGGCAGCGATTCACGGGTGGGGCGGCAAATTTGTCGTGCCGATTCCGGAGGTGCGGGTGTTGGACTGAACATGCGATTTGGACTCCAACCATCGTTGTGAAATCGCCATCCACCGCCGAAAAACTCCGTTGGATGCATGAGTGCATGTTGCTCATCCGGCAGTCGGAGGAGCGGCTGAAGTGGCTCGATCAGACCGGCGTGCCTGTTGGCGCGACGCATTGCTGCACCGGCCAGGAGGCCGTCGCGCACAAGGGGCCGGTTCATCCGGGCGAGATCAGCCTTCAGATCGGCAAGGCCATCCGCTTGCGTGGGGGCAGCGATGTGACGCTCATCTCCACGGGCGGCATGTCGTGGACGGCCGGGGAAGCCGCCGAACAACCCGCCACGCCCGGGATTCAGACGCGCGTGCTCTTGATGCACACGCTCAAGCCGCTGGACAACGACGCCGTGCCGGCCGCCGCCCGTGAGACGGGCGCCGTGCTGACCCTCGGGGAGCACAGCATCGTGGGCGGTGTCGGCATCGCGGTGGCGGAACCTTTTGCCGAACAGATCGATCTAAAGGTGCTGTTCAAGCGGCTCGGAGTGCCGAACGCCTTTCCGCCGCACATCGGCGCGCAGGATTACATGCTCGCCGAGCACGGCCTGAGTCCCGGGGCGGTGGCGCAAAGTGTGGCTGATTTCCTGAAACGCGCCCGCCGGAACTGACTCGTGACCGTTGCCGAAACCGCTCAACCCGATCCCGAAGCCCTCGGCCGCGAGATGCACGCGCTGGCGACGGAATTATATCCGCTCTGCCGCAGCATCACTGGCGCCGGTTTGCGCGAGACGCTTCGCGCGATTCAGAATCGCATTCCACTGAGCGTGCGTGAGGTTCCCAGCGGCACGCAGGTTTTCGACTGGACGGTGCCGAACGAGTGGAACATCCGCGACGCATGGATTAAGAATGCGCGGGGCGAGAAGGTGGTGGATTTCGCGCGCCACAACCTGCATGTGGTCAATTACAGCGCGCCGGTGCGGGCGAAAATGTCGCTGGCCGAACTGAAGCCGCATTTGTTCAGTCTGCCGGATCAGCCGGACCTGATTCCCTACCGAACGAGTTACTACAAGGAGAGCTGGGGATTCTGTCTCGCCCACCACGATCTCGAACGGCTCTCCGACGAGGAGTATGAGGTGTGCGTGGACTCCACCCTCGCTCCCGGCAGGATGACGCTCGGCGAGTGTTTCCTGCCCGGCAAGGCCAGTGACGAGGTGTTGATTTCCGCGCACTCGTGCCACCCCTCGCTTGCGAACGACAACCTGTCTGGCATTGCGCTCGCAGTGGCACTGGCACAGACGTTGGGCCGCCAAACCAACCGGCTTTCCTACCGGTTCCTTTTTCTACCCGGAACGATTGGTTCGATCACCTGGCTTGCGCTGAATGAACCCATCGTCCCCAATATCCGGCACGGTCTCGTGCTGACGTGCGTGGGCGATTCCGGGCAGGCAACCTACAAAAAGTCCCGGCGGGGCGATGCGTTGATCGACCGAGCGATGCAGCAGGTGCTCGAGACCAGCGGCGCGGCGCATCGCGTGATGGATTTCTATCCCTACGGCTACGATGAGCGGCAATACTGCTCGCCCGGCTTCAATCTCCCGGTGGGTGTCTTCATGCGCTCGCAGCACGGCACTTTTCCGGAGTATCACACCAGCGCGGACAACCTCGGGTTCATCCAGCCGGAGTTTCTGGCGGATTCCTTCCGCCGGGTGTGGGGCGCGCTCGAAATCCTCGAACACAACGCTTCATACAGGAACCTCAGCCCAATGTGCGAGCCGCGGCTGGGCAAGCGCGGCCTCTACGGCGGCACGGGCGGACAGCGCGCCGGCGCATTCGACGAGATGGCGCTGCTGTGGGTGCTGAACCTTTCCGACGGCGAACACGACCTGTTGTCCATCGCGGAGCGGGCGGGAATGCCGTTTGGAAAAATCCGCGCCGCGGCATCGGCTCTTGAAAAGGCTGGTTTGCTCGCAAGCACAAGTACTGCATTGGGAGGATGAACGAATCGATTTCTCTGGCCGGCAAGAAGGCATTGGTGACCGGGGCTGGCGGCTTTCTTGGTTCGCACCTTTGCGCGGCACTGGTGAAAGCGGGCGTGGAAGTGCACGCAGCGGCCCGCCGCGAGCTGCCAGAGCCGATAGAGGGGGTTCGCCTGCATCGGGTGGATCTCGTTGACCTTGATGCTGTGCGCCGCGTTTTTTTGGAAGTAAGGCCAGGGTTCGTGTTTCACATGGCCGGGTATGTTTATGGAGCGAGGAGCCTTGAACATATCCACCCATCACTGGCGGGAAACCTGAGCACAACAGTCAATCTTCTGACCTTGGTCGCAGAACTTGGTTGTGAACGCATCGTGCTCGCAGGATCGCTTGAAGAGCCTGACGAAGACGGGATCTTCGCCGCGGGATGTGTGCCTTCGTCGCCTTATGCCGCGGCGAAATATGCTGGGAGTTGCTACGCACGGATGTTTCACGCGCTGTATCAGGTGCCCGTAGTTATAGGACGGATCTTCATGGCTTACGGGCCGGCACAGCGGGACCTAAAGAAACTCATCCCCTATACCATTCTTTCCCTTGCCGAGGGCCGCGCACCGAAGCTTGGCAGCGGGTCGCGTCCGCTCGACTGGGTCTATGTCGATGATGCGACGAAGGCGTTTCTGCTTCTGGCGCAGACGCCCGGGCTCGACGGACAGACGATCGAGATCGGAACAGGAGAGCTTCATACCGCAAGGGAAGCAGTGGAGATCATCGTCGGTCTCATGGGCAACGGAACGACGCCCGAATACGGGAGCGTGTCCGATCGCAAGCTCGAGGTCGCCCGCGCAGCGAATGTCGCCGCAACCGAAAAAGCCCTGTCGTGGCGTGCGGAGGTATCGCTCCGCGAAGGGCTGGCGCGGACGATTGAATGGTATCGGCGTCACCCAACTGGCACCGACAAATGAAACGCTTTGACGAGCAAGACCATATGCTGCGTTTTCTACCCGTTGCTTGATCCGTCCGTACCGGCCGAAGCGGTCGCCTTCCAAGAAAGTCGCGATCCTGATCCCTCTATCCACCCGGCCCGGATTCACCCCGGAGGAGCGGATCTCGCTGCGCCATCCGGTGCATTTTTTTGCACGATTTGGGCTTCATTACCGAACGCGGCCATGCGTCCTGCGGATGGATCCGGTCCAAGCGAGGTGCCCGCCAACACTTGAATTCAGCAAATTCGCTTCGGCAAACAACCATAGTGCAAATTGACCTTCCGGAACTCGTCACCATCGGAATCCCGATCTACAACCGACTGGAGTTCCTGCGCCACGTTCTCTCGATCGTTTCGGCGCAGGATTACCCGCAGGACAGAGTGCAGGACTGGTAGTCGCTGGCAAGTTTGTGTCTCGCAATCAGCGGAATTCGACGGCGTCGGTTTGGATCTCCCGGTTCACTCCGCTCTGGGCTCTGGGTTCGATGCAAGGGAACCAGATTGCCGAGGGCGGGGCAGGCCAAGCTGAGATCGAATTTACGCGGGGTGCAGTTCGCGGACGTGGGACACGTCCCACTGGCTCACTGGACGAAGCTGCATGGGCAGCACGGTGATGGCGGCCTGTTTCTCCTGCTCGGAATAGCAGTAGCGCGTGCTCTTCTTGTTGCGGACACGGAAGAGCGGGGTCTGCAGGATGAAGAGGTGGTTGTTGCGGATGACGTCGGGGAAGAATTGCAGGAAGAACGAGAGCAGCAGCAGGCGGATGTGCATGCCGTCCACGTCGGCGTCGGTGGCGATGACGATCTGGTTGTAGCGCAGGCCGTCGAGGCCGTCCTCGATGTTGAGCGCAGCCTGGAGAAGGTGGAACTCCTCGTTCTCACAGATGACTTTTTCCGTGAGGCCGCAGGTGTCGAGCGGTTTGCCTTTCAGCGCGAAGACGGGCTGCGTCTGCACGTCGCCCGTGGCGGTGAGTGAGCCGGCGGCGGAGTCGCCCGCGACGATGAAGGGCGTGCTCATTGCGCAGAAAGGCGTGCGCCTCCTGGGACAAGTTCACCCATCGTCCCACTGCCGGTTATCTGTCCCTCGGTCCACGCCAGCATGTCAGCGCCTCACGTTCGCAAAGTATTCAGCGCGGCGACTTCGGCGTTGGATTACCCTCGCCGCAATTTTGCAGCAGGTCCTGTAGGAAGGCGCGGACGGCTTCGGGGTCGCGGAGGCGGTGGGCGGCGAGGGTGGCGCCGGGGCCGACCTTGATCGCGACGCAGTGCTCGGGCAGCGCGGCGAAGAGGTCTTCATCCGTGCGGTCGTCGCCGAGGGCGACGACAAATTCCTCCGGTGACGCGATGATTGCGGCGAGAATCGCGGGCAGGACGATGCCTTTGTTCACGCCATGCTGACGGACTTCAACGATGCGGTGACCGGGCATCACTTCCACGGGGAGATTCGCGAGGAAGCTGGTCAGGTGCAGCATGAGTTCGCGGCTCTGTGTCTGGCCGAGCACGGGGTCGGCGAGGCGGTAGTGCCAGCACAGGGCGGCGTCTTTCTCCTCAATGAAGGCGCCGGGCGTACGCGCGGCGAAGCTCTCCATCACCGGGCGGATGCGCCCTTTCCACTCGTGGGTGATGACTGCGTTGGCGCGCCACTCCGAGCCCATGGGACGGCTCCAGAATCCGTGCTCGGCGTGCAGGCCGACCGGCAGATGGCCAAACCATTCATCGAGGAGCGGGCGCGGACGTCCACTCACGATGTGAATGCTGAGCGCGGGATGTGCGGCGAGGGCGGTGAGCAGTTCGATCAACGCCGCGTCGGGCAATGCAAATTCCGGTCGCGCCGCATACGGCACGAGCGTGCCGTCGTAATCCAGCAGCAGGTGCAGGCGGCGTGCGGCGTGCATGCGGGTAAGGTCTTCGATCATCGGCGGGTTGTCTTCGGCGGTTTCCTCGTCGGGGCGCGCGGCGGCGCTTTCCATCGCGGCGGCAAAGCTGCGCACCCACGCCTGCACGTCCCACTCGCGCACGCGCTGGCGCATCGGCACCATGCGCGTGCGCTGCTCGGCGGGCGGCATGTGGATGGCCTGGCGCAGGGCGAGCGCGGTTTCGTGGACGTTGTAAGGATTGACCTGCACGGCTTCGCCCAGTTCCCACGCGGCACCGGCCAATTCGCTGAGGACGAGCACGCCGTCATCGTTCACGCGGCAGGCGACGTATTCCTTGGCCACGAGGTTCATGCCATCGCGCAGCGGGGTGACGGCCATCACGTCGGCGGCGCGGTAGAGGGCGATGAGTTCCTCGGAGGAAAGGCCGCGGTAGAGATATTGAATGGGTGCCCAGTCGGTGGTGGAAAAGCGGCCGTTGATCCGGCCCACGAGTTCATCCAGGCGGCGGCGAAATTCCGCGTAGCTTTCCACGGCGGTGCGGGAAGGCACCGCGACCTGCACGAGGCGGAAGCGCCCGGCGAGGGAGGGCTCGATTTCGAGCAGCCGCTCCACGGAGAGGAAGCGGCGCGGGATGCCCTTGCTGTAATCGAGCCGGTCCACACCGAGGAGCAGCTTCACTCCCGGCGATCGGGCGATGATTTTAGCCGCCGCCTCCTCCGCCGCGGGCGCGCTGGCACGGGCGATGAAATCCGCGGTATCAATGCTGATCGGGAAGCTGCCGAGCCGCACGGTGCGGCCCTGCCAGTGGAATTCATCCACCGCCACATCCAGCCCCATCATGCGCAGCAGGGACGACGCGAAGTGGCGCTGGTAGCCGTAGGTGTGAAAGCCGATGACATCCGCGCCGAGCAGCCCCTCCACGACTTCCTTGCGCCACGGCAGCGTGCGGAAAACCTCCAGTGAGGGAAACGGGATGTGCAGGAAAAACCCGATGCAGGCGTGCGGCAGGAGCGCGCGGAGCATCGCGGGCACGAGCATGAGCTGATAGTCCTGCACCCAGATGCGGTCGCCCTCGCGCCACTGCGCGGCCACGGCTTCGGCAAACTGCCGGTTCACGCGCTCGTAGGCTTCCCAGTCGCGCCACGCGTCCATGTTCACGCGGTCGATCATGTAGTGGAAAAGCGGCCACAAAACCCCATTCGAGAAGCCCTCGTAAAAGCCTTCCACGTCCGCAATCGAGAGATGCACGGTGGCGAGCCCGCGATCGAGCAACTCGGCATCGAGCCGCGTCGATGCTTCCGCGCCGAGCGCGGTAGTGTCGCCCGGCCAGCCGATCCACAGCATTTCGCCGCTGCCGCCGAGGCCGGCCATCGCCGTCGCGAGCCCACCGGCGGAGGGCTTCAACTCATAGGTCTCGCCCGCCGGAACGACAGTCACGGGCAGGCGGTTGGAGACGATGAGGTAGCGAGCCATGAGGCGGGTGGTGTCAGGTCCAGGCGCGCACCTTGCCATCGCGCACTTCGAGCAGTTCCGAAATCGTCATGGCCGCGTGAATGAGGCCGACGTGGGTGTAAGCCTGCGGGAAATTTCCGAGCATCGCGCCACCGGGCCCGATGTCCTCGGAGAAAAGCCCGAGCGGATTTGCATGGCGCAGCAGCCGATCGAAAAGCGCGATCGCATCGTCCACGCGGCCCATGAGCGCGAGCGCTTCGCACCACCAGAATGAGCAGATCGTGAAGGCACTCGTCGTTTCACCGAAGTCGTCGGTGTTGATGTAGCGCTTCATGAAACCGTCCGGCGCGAGCAGGCGTTCGTAGGCTGCGACCGTGGAGACGAAGCGCGGGTCCGTGGCGTTGAGCAGCCCGAGCGTGGGCAGGAGCAGCAGCGAGGCATCGGGATACTGGCCGTCGAGCGCCTGGGTGAAGAAGCCCTTCTCCGCATTGTAGCCGCGCGTGAGCACGATCTCGCGTTCGGTCTCCGCGATTTTTTCCCAGCGTTCCGCGACCGCCTCCTCGCCGAGATACCGCGCCAGCCGCGCGCCGCGCTGAATCGCCACCCAGCACATCGCCCGCGAGAACGTGTAGGGCCGCAGCAGTTGGCGAAACTCCCAGATGCCCGTGTCGAGCGTGGGCGCGGCGGCGATGGCCTCCTCGACGAGCCGCTGCACGAGCGGAAAATAATCGCACCCTTGCAGATGCGCGAGCCGCGGGTCGGTGAGCAGCGTTTCGAGGCAGAGGATGAGTTCGCCCATCAGATCATTCTGCCGCTGCTCCGCGGCCTGATTGCCGATGCGCACCGGCCCGGTGCCGCCGAAGCCTGCGAGATGCGGCAATGTCTCCTCCGTCAGATCGCGCTCACCGCCGATGCCGTAGAGCGGCTGGAGCGGTCCCGCCTCCGCGACATCGCGCAGGTAGCGGAGAAATTGCTCGCCTTCCCGCAAATGCGACAACCGCCGCAGCGCCTCGACCACGAACGCCGCGTCGCGCAGCCAGCAGTAGCGGTAGTCCCACGTCCGCGGTGTCCCCAGCGCCTCCGGGATGCTCGTCGTCGCCGCCGCGATGATCGCGCCGGTGTCGTGATACTGGTGCAGCTTCAGCACCAGCGCCGAGCGCAGCACCGCCGCGGGCGCAAAGGTCGGCAGCGCGCACGTCATCGCCCAGCGCCGCCAGCCCTCGACCGTCTGCTCGAACTGCTCCTGCACCTGCCAAAGCGTGGTGCGCGCCCGGGTCCCGCCGCAGACCAGCGAGAAAAACATCGGACGATCCAGCGCGAATTCCCGCGCGCCCGTGACGTAAGGCATCGGCACATCGGTGAACAGCCGCAGCGGCTCCGCCGCCCCGGTGATGAGCAGGCAATCGCCCGCCGGCATCATCTGCACCTCCGCCCGCGCATAATCCGGGCGCGGGTCGAAACGCACCCGCAGGCGCGGATGCCCGCGCAGCGGAAGCACCAGCCGGGTCAGCTCGAAAGGCACGCGGATTTCCATCCCATCCGGCAGCCGTGGCGCAAAGTCGATCACCTCCCACGCCGAGTCGCCCGCCTCGAAAACCGTGCGCAGCACATTCGTATTCGGAAGGTAGGACGACTGCCCGCGCACTTCGCCCGAGGCGTGCTCGATGATGAAAGTGCCGCCTTTCTCCCGATCCAGAATCCGCGCGAAAACCGACGGCGAGTCGAAGCGCGGGAGGCACAGCCACTCGACCGCGCTCGTCGGTGAGATCAGTGCGAGCACGCGCCCATTGCCGATGACGCCGTGATCGAGTGGAGGCAGTTCCAGGGCCGGAGCAGTGTTTGGCTTCGCGTTGGTCATGGGCTTCAGATACCACTGCGTTGTCTGAATGTCGCAAGCTTCAATCGGCTGGCTTCGTTTTGCTCGCCGGCGATTGACCATCGCCATCGCACTCCGATGAAACATGTTCGGGCCACACTCATTCTTGCCGTCCTCTTTGCGCAACGACCGGCATCGGACGAGGCGGCGCTCAAGCAAATGACTTGGCGATGCGCATCGTGAGATTACTCGGGATGCCCGGTGAGGTTACTGCACTGAGGATACTTTTCATCGTGCCAGACTGGAAGCCGCCCCAGTTTCGCCCGGTGCTGGTGGAGCCGTTGGATGCCGAGTCATGACGTCTGATTGGGAAGTATCAATGGAAGCATTGAACTTGAGCTGTGGAGCCTCACACCTCCACGAGATCCTTTTCCACGCGCAGGTTCTCGATGATGAACTCCTGCCGCTCCGGAGTGTTCTTGCCCATGAAGAATGAGAGCAGTTCGTCGGAGCTGTAGAGGTGGTGGAGGTTCACAGGGTCGAGGCGGATGTTTTCGCCGATCCTTGAACTCGCCGGCGCTGATTTCGCCGAGGCCCTTGAAGCGTGTGATCTCGCTTCTTTCGACTCCAGTGCGTGGACAAACGCATGCACGTGCAGACGATGAAGATCAGGGACATTCCGATCCTTGCCGCTCCGCCACCGCCGTGGCATTGTGCCGCCAACACCACGCTCGCCACAACCGACCGAAGGAACTCCGCCCGCTGCTGCGCGAGGATCGAGCACGCCACCGATGCGGAACTTGAAGCGGTGCGCAAGGCGCTGCTGAAGCTCGAACTCGACCGCATCGTGGAGGAAATGGGCAAGGACGCACAGGCGGATTGGGAGGCTGGGAAACACGCACCCGGACTTGTCGAAGCCGCCATCCGCGAACA
>Ga0105048_10007012_pt1 | contig 18139 bp, 15 predicted proteins | sample MAT05_FD_78382 | JGI IMG/M metagenome (GOLD analysis project Ga0105048, IMG submission 78382) | Freshwater microbial communities from Lake Fryxell liftoff mats and glacier meltwater in Antarctica - MAT-05 | ecosystem: Environmental > Aquatic > Freshwater > Ice > Liftoff microbial mat | place...
CCGACTGGCGGAATCCGTGGTGACTTATGGTGAAGGTGCTGATGCCGGTTCCACGATCGTGCTTGATCCGTGCAGGTACAATCCGACGTTTCGCGAAAACGAATTCCTGGCGCGTACGATCGGGGCGCAGATTGCGCATGCCGGTGAGCTGGTTGTCACAAAGGACGGCGTGGAGCTGGTGTCTGGCATGAAGCGAACCAGAATCCAGACGATCATGCACCGCGTTGATGACGATCTGCTCGACCCCAATTGCTTTCGACCGGATTCCCTGGTCGGGCTGCCAGGACTTTGCAAGGCATGGAAAAACGGTCTCGTGAATCTCGTGAACCCACCGGGCAGCAGTGCCGCGAACATTCGCAGTTTCGTGCAACTGGTGCCTGCGATGATCCGTGAATTTCTGGGTGAGGAACCTGCGTTGCAGAGCGCCTCTTCGCGAGAATGCTCCGCAGCGGATGCGATGCGTGAATTGATCGAAGATCCGACGCGATTTGCCGTGCGGACAAACGATCCGATGCATCCTGCGCGGCCGTACTTCGGCGACGCCGCGACAGCGTCCGAAACACATTCGATGCTGAACGCCGTGCGCCGCAATCCGTTAAAGTTCATAACGCGATTGCTGCTTCCGGACTCCGAGATTCGAGGATTCAACCTTCGCGTATTTTCCAGCATGGGCAAGGGCTTCTACATGCCTCGCTGTGGCATTGGTCGCCAGTGCCAGTCCGACGGCGGAGCGACTCTCGCAATCAACGATGATGTGTCAGCCAGTTTCGTTGGCTGACGATGTCAATGTCGTTTGCGGAGGACCGAGCGTGCCGACATGCAGCACGCCCTGCGTTGGCGGGCGTAAGTGCAATGGCACTCGATTTCACATAGTAGACCTCACTCTCCGAGTGAGGCAGGCCGCAAAACGCGGCCGTTGGCATTCGTCACTCAGAGAGTGACGGCTACTTTAATCGCAAATCGAGTACTATTGAGCGTAAACGCTGCACACAACATAATACTCGCCACGAACGTCATCCAGAATCGGCTTGTCCTGGTTCAGGCGTTTCATTGACGGACGCACCTGGTGTAGAATGCTGCGGCAGAGATTTCTGCTCCCCGCCATTTCGCCCACCTGATTTCCTGCTCCGAATCCTCCCCATGACATCGTGCCGCGCAACAACTCCTGTCGATCGCATTCGATCTGCCTCGCGCCGCCACTTGCTGCAGGTTGGATATTCCGGGTTCGTCGGACTCGGCCTGAATGCTCTTATACCAGGACGAGCACCGGCTGCCGAATCATCGCCAGTTGTCGCTGCACCGCGTGCGAAGTCGCTGATCATTGTCTTTTGCACGGGGGCGATCAGCCATCACGACACGTTCGACATGAAACCGAACGCGCCAAAAGAGATTCGGGGCGAGTTCAATCCGATTGCCACTTCTGTTACGGGAACTCAGATTTGTGAACACCTGCCGCGTCTTGCAGCGCGCGCCCACAAGTATGCGCTGGTCCGAAGCCTGTCGCACAAAGACAACAATCATCTGATGTCGACGCATCATGTCCTGACTGGTCATCTCCAACCAGGGGCATTCTTCGATAAGGTCGCGTCCCGCGATGACTGGCCGTGTTACTCGGCGGGCTGTGAATATCTTCGACCGCGAAGTGACGGAATACCGAGCGGCGTCAATCTGCCGACGTTTCTGATGTCGTCTCCGCTGACATGGCCAGGTCAACATGCTGGTTTTCTGGGATCGAAATATGATCCATGGCAAATCGTCGGCGATCCCAACAGTTCTGATTTTCGAGTGGATGCGTTGACGCTGTCTCAGGGAATTGACGCCGCGCGCCTCAATCAACGTCGAGGATTGTTGAAGGCGCTCGATCAGCAGACGGACGTTGCCTCTGATATCGGTGCGTATCGGATGACGGAAGATCAGAGACTGGCGTTTACGATGCTGTCGTCCGGGCAACTGTCGCAGGCGTTTGAACTGAACCGGGAAGCCGATGCCGTTCGGGATCGTTACGGACGACATGCTTTTGGCCAGTCGTTACTGCTGGCGCGACGACTTGTGCAGGCGGGTGTCCCGATCGTCCAGGCCAATATGGGGCCCGTGCAGAACTGGGACCATCATCAGGCGATCTTCACAACGCTCAAGGGACGCATGTTAGCGCCGCTCGATCAGTCGGTTTCCGCGCTGCTGGATGATCTGGACGACAGCGGATTGCTCGACCAGACAATGGTCATGCTGCTGGGTGAGTTCGGTCGTACGCCGAAGATCAACAAGGATTCCGGTCGCGATCACTGGGGCCCGTGTTTTACAGGCCTGTTCGCCGGTGCCGGAGTGCTCGGCGGCAACATCATTGGCCACTCCGATGAGATTGGAGCGTACCCGGCGTCCGCCGCATTTTCCCCTGACGACATAGGTGCGACCGTCTATACGGCGTTAGGCATTGATCCACATGCCGTTGTGCATGATCGAATCAATCGCCCTGTGCACCTGAACCAGGGCAAGGTGATTGAGGCGTTGTACGGCGACGCAGGTGTTTGAGGCAGTACCGAAACTAATGATGTTCTGCCTCCCGAATCTCTGCTGGCTGGCCGAAAACTAAAAGACGCCCGGAGCATTTCGGTCCGGGCGTCTTCATTGAGCAAATGGAGTTACTTCCATTCAGACCATAAATCACTGAATTGAAAAGCCTTTCAGGTGGCTGTTCGTTTTGGCGTACTCATCGAGTTTCGCCTTGTAGTCCAGTGTCGGGTTGGTCACTCGAAAACTGCACACCTGATTTCCAGGATCAGTCTGAATGTCGGTAACGCCGTCAATTTTTGTCAGATCGCTTCGCACGGAAGCGGCACAGCCACCTCACGTCATATTCGGCACGCTCAGGGACACAAGCACTCCCTCAGCCGCCTTTGAGGCAACTGGAGCAACTGTGGGTGTCTGCGAAACTTCCGCCGAAACGGGATCCGTTTCGGCCGCACAACCCGCAATGGATGCCATGACCCCGGCGGTCATAAACATTGGTACAAACTTTTTCACTGTCATTCTCCAGAAAATACCAACAACACAAAAAATGGTTGTGAGAGATCATCATTCAAGGGCCTACTTGCACGATGATTCACTCGACCAACCCGACACACAAAAGACGCCGTCAGCGTCACTTGCGTCTCAGGCTGAAGTGATACCCCGTATCCTACGCAGTTGTTCGGGTGCTGGCCAGAGAAAGCTCCTAAAGTTGCTCAGGCGAGCGGCAGATTAGGAACTACCAAGCCGAACAACCGGACGCTAGCGCGTGGCGGCTGATTTTATTAGCCGCAGGGCGCTAGCCCCCGGTTTTCGACGGTAACCAGAAATCTGCCGCTCGCCTAAGCGCCACAGCTATTCGTGGCGTGCGGACAACTTTCCAACCTCGTCCGGCGTGAGTGCTCGATCGAAGACAGCGATTTCATCGAGACGGCCTTCCCAGTTATCGGCATTGTCGCTGCGGCCACCGAAATAGAACTGCTGGAGTTCTGCGGGGGACACGGGAACCGAATCCTGTTGGATCTCCGGTTCGGCGTTTCCGTTCAGATACACTCGGATCGTTGTCCCTTCCCGTATCAGTACCACATGATTCCATGTCCAGCGATCAATTGTGGTCCTGCCGACCACAGGATCATGGCCTGTGCTGTCGCCATGCTGAAAAATGAGCTTTCCGGGCACTGTCGCAGTGCCGCCGATTCCCAGATGGTCACCATTTGAACTCAAGCCGTGATTATGGTCGCGTGACACGATCCAGCCTGCGGTGCTGCGGCCTTCATTCGGCATCCCGTTCCATAGCCACATTGAAATCGAATATTGATCATTCAGTTTCGGCAACCTGGCACTCAGTCTGCCGCCGGCAAAATGGGCCGCGCGATTGGTTTCGGACTCAAGGCAAAACGCATCCGATCGCGGCCCTGCCAGGAAGAACACCACCCCCGGTTCATAGACGGCATCGTGATGATGTGGCGATGTATCCATGGCGTGCGGGGCGGCCATGTCGTCCATCCGCCACCATGCAACGGGCTTCAAGGCGGCAATATCCTTTGCTGCGAAGCCCTGGGTCTGAACAAACGGTCGGCGAGTTTTTCCGGTGACTTCTTCCAGCAACTGCAGGTCAGCTTCCGCGATTTTTGGTTCCGCCAACACTTCAAGTCCGGCCGACCGGGCAGCCCACGTATTGTAGCCGCCGAGAAGATGCTGTTCCGGCGGCGGAATATATCCATCGCCGCCGTTGGCCAGTTCGATCACCATCGTTTGGGGCAATGGTGACTGAAGTTTCAATTTCAAACCGGTGAGCGCATATGTTTCGTTGGGAGTTGTCGCGATGGCAATCTCGCCGATCCGCAGCGACTGCAGGACGACTTCCGTGGATTGCAGCTTATGCAGGATTACCTGCTCGCGGGCGTAGACTTCTTCCGTTGTTTTCGGTGGATTGTCTCCAAGGGCCGCCACGATCCGTTCCGCCCATTCCAGCAGCTGTTTGTTCGGAACACGATAGTGGAGCGGCAGTCTGCGCTCAGCCATTTTCAGTTCGGACGTGGCGGAATAGGTGACCGATTGATACGCATCCAGTGCGATCTTCAGCAGGCCGGCTGTGTATTCCGTAACCGTGGGGCTTTGCAGAGGAGCATCAGCAGGCAGATTGTAGTCACGACGCCAGATATCGCCGCTGCATCCATGCGACATGATCGCGACAAATGGAGAAACGCTGGCATCTATCGGTGCTGCTGGATCTGCTGCAATCTGTTCCTGAAACCCATTGCAGAAAAGTCCAAAGTAATCCGGATGCAGCGCTTCGACCCCCGAGAAATAGTGCATTGAAAAATTGGAAAGCACTGCAATCGGTCGGCCTTTCGGCGACCTGAATGCAATCATCGACAAGTCCGGATCTTCCGGGCCGGATTCGCCGGTGACGTTGTCAAGATTCGCGCCCGCGTGCATGTTGGCACGCAGGGTCGGATTGCCGAAGGGGTCAATCGCGATGCGATCCGGGCGAATGATCCAGCGCCGAAGCGCAGTGTAGTCGGCCGCATTGCGAACGGCCCATCCGACTTCTGCAGGCTCCAGATGGGATTCTGCCAGAGCGATGGCTTCCGCAAGTCGGTCACGGAGAAAGACGACGTAGCTCTCATCCAGCTCGGTGCCCAGACAGGCCATCGACGAGGGTGCCGTGTGCGTGTGCGTGGCTGAGATCAGCATCCGGTCCGGGCGAATCTTCGTACGCTGTGCGGCAACGTGTTTCGCGTCGTCAAGAGTGACTCGACCGATCATGCAACTATCGACCACGACGATTGCAACTCGCTCGGATCCATTGTCCAGTACGATTGATCGAGCATATAGCGGAGCCACGGCTTTATCAGCGGAGCGGCTGGTCATACCTCCGTTGACCAGCACCGGAAACTGTCGTGGCGTGATGTCCACGATCGCCGCCCCGGCCTTCAGTTCTGCTTTTGCGGCGTGCGTGGCACTGCAGACGGAGGCGACACACAGAATAAAGGTCCATGCGATTCTCATCGATTCTCTTTCCAGCAATTACCAGTTTGAAACAGACTGAGCGACTGTAGTACAACCGAATTCAATTTGAAGCGTAACATGCAGCGTTGGATTATTTCAGCGGGATCGCCGACAATGACGGTTGATGGTAACCGCCTCGCCGTCTGTTTTCGAGCGTGCGTTGACAGGAATGCGAGTCGGCGGAGCGACATCGCCTACGTAGCTCAGTCGCTCCGCCGACTAAGATTCCCCGGATTGAACGTGGTTATGCTGTCACTTCTGAATGGTGGAAACAAATTCAGCGTTTTTTACCAGTTGAATTCCTGGCCAAAGGCAAAGGGATGATGCGATGTACGAATTCCCCGAGTCAGTTCGACAACCGACAGACTATAGGACGATCGTCGTCAATGTGGCACTTTTGGCCCTGCTGGCTATGATGTTTTGGTTTGCTGTTCGCAAACCACGTACGAACTCCCCAAACAAGTTTCGAGTCTGGTTCGTACTGAGCGCAGGCATTGTGTTTGGGCAACTCTCAGGGATCGCCAATTTCCCCTCGCATGCGCTGGCAATACTTTCATACGGAGCCGCTGCGATCATCATCTGCATCATTGGCGGGCTTCGTGAATCGCTGCGATCTGAACGTGAGGTTGGACTCAAACCCGCGTTGAGCAACCTTGAAGTTGGCGTGATCCTGGTGATTCAGGCAGTACTGTGTGCACTTTGTCTGCCGCCAGTCGGCGCCGGCACTTCAACGAGACGTACACAGTGCAAGAACAATCTGAAGCAGCTGGCACTTGCCATGCACAACTACCATGATAACTCTGGCCGTTTTCCTGCCGCTGCGGGTATCACGAGTGAAGTGACGAAACACGTCCGTGTGAGCTGGCGAGTCGCATTACTGCCTTACGTTGAGCAGGCACAACTGTTCACCGAGTACAATCTCAAGAGGCCTTGGGATTCGCGCGAGAATCTGCCAATCGCTGCTCGTCGTATCGCAGTCTACATTTGTCCCAGTCAGCCAGTGATCGCACAATCAAATGCCGAATCGCAGTTCTTCACGTCCTACGTCGTGCCGACGGGGAATCACTCAATCTTCCCAATGGACGGGAAGGCTGCACATTCGCTCGCGGAAATCCTGGACGGGACCAGTAACTCGCTGCTCATCATGGAAGCATGTGGAACTCGCATCGTGTGGACGAATCCGCAGGATATCGACGTGGATTCCGCTACTATGGGCATTAATCTGCCGGGTCGCGAACGGGGACTCTCTGATGGAATCATGTCGAGCCACCACACCGGCGGCGCTCAGGTGGCAATGGCCGATGGCAGCGTGCGTTTCATCTCAGCCGACACCGATCCAAAGATTCTGAAGGCATTGCTGACTGTGCATGGCAAAGATGCGATTGGCGACTTTTGACGGTGTGGAAGGATATTGAATGGCAATTCTCGCAGAATGAGACTGGGAAAGCATCACGAGCACCGACCACACCGAACAACCAAATAGCGCGACGCTGGAATATTCGAAAGTGTGCCGTGCCATGTGCATGGATCGCACACCAGTGCTCGATTCGCACGCGCTGCCTTTTGAGGTGGCGCGCAGATATACGGTGCGCGGTTGGCATTGGCTTGTTTAACCGCGTGCCCAGCGGGCCGCGTCCCATTCGATGGATTCCCACGCGCGGGGCGTTGCCCACGCGGTTAAACGAATGGGCCATCCCCTACCGCAAGCGATATCAGACTGCGGTCGTCGCAGATCGTTGGTTGGCGATTCAGACTTTGAAGTCATGATCGCTCCAGTGGAAGGCTGGCATCTCGCAGATCAAACTGCAAAAAAAACAAGCCAACGGACCGAAATGTGCCTTGGATACGGAAACGAACACTTCCGCACACCAGGCGATCAGGCAGGAGTTACTGTCGTTGGCAAATGACAAGCCGGAACAACACGCACACGATCAGACTTCTCGACTTCCGTCCGGGAGTCACTCATTGCCGAAAGACGAACACCCCCGACGCAGGTTCCTGACAGTCGCCAGTGGTTCGGCCCTCGCTGGACTTCTGGGAGCCTACGGAACGTTTGGTTACATGCTCGGCGAATTCGTTTATCCCGCAGCAGGAAGAGCCAAAGGCTGGCTGTTTGTCTGTACGGTTGATACGCTGGCTGAGGGAGAAGCCCTGGATTTTACTTCTCCCACCGGTGCGAAAGTGGTCGTTGCCAGACAGGGAGCCGGAACAGGCGAAGAAGATTTCCTCGCCCTGTCCAGCGTGTGTCCGCATCTGGGTTGCCGCGTTCACTGGGAGTCTCAGAACAATCGCTTCTTCTGCCCGTGTCACAATGGTGCATTTGATCGCGAAGGAAAGCCGGTTTCCGGACCGCCGCAGGCTGCGAATCAGTCGCTGGTCCGATTTCCGCTGAAAGTGGAGAACGGTCTGCTGTTTCTGGAGGTCCCCATGGAATCGATTGCTTCGTGTCCGGTGAAGCCCTCAGAGGCTCTTCATTTGCATGGCGAAGCGATGGGTTCCGAGGCCAATCAGTCAGGAGTTGCCTGAGATGGGCAGGATTGCTGACTGGTTTCACGAACGAGTGCCCATTTCCGGTGAACAACTGGCGGAGCTGACGAATGAGCCCGTGCCAAATCATCTGAAACGCTGGTGGTTTTGCCTCGGCGGAACACCCGCGTATCTGTTTGTGGTCCAGATCGTGACGGGGATTCTGCTGGCTCTTTATTACCAGCCTTCGACATCGTCCGCCTTTGAATCGATTCGGTACATTACTGAAGAGGCGACTTTTGGCTGGTTTTTGCGGAGCATGCACAAGTGGGCGGCGACACTCATGATCGCGGCCATGATTCTGCATCAGATGCGAGTCTACTTCACGGGAGCATACCGGCGACCGCGCGAACTGAACTGGATGATCGGCATGTCGCTGCTGATGTGCACTCTGCTGATCGGTTTTACTGGTTATAGCCTGGTGTTTGAACAGTTGAGCTATTGGGGTGCCACGGTCGCAGCCAACATCAGTGATGCCGTGCCCATCGTGGGACCAATCGGAAAGCAGTTGTTGCTGGGTGGTGACGAGTACAACACCCGGACGCTGTCGCGTTTCTACATTCTGCACGCTGCCGTTCTGCCGACGACACTGATTCTGCTTGTGATTCTGCATATTGCTCAGGTCCGCATGCATGGCGTCACTGAATTTCCGGAGCCGGACGATGATCCTGTCGCTCCAAAGCACTTCAACTTCTTTCCAGACCACATGCTGACGGAGTTGATGCTCGGTCTTGTACTGATGATCATTCTGTGCGCACTGTCTGTCACGCTGCCGGCAACAATGGGGCCGAAAGCGGATCCGCTGTCGACGCCGGAAGTGATCAAGCCGGAGTGGTTTTTCTACGTTTCGTTTCGGTGGCTGAAGCTGTTTTCACTGTCGTTCGCCGTCATCAGTTCAGGGTTCATTGTGGGTGCCATGTTTGTGTGGCCGTGGATTGACCGACTGCTGCGACGAATCACCGGGATTGAAGAAGTGAGTGTTTACATTGGCATCGTCGCGACATTTCTGCTGATTGGATTGACTGTCTGGGAAGCCGTTGTGGCTCATTGAAAGATTGATTGTTATGACCATCCGCACAAAGCAGACCATCATCGCTCTCCTCAGCGCCGCATTTATCATCTCGCTGATCTTCGTTCAATGGCAGGAGGTGACTCGCCGGGAACAGGAATCCGGGCGCGGGACAAAGCACGTTGCCATTCCGACCAGCTCACAGTCCTGCGTCAAATGCCATCAGCAGTCGTCGCCAGGGATTATCGATCACTGGACCGGCAGTACCCATGCCGTCAAAGGTGTGGGGTGCGTGGAATGCCATCAGGCCGAAAACACGATGCAGACGCCTTTGACCATTACGGAGCTATGATTGCCGTCGTGGTCACACCTCGTGACTGCGGTCGTTGCCACAAAACCGAGACCGAAGAGTTCATGGCAAGTCACCATGCGAAGGCCGGGAACATCCTGGCCTCACTGGACAATTTTCTGGCCGAGACCGTCGAAGGCTCACGGGCTCCGTTCAATCCTCATTCACCCACGCCCGGTCGGGATGTCACGATGGTCAACGGCATGGCCAGCGTGGACACGGGCTGCAAGCAGTGCCATGGAGGCAAAGTGGCTCTGGAAGCGAATGATGGCAGCTTGATCACGGTGGATGACCTCAAACCCGACGAAAATGGTAAGCCGACCAATCTGGATATCGTGTCGCAGATTAAGAAGGCATCCACTGGGCGGCCCATTCTGGCGGCCAGCAGCTGGCCAAATACAGGCATTGGTCGACTGAATCTGGACGGATCCCGAGGTTCGTGTTCCGCCTGCCATTCCCGTCACGATTTTTCTCCGCGGCGGGCTCGTCAGCCTGAGAACTGTGGAAAGTGTCATCTGGGTCCCGATCATCCGCAGAAAGAGATTTTCGAAGAATCCAAGCACGGAGTGGCCTTTCGCGACCTGCATGACCACATGAACCTGAATGCCAAAGACTGGGTTCTGGGAGTGGACTACACCCAGGCACCGACCTGCGCTACATGCCACATGTCGGGGCACAGTCGCAACGGTGGAAAGGTCACGCACGACCCGAGCGGACGCATTTCATGGACCAATCGTCCACCGGTGAGCCTCGTGATGGACACCGACGCCAACGGCGAAGTCGTGAAAGAAACCGATCCCGCAAAGCGAAAGGCGCTGGTTGCCCATTCATGGCAGGACAAACGCATCGCCATGAAGAACGTCTGCACTCATTGCCACACAGAGAATTACGTAGATGCGTTCTACACGCAGTACGACGACTTCGTAATCAATTACAACGAGAAATTCGCCAAGCCCGGTCAGTCGATCATGACGGTGCTTCGCGAACAGAAGCTGATCACGAAGCAGGAATTTGATGAAGAGATCGAATGGACCTGGTTCTATCTGTGGCATCACGAAGGTCGTCGTGCGCGTCATGGTGCTTCAATGATGGCACCTGACTATGCTCACTGGCACGGCATGTACGAAGTGGCCGAACGGTTCTACCAGGAACTGATTCCACAGGCTCGCGAGATCGCTCACCAGGCTGAAGATGCGGGCCAGACAGCCGAAGCCGAGGCCGTGCGGAAAGTCATCACGGATCTGCTGAATCGCCCGGAGCATACGTGGTATGAGGAAATGAAGACGACGCTGAAGAAGGGTGCTGCGGATCACGCCGATGCAGTCCCGGCCGACCCTGTTGCGGACGCAGCTTCAACGAATGCCGCCCCAGCCGACACGGTTAACCCGGTTGAAGCATCCGCAACCGTCGCCCCGGAACCGTGACGCCGGGAAGCCTTGACCCAAATGCGGGCTCCATCGGGCAGTCCTGGGATTCAAAATGCATCATTCAGACCCGCGCAGAGTATAAGGCAGCAGAAGTAATGCCAATCGGCGCACTTGTTCAATATTGGTCTGGCATTGAGTTTGCATCGGTATCCTACATGAAGAAAAACGACCGTCCTTCCTGTATGCACAGCGATGTGCGTCCGTCCGGGACTCGATTTGTGCGAATACGCACAGCGATGGCGCGCGGCGGTTGAAATGTGATATGCGGTCACGTTCTGCAACGACCCTTTGAGAAAGAGGATCATGAAAATCCACCGATACGAAAATCTTGCGCCCGGTTCGCTCGCGAGAGTGAATGATTTGCTGGCCCACGGCTGGACGCCGGTCCGGGAAATTCTCGGTGCCACCGAAAACGGAACAGGGAACACTGTGGTCTTGCTGGAAAAGGAATCGGCAGTCCTTGAGTTCCCTGGGGACAACCTGATCGAGGGTGTTCCGGTAGAATTCCTCATGAATGTGATGTTGTTCGAGAATTTTGCGTCTGAGGAAATTCGACAGGTTGTCAGCCTTTGCCGGATCACGACCCTCGCACGCGGTGCGCAGATCTTTTCAAAGGGTGATCCCTCGGAATCCCTTTATGTGGTGCTTGCCGGGGATGTGGAAATTGTGCTGCCGGAACTGCCAGTTGAAGAGTGTTCGGTGGTGAATCTGAAACCGGGCGGCGTGTTTGGCGAGAGCACATTCTTTTCGGAGACATCTCACACGATGTCGGCCAGTTGTGGGTCCGATTCCGTCACACTCCTGTCGCTTGACCGGGTCGCGTTCAATGAGATTTTCGAGACAAACCACGCCGTGGCTTTGAGGCTCGTGAACAACGTGGCGAGGATCCTTGCTGCCAGACTTCAGGAGACAGATCAGTGGGTTTGGAATCTGCTGCAGCAGAGTCAGTTTGCGAGGGTTAGTTCCAGTTGGCGTCGTTTTCGTCACCGTGTTGGTGGCACGGAAAACACTGGTGGCGGCTTCTTTGGAATCTGAACTTTGGCCCTGCCGTGGGAAAATGACGGGGTTCAGTGACTCGGTATGCTTCATCCATGGCCATTTAGGGTAGAATGCAGTGACAATTCTGTATTCGACTCTCTCAAGTTCTGGTTCCTGAATGACGTTTTCTGCAAAGCGACCGTTGCTGGCTGACAGGCATTTTTCAAGTCTGCATCGCTGGCTTGAGATGGAGGGAGAGGCGGAACGGGAGAGGTTGGTTCAGCGTCGAAAAGCTCAGTCGTCGGATACTGCTGAACGCACGGGCGAAACGCTGCTGGATCTGGTGATTCGCACACATACGACGGGTCTTGGCGGGCGATATCTGATCACGCTGGCCAAACGAAGGTCGCCCGATCGGTTACCGTGGAATCGATTCAAGGTCGGCAGCCCGATCCTGCTGTCTGACAATCGTGACGAGGACGCGGAATCTTTACAGGGCGTCGTGAGTGCTCGTCGCGTTGATTCTCTGGAGGTGGCCGTTGATGACTGGCCAGTGAGTGATCGGTTTCGGCTGGATCTGTCTCCGGATGAAGTCACTCGCAAACGCCAGTCTGCTGCACTACAGAGCGCTGCGAAAGCCACGGGGCGTCACGCGCAGCTTCGAGATCTGCTGCTGGGTGAACGCGAACCGACGTTTCATCGAAACATGCCCCCCCCGACGGACATCTCACAGCGACTCAACCCGTCACAGCACGATGCCATCCGACATGCTCTCTCGTCCAATGATCTGGCAATTATTCATGGACCGCCGGGGACGGGAAAGACCACAACCGTCGTGGAAGTCATTCGACTGCTCGTCGCGCGCGGGCAGCGTGTGCTGGCGTGTGCTCCAAGTAATACGGCGGTGGACAATCTGCTGGAACGCTTGCTGGCGATCGGTGAACCGGCCGTGCGACTCGGGCATCCCGCTCGAGTTTCCGAAGACCTGCGACAGCATTCGCTTGACGCTCTGGTTGGACGGCACGAAGCCATGATGGTCGTACATCAGATGATGCGGGAAGCCGAGCAAATTGAACGGAAGGCGGCTCGTTATACGCGCGGCAGACCGGCTCCGGGACAGCGAGGCCAGCAGCGTCAGGAAGCACGCGAACTCAAACGCCATGCAAGGATTCTGGAGAAGCAGGCGATCGCTGATTTGCTCAAAGATGCCCGTGTCATCTGCGCGACGACGTCGTTTGATGATTCGGTTCTGGAGGATCTGCGTTTCGACGTACTCGTCATTGATGAAGCCTGCCAAAGTGTTGAGCCCGGCTGCTGGGTTCCGCTCCGTCGTGCTGATCGGCTCATTCTGGCTGGTGATCATCTGCAGTTGCCACCGACGATTCTCTCTGATTCGGCAAAGAAGGAAGGTTATGCCGTCAGCATGATGGAACGTCTGGTCAATCACTACGGCGATCTCGTGACGCGGCAATTGACCGTACAGTATCGGATGCACGAATCGATCATGGGATTCTCGTCGCAGCATTTTTATGACAACACATTGATCGCCGATGAATCCGTTCGCAGACATGTTCTCTCGGATCTGCCACGGATCCAGCACGATTCTGTCTCCGACGATCCGGTCACATTCATCGATACGGCAGGAACAGGATGGCTGGAGGAACTGGAACCGGAGGGTCTGAGCAAACGAAATCCGGAGGAGGGTCGGTTGGTTCTGAAGCAGGTCAATATGCTGTGTGAAGCAGGTCTTGCCCCATCCGACATTGCCGTGATCGCTCCGTACGCCGCACAAGTCCGGTGGCTGCGTGAAAATGCCATTTATGATCAACTGGAGATCGATACAGTCGATGGGTTTCAGGGCCGCGAAAAGGAAGCTGTCGTCATCTCATTAGTCCGTTCGAATGCGATCGGTGAAATCGGTTTCCTTTCGGACGCCAGAAGGATGAACGTTGCTCTGACGCGGGCGAAGCGAAAAATGATCATCGTCGGGGACAGTGCGACCCTTGGGTCCGACAAGTTTTTCCAATCGCTGCTGGCGTGGATCGAAAAGAACGGTAGCTACCGCACGGCCTGGGAATTTGCGGACTGACAGCCGCTGCGAACTTGTGCGCATGAATTTCAGGCACTCACTTCACCGTCAGCAGTTCCACGATGAAATGCAAAGTTGCGTTGGGAGGCACTGACGGTGGTGAGCCAGCCGCGCCGTACCCGAGGACTGACGGAATCCACAGTTCGATCATGCCGCCGTTGCCGACCAGTTGCATGCCCTCGGTCCAGCCCGCAATCACGCCTCCCAGAGGAAACGAAATTGGTTCGCCGCGTTTGTACGAACTGTCAAATTCACGTCCGTTGTCCAGCCAGCCACGATAATTGACCGTGACCGTGTTGTGGGCGAGTGGTTTTCTGCCGTCCGAATGGCGCAGCACGCGATACTTCAGGCCGGAACGGGTGGTCGTAAATTCCAGCGGAGCGTCATCGTCCATAACGCCAGTCCCGCTTTGAAGCGAATCCTCGTCCGTGAACAACACCGGCATTTTTGAGTCCCGTGTTTCAGCAGTGTCGGCTTCCACAGAGGTGGTGTCCGCCTTCGCGCGCGACTTCAACACCTTCATTGGTGCTGAACACCCGCTGAAAGTACCCAGCAATCCAAGTGCAGTTCCGGCCAGAATGACTCGAATAAAATTCATGTCACAATCCGTTGTTACGCATTGAAAGTCGCACGACTGTCGCAATTTCCGCGGAAATCCTGATTCGCGGCGAAGGAAAATGTAACGTTTCCCGTATTTTCTCGTAAGCACAATTTCTCACGCCAGGGGGAGTCCCGATACAATTCGCGGTTTGGCCTTCGCCGCAGACCAGCAGGAATTGCCTCGGAAACCTTCGCGTATGGAAATTCAGCTCAACGGTGAACCGCGCACGATTGAAACGTCGTGGACGATTGCAGATTTGCTCAATGATCTTAAGATCGAAAATCGCTATTGTGCGGTGGAACGCAACAGCCATGTCGTCCCGCGCGAGGAGCATTCGGATTGCCGATTACAGCCGGGTGATACGATCGAAGTCGTCACACTTGTGGGTGGAGGCTGAAAGTGGGCAGTAATTTCAACGATGAAAGTAAGTAAAGACAATGACCGTTCTGCCTCCAGACAAGCCGCTTGTCCTTGGAACTCACACGCTGAATTCCCGCCTGATCGTCGGCACGGGAAAATACTCCACCTTTGAACTCATGCAGGAATGCCTGGAAGTCAGCGGTTCAGACGTCATCACGGTCGCCGTGCGTCGGGAGCGACTCGTTGATTCCTCCGGTCGCAACATCCTCGAGTTTATCGACCTCAAACGCTACACGATCCTGCCGAATACGGCCGGCTGTTTCAATACCGAAGACGCGATCCGCGTCGCACGCCTTGGTCGTGAAATTCTCAGGGGACTCGAAAACCCTGGCGCGGACTGGGTCAAACTGGAAGTTCTGGCCGATACGCGCACGCTGCTGCCGGATCCTGTCGCTACTGTCGAGGCCTGCAAGCAACTGGTCGATGATGGATTTCAGGTTCTTTGCTACACGTCCGACGATCCGATTACCGCGCGACGCCTTAAATCCGCCGGAGCCACTTCCGTCATGCCGGCGGGAAGTCCGATCGGCAGCGGTCAGGGAGTCCTGAATCCCAACAACATCCGCATCTGCCTTGAATATCTGAAGGAGAATGATCCGGACTATCCCGTGATCATTGATGCTGGCGTCGGGACAGCCAGCGACGTGGCATTCGCGATGGAACTCGGCTGCGACGGTGTGCTGCTCAACACCGCCATCGCCAGTGCCCGCGACCCGTTACGAATGGCCGTCGCGATGAAGCAGGCCTGCGAAGCTGGTCGCCATGCGGTCCTGTCCGGCCGGATTCCTCGGAAACTCTACGCCACCGCCTCAAGCCCGACGGAAGGCGTGATCAGCCGACCTCTGGGGTGACGGACGAGGCTTTGAGGCGTTGTTTTGAGTTGGCGGCGTTCACCGGAATGCAAGTCGCGGAGCAACGTTGCCTACGTAGCTCAGTCGCTCCGCGACTGTGATTCACTGCGGAAAATGCGGCGTCTTCGGACGATGTCCACAATTGGCACCGCACCACCCGTTGCCATTCGTCGTTCTATTGTACTCCGCGCGGTTGAAAATAAGTCCGGCGAGCCGAGCGGCGTAAGCCCTCCGGTACCTCGTTTTGTACCGGCAAGCTGCCGCATGCCGCTCGCCAATTGTTTCACCCATGATCGCGTGGCGCATAACTGTCCCGAGAGCTCTGGGTAGCACTGACTGACGCGATTCCGGCGTCCGCACGTCACGATGGAATTTAACTTCGCCTGAAACCAGTGCAGTCGCTACGCTGCCGCTCGACGGCAACCGAATTTGGCTCGAATATCAAGCACGGCATCAATGACGTCGGCGACGTCCTGGTTCGACATGGACGGCGACAGAGGCAGGCTGAGCATTTGCTGAAAGGCGGCATGAGCCACCGGGAAATCGTCCGGAGCGTAGTTGTATTTGTTTCTGTAGTAGGAATGCATGTGGATCGGGATGAAGTGTACCGAAGTGCCGATATTGCGCGCTGTCATTTCCTGGATAAACCGGTCGCGACCGATCGTGAGTTCCGATGATCGCAGCCGCAGCACGTACAGGTGCCATGCATTTGTCACATGCGCGCGCGTGGTTGGCGTCAGAAACGCACCGCTGTGGCCGAAGGCGGTGTTGTACGTTTCCACGATCTCACGACGGCGCTCCTGCATGCGATCGAAGCGTTTCAACTGCTGCAGACCGAGCGCAGCCTGAATGTCGGTCATGTTGTATTTGAACCCGGGTTCGACGATGTCGTAGGCCCACTTGCCGCCAGCGGAATAGCGGCTCCATGCTTCGCGATTCATCCCGTGCAGTCTGACGACGCGCGCGTGGTCGAGCAGATCCGCAGCGCCAGTCAGCATCCCGCCTTCGCCGGTGGTCAGGTTCTTCGTAGCGTAAAAGCTGAAGGCTGTGAGGTTCGGTCCGGAACCAATCGGCTGGCCTTCAAAACTGGCACCGACCGCATGCGCGGCGTCTTCGATCAGGTCCAGATGGTATTCCTCGGCGATTGTTCGCAGCGCGTTGAGTTCCGCCGGATGACCAGCGTAGTGGACGGCGATAATGGCCTTAGTATTCCGGGTGATGGCCCGTTCGACGGCGTCCGGCTGGAGATTGAGCGTATCCGGTTCAACATCAACAAGTACCGGCGTTGCGCCCACGTGTTCGATGACGTTGACGGAGGCAGCAAAGGTCATCGGAGTCGTAATGACTTCGTCGTCCGGGCCGATGTTCAATACTTTCAACGCGACGTGCAGCCCGGCTGTGCAGGAATTCAGTGCAAGTGCTGCAGGGGCATGAACGGCGTCGCGGAAATCCTGCTCAAACTGTTTCGTCCGCGGCCCGGATGTCAACCAGCCGGATTTCAGAGCCTCGACGACTTCGTCGATCTCTTCCTGGCCAATAAGCGGGAGTGAAAATGACAAAAATGAGTTACGCACAGGTGACCTCCATGTCATCGCGGCGGAAAAGCTCGGGAATCGAAGCTGCTATCTAGCTGTTTTTCGCAAACGTTGCCAGAGAGATTCGAAATCGCGGAATACCGAACACATTTCTGAGCGAACTCCTGGACAATCACCCCAATTCCGGTTCATTGACAAATGAAGTGCTCGGTGACATTTGTGCATTAAACCTGTTGGCGTTGATCGACGATGTGAGTGCTGCGACTGAGCCTGAAAGGCTCGCGCATATCAGCCTGGGGCAAGAGAATCCTCGGATGCGGATGAACGCCGCCCCAAGTTGATATCTGAACACGAACCCTGAAAGGGTTCCACAATGCTGGTCTGTGTTGTCCTTTCGGGGCAAAACGTGTTGCTGCCGTGGAAACCTGGCGTTGCCCAAGCTGACTTGCCGAGGCCCGTTGGGCCGAATCACAGTGGTTTAACGCCACAAACAGGCTCAACTCCCCCCGAGAGTCCGCCGTTTATAAGTCGCGCACTTCATTTGTCGATGAACCGGAACTTCCGCGTCGAGGGCAAGTCCGAGCGAGTGTCAACTCGCTTGCAACTTCCGTATCTTATCGGACAATAGTGCAACTGGTGAGGGACAGAATCACTGTCAATTCGGCTCATTGCTCTCGACGACAAAGCAATCACGGAGCACGGCATATGCATCAAGGCCAGCGCACACTAAATAGCTTTGATACCAAGGACTTGCATCAGGAAGTCATCATTCCAGCCGCAGAGTTGGCGTTTCATGGCGAGGCTTTCTTTGCCAGGGTGTTGCTTCAGGAGTGA
>Ga0105048_10007016_pt1 | contig 18134 bp, 18 predicted proteins | sample MAT05_FD_78382 | JGI IMG/M metagenome (GOLD analysis project Ga0105048, IMG submission 78382) | Freshwater microbial communities from Lake Fryxell liftoff mats and glacier meltwater in Antarctica - MAT-05 | ecosystem: Environmental > Aquatic > Freshwater > Ice > Liftoff microbial mat | place...
ACCCGCCTGGCTTCCTTCCACAAGCGAAAACGTGGCGAGCAGCGAACCGGTGCCGATCACGATGGCCAGGATCGCGATGAACGAACGGAAACGATTTGAAAATGCTTCACGCCAGCCTTCGACGGCACCCAGAAGGATGCGCGAAAGAAGGCCCTGCCACATGATCAAAAACCCGCGCGCGGGAGCTGCGATGACGGCACCCCGCGGTTACGCGAGCGCTTCGAGGATCTCAGCCTTCGGCACCCGGTCGCAAAACTCCGCGAACGTCTCGGTTCCCTGACGTTTCGCTTCGAATACGCGCAGCAGTTTCTCGATGAAAAGGTGAACGTCTTCCGCGATGATCTTGCCTTTCAGCAATTCATTGAAGCGCCGGTTTTTGCCGAGACGACCGCCTATGAAGCAGTCGTAGGCATCGACCTGAACTCCGCTCGGAAGCTTGGTGCGCGCGCCGCGGAAGCCGATGTCGGCGATCTGATGCTGACCGCAGCTCGATGGGCAACCGCTGAAGTGGATACGGATTTTGTCCTTGTACCAGCCGCTCTGCGCTTCGAGTTCCTCGACGAGGCGGGTCATGCGGTTTTTGGTTTCTGCAACGGCCAGATTGCAAAATTCGATGCCGGTGCAGGAGACGCAGCCCTGCCGGAAATTCGACGGCTGCCACGGCAAGCCGTGTGCGTCGAGTTCGGCCTTAAGCGCGGGAAGATTGGCTTCCGGCACGTTCAGAATGAGGAGGTTCTGCTTGTTGGTAAGGCGAATCGCATCCTGGCCGGGTGCGCAGTATTTTTCCGCCAACTCACCAAGCCGCTCGAGTTTACTGTCGCGAATCCGTCCGCCGGGGAACGTGATACCGATCCAGTAGAGGCCGGGCTGTTTCTGCGCGTGAACACCGAGGTGATCGGTTTCCTGATCGGCCACCACGGGGAACTCTTCCTGACGCTCCATCGCGAAGCCAAGCTGGCTTTCGACTTCCGCCAGAATGCGGTCGGCGCCCCAGTCGGCCACGAGGAATTTAAAACGCGCGCGGTTGCGTTTTAGGCGGTAGCCGTGATCGCGAAAAATCGTGCTCACCGCGTGAACCACCGGCCAGACCTGCTCCGGCTGGATGAAAATGGGCAGGCGCTGGGCGAGGTGCGGTGCGGAGGAAAGACCGCCGCCCACCATGATCCCGTAGCCCGCTTCCTTGCCGGAACCGCGCTGACGTTCGAGACCGAACACGCCGACGCAATTGATGTCCGGCTGGGTGCAATGAATGCGGCAGCCGCCGATGCTGATTTTGTATTTACGCGGAAAATTCGAAAACGACCTGTTGTTGGTGAGGTTGTCGCTCACCTCGCGCATCTGCGGAGTGGCGTCGATAATCTCGTCGGGATCGATGCCGGCGACAGGGCAGCCGATGACGTTGCGAGTGATGTCACCGCAAGCGCCGCTTGTCACGATGCCGACCTTTTCCAATTCGGCAAAAATCTCCGGGAACTGCTCGATCTTGAGCCAGTGCATCTGGATCGTCTGGCGCGTAGTGATGTCACAAAATCCGTGGCCAAACCGGTCCCCAATCTGGGAAAGCACCTTGGCCTGGGCGCCATTGATCTGACCGCCCGGGATCTTGGTGCGCATCATGAAAATGCCGTCTTCTTTCGGTTTCTGACGATACACGCCATAGTACTTGAAGCGCTCGAAATCATCTTCCGCGATGGAAGCCACCCCGGTCTGCGCGTAACGATAGATATCGTGAATGACGTCCAGCCCGTCCTTTTCGAGCTTAAGGCGTTCCTGAGGCGTCAGCGGGATGAGCCCCTGCTTGACGGCGGCGAAGTTCGGAAGAATGTCAATCATTTGAAAAAGGGATAAAACTTAAACGCCTAGGCAGCGATTGCAAATGCAAAGGTTGTTATAAAAGCAGAACAAAATGCCTTGATCGTCTGAGATTATTGACCTTTCCTGAAAAGCCACCGGGATTGCCCTTGCTCCGGTTGCTGGCGGAGCTTAATTTGCGGCTGTGCAACCGGTCGTTAACTGTGAGGAATTTATTGGCAAAACCGTGGGGCGGCGGACGAAAATCGAGGACCCGCTTGGTTTTGTGAGCGGGTTGCAAAAATCGCTTGCTGCTTGGAATACACCAAAGATTCCCAAAGGAGTTTACCGTTTTCACTCCCACGAGGAGGCAAATCAATGGCTGATGAACCACTTGACCAGGAACCGGGCGAACTGACCCCGCGCGCGCCCGAAAAAGAGGATTTACTGAACCTCTGCCGCGAACTCCAGAAACGGAATTGCCAGTTTATCATCATCGGAGGTTTTGCGATGATTCAATGGGGATTGCCGAGAACGACCGGTGACGTGGACATCCTCATGGAGGCTTCGCTGGAAAACGAAGCGCGTGTTTTTGCCGCGCTGGAGACCCTCCCCGACCAATGCGTGCGCCAACTTGAACCGGGAGACGTGGCGAAGTTTACGGTGGTCCGCGTTGCGGATGAGATTCTGGTGGACCTCATGGCCAGCGCATCAGGGATCGGCTATGCAGAAGCATCGGAGAGTATCGTCGTTCGGGAGATTGACGGTGTCGCCATTCCCTTTGCCAGCCCCGAACTGCTCTACCGCATGAAAAAGCGCGCAGGCCGCGAAAAAGATCGCGGCGATATTTACTTTCTAGAAATGCTGTTTGCCGCACAGGGCAAACAGCCGCCCGCATTGGGGTGAGGAAAGGAGGGGGGCTTCCCCTTTATATAAATTCCTTAAATAGCAGGCTTGCCGACCTGGCAAAGTTGAACTAATTTTATGGCCCGTTTTTTCATATGAGCAAAAAAGCCACCATCCGTTCCAAGGCACCCGCCAAGTCTCCGACAAAGCCTGCCCCGACCAAGTCCAACTCCACGCGCGGAGCCGCCATGGTTGGCGCGGAAATCCTCGTCAAATGCCTGGAACTCGAAGGTGTTGATACGATTTTTGCCTATCCCGGCGGTGCCAGCATGCCGATTCACCAGGCGCTCACCCGTTCCAAACAGATTCGCACCATTCTCCCGCGTCACGAACAGGGCGGGGTGTTTGCCGCAGAAGGGTACGCCCGCGCCACAGGCCGCGCCGGTGTGTGCATGGCGACTTCCGGCCCAGGCGCAACCAACCTGATCACTGGCATCGCCGACGCTTATCTGGATTCGATTCCGATGGTGGCGATCACCGGTCAGGTGCCGCGTCCGATGATCGGCAAAGGCGCTTTCCAGGAGACCGACGTTTTTGGCGTTTCGCTTCCAGTGGTGAAACACAATTACCTCGTGATGGACGTGGCCGACATTCCGCGCATCGTGAAGGAAGCCTTCCACCTCGCGCAAACCGGCCGTCCGGGCCCTGTGCTCATTGATATACCGAAGGACGTTCAGAACGAGAAGGCGCACCCCATTTTCGCGGAGAAAATCGATCTGCGCGGCTATAACCCCATCAAACATGCTGATGACCTTGTTTTGAATGAAGTGCTCGGCCTGATTCAGTCGCACAAGAATCCGATGATTTACTGCGGCGGCGGCGTCATAAGCGGCGAAGCCTCGGCAGAACTCATGGAGTTCGTGGAGCGCACACAGATTCCCGTGGCCACGACGCTCATGGGCATCGGCTGTTTCCCGGAGAGCCACCCGCTCTCGCTCAAATGGCTTGGCATGCACGGCACCGTGTACGCCAACAACGCCGTGAACGAAGCTGATCTGCTCCTCGCCATTGGCGTGCGTTTTGACGATCGCGTGACTGGAAAAATCGAGGCATTTGCCGAACACGGCACCATCGTTCACATCGACATCGACAACTCGGAGATCAACAAAAACAAGATCGTCCGGTTGCCCATCTTGAGCGACGTGAAATACGCCCTCGCCCGTATGAACCAGATGCTCGACAGCGCCGGATACAAGCGCGTGAAGAGCGGGTTTAAGCGCTATTTGCCCTGGTACGAAAAAATCAATGCGTGGCGTGAAGAATTTCCGTTCACTTTTGCCGATACCGACGACGTGATTCAGCCGCAATACGCGATCAAACTGTTGCACGAAATGACCGAGGGCGACGCGATCATTACGACGGGCGTGGGCCAGCACCAGATGTGGGCCGGACAATTCTACGACTTCAACAATCCGCGCACGTTTCTGACAAGCGCAGGCCTTGGAGCGATGGGATTTGGTTATCCTGCGGCCATGGGTGCGAAGGTGGCATTTCCAGACAAACAAGTGGTGGATATCGACGGCGACGGTTCTTTCCTGATGAACATCCAGGAACTCGCAACCGCCTATGTGGAACGCATCGCCGCGAAGGCCATGGTGTTGAATAATCAGTATCTCGGCATGGTGGTTCAGTGGGAAGACCGGTTCTACAACAGCAACCGCGGCCACACGTTCCTCGGCGATCCGCGCAAGACCTATGAGGGCAGCCTCGAAAGTACGGAGGGCATTTATCCCGACTACGTGAAGATGTGCGAAGGGTTCCACGTGAAATGCGAGCGCGTGTTACACAAACGCGATCTCCGCGCCGCGATGCAACGCATGCTGGACAGCACGGAACCGTACGTCCTCGACGTGATGGTGCCCTACACCGAACACGTGTTGCCGATGATTCCGTCGGGCGGAACCTACAAGGACGTCATCTACAAAGGCCGCCAGAAGCTCCAGGCAGGATCAGGATTGTAAGTCGCCGGCAGAAAAAGGGCGGAAGTTCTCCGTTGGAGGAACGTGCCGCCTGAAGAAAATAAAAACGATCAGGGGGCGGTGCGGACGAGTGTGCCGGAGAAAGGCTCACCAGCGTTGGTAACGCCATAGACAATGATCGTGTTGCTGGCCAAAAGATAGGTATCGGGACGCGAATTAACTACAGGAACATCGGGCTCATTTAATTATGATGGGTAAACATTTTGTTAAGGGGTATTTGAACGAATGCCCGGCCACGGGCGCATCAATTTGCACCCCAAAATCATATGGTGACGAAAATGCGGCAGGAACCTCGGCACTCATGCGTTTTTCGGCGTGCCTTTAATGGAATTCGTAAAAAAGTGATCCGTAAAATTCGATCAAAGCATTCGTGTCTTGGCGAAAACAATAAAACGCGCAGCGCCGGTGGATCCCGACGCTGCGCGTTTGAGTAGCTTAAGAATCGATTACTTTTTCGCGGGTTTCGCGGCACGTTTTTCCTCGATCGCGGCTTGCGCTGCGGCGAGGCGTGCGACGGGCACGCGGAACGGCGAGCAGCTCACGTAGTTCAGGCCCACTTTGTGGCAGAACTTCACGCTGTCCGGATCGCCACCGTGTTCGCCACAGATACCGAGCTTGATGCCCGGACGGCTGGCGCGGCCTTTGGCCACTGCGATTTCGATGAGTTGACCGACGCCGGTCTGGTCGAGCGTCGCGAACGGGTTCTTTTTGAAGATCTCGTTCTCGATGTAGGGCATGAGGAAGCTGCCCATGTCGTCGCGGCTGATGCCGAGCGCGGTCTGGGTCAGATCGTTCGTGCCGAAGCTGAAGAACTCCGCGGTCTTCGCGATCTCGTCGGCGGTGAGTGCACCCCGCGGGACTTCGATCATCGTGCCGACCTGGTAGTCGAACTTCACCTTCTTCTCGGCCATCACTTCCTTCGCGACGCGATGGACAATTTCGACCTGGAGATCGAGTTCCTTTTTGAACCCGACGAGCGGGATCATGACCTCGGGCTTCACCTTGATCTTCTTCTTCACCACGTCTGCGGCGGCTTCAAAAATCGCGCGGGCCTGCATCTCGGTGATTTCCGGATAAGCGATGCCGAGACGGCAACCGCGGTGACCGAGCATTGGATTGAACTCGTGCAGTTGTTCGACGCGCTTCGCGATTTTCTCGGGTTTCACACCCATCTTCTTCGCGAGTTCGGCCTGGGCTTTCGCCTCGTGCGGAACGAATTCGTGGAGCGGCGGATCGAGCAGACGGATGGTGGCCGGAAAGCCTTTGAGCGCCTTGAAGATGCCGGTGAAATCCGCACGCTGGTAAGGCAGGAGTTTCGCGAGCGCCTTTTTGCGGTCGGTAAGGTTTTCGGCCAGGATCATTTCGCGCATGGCGTCGATGCGGTCGCCCTCGAAGAACATGTGTTCCGTGCGGGTGAGACCGATGCCCGTCGCGCCGAACGCGATGGCGTTTTCGGTTTGCTCCGGATTGTCTGCGTTGGTGCGGACGGCGAGTTTGGCGGCCTGATCGCACCATTTCATGAGCTGCAGGAAGTTCTTGAACTTCTCGGTCTTCTGCGCGGCTTTGTTGCCGTGGATAAGACCGGTGATGATCTCGGAAGGCTGCGTCGGAATCTGACCGCCGTAGACGGTGCCCGCGGTGCCGTCGATGGAAAGGAAGTCGCCTTCCTTGAACGTCTGGCCGCTCGCAGTGACCGTCTTTTTGTCGTAATCGATGCTTAGTGCGCTGGCTCCGCAGATGCAAACCTTGCCCATCTGTCGCGCGACGAGAGCCGCGTGTGAGGACACCCCGCCTTTTGCGGTGAGAATGCCTTCGGCGGCGATCATGCCGCGAAGATCTTCAGGCGATGTTTCATTGCGGACGAGGAGCACTTTTTCGCCACGCTCAGCGGCAGCGGCAGCACGATCGGCATTGAGATAAATCTTGCCGGAAGCTGCACCGGGACCAGCCGGGAGGCCGATGGCCACGGACTTCGCTTTTTTCAACTCGGCGAGATCGAACACCGGGGCGAGGAGTTGGTCGAGTTGATCGGCCGGGTTGCGCATCACTGCGGTTTCCCAATCGATGAGCTTCTCTTTATACATATCCATCGAGAACTTGAGCGCGGCCATGGCGGTGCGCTTGCCGTTGCGGGTCTGGAGCATGAACAACTTGCCTTCCTGCACCGTGAACTCGACGTCCTGCACATCCTTGAAATGTTTTTCGAGGATCGAACGGACCTGCATCAGTTCAGCGTAAGACTTGGGCATCACGGCCTTGAGCTTGGAAACGGGTTCCGGCGTGCGAACACCGGCGACGACGTCTTCGCCCTGCGCGTTGATGAGGAATTCACCGTAGAATTCGTTGACACCGTTTGCGGGGTTGCGGGTGAACGCCACGCCGGAGCCGGAGGTTTCGCCGGTGTTGCCATAAACCATGGCCTGCACGTTGACGGCGGTACCCCATTCGGCAGGGATGTTGTATTTGCGGCGGTAAACGATTGCGCGATCGTTCATCCACGAGCCGAAAACGGCACCCGCAGCGCCCATGAGCTGTTCCCATGGATCGCTCGGAAACGATTTGCCGGTGCGCTCGCGGACAAGTTTCTTGAAGCGTTTGACGAGTTCCTGCTGGTCTTCGGCCGTCAGGTCGCTGTCCACGATTTCCTTATGATATTTTTCGTGTTTGAAGGTCTCGATCACGACTTCGAACGGTTCGTGGTCTTCGCCTTCGAGCTTCTGCACGCCGAGCACAACGTCGCCGTACATCTGGACGAAGCGGCGGTAGCAGTCCCATGCAAAACGGTCATTTTTTGTCGCCGCAGCGAGCGCCAAAACGGACTGGTCATTCAAACCGAGGTTCAGAATGGTGTCCATCATGCCGGGCATGGAATCGCGCGCACCGGAGCGGACCGCGACGAGAAGCGGGAAACCCTTCGAATCACCGAACTTGTAGCCCATGATTTTTTCCATGTTGCGCACACCGGCTTCCACCTGGGTCTTGAGTTCCGGCGGATAGGTGCGTTTGTGATCGTAGAAGTAGGTGCAGACTTCCGTGGTGATGGTGAATCCGGGAGGCACAGGCAGGCCGATGCGGGTCATTTCCGCAAGGTTCGCACCTTTGCCGCCGAGCAGGGGTTTCATGGTCCCGTTGCCATCGGCTTTGCCGCTGCCCCAGGTATAGACGTATTTCATTGTGTTACTTTTACTAGCCATAGTGTTACTTGTGTTTAGGTGGGTGTTGACTGAAAAAAGGGTGATGTTGTACCCGGCGCGAGAAGCCGGAGTTTATGCGGAAGGATGGGCCGATGCCTCTTTGAGTGCATCAACCAGGTTGGCGACAAAATCTTCGACGCCAGTACTTGGGATAATCACCGCATTACGGCGACCGTGGGCCTCTTCCACGATTTTGAGGAATCGGCCACGCGCATTTTCCCGCACTTCTATAAAGTAGTGCTTGCGTTCTACCTGAACTTCGCGCGCGGCGAGTATGTTTTCCTGAACAAAACCCATGTGTTGGCTTAAAAAGGCCCTCGTTTGGAGTCGGTTACGCTGTCAGATGGCCGGTTGCATGTCCACGCTCTTTTTTGAAAACCAAAAAAAACGCGCCGGTTTGGAAGGAAAATTCAGATTCCGGTGCGGATGAGATAGAGCCAGTTGGCAAGGATGAGTGCTGCGACGAGAACACGCAAAGCCGTTGCCACTCCGGAGGAATGCACGGTGAAACGCAGACGCGGAAGCTTGAGCAGGAGCACGGCACCGGCGTAAAGATTGAACAATAGCGCCCCAAGCAGAGCGGCGACGGTCAGCGGGTTCCACCACACCGCCAGGCCGAGATCCCCGCGCGCCAGAGCCAGCACAGCCCGCGTGCTGCCGCAACCGGGGCAGGGCCATCCGGAAACGGCATGAAACAGACAACCCGGGAAAGGTAATCCGCCCAGAATCCAGCCAGCGCACACGGCGGTTGCCGCAAGGGAAACGCCGAACCACAACGCCTCATGATCGAGGGACCTTGGGGGCGAGGACAAAGCGGGCGGCAGCGCGGCCATAAAAACCGGGTTCCGCTAGGGCTTGATTCCCTGGGAAACTGCGGCACCCACACCCAAAGCAACCAAACCAAGAACGACACCACAACAAACAATGACAGGCAGTAACACCGCAAAAAGCGCTTTGCCCACGCTGATCTCATGTGCCTTGGAGAGCCCGATGACCGCGGCTACGATCTGCCAGATGCCGCTCGCAAAACCGCCGCACAACGGGATGATATTCAGCAAATTGGTCGAGCCTCCCGAGTAACAGATCACACGCAACGTCGTCTCGTAGGGTTGCCGGGCACCGCCCACCATGAGCAGACAAAGGTGGGTAATGCCCGCACCGATGAGGCTACCGAGGACAACGAAGGCCGGAGCAAAGACCGCCAGAATAATCATGACCATCGGTGAGGCGGACTGTTCCATCAGCCTTGCAAACTCGGCATTCGCGCCGGTTGCACCAGCAGCGGTTGCGCCTGCGCCGGCAGAAGGGGTGAGGGAACTGAACACCAACTGCCAGATCACACTGCCTATCACACCGATACCTCCCGCGATCGCCACAAACAGCAGCGGCGAGCCCAACCCGCCTTCGCGTTTCATTTTGGTAAACGTGTTGTTCGGGTCTAAAAGAACGCCTTTGACCGTTCCAATCAGTGCCGCAAACCATCCCAACGTCCCGCGTTTTTCCCAATCGGGCCCGTCACGCAGGGGCGTGAGATCGCCGAACGGATCATACACCGGCGTCGCGCCGAGATCCCCTGTTTCGAAGCCGGACGGCGGTTGCGCAGCGGCGGCGCGGGCGATGCGATACGGCTGCCAGTTTCCCATGCCCTCGGTCCAGACGAGCGTCTCGGGCGAGAGAGCCCCGCTGTTGACCATGGCGTCCAGATCGTTTTCCGGGACGGGTCCGGCTTGTTTACCTTGTTGTTCGTAGTACCAGAGTTTCACGGTGACGGGTTCCTTCTGTTTGTTTAAAAATCTCCGCGCAGCATGGGTAAGCCCGCCGGCCTTTGTCGAGCCTGCGCCACTCGAAAAGTTTTTTTCCGAGATGGAGGCCTTCGTTGCCTCAAAAGCAGGTGTTGCCGCGACCTCACCGACCAAGCGGTTGCAAGCTTCGGGTATCACCCCAAAGCGGCGATCCGGCATTGGTTGAAAATGGGGGTCTAAGAAGAAATACCAGCGCAGCATTTACGGAACAAACAGTGAAAATCCAAAAGCTACACTACGGAAGCGGCGTTCTTAACGCCAACAGCCGCAACGACCTACAAAACTATAAATTAGAGACCAATTTTCAATGAGTGGCAGATCAAAGAAAGCGGAGGCCAGTTTGCCAGAAAACGAGCGTGCAGTTTGCTCCTTCTGTAAGGTGGAGATCACTTTTGCGGCCCATTTGGTGGTGGGTTCTGGTCGGTCCTGTTTTCGATGCGGACATCCGAGACTTCGCAAGTCAGGCGCTGAAGGTCGGCCTTTGATCATTGGGACGCCTTTCCCTGTCTCGACTCCCGAGGGTTTTGTGTTTACCTTAAGCTCATGCTTGCAACAGGTTTTCTTTACCACGTCAATCTGCCCGGTGCGTGCGTTGGAAAAACTTTCCTCGAGCGAGCGAAGTTCCTGCTAAACCGCGATGTCTCCGAGGATGGATGCCCTCCGCGCAAACCTTACAGAATACCTCGCGGACGCATTCAAACCTTGGCAACCTCGCCAATAAAGACTCGCCTCCATGCCTCATTGGTTAGATGATGCCCGCCATGTTAGCTACCCTTGGCCCCGTCTCGTGGACTCGGATGAGTGACGCGGTGGACAGCGTTCGCCGCCGACTCTTGGCAGCTTCCTCGGCTTTGCAGGCAGCCCACGTGCCCTACGCCGTGGTTGGCGGTAATGCTGTGGCCGCCTGGGTCTCCCGGACCGATGAAGCCGCCGTGCGCAATACCCGCGACGTCGATATCCTGCTGCAACGCGAGGATTTGCCTGCCGCCATCGCGGGTTTGGAAAAAGCTGGCTTCATTCATCGCCGCGTCGCTTCGCTGGGGCAGACGGGCACAATGGACGTTTTTCTGGAAGGCCCGGAAGGCAAAGTGCGCGATGCCATCCACATCGTTTTTGCCGCCGAGAAAACGCGGCCCGAGCAACCCGAACCCAACGCCACCGTCGAGGAAAGCGAGGATGCCGGAGCCTTTCGTCTGATTTCCCTGGAAGCACTCGTCCGCATGAAGCTTAGCGCCTTCCGCGACAAAGACCGCGTCCACCTGCGCGATCTCGCCTCGGTCGGCCTGCTCGACGAGTCGTCGCTGCCCCGCCTGTCTCCCGTGTTGGCCCTGCGCCTTAGGGAAATCCTCGATACCTTAGACGAATAAACCCGTTGGCTTTCCAATGCCAAATCAAATGGAAACATTAACACTGAAGACTCAATGCCAGGTGGAGACCGATACTGGCACCCTCGAAGTCCGCAAGATGAAGGAATAACTCATGAAACTCGATACCTACGGTTTCAACACCATCTTTCGCAACGCCCGCACCCGCCAAGGCCAATCCGTCCACCAAGTCGAGGACCGCTCCAAACGCAAAACAAGCATATGAATTCAAATCTCTGCTATCCCGTGTTGCGATGACATAAAAAACCATTGCATTGCCGCCCGCGCTCCTTAGTTTTACACGCTCAACACACTACTTCCTTTTCAATCATGGCTGACGCAGCGAACAAATATTCGGACAACATCACGGGCAAATTCTATGTCGATGACCAGTGCATCGACTGCGATCTCTGCCGCGAGACCGCTCCCGCAAATTTCACCCGCAACGATGACGGCGGGCATTCCTTCGTTCACAAACAACCCGAGAACGAAGACGAAGAGCACCTTTGCAAGGAAGCCATGGAAGGCTGCCCGGTCGAGGCCATCGGCAGCGACGGCGAATAGCCCTCACTTTTTCCCATGAATCCGGCCATTCGTCTCCGCGTGTTGGAAGAATGGCGCGGATTGCCGCAGCGCATACCTGTGCCTGATCGCGCCTTGCCGGTCGGGCATTACATCGAGGCCACCATGCGCAACATGGGCCTCGGCGACCGGATCACGGAGTCCGAAATCCGCGAGGCTTGGCGCGGGTTGGTCGGTGATTTTCTCGCCACCCATTCGCAACCCAGCCGCCTCCGCGCCGGCGTGCTTTACGTCAATGTCATCCAGTCCACCGTGCACTACGAACTGGACCGCGTCTGGCGTCCGCAGGTCGTCACCAAACTCCAGCAGCGTTTCGGTAAAAAAATCATCCGCGACGTGCGCTTCGTGATCGGCGGATGAAAGCCGACGCCATTGTCGTCGAGGCGCTGGAAATTTCGGCGCACGTCGGTGTGCCCGATGAAGAAATCGCCAATGCACAGCGGCTCACCGTGTCGCTCACGCTCGAACCGCGCGCCGGATTTTCCCATCTGCACGACGACATCGCGCGTGCCGTCGATTATTTCCAGGTCTGCCAGCGCGTGAAGCAGGTCGCCGCGGAACGCCCGCGCCGCCTTATCGAGACGCTGGCCGAGGACATTGCGCGTGCGCTGATCGCGGGATTCGATCTCGCAACCGTGGAGATCGAGCTGCGCAAATTCATTCTCCCCGATACAAAACACGTCGCGGTGCGTTTGCGACGGAGCGTGCCGGTTGCCTGAGCCATGGTGCAGGAAAAGAAGCTGATCCCCAGCCCGCTCAACCCCGACTGGATGATCCCGGAGGGTTGGGAAAACATCCTCGGCACCAGCATCGAATACCATCTTGGCGGCATCAACCTGCGGCTCATGCAGGCGCAGTTAAATCTCCACCTCAAAGCCGCCGATCCCGCAACGACCCACGTTCACGAACATCACCAGCTTCTCTACTACCAGCGCGGCAGCGGGAAAATGGTGGCGGGGAAGAAAAGTTACGACGTGGAACGCGGCAGCATTTTTGTGCTCCCGGCGGGATGCCGGCATTCGCTCCACGCGGCTGACACGGCAGTCTGCGTGGCACTCGACTTTTCCCTGAGCACCGCAGCGCAGGCCATGGAGGGTGGACTTCCCGTGCATTCCGAGGCGGCGGTGTTGCTGAGTCTCACGCTCACGCGGCAGGCGCGGCCTTTTCAACTCCGATCCATCGACCAGGCCCACATCGACCAGACCATCGGGGAAATCGTCAAAGAGAGCGCCGGACGCGAACCCGGATACGGAACGATGATTCAGGCGTTGCTTCTGCGGCTTGTGGCGCTTTGTCTGCGCGGCACACGCCGGGCCAGCGGATTCGGCGAACATTTCCGTCACACAGCATGGCGGCACCGACTGCTCGCGGAACGGGCGCTCGCACTCATCGCGGCGGAATCCTTCCGCCAACCCGAACTCACGTTGCAGGAAGCGGCCCGCCGCTGCGGGGCGAGCTACAACCACTTCAACCGTGTGCTGAAATTCGAAACAGGCCGCACATTTCATCAGCACCTTCTCCGCAGCCGACTGGAGCACGCCCATGACCTGCTCTCAGCGGGAAAGCTCAATTGCAGCGAGGCCGCCCTAGAGTCGGGGTTCACCGACAGCAACTATTTCGCCCGTGCATTCAGAAAATCCTTCGGTTTTCCGCCCTCCGAGCTTGCACGGGGGCTCAAGGGGGAGTGACCCTCTTCGTCCATGCCGACGACAAAACTTATCATCGCCGCGAGCGAACATGACGCGGACATGCTTTACGCCACGGGCTTTCACGCGCCCGACCCGTTTCTGTTTCTGCAGCACCGGGGTAAAACAAGCATCGTTCTGAACAGCCTGGAAATCGACCGGGGGAAACGCGAAGCCCACGTGGACGAGGTGGTGCCCTACGAATCCATCGCCCCGGTCCCGAAAGGCAAACCACCACTGCCTTTCATCGACGTGCTCGCGCGGTTTTTAATTTCCCGTCGAATCAAATCGACCTCAGTGCCTGGAAGTTTTCCCCTCGCCTACGCCAAAGCGCTGGAAAAACACGGAATTAAAACCGCACCTGTGGAAGGATTTTTCTGGCCGGAACGTGAGTGTAAAAACGCAGATGAGGTGAAGAAGCTGGAGAAAGCCCTGCGCATCACGGAAGTCGGCATGGCCCGGGGCATCGAGGTGCTCAAAGCTGCCGACATCGGCAAAACGTTGCGTTGGGGCGGCAAACCGCTGACCTCGGAAATCCTTCGCGCCGAGATCGACATCGCCATGCTGCGGCTCGGCGCAATTGCCTCGCGCACGATTGTAGCTGGAGGCGAACACGCCTGCGACCCGCATGAAATCGGACACGGCCCGCTGAAGCCGCATCAGCTCATCATTCTCGACATCTTCCCGCGCCACGTTGCCACCGGATATTTTGGCGACATGACCCGCACCGTGGTACGCGGCAAAGCAAACGACGCCCAACGCGCGCTGTGGGATCTCGTGCTTGAAGGCCAGAAGCTCGCGCTGCGCGAAATGCGACCCGGCGCGGATGGCGGAAAAATCCATGACGCGGTACAGAAACTGTTCACGGATCGCGGTTATCCGACCGAAGTGCGCAACGGGCGGCACGTCGGATTTTTCCATGGAACCGGCCACGGACTTGGCCTCGAAATCCACGAGGAGCCGCGTTTTTCGCGCACAAAATTCAAGCCCGGCCAGGTTATCACCGTGGAGCCCGGGCTATATTATCCCGGCATCGGCGGCGTGCGCCATGAGGACGTGGCGCTGGTCACGCCAACCGGAAACCGTATGCTCTCGCGCTTTCCAAAACCGTTCGAGATTTAATCCGCAACATCCAAAGACTTCATTGAGCCATGAGCCCGCAGGAACTCTCCATTGCCTTCTTTCTTCAAATGGCTGTCATCCTCGGCGTATGTCGGCTCGTTGGCATGCTTGCCAAGCGCATCGGCCAACCGCAGGTCGTGGGCGAAATGATCGCCGGCGTTTTGCTCGGCCCGTCGCTCTTCGGATACTTCGCGCCCGGTGCGCAGGCCATGTTGTTTCCCAAGGAATCGCTGAAAATCCTCTACGTCGGCGCGCAGCTTGGCGTGGGGTTGTACATGTTCATCGTTGGGGCACAGTTCGACATCGGGCTTTTCCGCAGCCGCGCGAAGAGCGCTGCTTCGGTTTCCATCGCGGGCATGGTCGCGCCGTTTCTGCTCGCAGTGCTTCTTGCTCCGTTGCTGATCAAAACGGGCGGATTATTTTCTGAAAAGGCCACGCTCGTGGAGGCCTCGTTGTTTCTCGGCGCAGCGATTGCCATCACCGCCTTCCCCATGCTGGCGCGGATCATTTACGAACGCGGCCTCACCGGCACACCGCTCGGCACACTCGCGCTCGCGGCAGGCGCCATCGATGACGCCGCCGCCTGGTGCGTGCTCGCCATCGTGCTCGCAAGCTTCGGCGGCGGCGCGGCAATTGCCGTGAAGGCCGTGGTCGGCGGAGTGGTCTATGCCTTGTTCATGTTGTTGATCGGTCGCCGTTTGCTCGCGCCACTGGGACGTATGGCGGAAAAAGCGGGCGAGATTTCCGCGCCGATGCTCGGGTTTGTGCTCATGCTGTTCTGTCTTTGTGCCTGGGCGATGGACGCCATCGGCATTCACGCGGTCTTCGGTGGATTTCTGCTCGGCGCGGCGATGCCGCGTGGTTTTTTTACGCAGGAACTTCAGCGCCGCCTGGAGCCCCTTGCGGTGGTGTTTCTTTTGCCAATGTTCTTCACGTTCTCCGGTTTAAAAACGCAGCTCAACCTCGTCACCGCGCCGTCGATGGCATGGATCGCCCTGCTCATCCTGCTTGCATCCATTCTTGGCAAAGGCGTGGCCTGCTGGGCGGCGGCGCGTTGGAACGGCGAAGACAACCGCACGGCCATGGCGGTCGGCACATTGATGAACGCACGCGGCCTCATGGAACTCATCATTATCAATATCGGCCTGGAAAAAGGCGTCATTGAGCCCGCGCTCTTTTCCATGCTGGCCCTCATGGCCATCGTCACCACGCTCATGGCATCACCCATTTTTGAATTGGTGTATGGACGCTGGGCGCGGGCGCAAAACACGGTGGGCGCGTAGCGACCAATCCGCCACCCTCCACGGCACCCGCTCTATTCCTTCGGCAGACCGCGCAACTGCCGGATCAGTTCCGTGGCTTTGTTGCCGAACTTGCCCAAGGCGACACTCGGTTCACCGCCGTAACGTTCGCGGAAATGGATATTCACCCTGCCGTGCCGCAGTGCCCGATTGCGTCGCATCATCACTGACATCGCCACGTTGCTGAGGAAAAAATCCTTCGGAATCCTGTCCACAAACATTTTCACCACCTCGCTGCGCATCAGGCGATAAGGCACGTTGGCGTCCACACAATCCACGCCGGCCACGAGCCGCAGAGTCAGCCACAGGATCCGGCTCGCAAGCACGCGCCGCCAGCCGTCGTCGCGCTTTTGCCGGAACCCGTAGATTACGTCGTATTTCTCGCGCATGCGCCAGAACCGGAAAAAATATTGCGGATCACACTGACCGTCGGAATCAATCTGGATAATCCACGGCACCCCGCACGCGATGGCCGTGCGATAACCTTCCAGACACGTCTGGCCGTGCCCGCGATTTTCCCGCGAAACGATCTCCAACCTCGGTCCAAACTGTTCGCGCAACCGCTCCAGCACGGCCTTGGTGCGATCCTTGGATCCATCGTCGATGGCGAGGAATACAAAGTTCTCCGTCCAGTTTTCCAGTTCAAAAAACCATTCCATGACAACTTTGCGCACGGAGGCCTCTTCGTTGAACACCGGCATCACGATCATGAGTTCCGGCTGATGCGAGGGTTGCGTGTCGGGCGAAGAAATATTCATGCGAAATAGCGGGCCTTGAGTTTTTCAAATTCGGTGAGCGCCATGCCCACGACCTGATCCATGTTGTAATAGCGGTACGTCGCGAGGCGTCCAACAAAACTCACGTCCGTTCGGGCCTCGCCCAGTGCACGATATTTTTCGTAAAGCTCGCGTGCATCGGGCGCGGGGATCGGGTAGTAGGCTTCGCGACCGGGGGCGTAATTCTCGGGATACTCCCGCACAATGGTCGTCACCGGCAGCTTCTGGCCCGTGGCGTGTTTGATTTCCACAATGCGCGTAAACTCCTCGTCGTTTGGATAGTTGACCTGCATCGCGGGCTGAAAAACCTCCTGCTGCAAAGTTTCCGGCTCAAAGCGCAACGAACGGTAGGGCAGCGGGCCGTGGCAAAAATCAAAAAACTCATCGATGGCGCCAGTATAAATGAGATGCCGGAACTCCACATGCGGCAGCAGTTCGCGGTAGTCCGTGTTCAGCCGCAGTTCGATATCCGGATGGTCCAGGATGCGCTCGAACATCGCGGTGTAACCCTCCTTCGGCAGGGCTTGGAAACTTTCGGAGAGATACCGGTTGTCGCGATTCGTGCGCACCGGGATGCGTCCGCACACCGAGGCGTCGAGTTCCGCCGGATCGCGCCGCCACTGCTTACGCGTGTAGTTTTTAAAAAACATCTCGTAGAGCTTCCATCCGACCTGCGAGACGATGACTTCCTCCGAGTTCTTCGGCTCCGCGATGGGCACGCGCCATTCCGCGAGAGTGCGCTCCATTTCCTCGCTGGTGGATTCGCGCCCGATGAGCTGCTCGAACGTGTTGAGATTGATCGGAAACGGCCAGTAGCGCCCCTCGGCCCACGAAAGGATCTGATACTCCACTGGATGCCACGCCGTGAATTGCCCGAGATAATCCACGATGCGCTGACTGTTGCTACGGAAATAATGTGGGCCGTATTGGTGAATGAGCACACCGGCTGCGTCGTAGCGGTCGTGGGCGTTGCCACCGAGGTGATCGCGCTTGTCCACGACGAGGCACTTCGCTCCGCACTGACTCGCCAGCCGCTCCGCAAGCACCGCTCCGGCGAATCCCGCCCCGGCTATGAGAAAATCCACGTTGGTTTTCATAGTTATTCGAGCACGCTTTCCATGGTGTCGAGGTATTTGGCGATGGCGTCGTCGCGACGGGGCGCAGGCGCATCCATCTGGCGCACGGTCTCGATATAGGTCTCGAAAAGCCGGCTCGGTGTGCGCACCTGGGTGACCTCGAACCAGTTAAGATAATCCGCGATGTCCTCCACGCGCTGGTTGATTTCCGCGCGCAACATTTCTGCTGTAGCAAGGCGATCGGCGACGCCTTTCGTTTTGCCCTGCGAGAGATACAGGCACGCCGTCTGGTATTCCATGATGACCGGGCGCAGCAGGGCGTTGCCGCGCGAAGCGAGTTCCAGCAGCTCGCGGGCACGGTCCTTCAGCATTGGCCGAGCTGCTTTGTTTTTGAGAAAACGTTCCGTGTCGGTGAGCGGCACGACTTCTTTTTGGTCGCCCCCGGCTGTATCGAGCAGAAAGACCAGCATCTTCTCCAACCGGTTCTCGGTTTCCTCAACGTTCAGGCCGCGGTAACGATCTGCCGCGCTGAGTTTTGCAAGATTCAGCGTCCACC
>Ga0105048_10007020_pt1 | contig 18127 bp, 15 predicted proteins | sample MAT05_FD_78382 | JGI IMG/M metagenome (GOLD analysis project Ga0105048, IMG submission 78382) | Freshwater microbial communities from Lake Fryxell liftoff mats and glacier meltwater in Antarctica - MAT-05 | ecosystem: Environmental > Aquatic > Freshwater > Ice > Liftoff microbial mat | place...
GGCATGGTGGTCCACCCTGCGCCCGGCAACTGGACCGGCACGCTGGTGCACGCCCTCGTCGGCCGCGGCGGCGACCTCTCGTCCGAAGCCGGCGACGAACGTGCCGGCATCGTGCATCGGCTCGACAAGGAGACCTCCGGCCTGCTGATCGTCGCCAAGACCGACCGTGCGCACCGGCTCCTCTCCGCTGCGCTGGCCGCGCGCCGCGTCGATCGGCGCTACGCCGCCCTCACATGGGGCCACCTGCGCGAAGACCGCATGACCATCGAGGGCAACATTGGCCGCGATCCGAACAACCGGCATCGCATGACGCTGATCGCCTCCGGCAAGACGGCGCGCACCGAGATCGATCGCCTCGGCCGCTTCGACGGCGGTGACCTGCTGCGCTGCAAACTGCACACCGGCCGGACCCATCAGATCCGCGTGCACCTCTCGTCCATCGGGCACCCCGTCATGGGCGACGATACCTACGGTGGCGGCGGTGGGCGGCGCGTGACCGGCCTGCCGACCGGGCGTCATGCCCTGCACGCTGCTGCGCTCCGGCTGCAGCATCCGATCACCGCCGACTGGATGGCGTTCCGCAGCGAGCTGCCCGCCGACATGGATGCGGCGCTCCGCGCCATTGCCGGCGCGCACCAGCCGCCGGTCGGCGCCAACCTGCTCGAGCTGTACGGCTTCTTCCCCGAGACCGATGATGCCATCCCCGCACCCGACGAGCGGCCCGCCGACTGAATCGGTTGGGCCCGACCTGCACGTCGGCCCGCGCGTGATGGTGCTGGTCGGCGGCGGCGTCGCCGTGGCGATGCTCGCCGACACGGCGCGGGAGGTCTTGCCGCGCACACAGGCGATCCGGTTGCCCGGAGCGCCTGCGTTCGTCTGCGGAATAGTCAATGTGCGGGGCACGCTCGTCCCGCTCGTCGATCTCGGACGCCTGCTCGATGCTGCGCCTGCGAATCCCTCGGGTTGGGTCGTGACGCTGGACCTGGCAGGACGACGGTGCGCACTGGCGGTGGATCTGCTGCCGGTGCTCCGCGCCGCCGATGCACCCCCTGGTGCATGTCTGGACGGGCGCACCTTCCTCGATCGTGAGGTGGATGTGGCCGGGACCACGCTGCCGCTGCTCGACGTGGCGGCGCTGGCCGACGACCTCCTGCTCCATCAGGTCCACGCGACGTAGCGTGGCAACTCAAGGGTCACCGCATGAGTCATCGGGTTCTGATATGTGACGACGCGCTCTTCATGCGCACGCTCGTCGGCGACATCCTCGAGCAGGCCGGCTTCTCCGTCTGCGGACACGCCGAAACGGGGGTGCAGGCCGTCGCGCAGTACAAGGCGCTGAAACCGGATCTGGTCACGATGGACATCGTCATGCCGGACATGGGCGGCATCGATGCGGTGAAAGCCATCACCAGCTGGGATCCGAATGCGAAGGTCGTGATGTGCAGCGCGATGGGTCAGCAGGCGCTCGTTAACGAGGCGCTGCAGGCCGGCGCCTCGGACTTCGTCGTCAAGCCTTTCCAACCGAATCGCGTCATCGAGGCGGTTCAGCGCGTGCTCGGCTGACGGACCTGCCACCTGCCGCGCGACGCTGACCGTCGGCGCACATGGATACCGAGCGCATGCTCGCCCTCTTCCTCGCGGAAGGGCGTGACCTGCTGGCACGCGTCGATGCCGACCTGCAGCTGCTGGCGTCGGCACCATCGGCACGCGGTGCGCAGGCGTCGATGTTCCGTGCGCTGCATTCGCTGAAAGGCATGAGCGCGACGGTCGGCTTCGATGATGCGGCCACCGCGCTGCACGCGGCGGAGTCATTGCTCGAGGCGGTGCGCGAGCGGGGCGTGCTGGAGCGGGACGAACGGCTTTTGCTGGTCGAGGTCGGCGACGCACTGCGGGGCGCGCTCGACGCGGCGGAGCAGGGTATCCCACCCGATGCGCGACTGGTCGAGCTCACGCTCCGACTCACGGCGCTCACCCCGCGCGCGCCGGCGGTCCGCGGGCCACGCACCCGCGACAGCGCCGCACGCACCGTGCAGCGCGCCACCAGTGTCGAGGGCGCCTCCTGGCGCGTCGACGTGCGCATCGCCGACGACGCGGCCATGCCGTCGGCGCGCGCCACACTGGTGCAGCGGCGGCTTGCCGTTCTCGCGCCGGTGCTGCGTGTCACTCCTGCGGCAGATGCACAGTGCGACGATGCCTGGGATCGCACGCTGACGCTGTGGCTGGGGCACGCCGCCGATGTGCCGGTGCTCGACGCCGCACTGATCGAACGCACGGTGCGGTCCGCCGGCGAGGTGACCGAGTGTCAGGTGGCGCGTGAGGTCGAGCGCCGCGATGTCCCGGCGCGCGGGCATGTCCGGACCGTGCGCATTCCCGTCGACAGGCTGGACGACCTGCTCGACCTGATCGGTGAGCTGGTGCTCGCCCGTGATCGCCTCGTGCGCAGCGTGCCTGACTCCCACGCGGCAGCGCGGCAGGCGGTCGATGATGCCTCGCGGCTGATCACGCAGCTGCGTGATGCCGTGCTCGTGAGCCGTATGGTGCCGCTGTCGGAAGTCTTCGACCGATTTCCGCGTCACGTACGCGAGACGGCGCAGGCGCTCGGCAAGGACATCGATCTCGTGCTCGAGGGCCGCGAGCTGGAGGTGGATCGCTCGCTGCTCGACGAGCTCAGTGACCCGATCCTGCACCTGCTGCGCAACGCCGTCGACCACGGACTCGAGACGCCCGACGAGCGCGTGGCAGGCGGCAAGCCGGCGCAGGGTCGTCTCGTGGTACGTGCCACGCGCGATGGCTCCATGGTCGCCGTCACCGTCGCGGATGATGGCCGCGGGGTGGACCGCGCGCAGGTGGCTGCGCGGGCCACGGCGCACGGCGTCTCAGACGCGGACGCACTGGTTCAGGATGATCAGGGACTGCTGCAGCTGCTCGCGATGCCGGGGCTCAGCACCGCAGCCAGCGTGACCGCGCTGTCGGGACGCGGCGTCGGGGTCGATGCGGTGCTCTCTCGTGTGCAGGCCCTTGGCGGTCGCCTCGATCTGGCCACGGCGGCGGGCACCGGCACCGCGATCACGCTGAGGCTCCCGCTGAGCGTCGCGATGCTGCGGGCGCTGCTGGTCCGTGTCGCGGGCGAGACGTATGCGATTCCACTGAGCATGGTGCACGCCACGCATCGCGCGGAGTCACTGGAGCTGCATGCGCCGGACAGCGGATCCGTCGAGGCCGAGATTGCCGGGGAAGTACTGCGGGTGATCAGCCTGCGCTCACATCTCGGTCTTCCGCCGGTGGATGACGTTTACGGGCATCTGGTCGTCCTCGAGGGTGCGACGGGGCGCCTCGGATTGTACGTCGATGCGTGCACGTCGCAGCAGGAGATCGTGGTGAAGCCGCTGCAGCGTGTGCGCGGCGCGGCGCGAATGTTCAGCGGTGGCACGATCCTTCCCGACGGCACGCCGTCGCTCATTCTGGACATCAACACCCTTCCCTGATGCTCGCATCGCGCGATGTCCGCAGCCTGAAGCCGAAGCAGCTCGACGCGCTGCGTGAAGTGGCGAACATCGGAGCCGGGCACGCGGCCACTGCACTGTCCACCATGACGGGGCAGCCGATCATGATCAACGTCCCGACGATCTCGATCGCGCGGCTCGACGAGGTGCCGGGGCATGTGGTCGAGCATCCGGAAGATGCCGTCGCGGTGATCCTGCTGCGGATGCTCGGTGACCTCACGGGCCGCTCGATCCTGGTCTTCCCGGAGCACACCGCCTGCCGCCTCGCGGAACTCATGCTGCGACGGCCGCGCGGTTCGTCGCCGACGATCACACTGCTGGAGGAAAGTGCGCTCAAGGAATGCGGCAACATTCTCAGCGGCGCCTATCTCAACGCGCTCGCCGACTTCATGCACCTGATGCTGCTGCCGTCACCGCCGCTGCTGGCGGTGGACATGGCCAGCGCCGTGCTGACGTCTGCGTTCCTGCAGTTCGGCGACGGACACGACGTGGTGTTCTGCGTCGAGAGCGAGTTCCAGATGCGCGACGATGGTGACGCGCTGCGCGGGTACTTCCTGCTGCTCCCCGATTCCGTCTCGCTGCAGCGCATCCTGCAGGCAATCAACCTCGCCTGAGCCTCGGCTCCCCACACCTCACATGTCGGTCCCCTTGCAGGCGCTTCCTGTGCTCTCGATCCGCGAAGCCGACCGGCTGCGCGCGATTGCGAAGCGCGTCCCCGTCGGCAACGCGGGGGCGCAGAACAATTGCGGCGTGATGCTGGCACGTCGCGGCCTGTCGCACGAGGCAGGCGCGTGCTTCGAACGCGCGCTCGATGTCGACGCACGGATGTCGCTTGCCTCGCAGAACCTGCAGCAGATGGCGGCGCGCACCACCGTCGATACGGAGCGCGTGCAACGGCTCACCGACCGGCTGGCAGAAGCGCCGCACGATGCACAGACCGCGCTGGCACTGGGCAAGTGGCACGCGCGGCTGGGCCGACCGGCCGATGCGGCCAGGGTGCTGGGTGCCCTGCTCGATCGGACGCCGGATGACCTGATCGCGCTGCGCGAGATGGCGTTGGTGGAACAGGCGCTCGGCTATCCGGATCGCGCCTCGGCGTGGCTCGACCGCGCACTCGGCCTGGAGCCCGAGGATGTCTCGATGCACGCGCTGGCCGGTGAGATCCTCTATCGGCGCGGCAAGACCGAGGCGGCGCGCAAGGCACTCGAGCGCGCGCTCGAGATCGACGAATCCGCCGCCTGGCCGCAGCATCTGCTGGCGTTCGTGCTCGGCGACATGGGCGAACTCGATGCGGCACAAGCGGCGGCGCAGCGCGCGCTGCAGCTGGATCCCGCACTCGCGCGCGTGGACATGAACCTCACCCTCGATCCGCGCCCGCTGAAGCCGGTCACGCGCCCGAGCATCGGCAGCGAGGGACGTGCGCACCTGAACCTCGGCATTGCGTACCGGAACACCGGCTATCTCGATCAGGCGCTGACCGAGTTCGAGACCGCGCTGACCCGCGGCGAGTCCGCATCACATGTGCACACTGCGGTCGCCGAGACGCGACTCATGCGCGCCGAGTGGGCGCACGCCGCACGCGCATACGCAGATGCCGCACTCGCGCAGCCCGGCGTGGCGGCGCCACTGGTCGCACAGGCGGCGATGCTCGTGCGCAACGGCGACCTGGCCGATGCGCGCTCGGTCCTCGAGCAGGCACTGGCCTGCGACGGGGAGCACGGCAGCACGCTGCTCGTGTACGGCATCGTCGAAGCGCTGGAGCATCATCCGGTCGAGGCCATTGCCGCGTTTCAGCGTGTGCGTGGCATACCGCGCGTGGAACTGGCGGCGCGGCTGAACGCGGCCTGGGTCATGCGGCAGCTCGGTCGGCATGCGGAGTGCCTCGAGGGGTTTCGTCGCGTCACGGAGGCGGACCCGCAGAACGTGCGCGCATGGATCGGCGTCGGCGTTGCGTTCGGCGAACTGCGCCGACTGCATGAGGCCTGCAGCGCCTTCGAGCGTGCGGTGACCCTTGCGCCCGAGTGCGCAGATGCCGCGTATCACCATGCCTTCACACTTTCGCAACTGGGTCGCTATCAGGATGGCGTGCGCGCCATGAAGCGCGCGATGACGTTCGAGGACGAGTTTGCACCGTTCCGCTTTCTGATGGTGCTCGAGCCCGAACTGCCGGATGTGGTGCTCGAGGTGATCGCGAATGATGCCGTGAGTGGTGATGCGATGGCACTGATGATGCTCAGTGGTGCGCCGCGACCGATCGTGACGTCGGAGCACAGTGTCGTCCTGACCGATCGTGTGCCGGTGAACCCGATGCGCGACGCCGTGCCCACCGTCGAGCAGTCAGAGCGCAAGCGCACGCCACTTGGTGCGTGGGTCGCGCTGCGGCGCGGTGGCACGCCCGTCTCGCACACGGGCGTGAACCATCGTGTGCCGCGTCGCACGCCAGTGCAGCCGTTCCAGCGCGCGACTGGTGCCATGACGCCGGTGATCGGTGCGGACGACCCGGCGCGTCGCGAGACGCTGAACGTCGGCACGTTCACCGGTGCACCAGTGACGTCATCCATGATGACGGTGTCGGGGACCGGCAGCGGACGCAGTGCGGAGACCGCGTTGCGTATGGCACTCGCCGGTGATCCGGACCTGGCGCAAGTGCGCGTCGGCCTTGCGGCGCTGCTGCGCGAGGATGGCCGCGTGCAGGACGCGGAGCAGGAGCTGCTTCGCGCGCTCGAGAGCGTGCCGACTTTCCACGACGCCGCGCGCGCGCTGGCCGAGCTGCGTGTCGACATGGGTCGGCCGAGCGATGCGATGCAGGCGCTGGTGCGACCGCTGCGCGCGAATCCGCGTGATGCCGACCTGCTGGTCGCACTCGCCGAGGCGTTGCTGGCGCTGGGTCGGGAAGAGCAGGCGCAGTCTGCGATCTCGCGTGGCGCGGCCGTCGCGCCCGATCATCCCGGCGTGCGCACGTTGCATGGATTCATGGCCCTGCGCGGAGGGCGCGCTGCCGAGGCGGTGCAGCACTGGCGCATCGCCGCGGCGAGCGCGGTCGACGATCGCTGGTCCTCACGTGCGCGACTCGCTCTCGCCGAGCATGACGGCAGCGCGGTCGCGCGCACGCCGGTGACGCTCGGGTCCGTCACGATGGTACGCGGCTGATGGCGCTCGAAGGCGCACTCCGCGACCTGGGCCTCGCCGAGGTGATCCAGCTGCTGTCCGGCGGCAAGCGCTCGGGAACGCTGCGCGTGTCCGGCGGTGCCGGCGCGCGAGGCGCGATCCTTCGGTTCAGCGAGGGTTCGATCAGTGCAGGACGATGGGATGACGAGCCCGAGCCGTTGCTCGGCGCACTTTCACACTCGGGACTGGTGGATGCCGACGACCGCGTCGCCGCGGCCGCATGGGCGAGCAATCAGCTCCCGCCGCGCTCACTGGTCGATGGGCTGGTCGAAACCGGCGCGCTCAGCAGCCGCGCACGCGACACCGTGGCGCGTCGTCTCATCGACGATCTCTGCTTCGAACTGACGACGTTCGCCGAGGGAACGTTTTCGTTCGCCGAAACCGAGTCACTCGGTGCACTCGAACCCACGACGACGCTCCATCTGTCGGGTGAAGAGCTCTTTCTCGACGCCGCGCGACGTCGCGACGAGTGGCCGGCGATCGAGCACCGCATCGGGTCGCTGGGCGCCGTGCCGGTGGTCTGTGATTGCGACGCCGACGGCGAACTTGCGGTCCCGGCTGACGGCTGGCGCGTGCTCGCGTGCGTGGATGGCTGCCGCACGGTGCGTCAGGTGGCCTCGGCGGCTGGCATGCGTGTGTTCGAGACGGCGCGCTGGGTCTCACGCTGGACGGCACTCGGCGCGCTGACGACGGATGCGCGCATGCCGGCCGTCGAAGATGGCGATGCAGCGGCCGGGATTGCGCAGCTCACGGCGCTGGCGCAACGTGCGCTGGTGGAGACGCGATTCGAGGCCGCGCTGGCTGCCGCACGGACAGCCATCGGACATGCCCCGCGCAATGCGGCGGCCCATGTGCTGGCCGGTCGTGCGCTGCTTGCCCTCGGCCGCGCCGATGACTGGGCCGAGGAAGTCCGCATCGCCGTGCAGCTCGATCCACTCCTGCCCGAGGCGCAGGAACAGTTCGGCTACGTCGCGGCCCGGCGCGGCGAGTATGCTGCTGCCTTGCGTGCGTGGGAGCACTATCTTCAGGCTGCGCCGACCGCGCCCGAGGCAGCACGTGTGCGCACCGCCCGCGACGCTGCCGCGCAACTTCAGGCACTGATCTCCGCACATGCCGGCAGCTGACGACATCCGACGGTGGAGCAACGAGCTCGCCACCGATCCACAGAGCCTCGCGTTCGCGGACCTCGCGGAAGTGTTGCGTCAGCAGGGTGATCTGGAGACGGCCGAGCGACTCGCGGCGCGCGGACTGGAACGACACCCGACGCACGCGCCGGCGCTTGGCGTGCTGGCTCGGATTGCGGAGGCTCGCGGTGATCTGAATGCCGCCTCGGGCTATTGGGAGCGCGCGCGCGCACACACTCCGTCACCGAGCCCCGGTGCGTCGAATGGCGGCGTGGCATGGCCGCGCGGTAACGGGCATGGCGACGCTGCCTCGGCTGCCATCCCGACCGGCGTCGCGTATCCGGCGGCGAGCCATGCTGCGGTGCCGACCTTCTCGGCCACGATCGCGTCGCCCCCGGCGCGTCCGGAGGTCGTGCGGTCGCTGGTCGCGGATGCCGACGGCCTGCTGCTCGCCAGCCCGCAGCCCAGCGACGACATGGCGGTGCTGGAAGCGATGGCGGCTGCCGTTGCCGGTGTCGGTGACGATGCGGCGCGCGCCATGAAGCATCTGAACCTCGGCGCCTGGCATGCGCTGGTGCTGGAAACCGCAGGCGATTCACTGGCACTCGCGCCGGCGCCGGCCGGATCCCTGACGGTGCTCAGCGTGGCGCGACATGTGCCGATCGGACGCGTTCGTGCATTGCTCCGCGTCGCCACGGCCCGCGCCGCTGCCGACGGGTTCTGATGGACGACATCTTGGCGCAGTACGACCGCGTGGTCGATGAACTGATGCACACGGCTGGCGTCAACGCGGCGCTGATCGTCTCGCGCGTCGATGGCATCGTGGTCGATGGCAACGTGCACATCGGGACCGACGCCGATGCGATCGCGGCACTGGCCGCGACGCTGTACGCTCGCGCGGCACTCGCGGCCACCGCCGCCGACGGCACTGCACCAGGCTTTCTCCACCTCGAAGGCGAGCGTGGACGCGTCTGTGCGGTGCCACGGGGCGACCTGCTGCTCGTGACCGTCGCCGAGCCGTGGGCCAATCTCGGGCTGCTGCGACTGACCATGCGGCGTCTGGCGGAGTCACTCGGCTGATCGTGCCGCGACGCGCCGCTCCCCAGGCGTCGCGATCTCCTCGTCGAGCAAGCGGACTCAAGTGCCCAATCCGGTAGGACAGTCGTCACAGGCTGTACACCGCAGACACATGAAACTCGATCAACGCCTCCGCTTCGAAACCTTCGTCACCGGCTCGTCCAATCGCCTCGCTGTCGCCGCTGCCAAGGCGGTGGCCGATGCGCCGGGCGTCCTGTACAACCCGCTGTTCGTGTACGGCGCGTCAGGCCTCGGCAAGACGCACCTGATGCACGCGGTCGGGCACTCCGCCAAGGACAAGCAGCCGTCCCTTGGCGTGGAGTACGTCGCGCTCGACGACTACATGGAGGAGTTCCATCAGGCGTTGCAGGGCGGCAGGCTGGACACGTTCAAGAAGCGTTACGAGTCGGCGGGCGTGCTGCTGCTGGACGACGTGCAGTTCCTCACCGGACGCGCCGAGGTGCAGGGCGAACTGCTGCGGCTGTTCAACGTGCTGCAGGGCCGCGGCACGCAGATCGTCATGACCAGCGACCGGCCACCGGACGAGATCACCGATGTCACCGATCGCCTGCTGACGCGCTTGACCGGTGGCCTGATCGTCGATGTCGGCATTCCGGATTACGAAACGCGCGTCGCCATCCTGCAAAAGCTCCAGGGCGAGCGCCTGTTGCGATTTCACGATGGCGTGCTCGAGGAACTGGCGCGCGTCGACTTCTCGAACATCCGTGAGTTGCAGGGCGGCCTGAATCGTCTGCTGGCGCACCAGGGCATGAGCGACGCCGCGATCGGAGTCGGCGATGTGCGACGGCTCGTCGGGGGACGTGCGACACCGTTCGTGGCGCCGGCCCACTATGGCGAGGATGCGCCGCTCAGGCGCCCGGGCGACTACGACACATTCATGCAGGAAGTCTCCACCGCCGTCGTCGAGCAGGTCGAGGAGTGGCGCGTGCGACTCGCCGACGCCGCGACGCGCTGGCGCGCCGAAGGCATCAGCGTCGCCGTGCTCGATCGTGCGTTGCAACTGCGCGAGTCGCCGGACGTCGACGGGTTGCTGGCGACCTTCGGTGCTGCGGTCGAGTACCTGCGCGACCTGGAGCGACAGGGCTCGGCTGCCGACACCGGCCTGTCGGGCAATGCCGTCTTCCGCGATCCCGAACGCGTCAAGGAAGCGCACGCGCTGGTCCAGCAGGTCGTCGCCTCGATCGAGCCACCGCCACGCCCCGAGCCGGCGCTGGTCTTCGAGGCGTTGCACGAGGGACTCGCGAACCAGCTCGCGCTGCGCGCGGCGCGCGCGGTGGTGGACGCACCCGGCACGCAGTTCGTGCCACTCGTCATCACGGGTGCGCCAGGCAGCGGGCGCACGCACCTGCTGCACGCCATCGGCAATGCGATGATCTTGAACGGTGTGCAGACGGTCGCCTGCGTTTCCGCGGCGGTGTTTACCGAGCAGCTCATCACCGCACTTCGTGAAGGCGCGGTGGAAAAGTGGCGCGCCCGATATCGGAATGCCGGCGCGCTGCTGCTGGACGACATCGAGGCGGTTGCGGGCAAGGAGCGCACGCAGGACGAGTTGTTTCACCTGTTCAACGCCTTGCAGAGCGCGGGCCGCCAGGTGGTGCTCACGTCGTCCGTGCCGCCCAACCAGCTCGCCACACTCGAGGATCGGCTGCGCACGCGCTTCACGCAGGGACTGATCGTGGAACTCGGCAGCCCCGATGAAGCGCAGCGCGCGACGCTGATCAGCCGATTCTTCGCGTCCAGCGGCACGCCGGTCACCGAACGCGTCGTGGCGCAGATTGCGGATCGTCCGGCCCGATCGATCGGCGAGGTGCTGGCGACGGTCAGGCGGCTGCAGGCGGCTGCGGCGCTCGCTGGCGCGCCGGTGTCGTCGGCGTTCGTGGCGGCCGAACTCGATGGTGTGTCATCACCACGCGGCGGACACCTGCATCAGATGGGCGATCCCGAGAACTTCGTGCATCGCTGGCCCGACCTTGGCGCACGACTCATCGAGGACGGCGACTGATGGCGATCCGCGGAAGCCTGAAGGAGGCGAGTCTCCCCGATGTGCTGCAGCTGCTGGCACTCGGCCAGAAGACCGGCTGCCTGAGCATCGTGGACGGTACCAAGTTCGGGTCTGTCTTCTTCCAGCACGGGAAAATTGTCTTCGGCGCGATCGTCAATCGTCGTGACCGACTTGGCGACGCGCTGCTGAAGCGCGGCTTCGTCACCAAGGAGCAGCTCGATGCGGTGTTGCATTCACAAGTGAGTCACCCGGGCCGCCGATACGGCGAACTGCTCGTCGATTCCGGTTACGTGTCCCGCGAAATCGTCGAGAAGGAACTGCGCGTGCTGGTGGAGGAGGCAGTGTTCTCGCTGTTCACATGGACGCAGGGCATCTGGACCTTCGAACCCGACGTGCATGCTGACGGCCGCGGACTGGCGGTCGCCATCAATCCCGAGTCGCTGCTGATGGAAGGCGCGCGGCGCGTTGACGAGTGGGCGCTGGTCGAGCGCCGTTTTCCCAGTTTCGACGTGGTCTTCGAGATGGACGCCGCGCGAGCCGGTGTCTCGACACCGCTGAGTGGCGAACTGGCCGAGGTCGCGCACCTGCTCGACGGGCGCCGTTCGATTCGTGCCGTCATCGAACGGTCCGGACTTGGCGAGTTCATGGTCGGCAAGGCACTGTATGAGCTCGCGGCACAGGGACTGCTCGTCCCCGTGGTTGGTGTGGAACAGGTACGCGCCGACGAATCGGAGTCCGGCGCGAGCATCGCGGAGAAGGCGCTCAAGCTCGGACTCGCGCTGGCGAAGGCCGGCATGATCGACGATTCGGCGCGTGAGTTCCGGCGTGTGGTGGAATCGTCGCCGAATGATCCTGTCGCGCGGCACCAGCTTGGGTTGCTGGCGCTGAAGAGCGGGGCATGGGATGACGCAGTACGCTGGCTGGAGCCGCTCGCCGTGGTGGAGCATGTCACGGCGACCATGCTGCATCATCTCGCGCTCGCCTACGAAGGGCTCGGGCGTGACCTCGAATCGGCGCGCATGCTCGAGCGCGCGGCGCGACTCGGCCAGCCGGTGTCGCCGTACATCGAGCTGTCACGCGCGCTGCATGCGTTCCGGCGTGGTGACCATGCTCGCGCGGATCAGCTGCTTGCGACGGCGCGGGCGCGCTTCGAAGGGGACGCGCCGCCAGCGGTGTGGTTTCACTACGCGTCGCTGGTGAGCGCCGCGCGTGATGACGCCGACCAGGCACAGGCGCTGCTCGAGGAAGGCATTCGCACGCACCCGTCGGTTGGTGTGCTGCATGCGAACTACAGCGCGCTGCTGCTCGGGCGCGGGGCGCTCGTCGCTGCCGCCGCTGCCGTGGAACGCGGCATGCTGCACGCGGCGAACATTGCACCGTTCCAGAAGACGATCGGCGATCTTGCGTATCGTGTCGCTCGCTTCACTGATGCACTCGAGGCATACCAGCGCGCGGTGCGCCTGGAGCCCGCGCTCGGCCCGGACGTCTACCTGAAGCTTGGAGAGCTCCGGTATCAGCGTGGCGAGATCGCCGAATCGGAGCGGTGCTGGCATCGCGTGCTCGAGCTGGATCCCGGCCACCACCAGGCGCGGGTGAGCCTCGACGCGATCCGTCGCGTGTCGTGACTGCGGCAGCCGCAGCCGGTGTCTCCGACCTGCAGGAGGCCGTGCTCACCGTCACGGTGCCGATGGGCCGCAGCGCAGTCGCATCAGCGACTGAACAGCTGCGCACCATCGGGCTGGGCTCGTGTGTCGCGATCATCATCTTCGCGCCTGCACAACACCTCGCGGCATTGGCCCACTGCATGCTGCCCTCACCGAACGGCTGGGGAGGTGACGCGGCGAAGTACGTGGACACCGCCGTTCCGGCATTATTGAAGGCACTGCACCGTGCCGGTGCACGCGCACCGTTCACGGCGGTCCTGGTCGGCGGCGCCTCGATGTTTCCCGGTCTCGAGACGGGCTTCGTTCGCGACATCGCCGGCGACAACCTTCGCAGCGCACGCGCGGCGCTGCACGCGGCAGGCGTGCCGGTGCACGCCGAGGACGTCGGCGGACATGTGGGCCGGTCCGTCCGCGTCGACTCACGACGCCAGCGCGTCACGGTGCACACCATCGCGGCGGGCGACCGGTGTTTGTGAATGGTGGCGAGCGCCCGATACTGTTGCGGACCGCCTCGCGGCGCGGCACCACGCCAGCGGCAAGACGCCGCAGGTGCACCCTGGAGCAGCCAGCATGACCACTCCGCCCTCGGCAGATGATGCGCTGAGCCATCTGCGTGCGCAGGTGGACGAGCTGGCACGTGAGCTTGCAGGCGTGGATGCTGCCTCGGATCAGGGCGTGATGCTCAAGCAGCGCATCTTCAGGATGCATCGCCTGGTCGAGCAGCACGTGCAACAGCTCGAGCTCCTGCAGCATGACGTGCGAACATTGGTCGCGCTGTGGAAGGATCGGTTCGGCGCAGCGGGCAGTGGCGTCACGCCCACCAGTGGCGATACGGTGGCCGCCGTTGCCGCACACGACGAGGCACGCCCCACCGTCGAATCGGCCGCACCTGCGAACGAGTGCGCGGCCGTCGCGGCGCCAGCGCAGGGACGCGCGGATGCTGGTCCGCAGGCCCTCGGTCGACTGGCGGTCGGCGCGGTCGCGTCGGGGCAGCCACGCGTCATCGATGAACTCAACGCGTCCACCTTCGTGGAGCGCGGATGGAGCCGGATCGCCACGGGTGATTTCATCGGCGCCGAGGAGGCGCTCGACAAGGCGCTGCAGCTGAATCCCGGTGATCCGCAGGCGGAGACCCTGCTTGGCTGGGCGCAGCGGTCGCAGGGCAGGCTGGATGCCGCCATGACGCTGTTCCAGCAGGTACTCGACCGGGTGCCGGATCACGCGCTCGCACTGGTCAACGTCGGATTCGTGCGCTTCCGTCGGCAGGAGTTCGAGACCGCTGCGGATGCCCTGTCGCGCGCCATCAGCCTCGACACCGACCGCAAGGCGACGCTCTACGCGCATTACTATCTGGGCCTCGTGCATTATGCGCAGGGGGACTACGCCGAAGCCATCAGCGCGCTGCTGCGTGCCATCGAGCTCGGGCCGAACCTCATCGAGGCGCGTTTCGAACTGGGTCGGGTATTCTGGTATGCGGAGCGCACCGACGATGCGATCGCCACGTGGCGCAAGGGTGCGGAGCTGAACAAGTTCAACCAATGGAGTGCCCGCTGCCGCGAGATGCTGGCCCAGATTGCCGATGGTGGCGCACCCGCGCGCGTGAACTGAGGCGAGCCTGGTGCGCGCTGCTGGTGCTGGGCGCGTGCTGGCTCGTCTGGGCTCCGCGTGCCGGGGCCGCGCCCGGTGGGGCTCTCCGCATCGATCGAGGCCGCTTCACGGTCATTCACTATTCCGGTGACGCCGCGCTGGCCGCGTCGATCCTGACGGCGGCGGTCACGCGCGACACCTTTCCGTGGCTGCCCCGGTCGACGTCCCGTATCCTGATCATGGTCGCACCGGACGCCGCGACCTTCCGCGAATGGGCCGGTGCGGGCGCCTTTCCGTGGATCGCCGCCCTCGCGTTCGTGGACCAGCATCGCGTGGTCGTGCAGGGCCGCCGGGCGCCCGGGAGCGTGGGTGACCCGCTGCAGGTGCTGCGACACGAACTCGCGCACGTCGCGCTGCACGACTACCTGGGCGATCTCCCGCCGCGCTGGTTCGACGAGGGCTATGCCAGCTTCGCCGCCGGCGAGGAGCGCATGGACGGATTCATCCAGACGAATGCCGCCCTCGTGCTCCGCGCCATGCCCTCGCTTGCCGCGCTCGACACGATGCTCTCGAACCCCCGCGCCACCGATGCGCGTGCCGGCTACGCGCTGTCGCTGCGTGCCGTTACCGAGCTGGCCAGTATCGATCGCGACCGCGGCCTGGAGCCGCTGCTCAGCGCCTGGAAGGAGCGCCGATCATTCGATCTGGCACTCCGCCGCGCCTACGCGCTGACTGCTGCGCAGTTCGAGGCGCGCTGGCAGCGGCAGACGCGGTGGCAGTTCGCCTTTCTCGCCATCGCAGCCGATTCGGCGCTCGCGATCGCCGTGTTCCTGCTCCTCCTCCTGCCACTCCATCGGCGACGACGCCGCGAGCAGCGTCAACGGCTGGCACTTCTGCGCGAGCGCGAGGCGATCACGGAGCGTGCCGCACGGAGCCAGGCGCTCGACACGCTGCTGCATTCCATCGGGCCCGTCAGCGCGCCGCCATCACCCGATGCTTGACCGACTGATGCAACTGGCGTAGCCTCACGTCACCATGGCAATCTCAGAGACTGAAACTCCGCGCCGCCCGCTTCTGTGGTGGGGCCTCGCCGCAGCTGCCCTCGTCCTCGGCTATGCCGACCTGGCGCGCGGCGGTGTAACATTTGCCCCCGTCCTGCTGGTGGTGGGGTATTGCGTGCTCGTACCGATCGCAATTCTCAAGTAGCGGGCAGGTCGCCGGTGTCACCCACCGCAGTGGGTGCGCGAAAGGTTACGATCAGGTTAAGTGCTGTGCGACGGTCACTTCGTGGCGGGTCGGCGCTTGCCCTCGTTACTGACGACTGGCACTTTTCGACGTGAAGGCGCGCTGCGGGGGCGTCCGCATGAGGTGCGGTCGCACGCAGTCTGGATGGCGCCGTCGGGCGAATAGCTCAGCTGGTTAGAGCACCTGTCTTACACACAGGGGGTCGGGGGTTCGAATCCCTCTTCGCCCACCTGCAGATCACGGAGCTTCGGCACGACGCCGGCAGCTCAATTGGCATCACCATCGTGGAGGTCGTAAGTGAGCGTTCGGATTCCTCAGCTCGCCTGGCTCGGGCTCGTCGCCGGCAGCATGGCAGGTGCACTGGATGCGCAGGTCGCCCGTCAGCCCGACCCCAACACGCCGCGGATGATGGTGCTCACCTTCCGCAGCGCTACCCCGGGCAACTCCGGTGTGCAGGCGGCAGACGCACTGCGTTCCCGCCTCAGCTCCGACGTGCCGTACAAGCAGCTGTGGCAGATCCCGAACACCGAGATCAACGCCGTGCTCGAGGCATCAGGCTACCGCAAGGATGAGCCGCTGTCGTCGAATGACGCACGCGAACTCGGCCGCCAGCTCCGTGCCGACGAGTTCGTGCAGGGCACGGTTCGCCGTGAGGGAGAAGCGTGGCGGATCGAAGCCACGCTGCATCTGGTCCGCGACCCGTCGCTGGCGCAGCCGTTGTCGCTCACGTCGGCTGGCAAGCCCGGCGACGCGGCCAAGGTGCTCTCCGCCGAATTGGTCGAGGCCCGCAAGCAGCTCCTTCCCGAAAAGAATTGTGTCAGTGCCTTTCGTGACAAGAACTGGGACAAGGCCATGGCGTCCGCGCGTGAGGGCATCGCGCTGTTTCCGAAGGCCGTGATCGCGCGCACCTGCCTGCTGAACACCCTGTTCGAGACCAAGGCGCCAGACGAGGCACAGCTCGCCATGGCCGAGGAGATCCTCGCGATCGATGGCCGCAGCCGCCGCGCCCTGTCCATCGCCGGCGACATCTATCGTCGTCGCAATGTGGCAAACCCGGCGGACACCGCGAACTCCAACAAGATGATTCAGGCCTACACGGGCCTGATTGCCGCGGATCCGACAAATACGGGACTCGTCGGAGACGTCACGAAGGCGATTGCCGGTGCGGGCAACCCGGGCGTCGCTCTGCCGATCATTCGCAAGGCCGTCGAGGAGAATCCGGGAGACGCGGCGCTGATGCGCACGCAGTTCCTCGTCGAGCTGGCTGCACGCGAGACCAAGACCGCGCTGATCACCGGGGCGGCACTCGTCGCGCTCGACACGGCGATGGCAGATTCGAGCTACTTCTTCCGCATGGCCGCAGCCTATCAGGCCGACAGCCAGCCGGTGAAGGCGGCCGAGGAGATAGCCCGTGGCGTGGCCAAGTTTCCGGAGAATGCCAGCTTGCTGGTCTTCGCGGCACAAACGCAGCGTTCCGCAGGCCAGACGCAGCAGGCCATCGAGACGCTGAAGAAGGCACTGGCTCTCGATCCCGCCGTCGAGAAGGGTCAGCTCCAGCTGGCTCAGCTCTTCAACGATCTGAAGCAGGCTGACAGTGCCTATGCTGCGTTGGTCGCGGCGGACAAGGGTTCGGACAGCACCCTGGTCGGTGACGTGGCGCTCTCCTTCGGCAACAGCATGCAGCGCGAGCTGAAGGCGGAGAGCCCGGAGACGGATTACTCGACGGTCATCAACTTTCTCACTCTCGCCGACGCCAATGCCACGAGTCCCGAGCGACGGCAGCAGGCGAAGTTCCTGATCGGTGCGGTCTCGGTGAAGCGTGGTCAGGCGCTGCTGAAGGCTGGTGGCGAAACGCGCAACTGCGATTTGGTGAAGAAGGCGAGCGAACAGTTCGCCATCGCACAGCTCAACGTGCCGGCCGGCGGTCGTTTCGCCCCGCAGGCCGCAGGGCAGCTGATGCAGGCGCTCGGACTGCTGATGCCGGCCGCCGCGCAGACCGAGAAGGTCGTCTGCAAGTAAGGCCGATGTCGTGACCGCGACGCCGTCGCGCAGTGCAACGCCCGCCCTCGTTCGACGGCGGGCGTTGTGCGTTCCGGCGACGTACGTGGCTGCCGACCTGCTGTTTGCGGCTGCGCTAGATTGCGCTCGTGGTTCACTCTCGACCAGACGAATGATCGCAGCGCCTGCTTCGGACAACTCACTCACGTTTGCGACCGCGTATCACGCCCCCGTGCTGGTGGACGCGGTATTGCGTGCGTGCGCATCGGCGGTGACGGTCCTCGACGGCACGCTCGGTGGCGGTGGGCACACGGCCGCACTGCTCGCGGCAGGCAAGCAGGTTACGGCCCTCGATCGTGATCCTGCGGCCATTGCCGTGGCAGGCGAACGACTGCACGACGCGCTCGCCGCAGGCACGCTCGATATCGTCCAGTGCAACTACGCCGATGTCGATGTGGTCGCCGCGCTCGAGGGACGGCGGTTCGACGCGATTCTGCTCGATCTCGGAGTGTCGTCACGACAACTCGATGACGATACGCGGGGATTTTCGTTCCGCATGGGCGCACCGCTCGACATGCGGATGGAGGGTCGCGGCACGAGCGCGGCAGAGTGGCTCAACGCGACGCTGGAAGACGAGATGGTACAGGCCTTCCGCGAGTTTGGTGACGAGCCACGTGCGCACAGGCTGGCGCGCATCATCGCGGAGCGTCGCGAACTGCGTCCGTTCGCCATCAGCGA
>Ga0105048_10007022_pt1 | contig 18122 bp, 6 predicted proteins | sample MAT05_FD_78382 | JGI IMG/M metagenome (GOLD analysis project Ga0105048, IMG submission 78382) | Freshwater microbial communities from Lake Fryxell liftoff mats and glacier meltwater in Antarctica - MAT-05 | ecosystem: Environmental > Aquatic > Freshwater > Ice > Liftoff microbial mat | place...
AAATGCGTAGAGCTAACTCCGTCAGTTGAAAAATCAAGATCAGGTAAAAGACTTATCAATTCAAAAGAACTTGGTCCGCCACTTGGACTTACATCTGTAATACATGGATTAGCGGTCATAACAGGTTGATCTAATAAATAATCTTTTAGCTCAAACCAGTTTTTATGTTCTATGGTTTGGCAATCTGCCGGCAATGGTGCATCACAAAACGACACAGGGAATGGTTGCGTAGATGTGGTAGTTACTGACATGGTTCCTGTTAAGCTAAGGTCGGGTGTTCCTCCCAATAATTGTAAACCTGTGGATGAATATCCGCTGATGATAAAATCATTAACACCGGTTATGGTGGGGCTAACACTAATATCCCCGGCAATACTGTGCATTAAAATAGTTCCTGTTTGAAACAGGGTTACGCTTCCTGCATCCAGCATCATCGTAATAAAATTGCCAGTTGTATTGTTGATTAGTTTGCCTACGCCACCACCGGTATAGTTCCAGCGAATGTCATCAGCCGTGGTTCCTCCTAAATATTGTAACAATGCAGGGGTAATAAAACTAATATAGGTACCGGTAGTTAAAGAGACATTCGTATTCACATGATCACCGGTGAATTTTAATTGGGTAAGCAGGTATTTAAAATCTTTACCTTCTTGTGTAGCCTTACATATATTTAATAATTCATCTTCACATCCACCTATTTGCAACTCGGTAACTCCGGCAACCTCGATCCAATCAACCGTTGGAAGATTGGTAACCTGGGCCTGTACAGTAAATGTAAAATCTCCTCCTGATAAAAACACATCATCTACATTGGTTAATGCTTGTACATCGGTCCAGCTATATCCTGATGGCAGGGTTAATGTAAAGAAAGGATTGGTGCCCACTAAAGCAGTTAACGTTTGACCTGATACAGAGGCATGATAAGTTTGAATGGGTGCACCATAAAAAGTTTCCAGTTTATCACGTAAACTTAACATTACGTAATTTGAATTTTCTATATCTACGTTTGCATCATCCAATACACCATCCTGTAACATTGAATTTAAAAATGTTTGAAGATCGATAGCGGCCGGACATTTTCCTGTTGCTTCGAAGATCTGTTGTTGCCCCCAGGCCAATAATTGTTCCGGTGTTGGTGGGGGAGGATCAAATGCGCCATTGTTATAGATCCCAGAAGGAGGAGCAAATATTACCTGTTTATTTTCGTATCTGAAATGTTCTACCAAATCGCAAGGCAACCAAGGATGTGTTGTATGCCATGGACTTCCCGGATCATACGTTTGATTTCCGACACAAAGATTATTGATGGATAAGCTTAATTCTTCATAGACTCTAAACTGAATATACTTCCAAAATACTTTTTGTTTTATCGCTATATGTGAACCAACAGCCATATCCCACTCTCCCTGATTAGGAACATATCCTGCGTTGTTGCTGAATAATGGAAATGCAGGTAATAAAAACCCGGGGTTAGAGACCGGATAATGTGCAGAAACATAAGCTGCCTCCTGAATATTTAAAGTTTCGGGCACAAGTGGAAAGATCACAAAACGATCTGCATCTAATCCATATTCAGAACCAGGTGTACTTAAAGGGAAGATAGAAATGTAGGGTGTACTCGCCGGACTTGCGGGGACTGTTGGTTGTGAAAAGAATGGATCTATTTCATGAAAATAAAAATCATTGGTTGAAGTAGTTGGCATGATCCAACTTAACGGAAAAGATGCTCCATCAAATTCCTGAAGATCTCTGTCGTAATTTTGTAACAAATTATCAAACTCCCAGGTATTGTAATCTTCACCATTAATAGTTACTTCAAGAGAACTTACTTCTAAACATTCCTTATAAAATAAAAATTCAGGATGGTAAACCAATAAACTTCTGGCCCAGCTTTCGTTGAACCTGCTAATGAAATCATCTTCCTCACTTAGATATTGAGGATAAGTATAACGTTGTCCGAGACTATTAATATTTACAGGGGCACCGGGAACTACATTTGGCAAATAACCACCACCGTATTGTAGATCTACAATTACCCTTGCAGTATCTCCATTTGCTTCAAAATAATGTTTGTTGAGATTGCTTAAATAATTAGGTGCTCCTGTAACGTTGGTGGCATCATTTTTATCAAAAAATCTCGGAAACCTCCATGTATCTGATTTTGGAGAATTGTATTGGAACTCAAAAGTACTACTTGCGGTATTTGCATAGTCAGGCAATAAATGGTCAATGGCAAATATGCTGAGTCGTTCATCCACAGGTGGAGCTGCATGTCCATTTACATCAAGAGCATAAGCAGCATATTGACCAACCCCGGGTGTCAGGTCTCTCAACATCATTCTATATCCTGCCTGGCACATATCATTTCCATCTTCTTCACAGATCTGATCGCATCCTGCTTTTTTCTGTGCGTACAATAATTTTAATTCCGCTTCAGTTAATGAAGATGGACTTGATGGTGTGGAGTTCAATGCTAACATTTCTGTAATAAAATCCGCTTCGGTTCCCAATGCTGCCAAACAATCATCACAACTATAAAAACATCCGCTGGTATCGGGCATTACAAAAAAGTCATCACGTGTTAGTAAGCAAGTGTTGTTCGCAATGTATTTTTCGGTATAATATCCTATTACATCTTCGTCAAGGGTTAATGTTTTTACCACAGTATAATTTCCTACTTCCAATAAAAGGTCAAAATTAAAGTAAGGATTTCCATCAACTACCACCTGGTTATCTTCGTTACAAATTGTATCAGGATCATTCCCACCCAGATGAATTGTAAAAGGAAAACCGGTCATAGGTTCGTTACAACTATTGAGAACATTTATATGAAGATCATACACACAATCAAAACAAGTCTCATTCAAACATGCATCCAGATAATCTTTCAGATCAGCCGAATAATTAAAATGATACGTTTGTTCGGTTTCCACCAACAATGGAGTGGTATTACTCCACACTGTTCCATCTGCATTTAAATGATTATCCTGCCCATGCGGATAGGGTATCGTTACATCTCCCAATAAATTTACTGTTAGAGTTTCTGCTGCCGTTTCATATAAATTGTTACTTGAATTTGTGGGATCTTCCAATGGCGTTAAATTTGTTCCCACAGGTGTTCCGGCTAATGATGTAGCAATGGTTTTACCGGCCATATCTAAAAACGAGATGCTCACCTGTCCATTCGCATCTACTACCATGTTCTTCTGGTAATGCCCACTATACCCTACGTTGGTTCCGAATAAACGGTCTAACTCAACCTGGGTTGGTTTTCCATAAAAGTATTTGGTCTCATGATCACTTCCTAATATATGGGTACTTCCTACCCCGCTTTGCATTTTAATCCTGCCCGTATTGTCAGGTGTATATACTACCTGCGTATATGGATATTTATTTGCATCGGCCACATAGGCTTGCTGGTCATTTTGAAAAGTATTTGCCGTGGAATAATAATAAGATGCTCCGGATGTTGTTGATAATTGTGGTGCCGGTGGAATACATCCACTTCCAAATAAATTATCTGTATCAAAATGTTCTCTCGAAAACTTTGTACTTGATGCATCTTCTAAATTGAAGTTACTATAATATTTTACTATACTGCTTGTTACCGGAACAGGTAAAATTTGTACTGTTGGTCTCCCCTGGTGATCATATACAGTTTCTCCTACAATGGCTTCATTGGTGCTGCTTAACTTTGTTACACTTTGTCTTACTCTGCTACTTCCATCTGCATATTCTACTATCTCCTTATGTTTTCCGTCCTCGGCAAAACTGATTGATGCTTTCCAGTTTTTGTTTTGTCCTGTTCCTCCTTCATGTCTGTTTACTGCTACATATTGTGTGGATGGCATGCTATTTAATACGAAGGGTGTTGTAGGGGTTTGCTCAAAACTCCAAAATCCCTGGATCTCATTTACTAATGGACAACCATCTGTTCCTATACCTTTTACTCCAACTCCTCTTATTCTTGCAATTACATATCCCCTATCAAATATATTCGGAATACGATAAGTGGTTGTTGTATTGTTTATTCTTACCCTGCTAGAATTATTTTTAAATGTTGCATTGATATTTGCAGTTGTTAATTGTGTATTTAGATTCGTACTGCTATAATCATTTATATAGGCATATTCAATCTCATAATATTCTGCGCCCGTTTGAAATGCCCAATTGAATACTATTTCGTTCGTTGTTGCATTATGGCTTACATTAAAGTTGGATGGAAATATATTGTAATCAAAATTACGATACCGCTCTATTTGAATTCCCGTTTCCCAATACAAGTCCTTGGGCATAACTGAATAATTTGGACTGCTTAACGCTGGTATAAGATTTCCTTGTCTGTCATAAATTTTTACATTAGCTACGGAGACGTCTATCTTATATGCCGCGTCATAAAGAATTCGTGCCTTCTCAGTATACACTTGTCTGTTCACAGGATCAAATTCTATGGTTAGTGTTTGAATATCCGTCATGTGTGTTAATGTTCCGGGTCCAGATGTTCCACATGCCCATCCGCTTAATTTTTTATACGTGATACCAAAAGTTACTTCTATCCTATAATAGTTAGTATCATAACAAAAATGAAGATCCGGATCGATCCCTAATTGAAGATATCCCACTTCATTTTTATCGTAGAACTGAGCAGTGCTTCCTATGATAAGCCCAAGTTCGGGGTCCACTACCCCACTGGAACCACTGGAAATAATAGAAGGATTGATCGTATATAAATATTTACGATTAGTAACTTCAATGTTTACGGCTGACAGTTGGTTGTACAGCATAGATGTAAACAACAGGAATAGAACAAATGATTTTTTCATAAATGTAATGTTAAGATCAGACGTAAAGCGGCAGGGATAGAAGCGATACCCCACAGCCGACTGTAAGGAGGCGAGGAGTTTAGCGAATAGCCCGGTACAGCCGCCATTAAAGCATGCTAACTTATTTACGAATGATTTGATTTTCATAAGCAAAAATATTTTATAGTTTATTTCTTATTTAAATTTCTTAGATCAACCAATCTATAATCCTTATAATCTTTTACAGGTGTAATTTTTTCGCTTTGAAGGTTGAAAAAGTTAGCACTCGAAAAAATATCGCTGGTATAAAAATTTGTTTCGTTATAATTATCATAGATGATCTCAATACGGGGGACTGTTGAGGTATTGTAGTCATCGTAAAATTCGTTGAGATCAAAAGCATAAAATAAAACGGCACCTATTACTCTACCGGTTACTATATCTATATCTACGGTAAATTTATTGACGGTATAAAAAGTAGCTTTCGGTTTGTTAAAAGCTAAAGTGATTACCTCATCCGTTTGTTTCACCACAAATGTTTCGCCAAACATGCCTACCAGAGAATCAATTCCCAAAGGTGTATTTTTCTTTGGATTATTGGCTCTTTCCTGCACTACCATTGTTTTGGTGGCATCGTCAGTAACAATGGCATACCCGGATGTAAGTACCTGCGTTTGTCCTCCCATTTTTATAAATACATTTCCATCATAAGTTTTGATCGATCCATCTATATTGTGAATAAGCTTGGATGAAGTATGTGAATCATACATTTTATAGTACATATCGAAACTGAGATTTGGATGTGAAGAATAATAGTTCATGCATTTTGTAAGTACAGAACTGATGGTATTGTGCTGGGCCTGTAATGGAAGTACGGCCAGACATACAATAATAAAACATGCCGGAAATATGATTGGGAAAATATGTTTTGTCTTTTTCATTCTTTTTATTTTTTTAGTCTTAGTCATCATCTTAATCATAGTCTTCGTTGTTGTTTGATTATGACGAAGACTATGATTAGGACTATATTTCCATTTTTAATTTATCATTTTATATTTTTTAATTCTTATAACTTCCATACCTTTTTTCCTGAATGGTCATTACCCCTCTTTCGGTTTCTTTTTTTACACGAATGAGTGCTCCGTCTTCATCATATTCATAGAAAGTGGCATAATTATTCTCATCAAGCTCAGCCATAAAACGAAGATCAGACGGATCGTACACATACGATTTCATCATAGAATTAAATGGATGAACACGTACATCATCGAAATATCCGGTAACACCGTTGCCAGCATTCAATATAATTTTGATTGAACTATTGGATGGCAACCCGGCAGCGATGGTAAATGTGTATTCAAATTTCTGCCATCCATCAATGATGGGAGATTTTTTTACCGTTCCAAGCGCATTGGTTCCGCCGTTGATACTGACCTCAGCGTTTACATCATTATAGGTGAACATTACCGGTGAATAATTTGATTGCCTGGTCCAGAAGCTAAGTACAAATTCTTTTGCAGTTAGTGCACCATAAGCGGGCCCAAAATATTCGGCCAGGTCTTCTACTTGCAATAAATACGGTACATCACGGGTAATTCTATAACCGGTGATCGGTTGTAAAGGATGCAACATGTTTACAGAACTTGTTGTTTTAACACAACGTTTACCTGTATGAGCAAAGTCGGTAGCAATATCAGTATTAGTAATGTTAAAACGGAAATGTCCAAGTTTGGTAGAACATTGAGAATACCCTAAGGTCGTTCCATCGAGATAATCATAGTCTTCAAAACCATCAAAACCAATCTCTTTATATTGGGCATTTTGGGCAACGGCAACAGCTAATTGTTCGAAATATCCATATTGAGCAGCAGAATAGATCTCCAATGCATTTTTTTCTTCGATCTGCGGACCTGAAGGATGGTATTGAGTCATTGTAGTAGTTCTTTTCCAATGAATTCCATCAAGTGTTGGACTAACGATCCAGCTGCCGGCACTAATCGCCCAGAAATCCGAATAACCATTAATATATCCTTGGGTACGCAGATCCACCTGTACATCAACTCCACCTTTTCTATCCTCGATAAGGGTATAAGATTCGGAAGACCTCCATTTACCTAAAATATTTTTGATATAAGGATTAACCGGATCACCGATATTATCGTCGTGTGAAAGATATTCGAAAATGGTACAATCACGTAATGGCTGACATTTGGCATTGGCTCCACCCAATATTCTTATTTGGATCATTTTTGATAATCCATTGATTATTACGGGAACAAATAAAATATCAGATGAATTGCTTCCATTTATAGGATCACAATTTATAGGATTAAAATAGTTATTAGGCACCGCAGAAGGTTCAATAATGGAAATTCCAAATTTTGAGCAGGGAACGCATCCACTTGCCCGGGACCAGGAGATTCCAAAACTATATTCAACCGTTCCGTTAATAAACGGAACATCATTGAATGGCTCCCAATCGGAAGTGAGAAAATTAGCGTTAAACAACGTAAGTTCGGTGGCTGTTGTTAAGGTACAGCCACTTAGATTTTGCATTAAATCATCGAGCAATGGCTGATTAAATCCATTTTGAAATCCTGTTATTCCATTGTACAACGGAATTCTGGCTGCGTTGAAACTAGGAGCCAGCGGGTCGTAATAATAAACACTACCATTTGAAAAAGAATTTTGAATTACATATGCAAATTGTGCTGCCCATGGAGTAGTAGTACAATTACAAACAGAATACGGCAAACAATTATCAACACGTTTCATAGATTTCCATTGCTCATGAAATGTTTGAGCAGTTACCGATAAAACATTTGTAGAATTATCAATATCCAAAGTTCCGGTCGCATCAAAAACAGTGACAGGTTTTTTAAGTGTTGCATATTCTGAAATTTTCGGGTTCAAAACATTTCTATGTCCCGAACGAACCAATTTAAATTCAATAGGCTCCGTTGAATTTGTAATAACCGCCGCACCATATTGATCTATTAAATACAGATCGCCATTTGCTTTTTGAGAAACCCAAACACGATTCATATAGTTATTTCCAAAAGCTGGTGTAGGTATAACAACTCTTTCAAACGAATAATTTGACCTGATCAATTCATCTCCCGGCTCCAAAAACTCTTGGGGATTGTGACCATTGATCGTATTTATTTTACCGTTCGTTCTGTCCCAAATATTATTGGCCACAGTTGTATGCAAAACCAAACCTTCATTTTGCGAACCATGACTCATTCCAGTGTATGCCCAATATGCAGGTACTGATAAAGTATAACGTTCATCATCATATTCATTATTTACCCTGGTGGATAAAGGTTCTCCGCTTATTCCATTGTAGAGCATATTCTCCTTCATTACTTGTGAGCCTAGGTCGGATGCTTCAGTTCTCACCTCAATTCCATAACGATTGATGACTTTTGTAACTGAAGCCGAACGGAAACGAGTATCTTCAAATTTGACCTTCGGAAAAACCGCAAGAATGATAAGCGGTATAGGACCAAATTGCATATAATCCGTATTGAATCCGAGATCAATGTTCCCGGCAAAACTTGAATTTTCACGAAAATCAGAAACCATATCAACCTCTGTACCTATTTCATGTTCGCTTAAGTTTCCATCTTTTTCTAAAACAAGAACTTTATTGTTTACCTGTGTTTCATCAAAGGTTTCGACCTTATAAAAATGGTCCACTTTGGAAATAGGTTCCTGATCATTCCCTTCCTGGAAAACCGATTCCTTTTTTGGTTTTCCATGCATATCATTTAATTCAATAGAAAAACCCTGTGAAGTGGCCATAAAGTCGAAGACGTATGGAGAGAATATAGCGAGTATAGGATCAATTTTTGCCCTATGCGCATCCAGGTTAGTCCGTTTAGTGATCGTAGGAAAATCCTTGGCTGTATAAAATTCTTTGATGGTATAACCGGTTGCTGTTTTGGTGACATCAGGCCTTTGAAGATTCATGATCTTCACCTGACTATAACCAATACCCGGTGAAGGGAAGAATGATTCACCAAAAGGCTCTTCCTGATAAAAACGATCGTCAGGCACTAGTGGCCCATAAGTCTTGTTATAGAATACAGGAATTCTGAAAGGATTTTCATCGGCCCCATACATAGGTTCAAACGAGGCAACACCATAACTTTTCCCGTCATCAGAATTGTAAACATATTCTTGTCCGTACTGAAAACCATCTTCATTTGATTCCATATTTTCCCAATTATCGGAAATGGTAATTTTTTTAACGCGATGCCCTCCTCCTGATTTGCAACTATTAGGATCGAACAATCTTACCCATGAACTTTGTGGAACAAATTTGCTGGCAAAACCCTGCGTTTGCATTTTGTTGTTTGGTCCCTGGAAAAATTGAATGAGTTGTGCAATGATATCCGCATTTAAAATTGTTTTGATAAAATCTCCGGGATCAGATTGACCGGGAACCGGTTGATTGTTCGCATAAAAAGGAGTACTCATTCGTGAAAATGCCCAACCTGCCTTTGAAATTTGTTGATACATGGCTCCTAAACCATCATTAGGTAGTTCTTTTAGTTTTATCCATCCTTTTGTATATGGTCCGGAGGAAGAACCTCCCGTCCAAACTCCACAATATTGCCCGTCACTTACATCTGCATAACCTGAAACATATTCATTTTTATTTACCGGTTCATTTCCATTGTTGGCGTTTAATAGAAAACGGAAATATAAAAACTTATCAGGTCCGTTTTTCTGAGGATCATTGGGATCATCAAAATATTGTGCTTTTACGATTGCATCTGCATAAGTTTCACTTCCGGTAATTGGACTTTCCAATTCAAAAACCAAATAATTATTATTGGTTATAACGGCGCCGCTTCTTGTAAATAAATCGTTGGTGGGAGTTCCATCTTCAGTACTTGTTGCACCGATCATGTTAAACATGCGACAGGCTTTTTTATCCTGCACATAAGCATAATCGTCTGATTCATACTCGACATTTATTTTTCCACCCGTGGGTAAATTAATGGCCTTTAGATTCCATGCTTTTGAGAGGTCATCATTAACACCATCTAAAACTCCTGGTGCAGTAGCTTTATCCTGCAAGGTATATGGATAGTCTTCATTTTTAGGATAACCGTTACCGGTATTGGTCGTATTGTCCCTAAATGTTCCCCAACGATCATTATCAGTTGGATCATAATCAGGATTATCAGGATCACTTGCACCCGGATATTCAAAACTATAAGCTGAATATTTTGCCTTTTGTGAATTTCTGTATGTAAAAAATACTTTTTTAAGGGTAAGTTTTCCCTCATTTGCATTCGGATTATTCAAAACTCCTTTACAAAGAGAATAGTCGTATTCAAAATGTATGGTTTTTAGCGGAATGGCAGAAGAAGGATGAAGCACATAATCTTGTCTTGAAAAAATATTGATCTTATCTATTTTCTGCTGCGCATTACCACCGATGCTATTATGTTCACCCGTTACGCCAAAACCATCATGTCTGTCACTGTATTCAAATTTCACCAGTTGGGTTTTACTTTCAATTGAATTTGGATACCAGATATCTTTTACACCATATAAATAAGTGCCTTTTTCGTCCGTGCTAATTGTTTTTAAACCTTCGCTGTATGTGGCCTTGTTGTTTCCACCAGAAGGAGTTCTCCATTGATAATTCGGAATATTCGCAGAAATACTTCCATTGGAATGTTCTACTCCATAATTAAATTTTACGTACCCGCCTAGATCATCAGGAGTTGCCCCATCACCACTTAGATCAGAATAATCAGGTGACAATACCTCCGTTAAATACCATGTATAAACAAATGGTGCGGTTGATGTCATGTCATAATAATTATCAATGCCGTTTTGATTATTAATGGATGCCTGCGAATTATAAGTGACCATATTAGTTGCCGGATCAGGAGTTAACCCTGCTACTGTTCCCTCAATATTTCCTCCTACCGCAAAAGTTACTTCCCTTTTTACTTTGTTATAAGCAGGAAGTCCGAATATATATCGGGTACCATCTGCAGTTGTAACTACTATTAATCCAATGTGATGATCTTTTGCACAGGCAGGTAAATATTTTGTATAAACAGGGAACCCTTGTTTCACATCCGCTACAGTAAAACATTGTATGGAAGTATTTCTGATCATTCTTCCATTGCGAAAATTGTTGTTGTTTAGGTTTGTAGGAGTTACGGTATTGTTTGTATTATCGGAATAGAGTTTATTGATCGTCATAGGATCTTCTTCATTTTCCAAAGCAACTCTTACTGCTTTATCATTTTGCAGGGTATTTAAATAAGTGGGATCGGATTCTCCTACTTTTTCACCAACCATTTTAAAGAATACATTTTCGTTAAGATTATTCCCTTGGGGATCTCTAAATCTTAGTTGATCTTTTACCGGATTTGAATCTTTCCATTTACCTGATTTACTTTCGTTCCAGTTTACATTTACATCAATACCAATGTCCACTGCATTTCCAAGATCAACTTCTAATCCAAAAGATCCGCCGGCACTTGGGTTGATCATGTCCTGATCAAATACATGTCCCACATCATTTCTGAATCCTCGGAAAGAACCACCAATACCTTGTGCTTTAATATTGAATGCATCGTAGGTATAATTAGTTAATGGTAAAGTGGGAGTATTGTTTGTGAAGGGACCATCTTTTTCCCTGTTAAAATCGTGAGTTGCATTATCAACATATTGGCCTTTCTCGCTATAGATATATCCATAGGATGGATTTGTCATCGTTGTGGTCATCAGTTTTTGTTCGGAATAAAAACCGGAGATGGTACCACTGATATCTCCAAAAAGAACTGCGCCTCCTATTTTAAAACTTCCTGAAAAATTGAAGTTTGAATAAGGCATTGTGTTTTGTGGAGTGTAAGTAGGATTGAGAAAGCTGATTGAACCACCGCCGCCCAAAGCAGCACTGGCTGTTTTAAGTTTTCCCTGTGTATTGTGGTTTTTTGAATATTTGGAAGCACTAACACTTGCGTTCAAACTCATTTGTGATATGCCTGTTCGCGAATTAATATTTAATCCAAAACCTAGAGAACCTTTATAGTTTGCCTTTGCAGTTTCGTCTAATTTTGCACTGAAGCTTACATTAGGATTGATATCTAATCCACCGTTTGTTGTGGATAATCCAAGGTTCAAGTTAACTCCACTTGGAAATTGCAAACCTCCATTTAATGTTTGTCCAACAGAAAAACCTGCATAGTTATTATACTTCATTTGAATTCCATAGGAAGCACTTCCGCCCAGATCGTCCAGATCTGCACCGGCAAATTCAGCACCCACAGCCACTGTTCCACCGGCCGTAATATTTGGCTTGGTATTGAAATCACGTTTAATTTCATCACCCCAGAAATCATCAGGTAATCCACGAACATCTCGTGTGATTGCTCCGGTATTTAAGTTCCATCCCAATCCTGTCCAGGTTGCTTCCTGATCCATCGTTACTCCGCTGTTATAACTCAAATTAACCGGATAACCCCCAATCTCAAACATCGGAATGTTATAAGAGAAATCACCCGTAAACGGATCCACCAGGTTTGATACATCTGCCGGTGTAAAATTACTTGCCTCCGGTTGTTGTGGTCCTGAAGTTAATGCCCATACAGTTGTAGGAAAACAGATCTGTCCAACAACACCCACCAAAACTAGCATGGCGGTATATTTGATCCATCTTTTATTTGTATAGATCCTTTGCTTTTTGAATAATTTATATCCTTTCGTTTTCATATCGCAAACAGGTTAGTCTTTGGTTAATTGATATTTTATATTTTGAATATTATTTTCTTCGGGGAAATTATTGATAACCAGTACGAACTCATCTCCCAACTCTTTCTCCGTAAGAGGAAAAAGAAGAAGAACTTCATGATATGGACTTCCCGGAGAATAGGGTATGGCATGCGCATCAATACATGGAATCGTATCTCCTTTTACAAGATTAAATCTTTCCATCATCCCTAATTCATCTACCTCAAAATTTGGATCTTCCATTTTATACTTCACCAGAAATTGTTGCAACTGGTCATATTCGGCGATCAAGTCTTTCTTATTTGACTGTGATTGGTTCAACATGATTTCCTGATCAGCTCTATAACCAGGTGTTTGATATTGCACCGTTAATGAATATTTTTCTGTTTTCACTTCCTGTATATAACCATTCTCAGGTTTATTGATACGTTCTCTTTCTACAGAAGTCTTTTTTCCGCAACCCAGGCCCACAAAAGCAACCAAGATGGATATGAGATAAATCTTTTTCATCATTACTGGCAGTTATTGGTGTCAAATAAATTATTGATCCTTAAAAATCTTTTTTGATGTTTGATATTGTAGATCTCAATCAGGTAAGTTTGATTTTGTTCCAGTTGAACACCTCCGCCACAAAGTGAGATCTCAACATATCGTACTCCGTTCAGCAACTGAATGCTTAGATTATTCGAACTTTCTACTATTTGATTTTGTGCATCGTAAATATTGAACGAGAGATAATCTTCATAGTTGAAATAACTTTCTTCGATCCTCATTCTTACAGAATTCTCATTGACAGGAACAACAGCCCCATCCAGTTGCTCGAAAAAAGTATAGTATTGTCTGTTATCCACTACGGAATCAAAAACAGGTACTGGAATTGCATATGTAAACTGCCAGATCTGGCTATAAGCAACAGGAATTCCTCCAATTGTAGCAGCTACCTGCCACGAGTAAGTATGATCAAGTTCTATAGGATTTGCATTTGCAGGATATGGAATTGCTGTGATTGGAAGATCATATTGTTCAAAATAAGTAGGATTTGCAGCAAGCGCAGAAGCAGAAGTTTGTCCACTAAACATTTCTACTAATCTTAAATTATATAAAATGGTTTGTCCGGCAGATGCCTGATAAGCCGGGAGCCACGTAAGCAATGGGAATGGTGTATCAATTGTATCCATATCCTCGGGGTAAATTAAAATTGGAGGCATGAATACATTTACTATTGCAGTAATATTAGCCTCAGTCAATTCAGTAAACTCACCATCATTAGGTCTTCCTAACAGAGTGTAAACTACATTATAAGTTCCGGCAGGAAAAAAATCTCCATTGGCAATTATAGGCTGATACAAATTATCATAGTATAGTGTTGAAAAAGGATCAATGGTTGAAAGATCGGTTTTGTCTACATAGAGTAATCCATTAGAAATTCCAAAAATATCAGTATTGGATTTCACCAATAAGGTTCCCTGATCATTAAAGATCCGCATGGCAATATAATACTCTGTATTATCAGTAACCAAAGGGCCCGTAATGGTAAAATGCCAAAGATCGTCGAAAGTAAATTCAGGAGGAGGGGGATAAGGGGTTAAAGTATATTGGCCAAAACCTTTGGTGCCTACTGTTAAACAGATGCTGATAAGCAATAGTTGGAATGCTCTTTTAATTGATCTTAGTGTTACCATCTTGCAATAATTGAAGTTCTACATGTAAATTGGGTGTAATCGTTTACACCGGGTAAGTTGAGATAAGTATTAAACTGATTATTCTCAAGCCGTAATGAAACGGTTAGATATTTGGTTAGGTTAACATTGGTTTGCCAATATGCACCCCACTTAAGTTCGGATTGATTAATAAATATATTCCCCCCCAACATATTATTCCATACTTTTAAAACAGTAAACGAAGTTCCTGCCCCTACTATCCAGGTATCTTTTTTCATTACCGATGTTATACTACTTATGTAGCTAGCATTTATATTTATACTTGGGCCGGATTTTAATAAAATACTATGTAAAAAGTTTACATACGTTATATCAAAATGCATGTTTGTATCATTGGCTGCGCTGGTTTGCTTCATGAAGGATAAAGAAGCAATATTTTGAACTTTTCTTATTCTGAATGTATAAGTAGTATTAATATTTAATGCCACCATGTTAAAATAACTGGTATCACTTTGTAATACCATAGGTGTAAGACCTGCTTTAAAGGTTGGCCATTTTGGAATTCTTAATCCAAAATCAAATCCATAGTTATAGAATTGCGTCGTTTGAGGTTTGGTTCCTTCAAGATTGTCCTCGTTCCTTCTTACAAAACCTGATAACTGTATCCTGTTTTTCCATAAGCTTTGGGAGACTTTCACCTCAAAGGTCATCATATCACGTATTAGAAACGGTAATCCAAAGGAATAATAGTTTGGGCCGATTCTTTTAAATGTTGCAGATATTTTAGTTTTATCCTTAAATAAGCTGGCCTCCATTTTTGTTGTTACAGCATAATCAACAACGGATTTACTCACATTATGATTTTGAGTAAAAATGTTGACGAACCAATCATTCGGATCTGATTGCTGAACCCCGTTAATGATATTATTTGTTGAATAGCTGGTTAAGTCCTTAATAGTTTGGGATCCGGATAGCTCTGCGGAAATGATGAACTTGTTTTTAAAAAGATTTAATTGTCCGTCAATGCTTATCACCTTGTTATCTTGTGGTAGTTTATAATACAAGTAAATTGAATCTCGAGGATTGATAGAACTTGAATCATCAGTAGATGAAAGAATGGTTATATGAATGTGAGTTTTTTCTTTTGAACCATAACCGAATTTACCTGCATATAAATCTCTTTTATAAGAGGCATTTTGAGAATTAGTTGTTAAAACAGGACTCATGACCGTTCCATATGTAAATGCTCCATAAAATTTATAAGGTTCTACTTCGATTGAAAATCCATTTACTGCCATTCCATTCAAACTGAAAGAACTGTATTGAGGAGCTGTAACACCAATTGATAAACTTTTAACCGAATAAAGAATTTTATCAAACTTTCTAAGCAGCTTACAGGATTTAAGCTTGCTATATAAATAGCTGGGATCAGAAAGTTGGTCTGTGTTAATATCCTTGAATTGGTTAGTTGTGAAATTTCCTGAACTATCCAGTAATCCAAATTTTTTACCATACTCCTCGATAGTCTTCTTTTTCTCTATAAGCTTATCATAATAAACTTTCTTGGATTCCAGCCATTCCAGAGCCTTAATACGTTTTTTTAGAGAATCTAACGCCTGATAACCTAGCTTTGAAGGATTGTTTATATATTCATTGATCGAGGCCTGCACGGAATCAATTTTATTAGAATATTTATCTCTTATTTTAAAAAGAGAATCTTTTATAGCAACCAATGAGTCTTTAATTGTTCCTAAAGAGTCTTTAAACTGATTAACTTTTCCATTTAATTTAGTTTCTAGGCTGTCAAATGATAGGGTGTCATTTTTAATTGATATAGAGTCTTGAATTAAAGAATCGTTTTTAGTTGAATCTGCAGTAAAAACAGACTTAACATCATTGTAATCTCCTTTGATATCTTCATACTTCCCTTTAAAATCATTCACAGTATTTTTAAGGTCCGATCCACCCTCTTTAAATTTACTAGCAATATTTTTCAACGAATCCAGCTCTCCAATTTGCTTCAGCTCATCCAATACAGCCGGGTTGCTAAAGATTCCTTTGATGTTTTCATATTCTGAGACATATGAGCTAAAATCCAAACTCCCAATTTTATTCAGAGTCTTATTCTTCTTAATAAGCTCAAGAAGTTTGGTTTTCAATATATTCTTGAACTGATTAGCATCAAAGTTAAAAGTGAAATTATTCATGGATTGCTGACCTGGCAATTGCATCGTTGTTAGAAATAATCGACCTGATACCGGAATATCAAAAATGGTAATTTGGGGACTAAACGTCCAATTTAAATATGTTGGGGGAAGTAGACTATAATTAGTCTGTCCTGTGGAATAGTTGAATAATGCTTCGCTTGTTCCATGAATCGTAACGGGCTTCTTTTTCTTGCTCGTATCGGAGATGGATGGATTTGTTTTTTTTGAAAGGATTGTAAATGATCCACAGTTATCGCCTATAAAACTATTGTCATTGACATTAATAATTTTAAGGCATGCGGTATAATCTCCTTGATCAAAAACTTGCGTAGCAGATAAATTTTTGCCTAGGTCAGAACCAGAATAATTAAACCGCATTACGTTATAAAGCTCGTTCGTAAAAATAGTCGGTCCGGGATGAAGATTTATTGGCGTTGAGGTGCCTTGAAGAATGAGTCCGTGCTTATTATGTTCAACTGATAAACTCAATTGAACATTAATAGAATTAGGTAAAGTATTTTCTACTGAAAAATTTAAAATATCGGATACAGTAACAACTGTGGTACTCCCAAAATTTGAACGAACCAGTAATTGAGCTGAAATACGAGAACTCAACCCAATCATGGGAAAACATAAAAGTATATATAGAAGATGCTTTCTCATCCGACTCAATCAGGTTTTAATGCAGTAAATTTCGCATCAAAAAATTCGGATTACAATCGGTATATTCTCTTATTTTTCTTAGAAATATATAGGTAAAAACACCTATACAGAAGGACATGGAATTACAAGGGTGATATTACCACCCAAAGTGACTATAAACTGTTATATTATATTATTCCCAAGCGGTATGCTATAGCAACAATTTCAGCAGATTTTCTTGCCCCTAACTTATGCATAATATTTCGCTTGTGGGCATCTATTGTGCGGTGGCTGACGTTTAGTTTCACCGCAGTTTCCTTATCCGATAGCCCTCTTGAAATATGAAGTATTACTTCTCCCTCTCTTTTGGTAACAGGTGTTTCAGGAGGCTGAATAGTTTGCCCATTTTTCTTCGAAATATAGCTTGGCATTGGTTCATTCAGGAATAAACTATAATTTATTGCAGCTTTTGAGCAGATATACTTCTTATCTTCAAGTATTCTATCAAAGAGCTCATCATATTCCGATTTCCCGCAGTCCTTCGTTATATAACCCCATGCACCGGCAGCCATCATTTTTTTTACATTAATTCCAGTGTCGTGTTGTGTAACCGCAATCACTTTTATTTTAGGATATTTCTTCACCACCTGCTGAGTCACATCAAAGCCATTCATTCCAGGCATCATAATATCCATAAAGACTACATCAAGGTAGTTATCTTCAATATAAGAAATAAGTTCTTTCCCGCTAGAAAACAAAGCAACAATTTCAAAATTTTTAGTCTTATTGACAATAGCATTTAGAGCGCTTGAATACAAAAAATGATCGTCGACAATAGCCGACTTTAGGTTGGTTGATGTGTGCTGCATATGATTTGGTTTAGTGAAATCACTTTAAAAAGACATACCTATTAACTTACTTAGATTCAACTAATAAATGCGACTTTTTGGAAAAGCGTAAGGGATAAATATTTTTTCAGAAAGAGAAGAAAGAAAATAAATTCTTCCTTCCTCTTTGCTGAATGGTAAAAATTCCCTTAT
>Ga0105048_10007024_pt1 | contig 18119 bp, 16 predicted proteins | sample MAT05_FD_78382 | JGI IMG/M metagenome (GOLD analysis project Ga0105048, IMG submission 78382) | Freshwater microbial communities from Lake Fryxell liftoff mats and glacier meltwater in Antarctica - MAT-05 | ecosystem: Environmental > Aquatic > Freshwater > Ice > Liftoff microbial mat | place...
CCTGCTCGACGACTACCTGACCAGCGGAGCAGGATCGCGACGGCTCGTCGGCGGGGCATCAAGCGAACTGCTCGAGGCCGCCGATCTGCTCCACTTCGCCGTCGACTGGATGAACCACAACCTGGCGTAGGTGACGCAGTGATCAGCTCACTGTTATCAGGGCCTCGAGCACCGCGACGTTGATCATGAGCGCGACATGATCGCACCCGTTCGTTGAAGAAGAATTTCCTTGTACGCCTGGCAGTTGATTGTTGTATCCCTGGCAAACGATTGCTCGACTGCAGGCTCGGAAGTCCTTGAGAAACACGTGACCGAAAAGTGATCAGCCACCGTTGCGACACTCAATGCGCGTGGGCCAAGATGCCGAATCGACCTGCCACCCCGGCAGTCGTCTCGTGCCTTACCAAGTGCATTGGAGTCGAGATGAATCCTCGGACACGCAACGTCGGTGCGGTCGCGATGGGAGTCACGTTGGTGCTCTCATTAGCAGCCTGCCGCCCGGCAACACCACCGCGCGATCCGGCGCGTGCAGCAGACTTCACGCTCACCAAGATCGCCGATCAGCCTGCTGCTGCGTTCACCGTCATTGGTGAACTTGCCGGGGGCAAGGCAGACCAGGAAATCTTGACGACCAACTGGATCGACAAGGCCGACCCGAACTTCGGCAACATCCCCGATGGCGGCGAGGTCAAGCTCTACCGCAAGGGCGCCAGCGGATGGACAGCCACCACAGTCATCAGCGCTGCAGAGAACATCCGTCAACCCAACAAGCCCACGTTGGCCGACGTCGACGGCGACGGACGCACCGACTTCATCCAGCCGGCTGGCTGGTTCCTGAACTCAGCACTTGGCGACACCACGGGTTCGATCACCTGGTGGCGCAACAACGGAAACGGTTCCTTCACGCGCAACAATGTGGCGACCAACGTGGGAGGTTCCTACGAGGGGGTCGTGTACGCAGACATTGATAGCGACGGGATCAAGGACATCATCTCGACGTCCCAGGACTACGGAAACCCGTTCGTCAGCCCTGCCACTCCCCCCGTCGTGTTGACCCACATGTTCAAGGGAAAGCCGAATGGCAAGTTCAACGCTGCGGTCACGCTGTGCGAATGCGGCGGCCCGCTTCCGGTCGTCTTCGACGTCAACGCCGACGGCAAGCTCGACATCGCAGTAGCCCAGTACCTCGGCGTTGCAACCAAGCCGAATGCTGCAGCAGGACTGACCGATGAGTCGTTCATCTGGCTGGAGAACAAGGGGAAGAAGAACAAGCCTCTGACTTCGGCGAGCTTCACCAAGCACGTCATCGCGCGTGGCCTCGGCGAATCGGTGCAGATCCTGCCGGTCGACAACATTGATGGCACCGGCAAGTACGGAGCCATCGGCGTCAACCAGGTCAACACCCGCCTGGGAGATCCAACTGTTCCCCCGCAGCTGGTGCGGCTCACGCCGGGCAACAACATCCGTGCTGAGTGGAGCGTCAGTGTGGTGGCCTATGGTTTTACGCCCGAGACGTTCGGGTTCGGCGCCACCTCGCCTGGTCCGGCAACCGAAGGCGACATCGATGGTGACGGCGATATCGACCTGATCGCTACCGGTGGAGCAGATCGCAGCGTCTACTGGATCGAGCGTAGGGGCGATGGCTCCTGGTCGCAGCGCAACATCGGCGAGGAGTTCGGTCGTCCCGGTGCCAACTGGGGCTACGCCGGTGCCGCTGTCGGCGACCTTGACCGCGACGGTCGCAATGAGGTCGTCATCTCGCCATACAACGAGGGTGCGATTTATATCCTCGAGCGCAAGCCTCGAACCGGTGGTGTGTTCCCAGCATCGCCGCACAGGCCCGACGCGCTGCTTCCTTACTGATCGGCTCGCTCGGAAGTAGTTGACCAGCAGGGGCGTCCGGAGCATTCCGGGCGCCCCTGCTGCTGCGCCCAAGTCGATGGGTGATGCTTGGCGGGTTGGCGACGCCGTCCGCCGTAAGGAGAACTTCGTGATCGGTCCCCGACTGCTCGTCGTTCAGCACGACCTCGACGACTCGATGAACGATTTGGCCGGACCCTTGGCCAAGGCCCGACTGCACATCGATCCCTGGTGCACGTTCGTTGACGCCGAGCCCCCGGCCTCCGTCGAGGAGTACGACGGGATCCTCTCGATGGGTGCGCTGGCGAGCGTGAGCGAGGAGGCCGATCACCTGTGGATGCAGAACGAGCGCCGCGTGATGGAGCAAGCGCTTGCCCGGGGCATTCCGGTGCTTGGCGTCTGCTTCGGCGCGCAGATCCTGGCCGCCGCCGCGGGTGGAGAGTTTCGGCGTGCACCTCAGGAAGCCATCGGTTGGTGCACGGTCGACATGGAGCCCGACGCGGTCAACGATCCGCTGTTCGCCGCTCTCGGATCGCAGTTCCACGCGTTCCAGTACCACTACGACACGTTCACCCAGCCGAACAACTCGACGATCCTCGGGCGCTCTGGCGACATCATCGAGGCCTACCGCGTGGGCCAGAATGCCTGGGGCATCCAGTTCCACATCGAGGCCAACCCCGCAGTCGTCTACGCATGGCTCGGCACCTACCGCCAGGAGATGGAGGCCGCGGGTGTCGATATTGACCAGATGCGCGAACTCACGGCGACGTATGCCGACGAGTACCGCGAGAAAGCGTTGGGTCTGTCGAGCGCCTTCGCCAAGCAGGTGATGACGCACGCTCGAACGCGCGAAGCGGGTTGATCAAGGCTCAGCCGCGAACAGCCTGCAGCGTGTAGCTCATTGGTAGGCGCTCGCGATGCTCGCTCAGCGCCCACTCGCCGCCGGATCCCTTGGTCATCTGCTGCGGGAGGGCCTCCCACGGCACGCTGTCGTGCTCGACCAACCCGGTGATGGTGAAGTCGCGTTCGAGCAGCGCCGTCACGATCTCGCCCAATCCCCGATTCCACGAGTGCGCACGGTTCACGACGAAGTTCGTTTCGGTGTCGACGTAGGTGCCTTCTTCCTCAAGGGTGAGCGGCTCCTGGGTCTCGAAGTAGGGGTAGCCCACAACGAGACGATCCTCGAAGTGCTCATCGATAGCCCAGAGCATTGGGTGACCCTCACGGATGAAGAGCCGCCCACCGGGTTCCAGTAGCTCGGCGACCACGTCGGCCCATCGCTGGATGCTCGGCAACCAGCACAACGCCCCGATCCCGGTAAAGAGGAAGTCGAAGGTGCGTCCGCCCAACGCTGTAGGGGCGTCGTAAACGGTGGACTCGACGAACTCAACCTGGGTACCTGACAGGTCGGAGAGTTGACGCGCCTCGGCAATCGAAGCGTTCGAGAAGTCAAGGCCAACCATCTGTGCACCGAGCCGCGCCAGCGAGATCGTGTCGGACCCGATGTGGCATTGCAGGTGCAGGCCGCGAAGTCCGCGCACATCACCGAGGAACGGAAGGTCGAACCGCACAACGTCGCTGATGAAGTCCGCGTCCTCAGCGAATCGCGCAAAGGCGTAGTCGCTCGAGGCCGCATGGGCCGGAGCCCTCTCGTCCCACATGGCTTGGTTCTCCGCCAGCCAGGTGGCCTCGCTGCACCCTGACTCGGTTCCCTCATCGCTCACTGGTCAACTGTGACAGAGGAAGCAGGGGCTCAGAGCGCGATGCGCTTGGTTTCGTAGGCCCACATGGCGATCTCGACCCGGTTCCGCACGACGAGCTTGCCCATGAGGCTGGCCAGGTGCGTCTTCACCGTGCTCAAGCTGATGTGAAGCTCATCGGCGATCTCAGCGTTGGTGAGGCCACGCGCCACCGTGAGGAGAACTTCCTCCTCACGGGCCGTGAGCGGCTCAATCGGCTGCTGCGTAGGTCGGCCCGTCGGCACTTGGGCGAAGGCGGCGAGCAGTCGGACGGCGACGTTCGGCGCGATCAGGGCCTCGCCGTTCGCCGCCGCATGGATCGCCTGGGTCAGCAACTCGGGGCCGGCATCCTTCAACAGGAATCCGCGTGCACCGGCCTTCAACGCGCCATGCACATACTCATCCAGATCGAAAGTAGTGATGACGACCACGGCCATCGGATCGGCCACATCCGGACCGGCCAGAATGCGAGTGGCTTCCAGACCGTTCAACTCGGGCATACGAATATCGAAGAGGCAAACATCTGGGAGAAGCTTCCGCGCGAGCGCAACCGCCTCGCGCCCATCAGCGGCTTGACCCACGACCTCGATGCCAGGCTGAGCGCTGAGGATCATCGCCAATCCCGTACGCACCAGTTCTTGGTCGTCGGCGACCAGCACGCGAATACTCACGCGGTCACACCACGACGCGGGAGTGCCGCATTGACCGACCATCCCCGGTCGGATGCGGGTCCAACGATGAGCGATCCGCCGAGCAATGTGGCTCGCTCTCTCATACCGATAACTCCATAGCCGTCGAGGGTACGCATCGAGTTCACCGGTTCGCCGTCATCGCGGACTGACAGCGTTACCTGATCCGCGTCAACTGTCACGTCGACCCGCACGCGGGTGGCATTGCGCGCGTGACGCCTCGCGTTCGTCACTGATTCCTGAGCGATGCGGTACACAGCACCCACCACTGCTGGAGCTACGCCACCCAGATCGCCGAGCACATGAACCTCAATCGAGGGTTCGCCCGCCACCGAACGCGCCAGCCCCCAGATGTCAGTCGCGTCGACCTGAGGTGAGAAGTCGACTTCGTTTCGTTCACGCAAGGCTCCGACGATCGTCCTCATCTCTGTGAGCGTCCGTGATCCCTCGGCCTCGATGATCTGCAGCGCCTCGATCGCGGCTTCGGGACGTGTGGCCGCCACTACGCGGCCGGCCTGTGCACGGATCACCATCGCGGACACATGGTGGGCCACCGTGTCATGCAGTTCACGGGCCAACTGCTCGCGTTCGCGCAGCCGCACCTGATCCACCTCGCGCTCCCGAGAGGTGGTCCACAGCCGCACCGAGGCACCCAGGGCCGCAGGGAACGAGAGGATGGCGAACCCGATGGTGGATTCAAAAAGGGTCGTTGGGTCTCGAACCAGTCCGACCACCCCGGCGGTAACAGCGATGGGGATGCTGATCGCCACATCACGCCCTGAGCCCCACCGGAACACCGAGTAGGGCAGTAGTAGGACGAAGGCCATGGTGAAAGGGCTGACCGAGCCGCTCACTCCGAAGGCGAGGGAGACGATGTCGACCGCGATGGTGGTGCCGAAACCGATCGCCAACGTCGCCAACGGATAGGTCCGTCGCCAGAGCAGGCAGCCGATCAGCACCGCGATCTCAACCACCGCCACCGGGCGCCATGGCATGTCGGGGCGAACCGCCTGCTCCACCAGCGAGAGGAACACCACCACCGCAACGACCATCCAGTCGCGCCACACGCGAGCAGGCGGATTCGGAACCCGGGGCTCAGCCAGGATCAAACGCACCGCATTCGACATCACACGCCCAGCGTAGAGAACTCGAGCTGGCGCGCATCGGCCGAAAGAACCAGGCATCAACCGTTCCCAGGGCGGAGCAGAAGACCGGTCTGCGGACCGATGTGAGCGGTTCGCGCTCTCGCCACGCTGATCGAGTGCTGGCCACGGGCCGACGCATCCGCCATCTCGAGGAGCAGACATGATCTCGCAGGGCCTCTACCGACTCGGTCACTTCAGCACCCGCCGTCCGTGGGTGGTGATGGGCTCGTGGCTCGTACTGGCGATCGTCGTCGTCGGCGCAGCGGGGGCCTTCGGAAAGGGGTTCCAAGACTCCTTCCGCGTCCCGGGGCTTGACTCCCAGAAGGCCAACGACCTCTTGAGCACGGCCGGCACCGGGCAGGAAGGACTGACCGCGCAGATCGTGGTCACGCCGCTCGATGAGAAGGCCACCTTCCTCGATTCTGCTCAGGCGCGCTCAGCCTTGGCGCAGGTGCAGGCCGGTGCTGCCGCGCTTCCCAACGTTGTGGGCATCAGTGATCCTGCGGGTGCCTTGACTGACGGCTCGGCCACGAGCAGCGATGTCGTGTCAGCCGACGGCCGAGTGGCCCTTCTGCGCGTGCAATACCCGACGCTAGATGCCCTGACCGCTGACGATCTGGCTAATCTCAAAGCATTTGTGGATCAGGCATCGGCAGGGTCGGTGCTCCGCATCGAAGCCGGAGGCGACCTCTATTTCTCGTTCGCGGAGTCCGCGGCCGGCGTCGGCGAAGCCATCGGGCTGCTGGCAGCGGCCATCATCCTGTTTCTTGCGTTCGGCTCCCTCATCGCCACGGCACTGCCCATCGGTATGGCCGTGTTCGGCCTGATCATCGGGATCAGCTCGATGTCACTGCTTGCCCGTTTCATGGAGGTCCCGAGCTGGGGTCCCATTCTGGGCGTCATGATCGGCCTCGGTGTCGGCATCGACTACGCCTTGATCGTCGTCACCCGCCATCGCGGCTATCTGGCCGAGGGTTTGGACGTCCGTGAATCCGTGGCCCGAGCGACCGGAACGGCGGGCCGATCCGTCGTCGTGGCCGGCGGGATCGTCATGGTGTCGGTGCTCGGACTGGCTGTCGCAGGAGTTCCGTTCATGACGGGAGGCGGCGTGGCCGTGGCCATCGTGGTGGCGTTCATGGTCGCCATCTCGGTCACGCTGCTACCGGCGCTTCTCGGTCTGTCCGGGCATGCCATCAACCGATTCGGCATGCGCCGGAGCATCGAAACGGATGGCCACCGATGGTCGACATGGATCCGACACGTGACGCGTCACGCAGGCGTCTATGCCGTGGGCGTCACGGTTCTCCTGCTGGCTTTGGCCGCACCGGCGCTCGCCCTGCGAGCGGGCGTGCCCGATGACGGAGCCCTTCCGGCCGATCGGACCGAGCGCCAGGCCTACGACCTGCTCGCGCAAGGGTTCGGCCCGGGCGTCAACGGACCCCTCATCATCGCGATCGACACGGTCGGCGACCAAGCTGCCGTAGAACAATTGCGCGACGCGGTCACCGCCGATGCGGGCGTCGCTTCAGTCGATGCGTCTGCGATCGATGAGCGCACCGGCATCGCCTCGCTGGTCGTCATCCCAGCCACAGGTCCACAGGATGCCGCGACGGAGCAGACCGTCGACCGACTTCGAAGCGACGTGATTCCCGCAACTCTGGACGGCTCATCGGCTCGCGCCTACATCGGCGGTCGGCAGGTCAACTTCTCCGATGTGGGACAACGCGTGAACGATCGCCTTCCGTTGTTCGTGGGCGCGGTTCTCGCGCTGTCGTTCGTACTCCTGATGCTCATCTTCCGTTCGGTCCTGGTCCCGCTGAAGGCCGTGGTACTGAATCTCCTCAGCATCGGCGCCGCGTACGGCGTGATGGTGATGGTGTTCCAATGGGGTTGGGGCGCCGATCTCATCGGTTTGACCTCCACAGTCCCCATCGTTTCCTTCATCCCCATGTTCATGTTCGCGATCCTGTTCGGACTGTCGATGGACTACGAGGTCTTCCTGCTGTCACGGGTGCGCGAGGAGTACGTGCTCAGTGGCGACAACGACGAATCAGTCGTGAAGGGCATCGCGAGCACCGGGCGCGTGATCACCTCGGCAGCTCTGATCATGATCGCGGTGTTCCTGGGCTTCGTTACCGGGCAAGACGCGGCCACCAAGATGTTTGGCCTCGGCTTGGCAACGGCGATCTTCGTCGATGCGACCTTGGTACGGATGGTGCTCGTGCCGGCGACCATGAAGCTGCTCGGTGACGCGAACTGGTGGCTGCCCGGCTGGCTCGATCGATTGCTTCCGCGCATTGACGCCGAAGACTCTTCAGCGCCTGCCTCGAAAGAGCGCGAGACGACGGAGTCCCTGACGACATCGTCATCGTGAAGGGCTCGGCGCAGTGATCAGCGCCCGGTCGTCGTTGCCGGTGGTCATTCCTCCCTAGGTCGACCCGGACCCCGAAGGTGGTCAAGACAAAACATCACAAGTCGCCGTCAACCATAGGGGGACTTCTACCGTTCACGCCGCCGTGCGATGGTGGTTCAACGATCACCAGGATTCCGTCGTCACAGCGACCGATCGGTGCTCACCACTCGGCTCAGTTAGCACGTGCGTCCCGGACCGCTCGTCCGGTACCAGTGAATGAGGCGCGAGCGATGGAACAGAACCAACTACACGTGGTGTTCGGAACCGGCCAAGTCGGCCAAACGCTCGCCAACCGCTTGGCAGCCGATGGCTACAACGTCCGTGCCGCCTCTCGGCACAGACCCACGGGGCTGTCGGATCAGGTTGACTGGCGGGCGGTGGACGCCTCCGACCCAGCCGCTGCAAGCGAAGCGGCGCAGGGCGCGTCAGTGATCTACCAATGCCTCAATCCCCCCTACACGACATGGCCGACGCAGTTCCCTCCGTTGCAAAGGGGAGCTCTGACGGCTGCTGAGAGTGCCGGCGCCTTGCTCGTGAGCCTTGAGAACGTCTATGCCTACGGCCCCACCGGCGGTGTTCCCATGACGGAGGCACACGAACTCTCGGCAACAACGGTCAAGGGACGCACACGGGCCACCATGACTCGCGAACTCTTGGCGGCCTCAGAATCTGGACGCGTCCGCATCGCGATTGGTCGCGCGTCCGATTTCTTCGGTCCCGGTGTCACCGAGTCTTCGCTCGGTGAACGCGTTTTCGCCCACGCACTGGCTGGCAAGCCCGCCGACTTCATCGGCGACCCGACGCTGGCGCACACCTATAGCTACGTGCCCGACATTGCCGCAGGATTGGCGACCCTGGGAACCGATGAGCGTGCTGTGGGGCAGGTCTGGCATCTGCCAGGCCCAGAAACCGTGAGTACCAGCGAACTGTTGGCACTTTTGGGAGCAGAAGTCGGCCACGAAGTCCCGGCTCGCATCATGCCGGTGCTACTGCTCCGCGGCCTTGGTCTGGTCAATCCCATGATGAAGTCGCTGGCTGAGATGGCCTACGAATTTCAAGAAGACTTCTTACTCGACACGAAGAAGTTCACGTCCACATTCGGAGAATCCGGAACCCCCCTTCGCGAGGCAGTCAGCGCGACGGTCGCCTGGTATCGGGACTCAGCGACGACATCATGACGCTCGGCATCGACCGCTACTCCCTCGACGCGCCCACATCCATGGTGTGGTGTCTTCCTGGCGAGACACCCTGGACATGGCAACTCGACGCGAGGCCGGACGGCTCGACTCGTCTTATCACCCGAATCCGCGCGCATGCAAGCCAACCCTCGATCGATCGCGTTCTACGCCATCGGCGAGCGAGGAGTCTGACTACTTAAGGAACGGTGGCCAGGATCCGGCTGGCCTCCCAGGCTGCCATCACGAGAAGGGTCAAAAAGGCGACGGCCAAGCCGAGAAACAGTTGCCTACGCGACACCGGCTGCGTCGGCAGCCGGGGCGCGGTCGAACGCGGCCAGCGACCAGCAAGCTGCCACCGGCCGATGCCGTAGGTGGCGGTGGCTGCAAGCGTGTACGCGGCAAGTTCATAGGGACCTGGATTGCCCAGCAACTGAAAGGACGGAGCAATTTTGCCGGGCGGGCCTGCTTGGATCGAAAACGAATTGGTGCCGGTAACGACGGCAGCGACGGCGACCAGGGTCATCACAGACCAGTACCCCATCGGCACACCACGGCGGGTCCTCAGAAGGTTCGCTGCGACGACCACCAGCGTGGCCAGCACGACATTGACGAGGAAGATTCGCAGCATCTCGACCATGAAGGTGCTCGCCACTTGATCGCCACCGGCAAGCACGGCGCCCCCGGTACGTCCCCGGAGCAGTTCTGCCGGCAGAAGCAGGTAGGCAAGCGTCCAGCAGAGCATGAACACCACTACCGCTGCCGCCAAAAGGACGGCGAAGCGCACGAGGAGTCGCGGATCGCACAATCGATTCACGAATTGATCCATTGGCGCCACCTGCTCAACCTAGGCCTTGGCCGGGCTGTTCTGCTTCGCCCTAGTCACGAGCCACTGCGTGGATCCGAGCCACCATGCGACTCCACGTTCGCCACGGCTGTCGGAATCCGGACGGAGAGCCAGGTCACGGCGACAACCGAGTGTGCGGGAAAACCCTCCGACTTATTACCGAGCCATGTCAGAACCCTTACGTGGTTGCGCAAGCTCTCGTTTGTGAGGAGAACCCTCCCTACGTTGAGCTTGCTTCATCAAGAAGCACCTGACGAGAGGACAATGAAATGGTCTCCGCTAAGGCGCGTACCGCAATCGCGCTCACAGGAACTGCCATGCTGTTTGCACCCTTGCTTGCAGCGGCCTCGCCCGCTCAAGCTACCGCTAGCGAAACAGTCACCTACCGAATCACCATAGTGAACGGCACGTTCGGTCAGCCGTTCTCCCCGATCGTTGCTGCCACTCACCGACAGTCAGTGCACCTGTTCCAGGTGGGCAGCCTTGCGAGTACGCAGATCGCAGCCATTGCGCAAGGTGGCGATGAGTCCAGCGCTGGAGCGCTTCTGGAGTCGCTGCCCGCGAACAGGATCACCGACATCGTGCGACCAGGTCAGCCGCTGACACCGGCCGGCGTCACCGGCAAGCCGTTCCCCAGCGTGCAGACGTTCGACATTGAAGCGCGACCTGGAGACCGACTCTCTCTCGCCACGATGCTCATCTGCACAAATGATGGTTTCACCGGTGTGGACTCGATCAAGTTGCCTCGCACGGGTGGCGCCGTTGTGCCGTTGAACGCCTATGACGCTGGTGTTGAGCGCAACACCGAACGAAGCATCGATCTGGTGGATCCTTGCTCGGGCCTTGGTCCCGTCGTTCTTCCTGGCGACCCCAACGGCAACATCGATGGCGCGCCGGTAGCCAACAAGGTGAAGCGGGCGATCTCAATGCACACCGGCGTCAAGGGCAAGGCCGACCTTCTGAATGCACATGACTGGGGCAAGGGCCCGGTGGGTTCGGTCACCATCACGCGCATCTGACGTTGGGTCGGGCTGGGGTGGCAGGCGAGCGCTTTCCTCCCCCCCAACCTGGGCCTTCGAAGAGGGGGCCGCTCGAGCGTCCAACGATTGTCCAGCAGATGTCCTCGACGAGACACGACTGACGGGATCGACGGCTCAGTAGGGCGACCTCGACAAGTCCGGGGTCGCCCTACTCGCCGCCGATGTCGACGTTGGTCGCGTCAAGCACAACGTTGTAGGCGCGGCTCTGGTGTGAGCGAATCTGGTCGATGACATCCTCGGCCGAAGCGATCACGTCGGGGTGGGCACCGGGTTGACCAGCGGCATCAGCGATGGCACCTCGTAGGGCGAGAACGTGCTCTGCGAGAAGCGAGTGCTCCTCGTCGAGCTGCGTTAGGCGCGGAGCCAACCGTGGCGCCTGCAACAGCACCTCGGCGTGTAGACCGTGGCCGCCTTCGGTAGCAGCGCGGTGGTACTGCAATGCCTCATCCATGGCTTCAACCTGGCGGGCCATCGCGGCCCACCACACTCCACTGCCGCACCGAACCGAATCAGAGAGCAACTGCTTGAGCGGCACCACCGAGAACTCGTCGGCGGCCGCGTCCTGCTCGACGGAAGCGCACCCCATTGGCGTGGTGGTGTCATTGCGGTAATGCGTCGCGATGTTCATGGCTGCCGCCTCCTTCATCAGTGATACGCCGTTCTTCCAAGATGCGCCACGGAGGGCCGCGGGTCTATCGCCACCGGGTCGGACTTGTATCGCAGTTTCGACTCGAGAGCTGGAATCGTGATCGTGATCTCGACGCCAGGCGGAACACCAGCCTCAATTGCACCCTTGCTTGTACCCCATCCACGGCGCCCAGATGGACAGGTACGCAACATGTTCGTTAGCAGGGCACAGATGGATCCGGCTAGGGCACCATCAGGGGCTAGAAGGCTTCCAGCGTTGGCGAGAGGTACTCCCCCATGGCGATCACGCTCTATGGCACCTCATGGTGCTCAGACTGCAAGCGCTCCAAGCAGTTCCTGGGTGAACAGCGCATCGCCTACGACTACATCGACGTGGATGCTGACACTGATGGTCGCGCGGTTGTTCAATCGCACAACGGCGGTAAGGACATCATTCCCACCATCGTTTTCGATGACGGAAGCGTGCTCACCGAGCCAAGCAACGCAGAACTCGCCGCCAAACTTGGAGTACAGACCGTGGCGCAGCGGGGTTTCTATGACCTCATCGTCGTCGGCTCCGGACCAGCCGGCCTCACGGCTGCGCTCTACGCCGCACGAGAGGGACTCGCGGTGCTCGTCGTCGAACGGGGAGGGATTGGTGGTCAGGCCGGCATCACTGAGCGCCTCGACAACTTCCCCGGTTTTCCCGAAGGCGTGACGGGCGCCGATTTCGCTGATCGGTTACGACGGCAGGCCGAACGCTTCGAGGTTGAGATCCTGGCGGCACAAGAGGTCACGTCGATAGAAGTAGACGGTCAGTACCGCAGCATCACCACCGGTGACGGACGTTCGTATGCGGCCTTCGCCGTGCTGCTCACCTTGGGGTCCACGTACCGACGGCTGGGCATCGACGGTGAAGACGAGCTCATCGGTGCGGGAGTCCACTTCTGCGCGACGTGCGATGGCGCGTTTTACCGCGGCAAGAAGGTCGCGGTGATCGGAGGCGGAAACAGCGCTGGAGAGGAGAGCGTCTTTCTCACCCGGTTCGCCTCTGAGGTGACCATCATCACGCGGGATCCCGCACTCTCAGCCAGCCAAGTCGTGGTTCAGAAAGTGGAAGAGAATCCACAGATCTCCGTGGTGACGGGCGTGAACCCCACCGGCTATGCCACGGACGGCGGCAAGGTCGTTGGCGTCATCGTCGAACGCGACGGCGTCGCCGAAACCATCCCAGCCGATGGGGTGTTTGTGTTCATCGGCCTCAGCCCGAATAACGCGCTTGTGAAGGACCTGGTGGATCTGGATCCTGCTGGCTTCATCGTGGCTGATGTGGGGATGCAGACAAGCGTGCCCGGGCTTTTCGTTGCTGGCGATGTGCGCAGCGGATCGACCAAGCAGGCGGCCAGCGCCACCGGAGAAGGTGCTGCCGCAGCTCTGGCCATCCGTCGGTATGTCGAGCCGTTGGCCAGCGGAGTGCGTCCATCGATGGTCGACATACCTATGTCGGTCTGAAGCAGCACTCTCACAGAGTTGGCAAGGCATTCGACTGAGATCAAGGAGTCGTGCGCTTCACTTCGGTCTCGAGCTCATCCAAGGCTTCTCGGATTGCGGCAATACGCGCGGCAACGTCCCCATCGTGACTGATCGGCTTTGGTGATGCTTCTGCCGAACTGACTACGGACGATGCGGCGAGATCGGCCATGTCATCCTCGGCGAACTGGGCCCTTGCCTTCTCCATCGACCCGATGACGATGCCGATCAGCAAGTTGAAGACCAGGAAGGCGGCCACGAGGATGTAGGAGAGGAAGAACGGAACCGCGAGTGGGCTCACGGGCTCTGCTTCGTTGAGGTATGTGGGGAAGTTCTCGAGGGTCAGCAGGATGAACAGCGTCAACATCGAGCGGCCGATCGTTCCCCAGGTGTCGGGCAGAGCCGCACCAAACAGCGACCATCCGACCATCCCGTAGACGAACAGGAGCAAGACGATCAGGACCACCATGCTGAACAACGATGGAACTGACTTCACGATCGTGAGTACGAGGAGGCGAGCGTCTGGCAGGAACCGGACGAGCCGGACGACGCGCGCAAGACGCAGGAGCCGGAGCAACTGAGCCTGCTCACGAATCCCGGGAATAAGGACGGCCACGATGATGATGAAGTCGAAAACGTTCCATCCGCTGCGGAAGAAATCACCGGGTTTGCGGCCGTAGGACACGAGTCGCAGGATCAATTCGATCAGGAACACGACGTAGAAGGCCGCATTGAACCGCGACAGAACTTCAGCCTGTTCACTTGCAAAGGCCGGGTAGGTCTCGAGGCCAAGCACGGCGGCGTTGGCGACGATGACACCCGCAATCGCGCCGTTGAAGCGCGAACTGTCGACGAGACGGGCGAGCAGCCCTGTTCGATCGGGGGCGGTCACTGATATCCCTTCGAATCGGGCGGCGATTCCGAGCGGCGTTCGACATGTCGCGGCACCGTGTCCGCCAATCCCTGCTCTTTCGACCGTACCCACCCACCTCTCGGAGGCGCGCGCACCCCAGCGATTTCAGCCGTCGGGCAATCGCGGCGACTCAATTTCGGGTGTAGTCGGGTCTAGCTCCTGCGGCCATTCCCACAAGGCTCGCGGTCTGACCCCAACCAGCTCAACGATGGGACGGTGTCGGGGTGCAGAGATGCCGTCGAAAGGTCAAGAGGCCAACGCGATGAGTGGTGGTTCCCGGAACGGCGCCGCCGCTGGGGCTAGCGCCATCGTCTGTCGGCCGTCTGACATCGCATCGCTAAGGCTAGGCAACCGCCTCGAACACGACCACCGGCGTCGTCACCTTCCGCCGTTGCGCGTAGCCCTCGAGGTCGTGATCGACCTCCGCCCAGCGCTGCCACAGTCTGATCCGTTCATCCCCTAGCGCCTCGCGAGCGCGGAACCGACGGGGGCCATGACCTGAAAGACGGACGAGGCACTCAGAGTCAGCCTGAAGGTTGAGCCACCATGACGGATGGCCTTCGTCCCAACCATTCATGGCCAAGCCGATGAGGTCGTTGCCCTCTTCGAGGTAGCCGACGATGACCGTACGTGGCTCGCCTGAGGTGCGCCCCTGAGTGACCAGGTGCATGGCACCCCAGCCCCTTTTGCTGGCCGGCGTCCAGAGGAATCGACCGCCACTGACGCGATACAGCGCACGATGAACCTTCCAGGCCCCGTGGATGAACCAGGGCGGCGGAAGTCGTGGCTCCTTAGAGGCGTCTTGAGACATAGATTCGTCACCCATTCCTCTCGACAGAGTCTCTCCATCGATCATGCAGCGGCGGCGACCTGTTGGGAAGGGTTCCAACACGACAACGGCGAGAACCAAGAGCCCAAACGTCGACAGATCATCAAGTGACTCAGCCCTACTTCTTCGGCGACGCGTCGGGCGCGGCGGACTGGGCTGGGATTTCGCTGGGGTCAATGGCTGAGGCCACCAGAAGAACAGGCGAGTGCGCAGGTCAGCGTGGTGGGGAGGGTGGGGCTCGAACCCACGACCGACGGATTATGAGTCCGCTGCTCTGACCGGCTGAGCTACCTCCCCGAGAGCGTTCGGACGCTAGCAGTCCGATCCTCTGGCCTTTCACGGCTACGCGTAGCCTGGCTAGGTGGCCTGCCGCGGCCCATCGATGCCCGGCATCCAACCGATGACCGCGAGGGGACTCTCATGCTGCGCACAACGGTGATCGCCGTCGCCACCGGCGCGCTGGTCCTGACGATGCTCGCGGCGTGCGGAGGTCAGGAATCGACGTCAACGCCCGCTCCCGCGGGGACGGCCGCTCCTCCCGCAGACCCCAATCCGCAGGAATTCGTCTCGACCCTGCGCTCGCAAGGATTCCAGGAGGCAGACGCGGAGCTCAATGCCCAAGGTGCAGCCACCTGCGCCCTGCTCGGACAGTTCGACGTCAAAACCGCCATCGATCAGATGTACGCCGGCGCCGTCACCGGACTCACCGGCCCCCGCAACGTGCAGGTGATGGCGTGGTCGGCAGCCAACTACCTGTGCCCCAAGTACGACTACCCGGTCACGCTGGTTCTGGGCGAAGACCTGCCATCGCCCTCGGCAGCCACTACCGGCTAAAGCTGGGCCCACCGCCATCGGGCCACCGTGTTCGGGTGGCGCACAGGCATCGATCCCGACATGATCGAATTCAGCGCAGGGGAACTCCTGCGCACTCACCCCATGGGCGGATCGTCGACGGTCCGCCGTGCCCCACCCAGGAGAATCCATGGCCAAGCGACTCGTCGAGACCTTCAGCGTCACCATCAACAAGCCCGTCGATGAGGTCTTCGCCGCCATCGCGGACGTGAACAACCACGCCAAGTGGTCGCCCACCCCGTTCCGCATCGCGGAGGTCAGCGACGAAACGTTCGCCACCGGCGCGAAGTTCGCCTCGTTCGGCAACTCGCGCCACGGTGAGGATCACCGCAACGACGTCCAGGTCACGGGCAACGAGGCCAACAGTCGCTTCGTCCTCACCAGTGACGACAAGGGCGAGACCTACATCAACGAGTTCCGCTTTACCGAGATTGGCAACAACACCACGGTGGAGAAGGTCATCGACATGCCCAAGCCGGGTGGTCCGGCCGGTCTGGCCTTCCCCGCCATCTTCAAGTCGGCCATCGCCCCCCGAATCCAAGAGGGCATGGACCAGATGAAGGCCACGATCGAAGGCTGACCAGCCAGAGTCCGGACCCAGCCAGGCTTTCCGCGCACCCTCGTGGGAAAGCCTGGCTGACCGGCTGTCTCGCCCCTACAGTGCCGAGCAGGGTTCACCGCACCGTAGGCACCCGAGGAGCGCAGGCGATGACGCAGACCACATCTGGAACCGGTCCGGCAGCGAGAAGTGCTGCCGCACCCCTCGACATCGAGGGCATCTGCAAGGGGCTTGAGGGCAAGATCCGCGGCAAGCCCGTGGCGGTCACCCTCTTCCGCGACGAGATCCACCCCGCGTACGCCGAGAGCGAGCGAGTGGATGCATGCGCGATTCTGCGCATCGCCCGCGACGAGGACCGCGCGGTCCACATGAACCGCGACAACCACGACTGCTCGCACGGATCGTTCCTCACCGGCTTCGATGAGGGCGACGAGCTGATCGCCAGCGGGCGTCTGCTGCCCGTCTTCATCCCCGCCTACACCGACCAGGCCGGACTGGCCGTCAACAGCGGCAAGTTCAAGCTGCCCATGGGCGCGATGAAGGGGTTGGGCGCGGCCCCCTTGGACGCCGTCCCAGAGGGAGCCGAGATCGAGTGGATCGTCGTGGTGTGCGAACCGGTGTGGGCCTCGCAGATCGCAGCAGCTCGCGCCGTTGAGGACGGCATCCAGCCAAGTGCGGCCGCGGGCTCCTCATTCTGCACCGACGCCTTCGTCACACCGTTCTTCGACGAGAACGTCATCCTGACTACCGGCGATTTCGGTGGGCGCATGAACAACAAGCTGCGCCCCTCCGAGATGTTCGTCATCGTGCCGACGCGTTGGGCCAACAACCTCGTCTCGATCCTTACCGCCGCGCCCGACGTGAAGGGTCTCTACGAGGCCACGCGCACCGAGGAGTCGACCTACTGGGAGCGCAAGAAGCAGCGCGAGGAGAAGGCCAAGGCGCGCGAGGAAGCCGCCACGAACAAGCCCGATGCCGCGGCCAAGGCCGGCCTGACCGTGAGCATGGACTGGGACGATGACGCCGTTGAAATGGTGGCCAAGGCTCCCAAGTTCGTTCGCAAGTTCGCCGTGGGCAACGTCGAGGACTTCGCCGCGCAGAACGACTACGACCGCATCACCGGTGCCGTGGTGAAGGAACAGATGGAGCAGGCCGGCGTCGGCGGCATGGGCGGCGGCGGCAACGCGGTCAAGGGGCTCGGCAAGCTGTTCGGGCGCGGCAAGAAGAAGGACGCCTAACGCTCAGCCGATCCTCGAAGCGTCAGCGCGACGAGGGGTTGCCGGAAGTCGGAGCAACCATGGGCGTAGCAGCACTGCGACGCCAACAAGCGCCACGGCCACGACGACAACGATCACCCACGACCACCCCTGCTCACCGCCGGCGGCCCACCCGATCGCCGCCACCAGAGCCACGACGCTGAACGCGTTCACCAATGTGGTGAAGCCGTGCATCACCTGCTGGCGCGTCTTGATGAGCACGTCGAGAAAGAAGAGGGTGAAGAACACCGTGACCAACGAGAAGAACACCACCGGTTGGTCCAGCGCCCGGTAGATGAGCACTGCGGCCGCGAGTCCGAGCACCGCCTGAATGGGCGGCGTGGGCCACCCCATCAAGTAGGCGACGGGGAACAGCGCGGCTAGGAGCAGTGCGGCCGGCCACACCCAACCCGTGTCGCCCACAGCGGCCAGCACCTGGAACGCCAGCCCCAACACGATGAACGAGTTGAAGAGCATGTCGAGCAAGGACGGCGGCGTGCCCGTCAGGTACCAACGGTCAAGCGTGTTTTGCGCGCTCTCGCACACACTGGCCACGACGAAGAGTCCGGCTGAGACGTAAAGCAGACCCGGTCGATCGAGCACGGTCTCGAGGTAGGCGCTGTGCTCGGCGACGGCGGCCACGAG
>Ga0105048_10007026_pt1 | contig 18118 bp, 16 predicted proteins | sample MAT05_FD_78382 | JGI IMG/M metagenome (GOLD analysis project Ga0105048, IMG submission 78382) | Freshwater microbial communities from Lake Fryxell liftoff mats and glacier meltwater in Antarctica - MAT-05 | ecosystem: Environmental > Aquatic > Freshwater > Ice > Liftoff microbial mat | place...
ATCGCGCTGCGCTCGGGGTTCCACACGCTGGAAATCCCGTTCAGCTTCTGGACCATCGTCATCGGGCACGCCACCTTCTGCGTGGTGGTGGTCTTCAACAACGCGGTGGCGCGACTGCGGCGGCTGAACCCGAACCTGATCGAGGCCAGCATGGACCTCGGCGCCGACGGCTTCCAGACCCTGCGTTACGTGGTGCTGCCGCAGCTGGGCTCGGCGCTGCTGGCCGGTGCACTGCTGGCTTTCGCGCTGAGCTTCGACGAGGTCATCGTCACCACTTTCACCGCCGGGCAGCAGACCACGCTGCCGATCTGGATGCTGCAAGAGCTGATCCGCCCGCGCCAGCGGCCGGTGACCAACGTCGTCGCGGTGGCGATCATCGCGCTGACCTTCCTGCCCATCCTTGCCGCCTACTTCCTGACCCGCTCGGACGAGCCGAGCCACCGCTGAACGACCTCCCTGAACGACCCCGCTGAAGGAGCCCGCCATGGCCACTGACACCGCCCCCAACCTCCCCAATCTGCCCACTGACCTGCTGATCGACGGCGCCTTCGTGCCCGGCGAGGGCGAGGCCGAGAACGTGCTGAACCCGTCCACCGGGCAGACCCTGGTCTCTTTGCGCGAAGCCTCGGTCGAGCAGGTGCACAAGGCCGTCTCGGCCGCGCACCGCGCCTTCGACGGCTGGAGCGACACCACGCCGATGGAGCGCTCGCGCCTGCTGCTCAAACTGGCCGACGTGATCGAGGCGCGCGGCGAAGAGTTCGCGCGGCTCGAGTCGCTGAACTGCGGCAAGCCCTACGCCCGCGCGCTGGGCGACGAGATCCCCGCGGTGGCCGACTGCTTTCGCTTCTTCGCCGGCGCCGCGCGCACGCTGCAGGGCCCGCTGGCCGGCGAATACCTTGCCGGCTACACCAGCATGATCCGGCGCGACCCGGTGGGCGTGATCGGCCAGATCGCACCCTGGAACTACCCGCTGATGATGGCCGCGTGGAAGACCGCCCCGGCGCTGGCCGCCGGCAACACGGTGGTGCTCAAGCCGAGCGAGCAGACCCCGCTGTCCACCCTGCTGCTGGCGCGCGTGGCGGCCGAGATCTTCCCCAAGGGCGTGCTCAACGTCATCTGCGGCCGCGGCGCCACGGTGGGCCAGCCGCTGGTCTCGCACCCCAAGGTGGCGATGGTCAGCCTGACCGGCGATGTCTCCACCGGGCGCAAGATCCTGCAGGCCGCCAGCGACTCGCTCAAGCGCACGCACCTCGAACTCGGCGGCAAGGCGCCGGTGATCGTCTTCGACGACGCCGACCTGGCCTCGGTGGTCGAGGGCCTGCGCACCTTCGGCTTCTACAACGCCGGCCAGGACTGCACCGCCGCCTGCCGCGTCTACGCCAGCGCCAAGGTCTACGAGCGGCTGGTGGCCGATCTGACCAGCGCCGTGCGCACGCTGCGCATCGGCCTGCAGGACGACGCCGAGGCCGAGCTGGGCCCGCTCATCAGCGACCGCCAGCGCAACCGCGTGGCCAGCTTCGTCGAGCGCGCGCAGATGGCCGGGCACATGGAGATCACCACCGGCGGCAAGGCCTCGGGCGGGCCGGCCGGCGGCGGCTTCTTCTACGAGCCCACGGTGGTCGCCGGCGCGCGGCAGGAAGACGAGATCGTCAAGCGCGAGGTCTTCGGCCCGGTGGTCAGCGTGACCCGCTTCACCGACCCCGAGCAGGCCATCGCCTGGGCCAACGACAGCGACTATGGCCTGGCCTCGTCGGTGTGGACGCAGGACGTGGGTCGGGCGATGCGCGTGGCGCGCAAGCTGCAGTACGGCTGCACCTGGATCAACACGCACTTCACGCTGGTCAACGAGATGCCGCACGGCGGGCTCAAGAGCAGCGGCTACGGCAAGGACCTGAGCCTGTACGCGCTGGAGGACTACACGGTGCCGCGGCACGTGATGATCAAGCTGTAGCCGCGTCGCCGAGGTCGGGCACGGCGCGGTTGTGGGCTTGGTTGTTGGCATCATCGGGGCATGAAGAGCCTGCCCCGCGCCCTGCTGCCTGTGCTGCTGGCCGCTGCCGTGATGCTCGCCGGCACGTTGTCCGATGCGCACGCATCAGGCACCGAGCCGGCCGCCACCGCGGCGCCCAGGGTGCTGCGCATCGCCAGCCTGAGCGAAACAGGCTTCGATCCGGCGCGGGTGGGCGATGTGCCGTCCTTCCAGATCATCAGCCACATCTTCGAGCCGCTGCTGGCCTATGACCCGCTGGCGCGGCCGGTCAGGCTGCGCCCGCGCACCGCGGCGGCGCTGCCCGAGCCTTCGGCCGACTTCCGCAGCTGGACCATCAGGCTGCGCCCGGGCATCTTCTTCACCGACCACCCGGCTTTCGGCGGCAAGCCGCGCGAACTGGTGGCGGCCGATTACGCCTACACCTTCAAGCGGCTGGCCGACCCGGCCAACAAGAGCCCGGCCTGGAGCGGGCTCGAGCAGTCGGGCATCACCGGTCTGGCCGCGCTGCGCCGCGACGCACTCGACCAGAAGAGGCCCTTCGACTACACGCGGCCGATCGAGGGCCTGGAGGTGCTCGACCGCTACACGCTGCGCTTCAGGCTCGACCGCGTGCGGCCGCGTTTTGCGCAGCAACTGGCCGAGGCCGCCACCGGCGCCGTGGCGCGCGAAGTGATCGAGGCCGCCGGCGATCTGTCGATGCAGCAGCCGGTGGGCACCGGGCCTTTCCGGCTGGCCGAGTGGCGTCGCGCCTCGCGCATCGTGCTCGAACGCAACCCGGGCTACCGCGAGGTGCTCTACGACGCCCAGCCTGCCGCCGGCGACACCGAAGGGCAGGCCATCCTGGCGAAACTCAAGGGCCGGCGGCTGCCGATGGTGGACCGCGTCGAGATCGCCGTCATCGACGAATCACAGCCCACCTGGCTGGCCTTCCTCAACGGCGAGGCCGACCTGGTGACGCTGCCGGCGGAGTTCACCGAGGTCGCGCTGCCCGGCGGCCGTCTCGCGCCGCACCTGGCGCGGCGCGGCATCCGCGCCGAGCGTGTGGTGCAGCCGGCCACCTACTACACGATGTTCAACATGGAGCATCCGCTGGTGGGCGGCTACGCGCCGGCGCAGGTGGCGCTGCGCCGCGCCATCGCGCTGGCGATCGACGTGCCGCGCGAGATCGAGCTTCTGCGCCATGGCGCGGCGGTGGCTGCGCAGTCGCCGGTGGCGGTGCACCTGAGCGGCTTCGACACCGCCTACCGCAGCGAGATGAGCGAATACAGCCCGCAGCGCGCGCGTGCCCTGCTCGATCTGTACGGCTACGTCGACCGCGACGGCGACGGCTGGCGCGAGCAGCCCGACGGCAAGCCGTTGCTGCTGGAGATGGCCACCCAGCCCAACCAGCAGACGCGCCGCTACGACGAGCTGATGAAGCGCGACATGGACACGGTCGGCCTGCGCATCGTGTTCCGCGCCGCGCAGTGGCCCGAGCAGTACAAGGCCGCGCGCGCCGGCAAGCTGATGCTGTGGTCGGTCAGCGGCCGCGCCAGCGCGCCCGACGGGCTCGAGGGGCTGCTGCGCTACAACGGCGCGGCCAGCGGCGGCATCAACCTCAGCCGCTTCGACCACCCGCCGATGAACGCGTTGATCGAGCGGCTGCTGGCGCTGCCCGACGGCCCCGAGCGTGAGCAGGTCTTCCACGAGGCCAAGCGCATGACGGTCGCCTGGATGCCCTACAAGCTGCGCACCCACCCGGTGCTGAACACGCTGAGCCAGCCCTGGCTGGTGGGCTACCGGCGGCCGCTGTTCTGGAGCCAGTGGTTCGACGTCGTCGACCTGCTGCCGCACGCCGCGGCGCGCTGAGCGGCGCGCGCGACGTTCAGCTGCGCCGCCCGCGTGAGGGCTCGCGTGCCAGCTCGATGAAGGCCCAGGCCGCCGGCTTCAGGCCCGAGCCGCGGCGCCAGACCAGACCCACATCGACAGTCGGCAGCGCATCGCGCAGCGCGCGCACGTCCACATGCTCTGCGTCCAGCGTCCATGGGCGGTAGAGGAAATCCGGCAGCACCGCGATGCCGGCGCCCGCGCCGACCAGCGAGCGCACCGCCTCCAGCGAACCGGTGCGCAGGATCGTGCGTGGCTTGAGCTGGTGGCGCGCCCACACGGCCGCCATCAGCTCGTCGATGCGGTCGGCCTCGAGCACGATCTGGTCAGCGCCGGCGCAGTCGGCCAGCGTCAGCTCGGGCCGCGCCAGCAGCGCGTGGTTGGCCGGCAGCCAGACCCGCTGCGGGCTGCGCGTCAGCGTCTCTGCCACCAGCGCCTGCGGCTCGGCCAGCGCGTTGCTGAGCATGATCGCCACGTCCAGTTCGCCGTTGATCAGCAGGTGCTCGAGAAAGCGCGGCGTGTCCTCGGTGACGAAGACCTCCACCTGCGGATAGGCCCGGCGCAGGCGGCTGAAGACCTCGCTCAGGTAGTAACCGGCGACCAGGCTGGTGACGCCCACCGCCAGCGTGCCCGACAGGCCCGCCGCGCCCTCGGCGTCGCTCTCGCGCGTGGCATCGGCCACGCTGGCGATCACCTTGCGCGACGAGACCAGGAAGCGCTGGCCGCGTGGCGTCAGCTGCATGCCGCGCGAGCTGCGCTCGAACAGGCGCGCGCCGAGCTCGTCCTCCACCTCGTGCAGGCTCTTGGTGACCGCGCTCTGCGCGATGTTGAGCATGCGCGAGGCGGCGGCCACCGAGCCCGATTCGGCCACCGCGATGAAGTACCGGAACTGGCGCAGCGTGATGTGCGAGGACATGCCGCGCAGCGCGCCTCAGGTGTCGCTGATGCCGAGTCGGGTCAGCAGCCCGTTGAGCTCGTCCAGCGAGTCGAAGCGGATGGCGATCTCGCCTTGCTCGCCGCGCCGCGTGCGGCGCTTGACGCGGATCTCCACTGCGGCGGCCAGGCGGTCGGCAAGCTGCTCCTCGAGCCGCGCAAGATCACGCGACTTGTCCTTCTGCACACGCAAGAGCGTGCCTTGCCGGCCGCCGCCGGCAGCGGCGCGGGCGACCAGCTTCTCGGCCTCGCGCACCGACAGCTTCTTCGCCGCCACCTCCTGCGCTGCCGTCAGCTGCTGCGCGCCGGACAGGCCCAGCAGGGCCCGCGCATGGCCCATGTCCAGGTCACCCGCGAGCAGCATCTGCTGCACCGGCGCGGCCAGGTTGAGCAGCCGCAGCAGGTTGCTGGCCGCGCTGCGCGAGCGGCCGACAGACTTCGCCGCCTGCTCGTGCGTGAGGCCGAACTCGGCCACCAGCCGCTGCAGGCCCTGCGCCTCTTCCAGCGGGTTGAGGTCTTCGCGCTGCATGTTCTCGATCAGCGACATCACCGCGGCGGCCTCGTCGGGCACTTCGCGCACCAGCACCGGCACCTCGTCGAGACCGGCCAGCCGGGCGGCGCGCACACGGCGTTCGCCGGCGATGATTTCCCAGCGCCCGCCGGCGACCGGGCGCACCAGCACCGGCTGCATCACGCCCTGCGACTTGATGCTCTCGGCGAGCTCGTACAGCGCACCCTCGTCCATGCGCGTGCGCGGCTGGTACTTGCCGGGCTGCAGCAGATCGAGCTTCAGCGTCGGCGGCGCGGCGCCGCCGGCGGGCGGAGCGTCGCTGACCTTGGGGCCGAGCAGCGCTTCGAGTCCGAGGCCCAGGCCTTTGGGTTTCTTGGTGACCATCCGGGGATTCTCGCCGAGCCTCTATCGTCGATGGCCCTGGGCCCGAAGAAGAGTCGAGGCGGCTGCCGGAGAACGTGATGGACGCATTGCAGGGCGTGAAGGTGCTCGAACTCGGCCAGTTGATCGCCGGCCCCTTTGCCGGCAAGACGCTGGCCGACTTCGGTGCCGATGTGATCAAGGTCGAACCCGCGGACGGCGGCGACCCGCTGCGCCGCTGGCGGCTGCTGCGCGAGGGCACCTCGGTGTGGTGGGAGGTGCAGTCGCGCAACAAGCGCTCGCTGGCGCTGGACCTGCGCAGCGCCGAGGGCCAGGCGGCGGTGCGCGCGCTGGCGGCCGAGGCCGACGTGCTGATCGAGAACTTCAAGCCCGGCACGCTGGAAGGCTGGGGCCTGGGCTGGGACGCGCTGCATGCGCTGAACCCCGGGCTGATCATGCTGCGCATCTCGGGCTTCGGGCAGACCGGGCCCTACGCGGCCAAACCAGGTTTCGGCGTGCTGGGCGAGGCGATGGGCGGCCTGCGCCACCTGAGCGGCGAGCCCGGCCGCGTGCCGGTGCGCGTGGGCGTGAGCCTCGGCGATACGCTGGCTGCGCTGCACGGCGTGATCGGCGTGCTCGGCGCGTTGCGCCACCGCGAGGTCAACGGCGGCCTGGGGCAGGTGGTCGACGTGGCGCTGTACGAGAGCGTCTTCAACGTGATGGAGAGCCTGCTGCCCGAGTACGACGCCTTCGGCGCGGTGCGCGGCGCCGCCGGCAGCGCGCTGCCGGGCATCGCCCCCAGCAATGCTTACCGCTGCGCGGCCGAGGCCTGGGTGCTGGTCGCCGGCAACGGCGACAGCATCTTCAGGCGGCTGATGCGCGCCATCGGCCGTGCCGACCTGGCCGACGACCCCGCGCTGGCCGGCAACGAGGGCCGGGTGGCGCGCGTGGCCGAGATCGACGCCGCCATCGGCGCGTGGACGCTGGCGCGGCCGATCGACGCGGTGATCGGCACGCTGGAAGCGGCCGGCGTGCCGGTGGGACGCATCTACACGGTGGCCGACATCGCCGCCGATGCGCAGTACCAGGCGCGCGGCATGATCGTGCAGAGCCACGACGCCGACGGCCGGCCGCTGAAGGTGCCGGGCATCGTGCCCAAGCTCAGCGCCACGCCCGGGCGCCTGGTGCACCCGGCACCGCGGCTGGGCGAGCACAACGACGAGGTGCTGGGCGCCAGCGGCTGGCCGCCGCGGCGCAGCTGAGACTCTGTTCGACAGCCCCTACTTCCAGCGCACCGGCTCCACCACCACGCTGCCGCGCGTGTGGCTCATCGTCAGCGCGCCGTCCTGCACCGTGGCCTGCAACTGCATGCTGCGCTCGGCCAGCGCGGCCAGCGCCTGCGAAGCCTCGGCGGGCATGCGCCAGACCTGCAGCCGCGACAGCCGCGTGAGCCGGCTCTCGATGCCGCGCCACCAGATCTCGGCCGCCGCGCTGAAGGCGTAGACGATCACCTCGTCGGCACGGCTGCAGGCGCGCACCAGCGGCTTCTCTTCGGGCTGGCCGACCTCGATCCACAGCCGCTTGCGGCCGGTGTAGTCGGTGAGGTGCACGTCGGGGTCGTCGGCGTCGGACAGGCCGGCGCCGAAGCCCAGCGTGGCATTGCCGCCGCACAGCGTCTGCAGCGCATGGGCGTGCAGCGCCAGCGCTGCCAGCCGGGCCATCATGCGTTCGTCGGTCTCGCTCGGGTGGCGGGCCAGCGTCAGTGCGTGATCCGCGTAGTAGCCGTGGTCGATGTCGGCCACCTGCAGGGTGGCCTTGAAGATGGTGGACTTGATGGCCAAGGTGGGGGGCTCGGGATGCGCGGCTGACTATAGGGGCTCATTCGGGGGCTCACTCGGGGCTCACCCGGCGCTCACCCGGCGCTCACCCGACGAGAGCGCCGCAGCGACATTGCCGGGCGAGTCCAGGTCAGCCGATCGACTCCACCTGCCGGCTCTGCTGGTAGGCGCGGCCGAAGCGGTTGGCCAGGAACTCGGGCAACGCCACCTGCTCCTGGCGGATGAAGCCCTGATGCGGCAGCCGGCCTTCGCGGAACAGGTCCACCGCGGCGCAGATGCCGGCGGCGGTGGTGATCTGGATGGCGGACAACGGTGCGCTCTCGCTGCGATCGGCGAAGATCTTTCGTGCGAAGACCTCTTGCACCAGCGCGCCCTGGCGCAGGCCGCTGACGGTGACGAAGACCAGCACCACGTCCTGCATCGTGGCCGGCACGGCCTTGCGCAGGATGCGCTTGAGCGTCTCCTGATCGTCGCGCAGCAGCAGGTCTTCGAGCAGCATCTTCATCAGGTTGCGGTGTCCCGGGTAGCGCACGCTCTTGTAGTCCAGCGTGCGCACGCGGCCGGCCAGCGTCTCGCACAGCGTGCCCAGGCCGCCGCTGGTGTTGAAGGCCTCGTACTCGGTGCCATCGAGGCTGAAGTGCTCCAGCCCTTCCAGCGCCAGCGCCTCGATCGGCTGGCCGTCGCGGATCGCCTCGCAGGGGTGGCAGTACTCGTTGATGAGGCCGTCCACGCTCCAGGTCAGGTTGTATTTCAGCGCGTTGGTGGGGAAGGCCGGCAGCGCGCCGACGCGCATCTTGATCTCGTGCAGCGAATCGAAGCCTTGCGCCAGATGGTGCGCGACGATGCCGATGAAGCCCGGCGCCAGCCCGCACTGCGGCATGAAGGCGGTCTTCGCGCCTTCGGCCAGCGCCTTGATGGCGCGGGTGGCGGCCACGTCCTCGGTGAGGTCGAAGTAGTGCGTGCCGCATGCCAACGCCACCTGCGCCGTCGGCACCGCCAGGTGGTAGGGCAGGGCATTGATCACCGCCTGCGCGCCGCGCAGCACGGCGCCCAGCGCGGCCGCGTCCTCGGTGTCGGCCACCTGCGTGCGCACGGCCGGGTGCGGGTCGATGCGCGCCAGGGCGGCGGCGTCGCGGTCGACCACCGTGACCTCGTAGTCGCCGCTGCCGGCGAGCAAGCCGGCGATGGTCTGTCCGATGTGGCCTGCGCCAAGCAGCACGGTCTTCATGGGGTGTCCTGGGTTGTGTCGGGTGGAGCAGCGGCCGAGAGTCTAGGTCGGGGGCGTGACGAAAAGCAGCGAGCAGGCCGCTCGTTCGGCCCCTTGCGCCCCAGCCTGCCCCATCACGCCGAACCGCCCCTCAGGCCCGTCAGGCCCGTCAGGCCCGACGGTTTGTCCTATTGACAGGACAATGGAAGCGCGCCAACCTCGCGCCTGCCGATGAATCCCGACCTGCCGCTGCCCAAGTACCACCAGATCTATCTGGTGCTGCGCGAACAGATCGAGGAGGGTCGGTACACCGAAGGCGTGCCCGGCGAGATGCAGCTGATGAAGTCCTTCGGCTGCGCCAGAGTGACGGTGCGCCGCGCCCTCGAGCGACTGGTGGCCGAGGGCATGATCGAGCGCGCCCCGGGCCGCGGCACCACCGCCGTGCAGCGCCCGCGGCCACCGACCTCGTCGCGCCGCCCGGCGCAGCTGACCGGGTTGCTCGAGAACATCGTCAACATGGGCCTGGCCACCTCGGTGCGGGTGATCGACTGCGAGGTGCTGCCCGCGTCCGAGACGGTGGCCGAGCGGCTGGCGCTGGACGCCGGCGCCCACGTGCAGAAGGCGGTGCGCGTGCGCTCCACGCGCGAGGGGCCGCTGTCGCACATCACCACCTACGTGCCGGCGCTGCTGGCGGCCGGGTTCGGCCGCCGCGAACTGGCGAAGAAGCCGCTGCTGATCCTGCTCGAAGAGTCGGGCGTGCGCATCGGCCGCGCCATGCAGACGCTGTCGGCGCGGCTGGCCGACGTGGTGGTCGCCGAGCGCCTCGCCGTGCCCGTGGGCTCGCCGCTGCTGGCTGTGGCGCGGCTGATCTACGACGACGCCGAGCGCCCGGTGCAGTGGCTGCAGGGCCTGTACCGTCCGGACCGCTACCAGTACCGCATGCAGCTCTCGCGCGTCGGCAGCATCGACGCCAAGGTCTGGGTCAGCGAAGAACTCAGCGCGCAGTTCCATTGATCCACCATCCCCCCGCCCACCACCCGCCTGAAGGAGCCTTCATGACCGCACGCCGCCAATTCATCCAGCAGTCCGCCGCCGCCGCCTCGGCACTGGCCTTCCCGCTCGTCGGCGGCGCGCAGCCGCGCAGCATCAAGGTGGGCATCCTGCACCCGGTGACCGGTGCGCTCGCCTATTCGGGCCAGCAGTGCCGCGAAGGTGCGCTGCTGGCCATCGAGGACATCAACAAGGCCGGCATCAAGAGCCTGGGCGGCGCCAGGCTCGAGGTGCTGCTGGGCGACGCGCAGAGCGCGCCGCAGATCGGCGCGGCCGAGATCGAGAAGATGAACGAAGCCGGCTGCGCTGCCGTGGTGGGCGCGTTCGCCAGCGCGATCTGTCTGGCCACCACGCAGGCGGCGGCCAAGTACAACCTGCCGCATGTGGTGGACGTGGGCGTGGCCGACCAGATCGTCGAGCGCGGGCTGAAGAACACCTTCCGCTTCGGCCCCGGCTACCGCACCTGCGCGCAGGTGGCTGTGGCCAACCTGCATGTGCTGAACACGGCCGCCGGCAAGCCGGCGCGCAGCGTGATGATCATCCACGAGGAGAGCCTGTTCGGCACCGGCACCGCCAACCTGCTTTCGCGCGAGCTGCCGGGCTACGGCTACGACGTGAAGGAGGTGGTCAGGCACGCGAATCCGACACGCGACTTCAACAACATCGTGCTGCGCATGAAGTCGGTCAACCCCGACATCGTGATCCCGGCCAACTACTACAACGAGTACGCGCTGCTGGTGCGCACCATGCAGCAGCAGAAGGTGCTGCCCAAGGCCATCTACAGCGTGCTCGGCGGGGCGGCCAGCAGCTACAAGTTCCTGAAGGAGTTTCCTGAGGCGGCCAACGGCATCATCGACTGCAACCACTGGTTCAACCCGAAGGACAAGCGCAGCGCCGAGCTGAAGAAGCGCATCGAGGCCAAGGGCCTGTTCTTCAGCTACGAGGTGTTCATGGCCTACACGGCGGTGCGTCTGCTGGCCGATGCGATCGACCGTGCCAAGAGCAGTGACCGCGCTGCCATCAACGACGCGCTGGAGAAGAGCACCTTCGCCGACCACTTCATGCCCTACGGCCCGACCAGGTTCGTCAACGGCCAGAACCAGGGCGCGCAGCCGCTGATGACGCAGGTGATCAAGGGCGACATCCGGGTCATCGTTCCGCGCGACTACCGCGAGGCCGAGCCGATCTTTCCGCTCAGGGCCTGAAGCCCTTTCCCTGCCGCCGCTGAGCTGCTGATGCTCGAGTTCGGCATCCTCTTCCCGTCGGTGCTCAACGGGCTGACCACCGGCGCGGTCTACGCGCTGGTGGCGCTCGGGCTGACGCTGATCTACGGCGTGCTGCACATCATCAACTTCGCCCACGGTGCGTCGCTGATGCTGGCGATGTACGGCGTCTACCTGCTCAAGACGCGGCTGGGCATCGACCCCTATCTGGCGCTGCCGATCGTGGTGGCGGCGATGTTCGCGCTGGGCTATGCGCTGCAGCGCGTGATCATCAACCGCGCCAGCCACGGGCGCGACGAGAACATCCTGCTCGTCACGCTGGGCCTGTCGATCGTGATGGAGAACCTGGCGCTGATCTTCTTCAAGAGCGACACGCGCAGCATCGAGACAGCCTACACGCTGACCACGGTGGCCATCGGCCCGGCGAACATCGCGCTGGCCAAGCTGGTGGCCTTCGCCGGTGCGCTGGCCGCCTCGGCCCTGCTGATCTGGATCGTCGCGCGCACGCACCTGGGCCGTGCCATCCGCGCCGTCGCGCGCGAGAAGCAGGGCGCGCGGCTGATGGGCATCGATGTCGACCATGTCTACGCGATGAGCTTCGGCATCGGCCTGGCCTGCCTGGGCGCGGCCGCCTGCTTCCTGCTGCCCGCTTACTACGTCAACCCGCAGGTGGGCGGCGGCTTCGTGCTGGTGGCCTTCACCATCGTCGTGCTCGGTGGCATGGGCAGCTTCGCCGGCGCGCTGCTGGGCGGGCTGCTGATCGGCGTCGTCGAGTCGCTGGGCGGCCTGTTCCTGGGCGAGTCGCTGGGCCAGATCGGCATCTTCCTGATCTTCATCGGCGTGCTGCTGTTCAGGCCGCAGGGCCTGTTCGGGGCGCGCGCGTGATCCGCGACCTGGCCGGCATCGCGGTCTTCGTGCTGGCCCTGGCCGCGCTGACGCTGGCGCTGGATTCCGGCGTCTGGCTGAACTTCGTCATGATGACGCTCTATGCCGCGCTGCTGGCCCAGGCCTGGAACATGCTGGGCGGCTTCGGCGGGCAGTTCTCTTTCGGCCATGCGCTGTTCTTCGGCACCGGCGCCTATGCGCAGGCGGTCGCGCAGCTGCAAGGCGGCTGGAACCCTTGGGCGGCCCTGGTGCTGGCGGTGGCGCTGGCGGCGGCGGTCGGCCTGTTCGTCGGCGCGTTGAGCTTTCGCTACGGCCTCAAGGGCTCGTACTTCGCGCTCGTCACGCTGGCCTTCGCCGAGGTGGCGCGCATCCTGGCCGTGTCGGTGGGCTTCACCGGCGGCGGCGTCGGGCTGATGCTGCCGCTGCGCGAAGGCGTGGCCAACCTGCAGTTCGGCTCACGCAAGGGCTTCATCGTGCTGATCGGCGGCTTCGTGGTGGCCGCACTGCTGGTCACCGCGTGGCTGCGCCACTCACGCTTCGGCGCCCGGCTGCAGGCGGTGCGCGACAACGAAGATGCGGCGCGGGCCATCGGCGTCGACCCCTGGCGCACCAAGCTCGGCGCCATCGGGCTGTCGGCCGCCTTCATGGGCGCCGCCGGCGCCTTCTACGTGCAGGTGTTCCAGTACATCGACCCGGGCATCGCGTACGGCGCGCATGTCTCGGTGGAGGCGCTGGTCGGCGCCATCGTCGGCGGCATGGGCACGCTGTGGGGGCCGCTGCTGGGTGCTGCCGTGCTGCACCTGCTGGCCGAGACGACGCGCAACCTGTTCGGCCAGTTGCCCGGCATCAACATGGTGATCTACGGCGCGCTGCTGGTGCTGATCGTGATGTTCCTGCCGCGCGGCATCGCCGGGTTGGGCGTGTCGGTGCGTGAGGCCTGGAAGGGGCGGCGCGATGAGCGGTAGTGCGGGCACCCGCCCCAGCCCGAGCGCTGGCGCACCGCTGCTCGAGCTGCAGGGTGTGTCGATCGCCTTCGGCGGCCTGCGCGCCGTGCAGGACGTGAGCCTCACGGTGCCTGCGGGCACGCTGACGGCGCTGATCGGGCCCAACGGCGCCGGCAAGACAACCCTGTTCGCGCTGATGTCAGGCTTCCTCAAGCCCGACGCCGGCACCATCCGCTTCGATGGCCGCGACGTGACGGGCCAGCCGCCGCACCTGAACGCGCGCGCCGGCATGACGCGCACCTTCCAGATCGTGCAGCCCTTTGCCGCGCAGACCGTGCGCGAGAACATCGCCGTCGGCGCGCATCTGCACCTGGCAAGCCGGCGCGCCGCGCTGGCGGCGGCTGAACAGGTGGCCGAACGGGTGGGCCTGGCCGCGCAGCTCGACAAGCCCGCCGCCGACCTCACCGTGGCCGGGCGCAAGCGGTTGGAACTCGCGCGTGCGCTCGCCACGCGGCCCAAGCTGCTGCTGCTGGACGAGGTGCTGGCCGGGCTGAACCCGCAGGAGATCGCCGAGATGATCCCGGTGGTGCGCGGCATCGTCGGCGGCGGCGAGGTGACCGTGCTGATGATCGAACACGTGATGCAGGCGGTGATGAACCTGGCCGAGCAGGTGTGGGTGCTGGCGCAGGGGCAGCTGATCGCCCACGGCACGCCGGCCGAAGTGACGCGCGACGTGAAGGTGATCGAGGCCTACCTGGGCCCGGGCGCCGCCGCGCGGCTGGCGGTGGCATGAACCCGCCTTCCATGAGTACCGAGCCCCCGCTGCTCGACATCCGCGCGCTGAAGAGCGGCTATGGCCGCGTCGAGGTGCTGCGCGGTGTGAGCCTGCAGGTGCGGCGCGGCGAGATCGTCGTGCTGCTGGGCAGCAACGGAGCCGGCAAGTCGACGCTGAACAACACCGTCAGCGGCCTGGTGCCGGCCTGGGGCGGCGAGGTGCACTTCGACGGCGCCGACCTGAGCGGCGCGCACAGCCGGCAGGTGGTGCTGGCCGGGCTGATCCAGGTGCCCGAGGGCCGGCGCGTGTTTCCGAACCTGAGCGTGCTGGAGAACCTCGAGCTCGGCGCCTATGCGCGGGCGCGCGAGCGGCGGGCGCACAACCTCGAACGCGTCTTTGCCATCTTCCCGCGGCTGGCCGAACGGCGCACGCAGGCCGCCGGCACGATGAGCGGCGGTGAGCAGCAGATGCTGGCCATCGGCCGCGGGCTGATGGCCGAGCCCAGGCTGCTGATCCTGGACGAACCCTCGCTCGGCCTGAGCCCGCTGCTGGTGGAGCAGCTGTTCACGCTGATCCGCACGCTGCACGACGACGGCCTGTCGGTGCTGCTGGTCGAGCAGAACGTCGGCCAGTCGCTGGAGATCGCCGACCGCGCCTACGTGCTGGAAAACGGCCGCGTGCGCTTCAGCGGCCTGCCGTCCGAGCTGCTGGCCAGTGACGAACTGCGCCGCGCCTACCTGGGGCTGTAGCGGCCCGCCACCGAAAGAGAGCCGATCATGCAAAGACGCCAGATGCCGTGGGCTCCGGGCGCCTCGCTGCGCGCAAGCGACGCCGCGCGCGGCGCCCGGCGGCCATGACAACGACCGCGTCGCTGGCGCAGAAGCTGGTGGCGCGCGCGGCCGGGCGCGCGCAGGTGCAGCCGGGCGAGGTCGTCACCTGCCGCGTCGACCTGGCGATGTTCCACGACAGCAGCGGCCCGCGGCGCCTGAAGCCGATGCTCCAGGAACTCGGTGCGCAGATCTGGGACCGCAGCAAGGTGGTGCTGGTGATGGACCACTACGTGCCCGAGGCCGATGAAGAGTCGCGCCGCATCGTGCGGCTGGCGCGCGACTGGGCGCGCGAGCAGGCGCTGCCGCATGTCTACGACAGCCAGGGCATCTGCCACGTGGTGGTGCCGCAGCATGGGCATATCCGGCCGGGCATGTTCTGCGTCGGCGGCGATTCGCACTCGTCCACCGGCGGCGCCTTCGGGGCCTACATGTTCGGCATCGGCGCCACGGAGATGCTGGGCGTGGTGGTCACCGGCGAGATCTGGCTGCAGGTGCCGCAGACCCTGTTCATGCGCTGGAGCGGACGGCTGGCCGATGGCGTGTCGGCCAAGGACATGATGCTGGCGATGATCGGCCGCTTCGGCATGAACGGCGGGCAGTACCAGGCGGTGGAGTATTGCGGCGAGGCGGTGGCCGCGCTGCCCATGGCCGAACGCATGACCCTGTGCAACATGGCCGCCGAGCTGGGCGCGCAGGTGGGGCTGGTGGCGCCTGACGAGACCACGCGCGACTGGCTGGCCGCGCATGGGGCGCCCGGCGTGGACAGCGCGCCGTGGTTCAGCGACGAAGACGCCCCGGGCACCCGCTACGCCTTCGATGCCTCGTCGCTGGCGCCGCAGGTGGCGCTGCCGCACAGCCCGGCCAACGTGCGCGCGGTCGATGACCTCGAGCCGACGCGCATCGACGTGGCCTACATCGGCGCCTGCACCGGCGCCAAGCTCGATGACCTGCGCGCCGCGGCGCGCGTGCTGGCCGGCTTCAAGATCGCCGCCGGTGTGCAGTTGCTGGTGGCGCCGGCCAGCGTGGCCGACCGCGAGGCGGCCGAGCGCGAAGGCGTGATGCGCTACCTGCTGGACGCCGGCGCCACGCTGCTGCCCAGCGCCTGCGGCGCCTGCGCCGGCTACGGCAGCGCCATCGCCGAGGGCGCGACGGTGATCTCCTCGACCGCACGCAACTTCAAGGGCCGCATGGGCGCGGCCACGGCGCAGGTCTACCTGGGCTCGCCCTACACGGTGGCGGCGTCTGCCCTGCGCGGGCGCATCGCCGATGCACGCGAGGTGCTGCGGTGAGCGCGGGCGCAGGCCGCGTCTGGCGGCTGCCGCCGGAGGTCGACACCGACCAGCTGGCCCCCGGCCACACGATGAAGCACGGCATCGAGCGCACGGCGGGCCATTGCCTGGAGGCGGTGCGCCCCGACTTTGCCGCGGGCGTGCGGCGCGGCGACGTGATCGTCGCCGGCGCGCACTTCGGCATCGGCTCCTCGCGTGAGCAGGCAGCCTCGGTGCTGGTGCACCTGGGGCTGGCGGCGGTCATCGCGCCCAGCTTCAGCGGCCTGTATCTGCGCAATGCCTTCAACGTCGGCCTGTTGCTGCTGACCTGCCCCAAGGCCGGGCTGATCGATGACGGCGAGCAGGTCGGCTTCGACGCCCGCGCCGGCCGCATCACGCGCGCCAGCGGCGAGGCGCTGCCCTGCCACCCGATCCCCGGCTTCCTGCTCGACATGGTCGAAGCCGGCGGCCTGCTGCCCCAGCTGAAGAAGCGACTGGAGACCCGATGAGCCACCGCCCCGAGTTCGACCTGCTGATCAAGAACCTGCGTGTCGTGCGCCCGCAGGGCAACGTGGCGACCGAAGCCGACATTGCCGTCAAGGACGGCCGCATCGCCAAGGTGTCGCCCGGCCTGGAACCGGCACGCGCGGTGGCGGTGCACGACGGGCGCGGGCTGCTGGCCTTCCCCGGCGTGGTCGACGCGCACATGCACGCCGGCATCTATTCGCCGCTGCAGGACGACGCCGTCAGCGAGAGCCGCGCCGCCGCGATGGGCGGCGTCACCTCCAGCCTGAACTACTTTCGCACCGGCCAGTACTACCTGAACAAGGGCGGGCCGTACCGCAAGTTCTTCCCCGAGGTGCTCAAGCTGGCGAAGGGCCGCTTCCACGTCGATTACGGCTTTCACCTGGCGCCGATGGACCGAACGCACATCGGCGAGATCCCGATGCTGATCGACAAGCACGGGGTCAGCAGCTTCAAGATCTTCATGTTCTACGGCTCGCACGGCCTGCACGGCAAGAGCGACAGCCAGCGCGACTTCCTGATGATCGGCGAGGACGAGCGCTACGACTTCGCGCACTTCGAATTCATCATGCGCGGCGTGCAGGCCGCACGCGAGCAGTTTCCCGACAAGGCGCACCAGATCTCGCTGTCGTTGCACTGCGAGACGGCGGAGATCATGACCGCCTGGACCCGCATCGTGGAGAAGGACAAGAGCCTCTCGGGGCTGGCCGCCTACAGCGCCGCGCGCCCGCCGCACAGCGAAGGGCTGGCGGTGTTCATCGCCAGCTACCTGGCGCACGAGACCGCGCTGCCCAACATCAACCTGCTGCACCTGAGCTCACGCAAGGCGATGCAGGCCGCGCTGATGATGGCCGAGGTGTTTCCGCACATCGACTTCCGCCGCGAGGTGACCATCGGCCACCTGATGCTGGACATCGGCTCGAAAGCCGCCGAGCTGGCCAAGGTGAACCCGCCGATCCGCCCGCGCGAGGACGTCGAGTACCTGTGGCAGGCGCTGCTGGCCGGCGAGATCGACTGGGTGGTCAGCGACCACGCCTGCTGCCGTCACGAGATGAAGATCCCGAAGCACTACTTCGGCAACATCTGGATGGCCAAGAGCGGCTTCGGCGGCACCGAGTACCTGCTGCCGGCGCTGGTCAGCGAAGGCATGCGGCGCGGCATGGGCTTCAACCACATGGCGCGGGTGCTGTGCTGGAACCCGGCGCAGCGCTACGGGCTGAACCGCAAGGGCGACATCGCCGAAGGCTACGACGCCGATCTGGCGCTGGTCGACCCGGCGAAGACCTGGACCATCCGCGCCAGCGACTCGCCGTCGACCCAGGGTTACACGCCCTTCGAGGGATTGGAGCTGTCGGCCCGCGTCGAGCAGACCTTCCTGCGCGGGCAACTGGTCTACGACCACGCCCAGGGCGTGGTCGGCAAGCCGCGCGGGCAGTACCTGTTCAGGCCGACGGCATAGGGCCTGTGATGTCGACGGGGCTTGCGCCGACGAGTCTTCCGCCCACGATCGTGCGCGCGGCACGGATGCCCGCCGGCACGCCGCAGGTGCCGGTGGCCGTGGTCGGCGCGGGGGCCTGCGGGCTGACGGCCGCGATCTTCCTGCGCGAGGCCGGCGTGGACTGCGTGCTGCTGGAACGCGACGCGCAGCCCGGCGGTTCGACGTCGCTGTCCTCGGGCTTCATCCCGGCCGCCGGCACCGCGGCCCAGCGCGCGGCCGGCGTGGCCGACGATAGCCCGGCGCGGCTGGCCGAAGACATCCAGCACAAGGCGCGCGGCAGCGCCGCGCCGGCACTGGTGGCCGCCTACACCCAGGCCATCGTGCCCGCGCTGGACGCACTGCAGGCGCGGCACGGGCTGGCCTTCGAAGTGCTCGACGGCTTTCTCTACCCGGGCCACACCCGGCTGCGCATGCA
>Ga0105048_10007030_pt1 | contig 18116 bp, 16 predicted proteins | sample MAT05_FD_78382 | JGI IMG/M metagenome (GOLD analysis project Ga0105048, IMG submission 78382) | Freshwater microbial communities from Lake Fryxell liftoff mats and glacier meltwater in Antarctica - MAT-05 | ecosystem: Environmental > Aquatic > Freshwater > Ice > Liftoff microbial mat | place...
CAGCTTTCGAACGTCACCGGGTGCAGATCGGCCCGCGAGTAGCCGAGCATCTGCAACCAGCGGTCATTGACACAGTTGCGGCCGGTGGCAATCTCCCATTCCCAGGTGCCGACCTCGGCCCCCTCGATCACGTTGGCCAACCGCTGCCTGCTGTGCTGCAGGTCGGTCTCGTCCACCACCAGCAGCAGATTGCCGCCACCGCCAATCGCGTGGCGGGTGATCTGCACCCCGCCCGACCCGGCAGGGCGGATATGGTCGATTTCGGGCCAGTCCGGAAACAGGCCGGCAAAGGTGGCGCCACACTGCAACCGCCCGGCCAGCCCGCCCAGCATCGCCCGCGCCTGCGGATTGACCAGGATCAGGCGGTCATCGCGGTCAAACAGCAACGCGCCGTTCGGCCAGACCTCGACCGCGCCCAGCAGATAGGGCCAGTGATCCAGCAAAAGCTGCGACGCGTGACTGCCAATTGGATGAGACCCTGCTTGCATGGTGTGATCGCGCCTGAGGCCTACAGCTTGTGGTTGCAGTTTGGGGCCGTCCGCCACCGGGGCGCAAGCAGAAAGTCACGGATCCGCAATTGACGTTCCGTCGTCCTGAAAATGCCGGCGGAAAAACGCGGTGATGCAGGCCCGCACCGTCGCCTTGGCCTCGGCCCGCGAAGAGGGATCGCTCCGCAAGCCGCTCCAGATTTCCAAAGGGCAGCGGCAACGGGTGGCGCTGGCCCGCACGCTGACCCCGCGCGCCGCCGCGATGTCGTTGCACCGTATGGGCAAGATCGGCGCTGGCGTGCTCGATGGCTGCCGGATCTCGTCCGCCATCGACACGCAGGACGCCGCCGACCTGCTGGCTGAACGCGACCTGCCGGTTCCCGATCTGGGACCGACCCGGTCACACCCCGATGTCGCCCGGCGCCACCGCGACCGATTTCAGGATCGCACAGCACGCCATGCCCGGCTCCAGCCCCAAAGCCTCGGCCGACCGCCGGGTGATCCGGGCCAGCAGCAACTCCGGTCCCAGCCGCAGTTGCACCAGCGCCCCCGGCCCGTCGCCAAAGCGCAGGCTGACGATCTCGCAGTGCAGGATGTTGAGCGCGGACAGCCCGACCGGGCGCTCGCGCGACAAGATCACGTCCTGCGCCGGAATCCGCAGGCGCAGCACCGTGCCCACCTCTGCCGCGACGCGCGGCAGAAACAGCGGCCCGCCCGCGGTCTCGGCCCTGGTCAGCCCGTCAGCCTCCTGAACCGAGACCCGGGCGCTGATCACCGCCCCGGCTTCGCGCAGGCCCAGAATGGGCGCAAGCGACGGGTCGGCAAGCACTTCGGCCAGCGGCCCCGCCCGCTGCACCCGGCCCTGATCCAGCACCACCAGCGTCGTCGCCAGCCGGGCCACTTCGGACAGCGCATGGCTGACATACAGGATCGGCACCCGCACCTCGTCGCGCAGCCGTTCAAGATAGGGCAGGATTTCGGCCTTGCGCGGCGCATCCAGTGCCGCCAGCGGCTCGTCCATCAGCAAAAGGCGCGGCGCGGCCAGCAGCGCCCGGCCGATCGCCACCCGCGCCGCCTCGCCCCCCGACAGCGCGGCCGTGCGGCGGTCCAGCAAGCCGGTCAGCCCCAGCAGGTCGGCCACCGCCCCCAAATCGCCCGCCCCACCGGCAAACCAGCGGCCATAGCCGATGTTCTGCCGCACCGTCAGATGCGGAAACAACCGCGCGTCCTGAAAGACATAACCGATGCGGCGGCGATGCGCGGGCAGACCCGACACGTCGACCCCGCCCACCACCACCCGCGCGCCGTCCGCCCTCAGCAGCCCCGCCACCGCATTGACCACGCTGGTCTTGCCCGACCCGGACCGTCCGAACAGCACCGTCACCCCGGCAGGCGCGGCAAAGTCGACGTCCAGACCGAACCCTGCAAACCGATGCCTGACCGCCACCTCCAGCATCACCGCCCCGCAATCCGCCGCGCCACGGCCCGGCTGATGACCTCGGACAGCAGCAGCGCCACCATGGCAATCGCGACCGAGATCACCACCAGCCGCCCCGCCGCCGCATCGCCCCCCGGCACCTGCAACAGCGCATAGATGGCCGAGGGCAGCGTCTGCGTCTGCCCCGGAATGTTCGACACAAAGGTGATGGTGGCGCCAAACTCTCCCATCGCCTTGGCGAAGGCCAGGATCGCGCCGACCACCACCCCCGGCAGGATCAGCGGCAGCGTCACCGTCAGGAACACCCAGACCGGCGACGCGCCAAGGGTCGATGCCGCCTGCTCCAGTTTCGGGTCCACCGCTTCGATCGCCAGCCGGATCGCCCGCACCATCAGCGGAAAGGCCATCACCGCCGCCGCCAGCGCAGCACCCGTCCAGCGAAAGGCGAACACCAGCCCGAAGGTCTGCTCCAGAAACCCGCCCACCATGCCGCGCCGGCCAAAGGTCAGCAGCAGCAGATACCCCGTCACCACCGGCGGCAGGATCAGCGGCAGATGCACCAGCCCGTTCAGCAGGCCATGGCCCCAGAACCGCTTGCGCGCCAGCACCCAGGCCACCGCAATGCCCAACGGCAGGCTCAGCACCGTGGCCCAGACCGACACGCGCAGCGACAGCGCCACCGCCTGCCAATCCTGAGGATCAAGATCAAACGTCATGCCGCCTATTTCAATACGACAAAGCCCTGCGCCGTGAACACCGCCGCCGCCCCGGGCGAGGACAGGTGCGCCAGAAACGCCACCGCCTCGGGCACCGGGCTGTCGGCGATGACGGCAACAGGATAGAGGATCGGCGCGTGGCTGTCTGCCGGGAAGATGCCCACCACGCTGACCGCGTCACCGCTTTCGTCATCGGCAATCGCATCGGAGGCATAGACGATGCCATAGGGCGCCTCACCCAGTGCCACCAGCGCCAGCGCCGCCCTCACATTCTCGGACTGCGCGACGGATCCTTCGACCGAGGCCCAGAGGCCGAGAGTTTCCAGCGCCTCTTTGCCATACTGGCCGGCGGGCACCGAGCCTGTCAGCGCCATCGACAGCTTGCCCCCGGCCAGCATCCCGGCAAGGTCCATGTCCGGCGCGATCCGAACCGCGGCAACCTGCCCCGACGCCACCAGCACCAGCGTATTGCCCAGCAGATCGCGCCGGGTATCGGGCCGGATCAGGCCGCCGGCCTCAAGCACATCCATCCAGTTGACCGCCGCCGAGAGGAAAAGATCGGCAGGCGCGCCCTGTTCAATCTGCTTGGCCAGCCCCGAACTGCCGCCGTAGGACACCACGACGACATGCCCGGTCTCGGCCTGCCAGTCGGCGGCGATCCGGTCGAGCGCGGTTTTCAGGCTGGCGGCGGCAAAAACGGTGATCTCCGCCGCAGCGACGGGCGGGGCTGTCAGCCCAAGGGCGACGGTCAGGGCGACGAGCAGGCGCATCGGGGGCTTCCTGGCGATATGTTCCATCGGCAATAACACCCGGCCCGGCAACCGGGCAAGCGTTATTTTCCGCCAGACATATCCCTTAACCCCGCCTCGATCGCCGCAATCTCGACCGCACCCTCGCGCTCCACGATCGCCTCAAGCCTTCGGTAATGGTCCAGCACCGCGCGCCCCGCCTCGGTCAGCCGCGCGCCGCCGCCCGCAGGCCCGCCGCGCGTGCTGACAACCAGCGCCGCCATGAAGCCGCCGTTCATATCCTCGACCAGCGACCAGGCGCGTTTGTAGCTCATCCCCATCGCCCGCCCGGCCGCCGCGATGGACCCAAGCGCGTCGATCTGCGTCAGAAGGTCGGCCTTTCCCGGACCGAAGGTCAGCCGGTCGCCGAAATACAGCCGCAACCGAAATCGCGTTTCCATCGGCGCACTCCCTGCCCCCTTGCAACGGGCGGCTCCATCCACTATGCCCACCGAACCTCACGGCGGCGAGTTGGCGGAGAGGTTACGCACCGGATTGCAAATCCGTGAAGATCGGTTCGATTCCGATACTCGCCTCCACCTTTGCCAGCAGCCTTTACCGCGGTGTCCAGACCTCTGCCGGTTTGCCCCGGTGCAAGACAAACTGCCGGTTGCCGGTCAGCACCTGCCAGTCATCGGTCCCACCATCGGGCCAGATCACCCGCACCTCGGCCCGGTCTGCCGCACCGATCCCGAAATGCCGCCAGCCGATCTGGCCGCTGGCATGGCCACCGCCAACGGTGATCTCGCGCCGCAGCACGGTCTGGCCCAGCCGAACCTCGATCCAAGACCCGATGGCATCGCGGTTGGCCCCGTCCTGCTGCAGGCGCAGTTCGACCCAACGTCCGGCATCCGGGGTGGTGTTGCGCCAGACCTGCGCCGATTGCCAGCGGTTGACCACCACCAGATCGACCAGCCCGTCCAGGTTGAAATCCTCGACCACCGCCCCGCGCGAGACGGCCATGCTGGCGACCCCTGCGACATCGCCCTTTTCGGCAAAGGTGCCATCCGCCCCCTGCATCAGCAGGTTGTTGGGATCGTTGGCCGCGAAATCCGGCATCTCGGCCACATTGCCCTTGGCCACGAACAGATCGACAAGACCGTCGTTGTTCACATCCTCGAACTGCGCGTGCCAAGCAGTGCTTGGCCGCAGATCGCCGCCCGTATAGGGCCGGTGCGCGGTAAGGCCCCTGGCAAAGGCCACATCGCCATATGTCGGCACCACCTCGCCCTCGGCCACCGACAGGCTTTGCAGCTTGTTGTCGGCCATGCTGGTCAGAAAGTATTCGGGATAGCCGTCCAGCGTCACGTCATAGCTGGCAATGCCCATGCCCCAGATCTTCAGGGGTTTCCAGCCTTCGGCTTCGGTATACAGCACCGGCTCGGCCCCCGGCGGCATCTGCCACATCTGTTCGGTGCCGCCCTTGTAATACTCGCGGTCGTTCGACACCCGCAGCGACGGCGTGCCGGACCGGTTCCAGTCGGTGAACAGCATCGACAAGGTGCAATGCCCGGGCTTCAGCGCATGGGGCGCGGCAAAGCCCGCCGCGCCGGGGCGGTATAGCTGTTGGGGCGTGCACGAGCCCCAGGGAAACGCCTCTTGCGTGCGGTCGACATAGGTGCCGACCACCAGCGTCGGCCAGTCCGCACCCGCCTCCCACGTCGCGGCAAAGGCGGTGCCCCAGTCGTTGCCGCCCGCAAAGCCCCAGGCCTCGTTCGCGCGCTCGAACCGACAGTCGCCGGAGCCGCGCATCAGCACCGTTTCGCCCACCCGAAGGATCGCAAGGTCGGTCAGGCCGTCATTGTCGATGTCCAGCGGATAGGCCCCGGTCACGGCGTCGATCTCCAGCCCGCTGGTCTGCAGGGCGAAGGTCAGAGCGCCGCCGTGCGCGCTGGTGTTGCGATAGAACGTCGCGGTGTCGGACCCGCCCGCGATGAACAGATCGGCAAAGCCGTCGCCCGAACAGTCGAACGCCGCCGCGCCGCCGCCCACCATATACTGCCAGTCGCCGGCATAGACACCCGTCACTCCCGCCGTCGCGGTTTCCTCGGTAAACATCTGCGCCTGCGCGGGCAGCGCGTTCAGCAGCAGCGCGATCAGACCCTGCAGTTTCATGGCTCAGTTCCGTGTCCTGAGGGCAACGACATAGGCCCCGATGCAGCGCCCCTGCGCCAACCCAAGCGCGATGGCCGCCCGGAAATGGATGCCGCCATACAGCCGTGAGATCCCCGCCTCTTCCGCCGCCTGCCGGAAACTGGTGAAGCTGCGGGGGGGCAGCCCGTCAGGCTCCATCGTGTTGTCGTCAAAGGCAAAATCCTCGCCAAAGAGGGCGGTCAGCACCACGTCGGCAGTGCCCGACTGGGTCGAATGGCCGCTGGGAAATTCTGGAAACGGTGGCGTGTTCAGCAAAGGCTCCCATGTCGGGTCGATCACCCGGCGGATATAGGTGACGGGGCGCAGCAGGTCATACTGAAACTTGGCGTCCCAGCAACCGATGAACGCATCGGCCAGCCCCACGCCCAGTTTGGCCATCACCTCGGCCTGCTGGGCCAGCGGTGCTGCGTCCCGCTCCAGGATCTGGCGGGCAATCGACACCCAGTGGCCGGGCGGCGTGGTGGACAGCATCGGGTCATCCGACCACGACCGGGCTATCACCGTCTGTTCAGGCGTCAGCGCCGCCTTGGCCTGATAAACCTCCATCGCCTCTTTGTAAAAGTCGCTGGCGGGATCCTCGCTGTAGGCGGGGTGCGGCGGCACGGGGCAGGCCTTGCCTGACGGCGTGGCGAATGTGCGGTTGTTGCCCCAGTTCGGCAGCAGGGGGGCCTGTTGCTGGCGCACCAGATTGGTCGGCACCCACCGCTCGGGGCCTGCGTTCAGCGTGTATTCATAGGGAAAGCCCATGTTCTCGATCACCGCGCCGCCATCGGTCTTCGACCAGGTCAGCACATGGGTGGCCACGGCGGCACCATAGGCGCGGCTCCGCTCCACCACGTCGGGCGCCAGGCCCTCGGCCACTTCGGCAGTCAGTTTCGCCTCGACCGCCGTCATGGCGCGCTGCCCTGTGGGGCCGGTGTTGAAAAAGAACGACCGGATCGACGCCGACAACACCGCCTGCACCACCACGGCCTCGTCGATGACCCCGTCAGGGCGGGGCGGCGGCGCCGAGAAGCCGTTCAACTGACCGGCCAGGCTGCGCAGTTCCGGCGCGCCCGAGGCCACCGCCTCGAATTGCGCGACGCCGACATAGGCAAAGGACCGGCTGGCGACGGGGGGCGTATAGGTCGGGGTGTGGCGCACCAGCTCCAGCACCAGACGATACCACAGGCTCGTCACATCCTCGGCCGTCGGCCTGGCCTGGACGGGCGTCGCAAGCAGCAGGGCCACGGTCCCCACGGCCAGCAGGTTGCGGATCAGTCGCATCGGTTCCCCCCTTGGCAATCGCTGGCCACTAAGGCGACAAATCGGCCGTCTGGCAAGGGGGCCACGATCAGCGCAGGCCGTCGCGGCCCTGCACCTGATCCTTGGTCAACCCGCCCACCCGTGGCAAGGGGCGGCCCGAATCCGTCACCGCCACCGCCACCATGATCTCAGCCGCGCGCGGCGCATCGTTCAGCCGCACCTCGATGGCGTCGAAATGGCTGCGCACAAAGGCCGCGTCCTTGTGACCCAGCGGCACGTCCAGCACCTGCCCCGGCCCGCCGATCTTTTTCGATGACGCCACCAGCGCCGCACCCTTTTCCACCGCCAGCCGCAGGGGTCCGCCCAGTTTCGGATGCAGGATGGCGGCGGCATGTTCCAGCTCGCCCGCCTCGCCGACCATCGCCGCCTTGCCATAGCTTTCGGCCTGCGCGGGCGCGATCCCCAGAGCCTGCACGCAGCGTTGGCCCAGCAGCGCACCCAGGTCCTCGCCGATGTTCATCAGCAGCGTCAGGTCGGGCTCGAACCGCCCCGCAAAGGGATTGGCGATCACCGCCACCGCCACGGCCTTGCGGGTCGGGGGCGACACCGCCTGCCCCATCTCGGCATGGGTTTCCTCGACCCAGACCGCCAGCTTGCGGATATCGGCAATCATCGCAACCCGTCCTCGCCCGTGATGTCACCCGCCGCCAACCCGCCGACCCGCGCATGCACCCGCGCGCCGGTGGTCATCACCAGCACCAGCGCCAGTTCCGACGCCTTGGGCGCATCGTTGCAGCCGACCTCCATCGCGTCGAAATGGCTGCGGACGTAGCTTGCGTTGATATGGGTGACCGGCACATCCAGCCGCGCGCCCACCCCGCCCACCTTCTTGGTCGAGGGCACGATGGCGCGGGTGTCACCCAACACCTCGCGCATCGCATAGCCGCCCGGCACATGCCACAGCGCCCCATGCTCCAACTCGCCCGCCGCCCCGACGATGGCGCCCTTGCCGTAGCCTTCGATGCGGGCCGGATCGCCGCCCAGCAGGGTCAGCAGCTGCCGCGCCATCCGCAGGCCAAGGGGGCGCAGATCCTCCATGAAGCCTTTGATATCGGCCTCGTAGCGTCCGGCAAACGGGTTGGCGATGACCGCGGTGATCGCCGCCTTGCGGTGCGGGATGTCGGCACGGGGGCCGCCTTCGTGAAAGGTCTCCTCCACCGCCGTGATGATCTTGCGGATGTCGATGTCAGGCATGGGCTGCACTCCGTTCCAGAAAATACGCCGGGTGACCTGCGACCTCGACCCGGTCGCGCAGGCACAGGATGGCCGCGTGGATCACCCCCGCCGCCTGCATCCGCCGCGCCTCGGCAGCGCCGCCCGACAGGGCCAGCGCCACCTCGGCCCCCGTCAGACCGCCGACAAAGCGGGTCACAAGGTGCTGGCCAAGATCGCTGTCGGGCACCACATCGCAGGCCCGCTGCCGGACGATCCCCGGATGCCCCGGCACGTCGACCGCGTTGGCGATCAGCGTCGCCGCGGCATCCGCCGTCGCGGCACAGGGCGCCAGCACCGTCACCGACTGCGCGATGCCCATTGTCAGGCTGCGCCCGCCAAGCCCGCTGGTCGCCATGCCGCCAATGCCCTGCCCGGCCTGAACGTCGACCAGCCCGAGGTCCGCCCCGTCCAGCCCGGCAATCCGCGCCCGAAAGCTGTGCCCCGGCCCCAGATGCAGCGCGATATCGCCGCCGTTGTTGACATAGGCCCGCGTCACCGGCGCGGCGGCCCGCATCGCCGCCAGCACCTCGTCCGCCACCGCCCCGGCCACCGCCGCCATCGGCGTGACGAACACCCGGTGGGGGGCCACCGCCGCCGCCATCCGCCGCGCGACCGGACCCTGCACCGCCGCCCCCTGAACCCGCAGGGCCGGACGTTCGGCCACCAGTTCGCCGAGCACCGACGCAAACCGCGCCATTGCCGCCGCAAACGCTGCCGCGCGCGCGCCCGGGTCGCAGCCGATGATCAGATCAATCGGCCCGTGCTGCAGATGCAGCCGGTCGCCCAGCCGTGCAGCCACCGGCCCGCTCACCGCAGGCCCCAGCGGAAATTGCGCGCCGCCGCCGGGTCAGACCCGTCGCCCGCCACCTGCCGCGCCTGCGCCAGCACGTCGGCCACCGGACGGATCTGGTCCATATGCCCGCCGAGCGCGGCGTAGTCGGACCGCCGCATGGTGAACTCGATAGGGGCCACCAGCGCCGGGGTCGGCACATAGCCAAAGGCGTTGCTGGGCATGTGCAGCACATCCGCCATCACCGTGATGCCGCCGCCCGGCCAGACATAGGCCGACACCCCGCCGCAGGACACATGGGTCAGCGCGTCCTTGACCGACCGGGTCAGCCGCACCGGATTGTCGGTCACCCCTGCCCGCAGCGACCCCCCCGCCCCCCCCATGAACAGCACCGAACACAGCGACGGCTCGCAATTCTCGGCCAGCCGTTCGGCCGATGCCAGCACGGCGGCGGGGGCGTCGGCCGGCCGCGGCACCAGTTCGGCGTCGAGTTCGAAATACCCCCACTGCTCGCCCGTGGTGGAAATCATCAGCAGCCGCAGGCCGGGCCAGGCCACCTTGGGGTCCGACGGTTTCAGAATGGTCAGCGGGTCATCGACATTGGTGCCGCCCCAGCCGGTGCCGGGTTCGGCCACCTGAAAATACCGCCCCGGCGTCGACCTGCGGCCCTTGACCTTGATCCCCGTCGCGGGCACGCCCAGCATCCGGCCCGCCTGATGTTCCGACAGAACGCCGGTGATATGGTCATCGACCACCACCACCTCGTCCACCAGCGGGGCCCATTGCCGCGCGAACATCCCGATGGCCGCCGACCCGCAGCCCACCCGCATCAGCCGTTCCGGCGCACCGTTGATGACCGGCGGCTGCCCCGCCTGCACCACCACGCGCGCGCCTTCGTCGATCTGCAGTTCGACCGGCTCGCGGTTGCACAGCCGCAGCAGCGCGTCGCAGGTCACCCGGCCCTCGGCCTTGGAGCCGCCGGTCAGATGATCGACGCCGCCCAGCGACAGCATCTTGGACCCGTATTCCCCGGTCGTCACATGGCCAATCGCCTCGCCGTCAACCCGAACCACCGCGCCTTCGGCCCCGATGTGGCGGTCGGTGTCGATCTTGACCTTGACGCCGCAATAGCTGAAAATCCCCTCGGTCACGACGGTGACCATGTCGACGCCGTCAATCTCTTGCGACACGATGAACGGCGCGGGTTTGTAGTCGGGATAGGTCGTGCCCGCCCCCACCGCCGTCACGAAGCGGCGGTAGCCCTGCACGATGTCGCCATCCCACTCGCCATCCAGAAACGGCACGGCAGAGGTCGAGACCACGGTCAGCGGATCAAGCCGCACCAGATTGCCGCCATGGTTGGCATAGCGATCACAGGCCCCGATCTTGCCATCGGCGATGTAGCACAGGACCGGGCAGGCATCGCAGCGGATCTTTTCAGCCATTCGCAGCTTCCCGTATCGCTGCCAGCACCCGTTCGGGCGTCGCGGGCACCTGCCGCAGGCGCGCGCCACAGGCGTTGCGGATTGCGTTCAGGATCGCGGGCGCCGTGGGGATCAGCACATGCTCGCCCAGCCCCTTGGCGCCATATGGCCCATGCGCATCGGGCACCTCGACAATCAGCGTCTCGATCGGGGGCACGTCGCCGATGGTGGGGATCAGGTAATCGTGCAGGTTTTCGGTCCGCCCCGGCAGATATTCCTCCATCAGCGCCATCCCCAGACCCTGCGCGATGCCGCCCTGCACCTGCCCCTCGACCAGCACCGGGCTGATCGCCCGGCCCACATCATGCGCCGCGACAAACCGCAGCGGTTTGACCGTGCCCAGAGCCATGTCCACCTCGACCACCGCCAGATGCGCCGCATAGCCGAACTGCGCATAGGGCGCGCCCTGCCCATCGGCATCAAGCGCCAGCGTCGGCGGGTCGTAGGTTTCCTCGGCGCTGGCGACATAGCCCAGCGCATCGACCGGCAGCGCCGCCAGATCGACGGTATGCACCGCGTCGGCCGCATCAATCCGCATCTGGCCCGCCCCAAACTCCAGCCGCCCCGCGTCCACATTCCGCAGCGCCAGCAGCCGCGCCCGCAACGCCAGCCCCGCCGCCCGGGCCGCATTGCCGGTGACAAAGGTCTGCCGCGAGGCCGAGGTCTTGCCCGCGTCCGGTGTCGCATCGGTATCGGCTCCGATCAGGTGCAGGCTCGCCAGCGGCACGCCCAACGCCTCGGCAAAGATCTGTGCGATCACGGTGTTCGACCCCTGCCCCAGATCGACAGCCCCCTGATGCAGCACGACCGCCCCATCGGCCCGCACCCCGGCCCGGATGGTCGACGGATTGGGCAACGAGGTGTTGCCGCAGCCATACCACCCCGCCGCAATCCCCACGCCCCGCCGCAGTCCGGCCTGCGCGAACCCGGCCACCTCGGCCTGCGCCGCGACCCAGGCGGGCCGCAACGCCGCAAGACAGGCCTTGATGCCAACGCCCTGTTCGAACACCTGGCCGCAGACCGTGGGCATGCCGTCGTCAAGCGCGTTGATCATCCGGAATTCCAGCGCATCCATCCCAAGGGCGCGCGCCAGATCGTCAAACAGCACTTCCTGCGCAATCGCCGACTGCGGCACGCCAAAGCCGCGAAACGCGCCCGAGGGCGGGCAATGGGTGTGGATCGCCCGGGTCCGCGCCCGGTAGTTCGGAATCAGATAGGGCCCCGAGGCATGGACCGGCACACGGTTGGCCACTGTCGGCCCCCACGACGCATAGGCGCCGGTATTGAAATCGCCGTCGAACGTCATGCCGGTGATGCGGCCATCCCGCGTGGCCCCGATCCGCACCGCCAGGTCGGACGGGTGCCGCTTGGTCGTCGACTGCATCGATTCAACCCGCGAATAGGTCAGCCGCACCGGCTGTCCGGTCGTCAGCGCCGCCAGCGCCAGATAGGGCTGCACCGACAGATCGAGCTTTGATCCGAACCCGCCGCCGATCCCGGTCGGCACCACCCGGATACGCGACCGATCCATGCCAAGGATGATCTCCAGCCCCTCCAGGTCCATCACCGGGGCCTGCGTGCAGGCGTGAACCTCGATCCGGTCGCCGACCATCCGCGCAAAACCCGCCTCGGGCTCGATGTAGGCGTGCTCGACAAAGCCGCTGGAAAAGCGGCCCTCGACGACGATATCCGCCGCCGCCAGCCCCGCCTCGGCATCGCCGCGCCGCACCAGCCCCCGGCACATCACGTTGCCTGCGCGGCCGGCATGCAGGGCCGGCGCATCGGTGGCAAGCGCCGCCGGCACGCTGGCGACCGACGGCAGTTCGGCCCAGTCCACCGGAAAGCCGGCCTGCGAAAAGCCGTGCAGCGCGCCGGGCGTGCCCACCACTGCCGCCACCGCCTCGCCCCGGAACCGGGTCTCGCCGACCGCGAACACCGGCTGATCGGCAAAGGCCGGTATCACGCCGAACACGTTGCGCCCCGGAATGTCGTCTGCGGTCAGAATCGCGGCCAATCCCGTCCGCGCCGCGTAGGCGACCAGATCGCCAAAACGGAACGAGGCCCGCGGATAGGGCGACCGGATGATCCGCAGTTCCAGGCAGCCCGCGGGGGCCACGTCGTCGCCATAGGCCTCGGTGCCCCGCACCTTGGCCCGCCCGTCGATCCGCTGCGGCGAGGTGCCGACGCTGCCCGAACGGTCGATGTCGGCCGGGCCACCCGCCACCTGCAGCACCGCGTCGATGATCTTGCGATAGCCCGTGCAGCGGCACAGCACGCCGCCCAGCGCCTCCTGCACCTGCACCACGCCGGGCGCAGGCACGGCCCGCAGCAAGGCCACCGCCGCCGCCAGCATCGCCGGCGTGCAGATGCCGCATTGTGCCGCCCCCTGATCCAGAAATGCCGCCGACAGCCGCTGCGCCAGCGGGTCATCGCCCCATCCCGCCACCGTTTCCACCCGCCGCCCCGCGGCCTGCTGCACCGGCATCAAGCACGCACAGATCGCCGCGCCATCGACCAGCACGGTGCAGGCCCCGCAATCGCCCGCATTGCAGCCGATTTTGACCTCGCGCGCCGCCAGCCGTTCGCGCAGCGCCTCGGACAGCCGTTCGCCCGGCCGCGGATTGACCGCGACCGTCCGCCCGTTGAGGATAAAGCCGACCTCAGCCATCCAGCGCCCCCAAAACCGCCCGGCGGACCAGTTCTGCAACCGCGTCCAGCCGATAGCCCGCCGTCGCCCGCACATCATCAATCGGTGCCAGCCCGCCCAGATGCGCCGACCATAGCCCGGGGTCCAGATCGCCCGACTTGCGCCCGACCACCGCCGCCTCCAGCCCGCCAAGACGCCGCGCCACCGGCGAACACGCCCCCACGGCCACCCGGCACCCGGCAATCCGCCCCGCATCGGCCCAGACCAGCGCCGACACCATGGCGACCGAAATCACCAGATACCGTCGCGCACCCAGTTTCTGAAAGCTGCCCCGCGCCGCGTCGGGCAGATCGGGCACCAGCACCGCCGTCAGCACCTCACCGGCCTGCAGCGCCGTCCGCCGCACCCCCAGCAGGAAATCCTCCAGCGCCACCACCCGCCGCCCCGAATTGCCGGTCAGTTCGACCGACGCCGCCAGCGCCAGCAGCGGCGGCACGCCATCGGCGGCGGGCGAGGCGTTGCACAGGTTTCCGGCAATGGTGCCGGCGTTCTGGATCTGCACCGAGCCTATCTCGCGCGCCGCCGCTTTCAGACCGTCAAAACCCGGGGGCAACGCGGCCGCGATCAGATCGGACCATGTGGTGCAGCCGCCGATCCGCCAGCCAGCACCTTCACGCGACACGCCCCGCAACTCGGCAATCCGGGTCAGGTCCAGCAGGGAAGATGGCGCCGGCCGCTGCCCCAGAGCCGGGTAGAAATCCGTGCCGCCCGCCACCACAACCGCAGCACCGCCCGCCAGCAGGTCAAGCGCGGCACTTAGCGTGGCTGGCTGTGCATAGCTCACCCGGCGGCCCTCTGGATATCATTTGTGTGCGAACGATATGTCTGCACGACTGCCGGTGTCAACGGCTTGCTCTGACCCGCTTGCATGTTAGGCTGACCGGGCAGCACGTCAATCATCGCGGAGCATGGACTTGGACAAACCCGACCCCAAACTGGTGATCCGCAACATCGGCCTCGTGCTGTCGGGCAAGCTGGAGCAGCCCATTCTCGACGCCGATTGCGTGGTGGTGATCGGCAAACGCATCGCCGCCGTGGGCTCCGCGCGCGATCTGGACACCGAGGATGCGACGACCCTGATCGACGCCATGGGCTGCACCCTGGCTCCGGGGCTGATCGACAGCCATGTCCATCCGGTGATCGGCGACTACACGCCGCGCCAGCAGCAGATGAACTGGATCGACAGCACCCTGCACGGCGGGGTGACGACGATGATCTCGGCCGGTGAAGTGCACATGCCGGGCCGGCCCAAGGATATCGTCGGGCTCAAGGCGCAGGCGATTGCGGCGCAGCGGTGGTATGAAAACTTCCGGCCCTCGGGGGTCAAGGTGCATGCCGGTGCGCCGATCATCGAACAGGGCATGGTCGAGCAGGATTTCAAGGACCTTGCCGATGCCGGGGTGACGTTGCTTGGCGAGGTGGGGCTGGGGTCGGTCAAGGACGGGCCGACGGCGAAAACCATGGTGGCCTGGGCGCGCAAATACGGGCTGCAAAGCACGATCCACACCGGCGGGCCGTCGATTCCGGGGTCGGGCCTGATCAGCGCCGAGGTGGTGCTTGAGGCCGATACCGATGTGGTCGGCCACATCAACGGCGGCCATTCGGCGCTGCCTGACGACCAGATCATCTGCATCTGCGACGGCTGCCTGCGCGGGCTCGAGATTGTCCACAATGGCAACGAACGCGCCGCCCTGCTGACGCTGAACACCACGCGCGAGATGGGCAAGCTGGATCAGGTCATTCTGGGCACCGATGGGCCCGCCGGATCGGGGGTTCAGCCGCTGGGGATCTTGCGGATGGTGGCGATGCTGTCTGCCTTGGGCAATCTGCCCGCCGAACAGGCGTTCTGTCTGGCCACCGGCAACACCGCCCGGATGCGAAAGCTGGACACCGGGATGATCGAGCCGGGCTATGCCGCCGACTTCGTGCTGATGGATCAGGCGCAGCACGCCCCGGGAGCGTCGATCCTTGACTCCGTGCAACTGGGCAACCTGCCGGGCGTGGGCATGACCATCATCGACGGGGTGGTCACCTCGCAGCGCAGCCGCAACACGCCGCCTGCCGGGCGGATTCCGGTGGTGGTGCGGGGCTGATGGCGGTTTGGCGGAGGGAAGCCGGGGGTTTCACACCCCCGGACCCCCGTGGGATATTTGGGCAGAGAGGATGGGGGTTTGGTCAGGGTGCGCCGGATTTGACGGCGAACTGGGCCAGATAGCGGGCATGTGCGGCGGCTTGCAGCCGTGCGGTGACGATGGCGGACTCGGGGGTGACGGCCATGAACCGGACCGGGTCGCGGGGGCGCAACTGGGCGAAACCGTCGATATCCTGCGCCAGAACCGTGGCGATCTTTGGATAGCCTCCCGTCGTCTGGTGGTCGGCCAGCAGCACCGTGGCCACCCCGTCGCCCGCCACCTGGACCGAGCCGCGCAGAATCGGCTCTGACGGCATGTCGAGCGGTGCGGCCGGCGGCAAGTGCGGCCCGGCCAGCCGCACGCCCATACGGTCGCAGGCGTCGGTAAGGGTGAAGGACCGCGCGGTGAAATCGGCCAGCGTGGCGGGGTCGAAGAACCGGTCCTGCGGGCCCATCACCACCCGGATCAGCGGGCGGGGACGGGCCGAAACCGGTCGGGGAATCGCGCGGTCGGGCTGCGGGGGGGCCTGTGCCAGCCGCAGCACCTGTCCGGGCCGCAGCGCCCCGCCGCCAAAGCCGGACAAAAGGTGCGTGGAGGCGCTGCCGAGCCAGACCTGCACCGCGAGCCCCGGCAGGGCCAGATAGGTCCAGCTGCCCCAATGCCCCGGCCGGATGTCGAGCCGCTGACCCGCCCGCAGGGTCAGCACCCCCCACGGCGGCATCGGTGTGGCGTCACGCCAGACCCCGAACCCGCCCCCCGCCAACGCCATTGTCACCGGCCCCGACCGGCAGACGAGCGCCAAGCCACCGCGCGACACCTCGATCCCCGCCGCCGCCTCGGGGTTGCCAAGCGCGAGATTGGCGATGCGCAGCGCGCGGCGGTCCATCGGGCCGGACTGCGGCACGCCGAACCGGCCAAACCCGGGCCGCCCGCCGTCCTGCACCGAGACCTGCGGCCCCGCGGCGATGACCTCGAGTTCGGCCATCAGCGCCCCGGCACCGAGGGGTCGCCCGGCAGAGCGGCGACGCGGTGGAACTGCACCCTGTCGCCGACATCGAACAGGAACGGGCGGTTTGGATCGTCCCGCAGGATGCGCAGGTCCGACCGCCCGATGATCCACCATCCTGTCGGCATTGTCAGCGTGGTGATCAGGCATTGCGCCCCGGCAATGATCACACTGCCCGCCGGAACCGCCCGCCGCGCGGCCGGCTTGCGCGGCAGGTGCAGGGCCGCCGGCACACCCGACAAATAGGCATAGCCGGGGGCAAAGCCGTAGATCACCACGCGGTAGTCTGCCGCCAGATGGGAGTCGACGACTTCGCCGCGGGTCAGGCCGCAGGCCTCGGCCACCGCATCAAGATCGGGGGCCATATCGGCGTCATGACAGACCGCCGCCCGGTGCAGCCGGCCGGGGGCTGCCGACACGACGGGTGCCTGCAGCCGCTGCTGCAGCGCCAGCGTCACCGCGGCATGGTCGGTGACCAGCGGATCGAACCGCACCAGCAGTGCTGCGAACCCCGGCACCGACTCGACACCGCCCGGCAGCGGATGGCGCGACAGCGACGCGTCAAGATGGCGAACGCCCGCCAGTGCCGCATCGCTGGGGGTATCGCCGAACTCGGCCAGAACGGCATGGTCTGCGACGGCGCGGATCCGGGGGAAAACGCCCATCGCTCAGCCCCCGGGCAGGAACGGCGCGAGCGTGATCCCGGCCTCCGCCAGCGCCCGCCGCAGATGGCGCGCCATGGCCACCGCATCGGGGCTGTCGCCGTGGATGCAGACCGACTGCATCGCCAGCGCAATCGGCGGGCCATCGCGCACCGGCATCCGACCGCTTGCCAGAACGCCGAGCAGCCGCGCCGTGGCGGCCGCTGCATCGCCGATCACCGCGCCCGGCAGATGACGCGGCACGAGGCGACCGTTGGGCAGATAGGCCCGGTCGGCAAAGACCTCGGCATAGACCGTCAGCCCGCAGGCCTCGGCCGCGCGCACCTGTTCGGTCCCCGACATCGCCAGCACCGCCAGATCGGGCGACACGGCCACGACGGCGCGGGCAATGGCATCGGCCACCTCGCGGTCATCGGCGGCAAGGTTCGCCAGCGCGCCGTGCGCCTTGACATATCCCACCCTGACCCCGGCCAGCGCGGCCGCCCCCATCAACGCGCCGATCTGGGTGGCGACCATCCGCTCGATGCCCTGCGGGGTCATTGGAATGACGCGGCGGCCAAAGCCCAAGGGGTCGGCATAACCCGGATGCGCCCCCACCACGACACCCCGCGCCCGCGCCGCCAGCAGCGTGTCGCCCATGGTGTCGGGGTCACCCGCATGCCCGCCGCAGGCCACGTTCGCGCTGGTCACAATGTCCAGCAGATCGGCATCCGCCCCGATGCGCCACGGCCCGTAGCCTTCGCCCAGATCGGCGTTCAGGTCGATGCGGGAGAGCGTGGGCAGGGTCGGCATGCCCCGATAACACCACAGCCCGCCCCGCCTCGCAACCGCCCGCCGCACTTGCCTTGCCGCCGCGCGCTGCCTATTCAGACACGATCCAGACGGAGCATTCGGATGGCCCCCAGATTCGGCACCAGCGGGCTGCGCGGCCTTGTCAAAGAGCTGACACCAGACCTGATCACAGCGCATGTCCGGGCTTTTGCGCTTGCCTGCCCGATGGGCACCGGCCTGTGGGTCGGCCGCGATCTGCGCGACTCGTCGCCCGACATGGCGAAAGTGGTGGTTCGGGCCGGGCAGGCCATGGGCCTTGCCGTCACCGATTGCGGCGCCGTGCCGACACCGGCGCTGGCGCTGTCCGCGATGCGGGCCGGAGCGGCAGCGATCATGGTCACCGGCAGCCATATTCCGGCCGACCGCAACGGCATGAAGTTCTATCTGCCGGATGGCGAGA
>Ga0105048_10007031_pt1 | contig 18114 bp, 15 predicted proteins | sample MAT05_FD_78382 | JGI IMG/M metagenome (GOLD analysis project Ga0105048, IMG submission 78382) | Freshwater microbial communities from Lake Fryxell liftoff mats and glacier meltwater in Antarctica - MAT-05 | ecosystem: Environmental > Aquatic > Freshwater > Ice > Liftoff microbial mat | place...
ACGGCTTCAGCAGTACCTCAGTCGCGAACGTGATCAATGGCGTCGACCTGATCGTTCGCGACATGGACTTGGCGAATGGCCCTGGCGCGCTTCAACTGCTGGCGGCAGATGGGGGTTTGCTCGACGTGGTGGGCCATGACCCCAACTCGGTGCCGCTGACGAGCGCGCTCGCGTTCAACGGGCTGGCGATGTTCGAGAGCGCGGTGGCGAAGACTCCGGGCGCTGGCCAATCGCTGGCACGGAGCGCTGACAGCAGCGACACCGGCTCGAACGCGAATGACTTTCGCGCGCTCGGTTTGACGCCTGGCAAATTGAACAAGGTGCTCGGCGCGAGTCTAAGCGTGCACCTGACTCTGGGGCAGCCCGATACCGCCGCGGTCGAGGTGACGATGCCCGAGAAGTACCTGCTGCTGAAGCCGCAGTACGTGCTCTCGTACAACGGGGTTCGCAAGAACCCGAACTACTCGGCGTACCAGCTCAACGCGTCGTGGAAGGGGTTCGCCGCCAGACAAGACGACTACCGGGTAGACCCCAGCGTGCCGGGGTCGATACCGCAGGCGGGCCTGTCTGACTTCTCGTCGAGTGGGTGGGATCGCGGGCACATGTGCGCGTCTGACGATCGCGACGTGTCGGTGCCCGACAATTCAGCGACCTTCTATCTGACGAACATGATTCCCCAGGCGCCCGGCAACAATCAGGGCCCATGGCGAATTCTCGAGGCGTACCTGCAGTGTCTGGCGGTGGTTGACGGGCGCGAGATCTTCGTCGCGACCGGCGGGCTCTACGAGGGAGCGACGGAGTTCACCAAAGTGGGCTCGACGGTGATGGTGCCGACCCACACCTGGAAGGTGGTCACGATTCTTCCGACGCCTGGAGATGGCGTCAGCGCGGTCACCGCATCGACCCGCACCATCGCGGTGGTGTTGCCCAACCAGAAGGCGATCAGCTACGGGCCTTGGCGCGACTACCGGGTGAGCGTGCGCGAGGTCGAGGCGAGAACGGGCTACGACTTCAATGCCGATGTGCCGCCCTTGATTCAGAACAGCATCGAAGAGGCGGTCGATCTGATTCCCTCCACGTGCACGTGCCCGGTGGGGCTCAGTTGTGCGAGCGGCGCGTACTAATTTAGCTGCAGTCGTTCGTTCATCTGCGGTGATCGTCGAGCGGGTGGGCGAGCGCTCGGAGGTGACCCGTGTGCTGTCGCAGAGCCCTCTGCGCGTGCTGACGCCACGCAATCACGGCGACGCGGCGTGGTTGTTTCTCTCGAGCCTGGGCGGCGGCTTCGTCGGTGGCGACGCGCTCTCGCTCGACGTTCGAGTGGGAGACGGAGCGTGCTGCTGGTTGTCATCGCAGGCCTCGAGCAAGGCCTACCGCGCACCTGCTTGGAGCTTGGAAATACGCGCTGAGTTCAGGCTAAACAGCATTCGCATGTACGAGCTCTTTATCGCCAACAAGAATTACTCGTCGTGGTCTCTCCGGCCGTGGGTGTTGATGAAGGCCCGCGACATACCCTTCACCGAGAAGTTCTATCGGTTCGCCGCTGGCACTGACTTTCGGAGCTTCTCACCTTCGGGGCGGGTGCCCTGCCTGGTGAACGATGGCGAGCGGGTGTGGGATTCGCTGGCCATCTGCGAGTACCTGGCTGAGCGGCACCCGGGGCTGTGGCCGACCGATGCCAGGGCGCGGGCCTGGGCTCGCAGTGCGTCAGCCGAGATGCACTCTGGTTTCGGGGCGCTGCGAGAGACGTGCTCGATGAGCTGTGGTTTGCGGGTGAAGCTGACCCATCGCAGCGATGGGTTCGAGCGAGAGCTTTCGCGGCTCAACGAGCTGTGGAGCGAAGGGATGACCCGCTTCGGAGGCCCGTTTCTGGCGGGCAACACCTTCACCATCGTCGACGCGTTCTTCGCGCCTGTGGCGTTTCGGGTGCAGACCTACGGCCTCGAGATGAGAGGGCATGCGGCGACCGTGGCGCCGACGCTGTTGGCCTTGCCGGCGATGAAGCAGTGGTACGCCGACGCGCTCGCCGAAGATTTTCGCGACGCGAGCCACGAAGACTTCTCGAAGGTCGGTACCATCACCGGAGATCTGCGCGCGCCGGCGCGGTAGCGAGCTAGGCCGGTTTCACGAGGGCTTGAATGAGCGCTTCGCGAAGGCCGTCGCCGAGCCTTCAAACGGCGAGCACCTCCCGGGTCGGGCCTTCGAACTGACCCGGTCGATGTGCATCTCGAGCGCGATGACGCCGACCCACCCGCGATTGAGCTGCGGCCAGGCGTGAGCGACAGCGGCTCGAAGGGCGTCGACGTGTTGACCTCCGGGTATGCGAACGCCGTTGACGAAGCCCAGCACGGTGACCGCTCGCGCGCGTGAGAAGCCGAACGCCGCGCGAATTTGCATCGGGCCCCAGGCGGTCTGAAGCTCGCGCTCGACGCTTGCACGGCGTTGACGTCTTTGAAGATGGTGGGATCAGGCGCAAACGAGATGACCGTACCGTGGCCGGTGTGCGAGCGGAGTTCATCTTCGAGCAGCAGGTCGCGCTCTGAGCGCCAGGCCCACCAGCCGAGGCGCTCTGCACGTCGAGTGAGAAAGTCGACGAGAGCGCGCTCACCGCGGTCAGGGGCCAGCGATCTCCAAGGTTTGTAGTCGACAGCAGGCCGCTTTCGAACGGCTTCGATGATGGTGAGTGTCTCGCTCATGTTGGCACGCGCTTCGCTCACTCCGGTCGGAAGCGAAACTTCAAACCGCTGATCAGCTCAATGACGTCGTCGGGGTGGAGCGTGGCGCGGGTGACGCCGGTGCCGTTGAGCTTCACCGTCGAGGTGGCCCGGCTCGACATGTCGTCGACGCCGGCGGCGGCGATGCTCCACCCGCCCTCACGGGAGCGATGAATGGTCGCCAGCAGGGCCGGCACGTTCGCGCCGAGCAAGCGCAGCCTCGCGTCGGAAGCGCTGCCGATGGTGGCCTGGGGAGGCAGTTGCCAGCTCTCCGAGACCGACAGCCCCACCACCGCGACCGCTTCGGGAACCTCGAGCACCTCGAGCCGGGCGCGAACGCCGTCTCGCACGAGGGAGGTGACCTCACCGTGAAGATGCGGCCAGCGCTGCCGCAGCCGCTCGAAGGTCAGCCCCGCCTGCTCGAGCACCGGGCTCTGCGCGACGTGCCCGAGGCTGAGACCTCGCAAGCTCTGCGCGAAGTCGGCGTTGCCCACCAGATCGAGCACCCGGCTCACCGTCTCGTCGACGGTCGAGAACGCGCGGTCGACCTGACTTGGCGCAGTGCCGACGAAGAAGTCGAGGTCGAGGTGGGTGAGGAATCTCGCGACGCGGAGGTGCGCGAGCTGCTCGAGATGCCAGAACAGGCCAGGCGTGCCGACGATGGCGGAGCGTGGAAGTCGTGCGCGTCGAAGGAAGCCGTGCGGCCCCCACTCGATGGTCAGCTCGCCACTCTCAGCGGCTTCGGCCAGTGGGCCGAGCGACCTCGGGTCGGGGACGTCGGGCAGCGGTGCCGCTCCGCGCTCGAGCAGAAAGTCGGCGTACACCGCCCACCGCGCTTCGCTTTCAGGCTCGGCGGCGACGGCGCGTTCGAGGCCAGCCTCGCGTGGGTCGAGCGGGCGCTCTCCGAAGCGAATCACCAGGCCGCCGGTGATGAAGAGATGATCTCCGGCGTGCACCACGTGCCTCGCGGCTCGCGCGAGTTTGTGACCGTTGATCGATGCGGCCACTGGCACGCCGCTGGTGTGCAGCAGGCACTCCTGCTCGTTCACCTCGATGATCAAATCGGTGTCGCTCGGCGTGCCCACCAATCGAATTCGCGCGCGGGTCGAAGGGCCGATGACCAGAGGCACCCCGGCCCGAACGGTGAAGCGGGCTCCCGACCGAATCGGCGCGGCGCTCAGAGGTACCGCGACGACTTCGACCAACATGAGCGGGGGTGTACCTCAGTTGGGCGCGGTCGGCATCGGCCCGGTGTAGGTCGAGCCCGGCCGAACCAGCCTGCCGGTGCGGCGCTGCTCGTCGACGTGCGCGCACCAGCCTCCGACCCGCCCGGTGGCGAAGAGCGGGCTGAAGAGGGCGCTGGGCAAACCGAGCGTGTCGAGCAACACCGCAGTGTAGAACTCGACGTTCGCCTGGAGCGAGCGATTCGGGTACTTGCGCGCGAGCACCCGGGTCGCGCTGTGCTCGACGGCCCGCGCGAGCTTCAGGTGCCTGGTGACCACGCCTTTCTGCTCGAGTCGTTCGATGGCCGCCTCGAGCACCGCCGCGCGCGGGTCGCGCACCCGATAGATGCGGTGACCCATGCCCATCAGCCGCCGACCGGCGGTGAGCTCTGCTTCGAGCCAGGCCTCGGCGTTCTCGGCGCGACCGACCGCATCGAGCATGTCGAGCACCGGCCCTGGCGCTCCACCGTGGAGCGGGCCCTTGAGCGCGCCGATGGCCCCGACGACCGCCGACACCAGATCAGACCCGGTCGAGGCGATCACCCGGGCGGTGAAGGTCGACGCGTTCATGCCGTGATCGATGACCGCCACCAGGTACGCGTCGAGCCCTTCGGCGAGCACGGGCAGGTCTTCTCCGCGCACCATTAGCAGCATGTCGCGGGCGTGGCTCAGGTTCGGGTCGGGCGGTATCACCGGGAGCCCCGCACGGCGTCGCGCCCAGGTGGCGGCCGCCACTCCCACCGCGGCGGTCACCAGCACCGCATCACTGGTGTCGGCGAGCTGAGCGATGCTGGCACGCAGCGCATCCATGCCGTCGGTGAGGTCGACGGGGCGGAGCAGCTCGAAGGCTTTGACCCGCGCGACTCCGAACGAAACCTGGTCGAGACTCCACAGGCCAGCGCAGACCGACTCGAAGCTGCGCTGCCCAGCCAGGGCCTCGATGTGCGCGCCGTTGATCACCAGTACGCCGGCATCTCCATCGACGTGGCTGAGGGCGGTCTCTGCTGCGATCACGCCGTCGAGACCGGGGTTCACGGTGTTGCTCATGTGCTGCCTCCAGAGAAGTCGGCCTTCGCCGACGTGGTGCAACATGAGTACGCTCGCCCCAATATGAATCAACGTGGATTCGACAATCAACGTTCAGCGGTGGTCACCGCCGCTCAAGCCGCCTCGATGCTCGGAGTGAAGCGCGCCACGGTGTACGCCTATGCGAGCCGAGGCTGGCTGGGCGCTGCGACCAAAGGCCCGGGAGCTCAGGCGCTGTACCCGCGCGCGGCGGTCGAGCGCTTGAAGCTGCGGGCGCGCGCTCGCTCCGGGCACACGGCGGTGGCGGCGGGTGCGCTGCGCTGGGGTGAGCCCGTGCTCGACACCGCGATCAGCGCGATCACCCCACAGGGCCCCGAGTACCGCGGCACCAACGCACTCGAGCTCGCCTCACGTGGCCTGAGCTTCGAGGCCTGCGCGGAGTGGCTCTGGGCCTCGAGCAATCACTCGCCGTGGCCGCCCGCCTCGAAGCTGCCGAGCTGGGTGCGACTGCCGCCGTCGGGCCCAGGCGCGACGCTGAGCCGGTTGTTGACCATGGTGAGCACGGTGGCGATGGGCGACTCCGACCGCTTCGGCGCGTCACCTCAGGCCGAGCTGAACCGCGCGCGCGCATTGATTCGCTTGATGGCTCAGCGCGCGGGCCCATTCGCCGACCGCGCGCTCGCCCAACGGGGCGGCATCGGAGCCACGCTCGGCATGTCGCTTCGAGGCAGCGACCTGAGCGACGCCGAGCTCTCGGTGATGAACATGGCCCTGGTGCTTAGCGCCGATCACGAGCTCAACGCCTCGACCTTCAGCGCGCGCATCGCGACCTCGGCCGGGTGCGATCTCTACGCCGCGGTCTGCGCGGCGCTGGCCACGCTCTCAGGGCCCCGCCACGGCGGCGCTTGCGACCGGGTCGAAGCGATGCTGGGCGAGCTCGAGACTCCGGCGCATGCGCTCGAGGCGCTGCGGGCCCGAAACGCGCGCGGCGAGCCGCTGCCCGGGTTCGAGGCGATGGTCTACCCCGGTGGAGACCCGCGCGGCCCGGTGCTGGTCGCCGCTGCGACCAAGGTCGCCCGGTTGCGAAGCCGCATGGCGATCATCGAAGCCACGATGAAGGCCGCGGCCAAGGTGGCGGGCGAGGCGCCTTCGCTCGACTTCGGCCTGATCGCCGTGGCGCGGGCGCTGGGCTTTGGGCCGGGCTCTGGTGGCGCGATGTTTGCTGTGGGCCGTATGGCGGGGTGGGTGGCCCACGTGCAGGAGCAGCGACTGACCGCGGCCACCATTCGGCCGCGGGCTCGATATGCGGCAAAAGCTCGAGAGTAGTGCGATTGGCCCCTCGAGCCGCTATGTCCCCCGCCAGCAAATGAGCCAGCTCAGCGTCGGAATGAAAGTGAAGTATTTGCCGCAACCCGAGTGGGGTATCGGGCACTTACTGTCGCTGGAGGACAACAACACCAAGGCCCAGGTCAGCTTTCCGGCGCGTGATGCGGGCGCACCGATTCTGGTCACGACGCGGGGCGGCACGTTGGCGCACGCGGTGCTCAATAAGGGCGATGCGATTCGAACCAAGGCGGGGGTGGTGGGCGTGGTCACCGCGAGCGAGGCGGTGGCGCGCGGCCTGTATTTCTACACGGTGAAGCTCGACGACGGCACCGAGACCGAGCTGATCGAGCTCGACCTGCGGGCGCAGCCTCCGAAGCCTGATTTGATCGCGATGTTGCGCGAAGGCCGGGTGGCCGACGCGAAGAACTTCGTGCTCCGCCGTTCGGCGCTGCAGCTCGATGACGAGCGCCGCAACGATGCGCTGGGCGCACTGCTGGCGTCTCGAGTGATGGTGAAGCCGCACCAGGTGGGCGTGGTGCAGCGGGTGCTCTCGGCGCGGCGGCCCCGCTTCGTGCTCGCCGATGAAGTGGGCTTGGGCAAGACCATCGAAGCCGGCATGATCTTCTCGGCGCTGCGGCTGGCGGGGTTGGCGCGGCGGGTGTTGGTGGTCGCTCCGAGCCACCTCACGGTGCAGTGGTTGGTCGAGCTCTTTCACAAGTTCAACCAGCTCTTCACCTTGATGGACACCGAGCGCTACGAGCAATCGCTCGACGAGCAGCCCACCGTCTCGCCGTGGGCGCGGTTCGAGCTGGTGGTGACGAGCCTCGAGTTGCTGCAGCGCTCTGAGCAGCATCGGCGAGAGACCGGCGACCCGAAAGCCGGGTGGGATCTGGTGATCATCGACGAAGCACACCACCTCAAAGGCGACAAGGCCTACGAGGCGGCGCAAGCCCTGGCCAAGAACAGCTGGGGGCTGCTGTTGCTCACCGCCACTCCGATGCAGCTCGACCCGGCCGAATACCAGGCGCTGCTCTCGTTGATCGACCCGGTCACTGCTCCGTCGGCGAAAGACTTCGAGGCCCGGCTGGCTCGACAAGAAGAGCTCTCCAAGGCGATTCGCGCGCTGCTGGCCGGCAAGAAGACCTCGACCGCGGTCAAAGAGCTGGCGGCCAAGTTCCCGCACGATGAGGCGCTGCAGGCGCTCGATGACCCCGATGACATGCTCGCGCACCTGGCCGAGACCTACTCACTCTCAGACCGCCTGATTCGAAATCGACGCGCGGTGGTGGGTGGGTTCTCGGAGCGACGGCTGCATGTGCACCCCGTGACGCTCGGGAGCGATGAGCTGGCGGCGCGAGAGGCGGCGTTGGCGCAGCTGGCTGAAGACGGCACGGTGCGTGGCGCTGTGCTGGCGAACCTGATTCGTCGGCTCGAGTCTTCTCCAGCGGCCTTCATGGCGGCGGTGCGGGGCAACCGGGCGTTGACCGGCATGCGAACCTCGTTGCCCGATCGCGACGCGAAGTACGGAGCCTTCTCGAAGCTGCTCAAGGAGATCTGGGCCAAAGAGAAGAGCGCCAAAGTGCTGGTCTTCACCGAGGCCCGCGACACGCTCGAGAGTCTGCAGAGCAAGCTGCGCAACGACCACTTCGAGGCGCTGGCCTACCACGGCGACCTGCCGCTGATCGAACGTGACCGGCAGGTGGCGAGGTTTCGCGACCCCGAGGGCCCGAAAATTCTGCTCTGCACCGAGGTCGGAGGCGAAGGCCGCAACTTTCAGTTCGCGCATCATCTGGTGCACTACGACCTGCCCTGGTCGCCGTCCACGGTCGAGCAGCGCATCGGTCGCCTCGATCGCATCGGCCAGTCGAAGCCGGTCGACATTCACGTCTTCGAAGCAGCAGGTACCTTCAGCGCAGACGTGCTGGCGGTGCTGCGCGATGCCGTCGGCGTGTTCGGCGAAACGGTGGGCGGCCTCGACGCGGTGCTCGAAGAGGTCGAGCCCCGGCTCACCGAGCTGGCGCTAGAGAAGCCGCAGGAGCGCGCGACCTACGTGCGCGAGCTGAAGCTCAAGGTGTCAGCGGCGCGTGAACAGGTGAAGAAGGCCTACGACCCGTTGCTCGATCTGCGCAGCTTCGACCGGGGTGCGGTCAGTGAACTGGTCGGTCGTGCCGAGGCCCGCGCGGGCGTCGACGGCGATGATGCCGACCCGATCGACGATCGGCTGTGGGGCGTGGCTCGCGATCTCGATGAGCGCCTCGAAGAGTGCATCACCGAGCTCGCCGATCGCATCGGCATTCGTGTCGACACCGATCAAGAGGTCGACGCATTTCAGGCGGCCTTTCACCTGGGTCACGCTCTCAACGTCGAGGCACTCCCCGGCTTCGACATCACCGAAGAGCGCACGGTGCTGGGCACCTTCTGGCGCGACACCGCAGTCGAGCAAGAAGAGATCGAATATTTCGCCACCGGCCACCCCTTCATCGAAGCGCTGTTCGGCTTCTTGCGTGACGGCCCCTACGGCCGCAACGGCGCGCGGTTTCTCGACGTGCGAGCACCGATACGCGCGCGGGGCGTCGAGTTTCTCTTTCACGTCACGCCTCCCGAGCCGGCCGACACCACCCCTGGCGCGCGGGTGCCCTCGCGGCAGCTGTCGCGATTTCTCGACTCGATGCTGGTGCAGGTCGCGGTGATTCGCGGGCCCGATGGCAAGCCGAAGGTCGACACCCAGCTGCTCTCGACGCTCAAAGAGAACGACGGTCGGTCGATCAAGGGCAACGAGCTGCCCGCCGCGTTCCCCGAGCTGCCGACCTTTCTCGACGAGGCGGTGCAGGTCGCCGGCAAGGCGGCGGTGGCCAAGCTGACCAAGTTGGTCGCTTCAGCGCAGGAGGCGATCGAAGACGAACGTGACACGGCCATGGTGCGCATTCGCCTGGCGCTCGAGCACCAGCAGGTGCCAGAGGCGCGAATCGAACAGGCGCTGATCACCGAGCTCAACCATTGCGACCATCTGCTCAAGGCCCTGGCGGGCACGACGGTCACGCTCGATTCAGCTTGCGCCTTCGTGATCAACCGCTGACGGCGAGGGGGCTCAGGGTAGGGTGCGCGCCGTGCTGCCCCTCACCCTGTTGCTGCTCTCTGCCGCGCCTTCGTTGTCGACCACCGCCGAGCTCACCAAGTACCAGCGAACGGGTCGCTACGCCGAGGTCGAGACGCTCTGCCCGGCTTTCGCCAAAGCCTTTTCCGGCAAGGTGAAGTGCGAGCGGTTCGGCACCACGCCGCAGGGTCGCCCGATGTTGGTGTTGGTGGCCAGCGCCGACGACACCTTCACCGCCGAGGCGTGCGCGAAGAAGCAGCGCCCCGTCATCTTGATTCAGGCGGGCATTCACGCGGGAGAGATCGACGGCAAAGACGCCGGCTTCGAGGTGCTGCGTGGCCTGCTCGATGGCTCGCTGGTGCCGGGCGCGCTCTCGAAGCTCACAGTGGTGTTCGTGCCGGTGTTCAACATCGACGGCCATGAGCGGTTCGGCCCCAACAACCGGCCCAACCAGGTTGGCCCGCTCGAGATGGGCTGGCGGGTGACGGCTCAGAACTACAACTTGAACCGCGACTATGTGAAGGCCGACGCGCCCGAGATGCAGGCAATGTTGCAGCTGCTCCACCGGTACGAGCCGGTGATGTACGTCGACCTGCACGCCACCGACGGCGCGAAGTTTCAGCATGACGTGTCGGTGAACTTCGAGCCCTGGCAGACCGGCCCCGAAGCGATGCGCAGCCTCGGCAAGGCCCTGCGCGTGGCGCTCTTCGCCGAGCTCAAGCAGAAGGGCCACCTGGCCATCGACTTCTACCCTCAGTTCATCAAAGACGATGAGCCGGCGTCGGGGTTCGCCTACGGGTGGCCGCCTCCGCGCTTCGCCAATGCGTATTGGTCGGCGAACAATCGCTTCGGCGTTCTGGTCGAGACCCACTCGTGGAAGGACTACGCCACCCGGGTCAGGGCGACGTTCGACGTGTGCGTCGCGCTCTTGCGGCTGGGCAGCGAAGACGGCGCTCGGTGGCTCAAGGCGGCGAAAGAGGCCGACGCGGCGGATCTCCTGCGGCCCGGCACCGACGTGCCCCTGGCCTACGAACCCACCACCCACCCCAAGGCGCTCGACTTTCTGGGCTACGCGTACACGGTCGAGAGCTCGGGCGTCAGCGGCAAGTCGTGGGTGCAATACGACGATTCGAAACCCGAGATATGGAAGGTGCCCTATTTCGACGAGGTCGCGCCCTCAGTGGTGTTGCCGGCGCCGAAGGGCGGCTACCTGGTGCCCGCGGAGCACGCTGCCTGGGTGTCGGAGAAGTTGAAGCTGCACGCGGTTCGGTTCGTGACGCTCAAACAGCCGCGCCGCAACGCGAAGGTCGAGTCGGTTCGATTGGGTACCCAGTTCAAGATGGTGCCGATCGAAGGCCACCAGATGGTACTGACCGAAGGCGAGTGGAAGGCTGACACCCGCGACGTGCTGGCCGGAGCGCTGTTCGTGCCCGCGGCGCAGGCGCACCTCGGGCTGGTGATGCACCTCTTCGAGCCGGCGTCTCCTGACTCGTTTCTCTCGTGGGGGTTCTTCAACGCCCACCTCGAGCAGAAAGAATACATGGAGGACTACGTCACCGAGGCCCTGGCTCGCGAGCAGCTCAAAGACCCCAAAGTGAAGGCGGCGTTCGAGGCTCGGCTTAAAGACCCGGCCTTTGCGAAAGACAGTGAGGCGCGGCTCAAGTTCTTCTCGTCGAAGCACGCGAGCTTCGATGCGACCTTCAACCTCTACCCGGTCTTCAGAACGGCGGAGCGCGATTGGAAGTAGGGCCCGGGCTGCCGAGCCAGCTGGCGTAGAGCGCCTGCGCCTCGAGCACCCAGGCATCGCCATCGTCGGTCATCGGCGGAGGCGACATCGGCGGCATCACCCGCACCACCACGTTGGCGCGAGCGGCGAAGGCGAACCCATCTTCGAAGACCAGCTCGCGGGTGCCGGTGACCACCACCGGTACGATCGGCACGCCCCGCTTCTGCGCCAGACGAAACGCCCCCCGCTTGAACGGCAGTCGGGTATCGCCAGTCGCATAGGTGCCCTCGGGGAAGATCAGCACCGCTTGCCCGGCCTCGAGCAGCCCATCGCAGCGCACCATCATCTCTTGCATCGAAGGGAAGCGGCCCCGCTCGATGGCGACGTACTTCATCAGCCGCATCATCAGCCCGATGAAGGGTGTCGAGAACAGCGAGCGCTTCGAGACGAACTTGAAGGGCACCGGCAGGCCCATCAACGCCAGAATGTCGGTCATCGACTGGTGGTTGGCGATGATCACGCACGGGCCACGCGGCAAGAGCTCGCGGCCTTCGATGCGCACGCGCCAACCGGGCCAGCACCGCAGGTACTGGTGGCACCACACGCCCACGAAGCGCTGCAGCAGGCGCCGATGCGGGTCGAACCAGAAGGTGCAGGCCAGCAACAGCAGCGCCAGCACGTAAGCCACCGGCAGCGTCAGCGCCACGCACAGCCAGAGCCAGAGGGTGGCGAGGGCCTTCACGGGAGGTCTTATGCGCGCCGGGTCGCGAGGTAGAGCTGGTAGTTCGCTTCGAGCCCGCCATCGACGTTGATGGTGGTGCCGTTGACGTAGCGCGCGTCAGCGTTGGCGACCCATTCGACCACGGCGGCGATGTCATCAGCCGAGCCGATGTGACCCACGGGCACCTGGGTGGCGGCCTCTTTCTCGAGCGCGGCCCAGTCATCGCCGACGTAGAAACGCGACGACTCGGTGTCGATGTAGCCGGGGTTGACGGCGTTGACGCGAATGCCGTCGTTGGCGAGCTCGCAGGCGAGGTACTTCACCAGCACCTCCATCGCCCCCTTCATCGCGCCGAGCATGCCGTGAAAGGGCAGGGCGATCTTCGAGTCCATCCCCGAGATGGCGACGATGCGACCTGCACGGCCTTTCATCAGGGGCACGCACTGTTGCACGGCGAGCAAGAACGACTTCACGGTGACGTTGAAGGTCTTGTCCATCTGGTGGGCTTTGAGCTCCATCAGCGGGGCGAAACGGGTCGAGGCGGCGTTGGCGACGAAGAGGTCGAGGCCTCCGAGCTCGCGCGAGATCCGCTCGAAGACCGGGGTGAGGCTCTCAGGCTCGAGCTGGTCGGCGACCACGGTCAGGCACCGTTGGCCGAGCGCGGTGACCTCTTTTTCGAGTGAGGCGGCGGCCTCGGCATCGCGGCGATAGGTCGACACGATGTGGTACCCGCGTCTGGCCAACCGCAGCGAGAGGGCCCGGCCCACGCCTCGACTGCCTCCGGTGATCAGCGCCACCTGCTGCCTGCTCGAGTCGTTCATTCGATGTCGACGTAGCACGTGACTGAAAGCTCTTGCAGCCTCGAGCGATGTGGGAGGATGTCGCTCATGGCTGATGACTGGAAGCGGTTGTTCGCGGCGGCGAGCGCGGCACGAAAAAAGGCGCATTCACCGTACTCGCACTTCGCGGTGGGCGCGGCCCTACTGCTCGACGACGGTTCGATCGTCTCAGGCTGCAACGTCGAGAACGCGAGCTACGGGCTGACGGTCTGCGCCGAGCGAAACGCGGTCGGAGCGATGGTGTTGCTCGATCGAAAGCCGGTGGCCTGCGCGATCGTGGTCGACAGCGAGGTGCCGACGCCTCCGTGTGGTGTCTGCCGTCAAGTGCTCGCGGAGTTTGCAGAGCCGGGCTTGCCGGTTCGCTCGCGCACGCTGGGTGGCGACGAAGAGGCGTACACGCTGGGCGAGCTGTTGCCGCACACCTTTACGCGCTCGTTCTTGAAGCCCCGGGCGCCGCCCGCGAAGAAATCTCGAAGAGGGTAATCATCCGTCCGAGCATTTCGCGCAGCTTCTCTAGGCCGAGCGGCTTGGTGAGATACCCGCCCATGCCCGCAGCGTAGCAGAGCGTGTCGTCGCCCTTCATCGCGTTGGCGGTGAGCGCGATGATCGGCAGGTGAGCGTGGGTCGAGAGCTCCCGCTGAATCTGTCGGGTAGCCTCGAGCCCGTCGAGCTCGGGCATCTGCATGTCCATCAGCACTGCGTCGACCCGCTGGAGATGGCCGTGGCGGCAGCGCGCTCAGGGCGGAGCTCGACGCGCGCCACGCCTCGAGCAGATCGGTGTCGGCGACCGGCTTGGTCAGAGCGCGAGCGACGTGGGCGCGGGCCATGCTCTCGGCGGTCGGTCGCTCGACCGTGTTCACCAACAACACCCGGGGCAGCTTGGCCAGCGTCTCGTGGCCGTCGAGCGCCTCGCACAGCTCGAGGCCCGAGGTGCCATGGCTCAACGAGTCGATGACTGCGGCCGAGAAGGGCTCGTTGGCCTCGAGCGCGGCGAGCGCGGTGGAGATGGCCGCCGCTGGCTCCGCGGCCGTCGCCGAGACGCCCGCTTCACTCAGCTGCCGCAGCAGGAGCTCGCGCGAGATTGGGTGATCATCGACCACCAGCACCCGAAAGCCGGGAGGCGAGCTCGTCGGTATCGCCTTGAGCGAGGGCAGGGAGACCAGCAGTGGGAGATCGACCCGAAAGGTGGAGCCCGCGTCGACGACGCTCTCGACCGAGATGCGCCCATGCATTCGGGTGATCAGCTCCCGGGTGATGGTCAGGCCCAGGCCGGTGCCGCCGAACTTGCGGCTGGTCGAGCCGTCAGCCTGCGTGAACGCGTCGAAGATGGCCTCCCGACGGTTCTCGGGAATGCCGACGCCGGTGTCTTTGACCTCGAGCAACAAGCGCTTGTTGCCGCCCACCCGCGCGCGCTCCAGCACGTGCCCGGTGGTGGTGAACTTCTCCGAGTTGCCGACCAGATTGGTGATGACCTGACCCAGGCGAATCGGGTCGCCGAGCAGCTGAGTGGGCACGTCGAGGGGCAAGTCGACTAGGAGCTCGAGCCCCTTTCCGTGAGCGCGCGCGGCCTGGTTTCGCACCGCCTCGAACACCACCCGCTTCAGCCCGAAGGGCACCGAGTCGAGCTCGAGCTTGCCCGACTCGATCTTCGAGATGTCGAGAATGTCATTCACGATCGACAACAGGTTGTTGCCAGAGGTCTGCACCGCGGTCAGATACTCGCGCTGCTCGGCGCTGAGCTCGGTGTCGAGCGCGAGCTGGGTCATGCCCAGAATGCCGTTGAGTGGGGTGCGCTCCTCGTGGCTGGTGTTCGCCAGCAACTGCGACTTCGCGCGCGACGCCGAGAGTGTTGCGTCGGCCGCTTGATGCTGGGTGGTGATGTCTTGCACCGCGCCGCTGATGAACTCGACCCGCTCATTGCGCCAGTTCGCCTGGCCGAGCACCCGCACCCCAGCCCCTGCGCGCAGAGGCGGTGACCATCGGGAGTTCCAGGTCGAATGAGGCGCCCGTCTTGAAGCAGGTGTCGACGGCGCGCTGCACGGTGGCCTGGCCCTCCTCGCTGAAGAACCAGCTCCCCGGGCTCAGGCGCGAGCTCAGGGGCACCTCGAAGATGCGGCAGGCCTCGTTGCTCCACACCGGAGCCTCGCCCGGCCGAATCTCCCACCCGCCGACATGCGCGAGGGAGCCGGTCTGTCGCAGGAACTCTTCGCTCTTGCGCAGCCGCTCGCCGGTCGCTTTGAGCGTGGTGATGTCGTGCGCGAGACCCAGCACGTGGCCGGAGTGTGGGTCGAGGGTGGCGCTCCACGAGAGCCAGCGATACGAGCCGTCGCACGCGCGAAAGCGCAGCAAGAAGGTTCGGGCCTGATCTTCGCGCGACAGGGCCTTGAGTACCTCGAGAGCCGGGCCGAGATCGTCTGGGTGAACGAAGTCTGGCAGCGGCGCGCCAAGCAGCTCGTCGTCGCTCCAACCGAGCAGCCGTGCCCAGGCCGGTGAGGCGTCGATGAAGCGCAGTTGGGTGTCGAGCACCGCGGGCAAGCTGTTCGAGAGCGAGAAGAGCGTCTGATATCGCCGCGCTTTCGACAGAGCCGCCTCGAGCTTCTCGCGAGCTCGCACTTCGTCGGTCACGTCGCGGCTGCAGGCTTGAATGAGGCTCGGGTTGCCCAGCTCGTCGCGAACCCAGCGCGGCGACCGACTCGGCGTGCATCAGCTCGGAGCCGGAGCGGTACCAGCGCGCTCGCCACTTCATCGGCTCGCCGCTGGTGGCCACGCTGGTGATGGCGGCGTCGAAGAGCGCTCCGTCGTCGGGGTGAATCAGCCGGGTGACGGTCTCTTTGCTCAACACCTGCAACTCGTGGCCCACGCCCCACAGCTCACAGAGGCGGGCCGAGAGAGTCAGCTCGCCGGTGGTGAGGTCGAGCTGCCAACTGGCCATCTGCGCGAGCGCCTCGGCCTCCTCGAGTCGGCGTCGGGTGGTCGCGACCCGGTCGCGGTTCCGCAAACGCTCCAGGGCTGGGTCGCCTCCAACGCCGGCAATTCTCGCGATGGGTCTCAAAGTCTCGAACTACGAGAAATGAGTCGACAGCGTTCGCTCGAGTCGCCGACGGCAAGGGCAACCCCGACAAGACGCTCTGAAGGCACGAAGCAAAAGCCTCTGCCGACACCGTGAAGGTGGGCACGACCAGCAAGGCGACATCAACAATTCTTCCGACTTCGCGCCTCGAGCTGATCCGACGAAACCCGCGAGTTCAATCTCCCGATAATCCTCGCAAGCCACTCTCCGGGAGCTCCACATGTCGACCGTCGGTGCAGCACACCAGCGCCAGATTCAGATTTCCAAGCCGCTCACCGCTGCCGGGCCGGGCGCGAACGCTGTCGAGCGAAACTTGCTCAGCGCGCTCGAGGCCCTGAAGAACTACCAGGCCGCCGGCAAGAGGGGCACGCCTCCCCCGATGGTGGCGCGCGACATGCGCTACGTGGCTCAGGCCATCGCCGAGGTCTACGCGCAGCATGGTGCTGACCCGCAAGCGGCGGCTCGCATCTCCAAAGCCGTGACCGCACAGGTGGTCAACGGCCTCGTGAACCAGAGGGTGATGGACGACGGCGATCGTACCGGCTCTGCCTTGGCGAAGAAGTACGTCGACCTTGCCAAGGCAGACGGAGTGTCGCGCGCCGCGGACCCCCGCGTACCGACCGACCCGATGGACAATGTCTGGTCAGCTGTCAACGAAGCAGGCGAGCCGATTTCGCCGCTCCTGCCTTCGTTCGGCAAGCTCTCGGCCGTCATCGAAGCCAACCGCACCGCTCGGGCCGCCGCGCCCACGTTCAACGATGGCGACTGGCGCGACTTCTTCGCGGGGTATGCGCGCCGAACTCCGGAGCAGATCGCGTCGGCGAAGTACTGGGCTGACGGCCCGGGCACCGTGACGCCGCCCGGTCACTGGAACATCATTGCGACCGCGGCTTCGCAGTCGGTCGGGCTCTCGGTGAACGAGACGGCCAAGATGATGAAGACACTGAACGAGGCCCTCTCCGACGCCGCAGTCGCTTGCTGGGACACGAAGTTCAAGTACGCGACTGAGCGACCGTTTCAAGCCGCGAAGCGCCTCGGCATTCCGTTCAAGTCATTGCTGGCCACCCCTCCATTCCCTGGCTACCCATCGGGCCACGCGATGTTCTCGGGGGCTGCCGCGCAGGTGCTCGGGCGTTCGCTCGAAGGGCTCAGCGCCGGCAAGACCGACTCGCTGCGACGGTCGGTGATGGGTTTCGCTCAGACCGAAGTGACCCGTCAGCGTGTGCGTCAGGCAGGTACCCCGGTCGAGATGTTTCAGGCGCTCGCGACCGAGGCAGCCGACTCGCGCATTTTCGGCGGCATTCACATCGAGGCTGACGGGGTGAACGGGCTGGCCGCGGGCCGAAGAATCGGAGAGAATTTTTTCAACTCTGGCCTTCGCCCCTGAGAAGGCCGCGCTTCGATGAACGAGCCCCGCATCGCTCCGAGCGCTTCATGGCTCGATGCGCTCCATTCGCACTTCGATGGCGAGCTTCTCGCCGCCGCCACCGACGAAGAGCGTGCCTGAGGGCGGCCGGGCGTCGACGTTGTTTCGGCCTCCCGCGGCCCGAAGGTGATGTCGAGCCCTCGATGGGCGAGGCCTGCGAGGCCACACGCCAGAGGAATCGGTTAGCGCACCCGCCAGACCCGTGGGGGCCGATCGGTCACGCTGTCCCACGCGGGGTTGGGCGCCGAGTCGTAGGTCGCGAGGCATTCGAGTCGTTCACGCGGCAGGAAAGTTCTGCCCGGGTCACCGATCAACACCGTGGCGCCGCGGGCGTGCAGCCGCTCGAGCCAGGCGTAGACCCGCTTCGAGAGCTCGGCTTGATAGAAGACGTCGCCCACCAGCACCACCTGCCACCCCTCGTCGAGGTCAATCACATCGCGCTGCTGCACGTCGAGCTCGCACCCGTTGAGCTCGGCGTTCAAGCGGGCCGCATTGACGGCGTGGAGGTCGATCTCCGTGGCGTAGACCGATTTCGCACCCGCGCGTGCGGCAGCGAGCGCCGAGACCCCGCACCCGGTTGCGAAATCGAGCACGGTCTTCGCGGCGACCAAATCGGGGCCATCGAGCACCGCCCTCGCCAGCGCCAGGCTCCCCGGCCAGGCGTGCGCCCAGAACGGAGGCCCTTCGCGCTGACCGGTTTGAGTCTCCAGCGCCTCCCAGATTGGCACCGGTGCATCGGCGAGCCAGAGCAACACTTCAGGGCACAGCGGCGGTGCGCGAACCTGCAGCAGCTGGCGCACCGAAGGGTTCATGGCGAGGGCGGCACCAACACGACCCGACCTGAGATTTGACGCTTCTCCAGTCGGGCGTGAACCGACGCGGCGTCGGCGAGCGGCACCACCTCGCTCACGCATGACTTTAGATGGCCCGCACCCGCACCCGCACCCGCACC
>Ga0105048_10007032_pt1 | contig 18113 bp, 17 predicted proteins | sample MAT05_FD_78382 | JGI IMG/M metagenome (GOLD analysis project Ga0105048, IMG submission 78382) | Freshwater microbial communities from Lake Fryxell liftoff mats and glacier meltwater in Antarctica - MAT-05 | ecosystem: Environmental > Aquatic > Freshwater > Ice > Liftoff microbial mat | place...
CCGCCGCTGGGACTCCGCACGGCCGCCAGCACGTCGTCTGGCGTCACTGCGGCCATGCAGGCGCAATCCAGGTTCGAGCAGGCCCGGCGGCACTGTGCGGGTTGCGCTGTCTGCAGCGCGGTCACTCGCGGTCCGATGGGCCGCCAGCGCAGCGCGCCGATGGGCACCCTCGGCGGAAAGATGCCCACTGCATGCACGCCGCTGGCGCCGGCCAAGTGCAGCGGCCCGGTGCCGCTGGCGACCAGGCAGTCCGCCTGGGCGATCAGGTCCATGAATTCGGCCAGCGAGTGCCGTCCGACCAGGTCTTCCACGCCAGGCGGCAGGTCGGCCAGCAAAGCTGCCAGCGGTGCGCGCTCTGCAGGCGCGCCGGTGATCGCCACGGCGTTGCCTTGTTCGCGCAGCAACCGCACCAACTCGGCCACGTGTTGCAGCGGCCACTGGCGCCCGTTGCCGTTGGAGCCTGGATGCAGCAGCACGCGCAGAGGCTGGGGATGCTCGGGTGCATGCGGCGCTTTGGTGTGCACCAGCCAGCCGTCCTGCCGCAGCCAATCGTCCCATCCCGGCGGGGCCAGCGCGGGTCCGAAGACGGCGCCGAAGAAGCGCCACGCCAGCGCGCTTTCGTGCTCCTGCATGCGCCGCTTGGAGAACGCCACCCAGCGGTTGCAGCGCAGCCAGTGCGCGCTGCGCAGCAGGTTGCCCACGCGCACGGGGATGCCCCAGTCGGCGCAGGCGCGCAGCAGTGCGCGCGTGGACTGCAGGTGGAACACGGCGTCGGGCGCCGGCTCGCCCGCTGCGACAGCGCGCAGGACATCGTCGGGTGACCACGTGCGGTCCACCCAGGGGCAACGTTCGGTCAACGCGCGTGCGTAGTCGCGCACCACCATCTCCACGCGCAGGTCGGGGTGCTGCGTCTTCAGCCAGCGCAGGGCAGGGAACACCATCAGCACGTCGCCGAGGTTGTCGATGCGGCAGACGAGGATGCGGCGTGGCAGGTGGGGCATGAGATGGCCTCTCTTGCGCTCAGCCAGCCGCCAGCAGTTGCCTGGCCAGTGCCAGGGTCTCGTCGGCAGTCGGCCAGACGGTCTGCCCTAGGTGCGGCGGCCTGTGCAGCACCGTCACCGTGCGACCCCAAGGCGCCCAGCGGGCCGGGTCGGTCGGCCCCAGCAGGCTGATGAGCGGGCGGCCGAGCGCGGCTGCCACGTGGCCCGGGCCGGTGTCATTGGCCACCACCAGCGCGGCGCGTTGCAGCAGCGCGCTGTACACAGCCAGGTTGCTGCCGTCGATCATGCGGGCTTGCGGGTACAGCGCGCGGGCCGCAGCGTGTTCGCCCGGGCCGGGGTAGACCACCAGCGGCAGGCCGAGCTCGCGCTCGGCACGCCGCGTGAAGTCCTGGAAGCCAGGCCACTTCTTGTCGGCCTTGTCGGCTGTGGCCGCCTTGCCGCCGGCGAAGGGGCAGGTCATGACGAAGCGGCCTGCCACGCCGGCAGCGGTCAGCAGCCGCGCGGCCTCGGCCACTTGCGCCGGCTGCACGCGGAAGCCGATGTCGCGCGGCGCCGGGCCGCTGTGGCGCACGAAGCGGCAGGCGATGTCCCAGTAGCGTTCCAGTTCGTGGCCCTCGGTGGCCCAGGGCTCGGCGCGCGCCAGCAGCAGCGCACGGCCTTCCTTGGCCACGCCCACGGCGTTCAGGCCGGCGAGTTTCATTTCCAGCGCGGCGGAAAACGACACCGGCAGCAGGAAGGCGTTTTCGCGGCGTGTGAAGCCTGCATCCAGCGCGCTCAGGTCGCGACGCAACTGGCGCAGTTGCGCCACCTTCGCGCGCAGGCCGGCAGGCTGCACGTGCACGGGCCAGCCGTAGCCGGCCAGCAGCGAAGGTGCCCACTTGCCGCGGGCCACCAGGTGCAACTGGTAGCCCTGCGCCTGCAGCAGATCCAGGCCCGGCAGCCCCAGGATGACATCGCCGACCCAGTTGCGTACGCGCACGATGAGTGGCTTGGGCGCGGTCACGCGGGGCCTTTCAGCAACTGGTCCACGGCGTCCGCCAGGTCGCGCGCTGCCTGGCCCGCACCCACCTGGATGCAGCGCGCCACGCCAGCGGCGCGGCCGGCCTGGACATCGCTCGCCTTGTCGCCGAACAGCACCGACCGCGCCGGGTCCAGGCCATGTTCGCGCAAGGCCTGCAGGATCATCCCCGGCCGTGGCTTGCGGCAGTCGCAGTCCTGCCGGTAAGGGCCAACGACGCCATCGGGGTGGTGCGGGCAAGCGTAGACCTCTGTCAGCATCACGCCATGGGCGCTGAGTTCTTGCTGCATGTGGGCATGCAGCGCCTCCACGTCGGCCAGCGTGTACAGGCCGCGCGCCACGCCCGACTGGTTGGTCACCACCACCAAGGCATAACCCGCCTGCTGCAGGCGCTGCAGCGCGTCCAGGACGCCGGGCAACCAATGGAAGTCTTCGCGGCGGACGACATAGCCCAGGTCGTCGTTGAGCACGCCGTCGCGATCCAGGAAAGCGGCAGGGCGCAGCGTCACTTGGACTTCGGACCTTTCGTGATGCGCTGCACCAGCGCCGTGGTGGAGTAGCCGTCCACGAACGGCAAGGCCAGCGCGCGGCCGCCCCAGCTGCGCACCAGCGCGGTTTCAGGAAGCCGTTCCACGTCGTAGTCGCCGCCCTTGACATAGAGGTCGGGCCGCACCTGGGCCATCAGGGCCACTGGCGTGGGCTCGTCGAACATCAAAACTGCATCCACCGCTTCCAGCGCGCCCAGCACGCAGGCGCGGTCCAGCTCGCGGTTGAGCGGCCGGTCCGGGCCCTTGCCGAGGCCGCGCGCCGACACGTCGCTGTTCAGCCCCAGCACCAGGCTGGCGCCTAGCGCGCGTGCGGCCACCAGGTAGCTGATGTGGCCGCGGTGCAGGATGTCGAAGACGCCGTTGGTGAAGACCATCGGCCGCGGCAACCGCGCCAGCGCCGCAGCGTCGTCGCGCTGCAGCAGCTTGCGCAGCAGGTCGTCGCCGGTCATGGCCCAGTGCCGCTCACGTTGACAGTTCGGCATGGCTCACCGCCGCCGTGCCGAAACGCGACACCACGATGCCGGCGGCGCGGTTGGCAAAGGGCGCAGCGTCGCGCAGCGGCATGCCGGCAGCCATCAGCGCGGCCAGCGTGGCGATGACGGTGTCACCGGCGCCGGTGACGTCGAAGACTTCGCGCGCTTCGGTGGGCAGCCGCAGTTGGCCGCTGCCGTCGAAAAGGCTGATGCCTTCTTCGGACCGCGTCACCAATAGCCCGGCCACACCCAGGCGCCGGCGCAGCGCCTGGCTGCGCTCGGCCAGGTCGGCTTCGTCGGTCCACGTCCCCACCACCTGCGCCAGTTCACTGCGATTGGGGGTGATGGCGGTCGCACCTGCATAACGGCTGAAGTCGATGCCCTTGGGATCCACCAGCACCGCCTTGCCGGCGGCGCGGGCCTGTTCGATCATCTGGCCGACATGGGTCAGGCCGCCCTTGCCGTAGTCGGACAGCAGCACCAGGTCATGCTGGGGCAGCAGCCGCTCGTAGTCGGCCAGCATGAGCTGCAGCACTTCGTGGTCGGGCTTGTTCTCGAAGTCAATGCGCAGCAGCTGCTGGGCGCGGCCGATGACCCGCAGCTTGACCACCGTCTGCAACTGCACGTCGGTGCCCAGCACTGCGGCCACGCCCTGTTGGCGCAGCAGTTCGCGCAGGCTGCGGCCGGCGTCGTCGTCACCCACCACGCTCAGCAGCGTGCAGGCCGCGCCCAGTGCCTTGACGTTCATCGCAACGTTGGCCGCACCGCCCAGGCGACTCTCTTCGCGCGACACGCGCACCACCGGCACCGGCGCTTCTGGCGAGATGCGCTCGACGCTGCCGAACCAATAACGGTCGAGCATGGCGTCGCCCACCACCAGCACGCGGGCCTGAGCCAACCGGTCGGGGCTGGGCAGGGTGACCTGCATGCCGGTCATGCCAGGCCCAGGGCCTGTTCGATCTGGCCGCACCAGCAGTGACCGACGAAGATGTGGGCTTCCTGGATGCGTGCGGTGGTGGGGCTCTGGATGACGAGCATGTCGTCGCACAGCGCCGCCAGCTTGCCGCCGTCGCGGCCGAGCAGCCCGATCGTGGCCACGCCACCGTCCCTGGCGGCCTGCGCTGCGCGCAGCAGGTTGGCGGAGTTGCCCGAGGTGGAGATCAACACCAGGGCATCACCGGCACGGCCCAGCGCACGCACCTGGCGTTCGAAGATGGCGTCGAAGCCGTAGTCGTTGCCGATGCAGGTGAGCGCGGAACTGTCGGTGGACAGTGCCAGGCCGGCCAGCGGGCGGCGGTCATCGACGAGGCGGCCCGTGAGCTCCGCGGCCAGATGCTGGCTGTCGGCGGCTGAGCCGCCATTGCCGCAGAACATGATCTTGCCGCCGCCGCGCAGCACCTCCGCCAGGCGCCCGGCGATGCGTTCCGACGTGGACTGCAGCAGGTGCAACTGTGCAAACAGGGTTTGGTGTTCGGCGAGCGCGGTGCTGAAGTGGTCTTGGGGCATCGAATAGTGGTGACGTTGATACTGACGAATAATCAACCGATTCTGCCATTGCACCCCTGCAGCGCGGCCTTGGCGGCGCCTGCCGCCGCAGCCACCAAGCCCGATGACAAACCCCCCTCTTCCCCACGCCGACGAGCTGGCCGCACTCCAGGACAGTCTGCTGGCCTGGCCGCGCTGGCCGCACAGCCAGCCGCCACCGCGCGCCGAAGGCCTGTGGACCTGGGTCCAGGCCAACCACCGCAACAACAGCCTGTTGTGGGCTGAAGAGGATCTGGCGCGACGCACGACCGTGGGCGACGCCGAGATCGCCGCCAACAAGCGCGCGATCGACGGCTATAACCAGGCCCGCAACGACGCCACCGAAAGGGTGGACGAACTGCTTCTGCTGGCCCTGGGCGTGGTCGATGAGGCGTCGGCCCGCAGCGACGCCGCGCTGGCCCCTGCGCCGGCCGGTGCGCGCCTGAACAGCGAAACCGCGGGCAGCATGATCGACCGCCTGTCGATCATGTCGCTGAAGTTGAAGGCCATGCAGGCACAGACTGAACGCACCGACGTGCATGAAGCGCACCGCGCCGCCAGCCGTGTGAAGCTGGCGCGGCTGCAGCAGCAGCGCAGCGACCTGGGCGGCTGCCTGGACGCGTTGCTGGCAGAAACGGCCGCCGGCAAGGCCTTTTTCAAGGTATATCGGCAGTTCAAGATGTACAACGATCCGCAGCTGAATCCGCAGCTCGTCAGAGAACGCCAGAAGCCTTGAATTCCCCCCGCGTCCTGATCGTCAAGACTTCGTCGATGGGCGACGTCGTGCACGCCTTGCCCGTGGTCAACGACATCCATGCGCACTACTCGGGCGCGGTGATCGACTGGCTGGTGGAAGCGCCCTTTGCGGCCATCCCGCAGATGCACCCGGGCGTGCGCCGCGTGCTGCCGCTGTCCTGGCGCAAGTGGCGCGGCCAACTTTTGAGCGGCGACACCTGGCGCGCCATGCGCGAAATGCGGGCCACCCTGCGCAGCGAAGCCTACGACGTGGTGCTGGACCTGCAGGGCCTGCTGAAGAGCGCCGTGTGGGCTCGTCAGGCCGGCGCGCCGGTGGCCGGCTATGACAAGCGCAGCATCCGTGAACCCGCAGCCACCTGGCTGTACCAGCGCACTGCAGCCGTGGCGCTGGATCAGCATGCCGTGCCGCGCTGCCGCGCCCTGGCAGCCGCGCACCTGAACTACGCCATGCCGACCATCGCCGCCGACTTCGGTCTGCGTGCAGCGGCGCCTGTCTGGAAGCCGCGCTGGCCGTCGTATGGGCTCCTCATTCCCAACGCCAGCCGGCAGGAAAAGTTCTGGCCCGAACGGCACTGGGTGTCGGTGGGCAACCGCATGCTGGAACTGGGGCTGACGCCGGTGGTCAGCTGGGGCAGGCCCGAAGAACAGACGCTGGCCGAGCGCATCGCCGCCAGCTGCGAAGGCGACGTGCCGCCGTTCCTGAAGGTGGGCGAGATGGCCTCGGTGCTGGCCGGGGCCCAACAGGTAGTGGGGCTGGACACCGGCTTCACCCATCTGGCTGCCGCCTTAGGCCGCCCGACGCTGGGCATCTACTGCGACCACGAACCGGGCCTGGCCGGCATCACGGGCCCGGGCCGCGTCGCCAGCATCGGCGGCAAGGGGCAGGTGCCCACACGGGCGGAAGTGCTGGCGCTGTTTGAGCAGCAGCTGGGGCGCTGAGGGCCGGGGTTACAGCGCGTCGATGCGCTGCGGGGGATAGCTGTCCCAGCTGAGACAACCCGGGCACTGCCAGAAGTAGTGCTGGGCCTCGAAGCCGCAGGCCGCGCATCGGTAGCGCTGCAGCGGCCTTGCGGCGCGCGCGACGGCGTCCCGCAGCGCAGCTCGGGCTTCGTCGGTCCAGTCTTCGGGGGCCACTGAAAACAGCAGCTGGGCCGCCGACAGCGTGGGGTGCGCTTTCAGGTGCGCCAGCAGCCGCGGCAGGCGGTCGGCCGGGGCCGAGCCGTCCACCAGTTGCAGGGCCTGCAGCAGTTCTATCGCCGGCATGTCCTGCAATGCAGCTTCCAGCGCCTGCTGCGCCTTGCTGGCCTGGCCGCAGGCCACCGCAGACCCGGCATAGTCGGGCGCCACCAGCAGAAAGGCCGCCGGCTGCTGGGCGCGCAGCACGTCCCAGGCCTGTAAGGCGCCGGCGTGGTCGCCCAGGCGGCGCAGACGCTGACCGGCCAACACCTGCGGGCGCGGCGACTGCGGCGCGGCCTGGCGGGCGCGCTCCAGCGCGGCTTCGGCCTGTGCGGTGTCGCCCCTGGCATCGGCCTGCTCGGACAGCTCGCATTCGTAGTGCGCGATGCGCGCGGCGAAGGAACCGGCGCCCTGCGCTTCCAGCCGCCGCGCCACGTCAGCGGCTTGCGGCCAGTCGCGCGAGCGTTCATACAGCGACAGCAGCGCCAACTGCGCTTCGCCGTCGAAGGATGTGCCTTGCAGCGCCCGCCAGGCCGCTTCGGCACGGTCAAAGAGCCCGGCCTTCATGTAGTCCTGCGCCAGCGCCAACTGGGCGCGGTTGCGCTCGCCCGCCTTGAGGTCGGCGCGCTCCAGCAGGTGCTGGTGCACACGCACGGCGCGCTCGAATTCGCCGCGGCGGCGGAAAAGGTTGCCGAGGGCAAAGTGCAGTTCGGTGGTGTCGGGGTCGTCCTGCACCGCGCGGATGAAGGCGTCGATGGCTTCATCCTGCTGTTCATTCAGCAGCAGGTTCAGGCCCTTGAAGTAGGCGCGTGGCGAGTCGTCGCGCTGGCGCTTGAGCTGGCGCAGGTCCAGCCGGGACGCCATCCAGCCCAGCGCAAACACCACGGGCAGGCCGATCAGCAGCCACTGCAGGTCAAATTCCATGCGCGGCTGTGTTTATGGGCTTCAAGGCCCGACGCGGGGCGGGTGCTCGGTGCTGAATTCCGACGGCAGCACGGACGTGGGCGGCGCCGTCACTGGCAGCGGTGCAGCCAAGGGCGCCAGGCGGCGCGTCAGGCGCCAGCGCCGCCACAGGTCGGGCAGCATGGCCAGCACCCCCACCGCGCAGCCGGCGGTAAAAGCAGCCAGCACGACGATGACCATCGGCGCCTGCCACTGCACGCCAAAGAACCAGCGCACGCTGGCCGTCTGCTGGTTGTTCAGCGCAAAGGCAAACAGCGTGAGGAAGATGAAGGCCCGAAGCAGCCAGGAGATGAGGCGCATGCAGCTTTGATTTTAGGGTCGGGCTGCCGGCCAGGTCCGCACTGTGGCGGCGGCGCTTCAGTACTCGGCGGGTGGCGCTGAAGCCTGGGCGTCCACGGCTTCGCGCAGCGCCTTGCCGGGCTTGAAGTGGGGGACCAGCTTTTCAGGAATCGTGACCTGCTCGCCGCTGCGCGGGTTGCGGCCCACACGGGGCGGGCGGCGGTTGATGCTGAAGCTGCCGAAGCCGCGAATTTCGATGCGGTGGCCACGCGCCAGTGCGTCGGACATGGCGTCGAGGATGGTCTTGACGGCGAACTCGGTGTCGCGCTGCGTGAGCTGCGAGAAGCGTTCGGCCAGGCGGGTGACAAGGTCGGAGCGGGTCAGCGGGGATCGGCTCGGTACAGCAAGACCAGGGGTGAAAGACAGAGAAACCCCGCCAGGCCCGAAGCGGGCCCGGCGGAGCGGGGCAACTTATTCGTTGCTCTTGTCGAGCTTGGCGCGCAGCAAAGCGCCCAGGCTCGTGGTGCCGGCGTTTTCACGCTCATTGCTTTGCGTCAGCTTCTGCATGGCTTGCTGCTCGTCGGCGCTGTCCTTGGCCTTGATGGACAACTGGATCGAACGCATCTTGCGGTCGACGTTGATCACCATGACGTTGACGTCGTCGCCTTCCTTCAGCAGGTTGCGCGCGTCTTCCACGCGGTCGCGGCTGAGTTCGGAGGCCCGCAGGTAGCCGGTGACGTCTTCGTTGAGCTGAATCTCGGCGCCGCGCGGGTCCACGCTCTTGACCTTGCCATTGACGATCGCACCCTTGTCGTTGAGCGTGGTGAAGCTCGTGAACGGGTCCACGTCCAGTTGCTTGATGCCCAGGCTGATGCGTTCGCGTTCCATGTCCACGGCCAGCACCAGGGCTTCAACTTCCTGGCCTTTCTTGAAGTTGCGCACCGCTGTTTCGCCTGGCTCGTGCCAGGACAGGTCGGACAGGTGCACCAGGCCGTCGATGCCAGCCGTGAGGCCGATGAAGACGCCGAAGTCGGTGATGCTCTTGACGGGGCCCTTGACGCGGTCGCCGCGCTTGACGCTGCTGCTGAACTCTTCCCAGGGGTTGGCCTTGCACTGCTTCATGCCAAGGCTGATGCGGCGCTTGTCTTCGTCGATTTCCAGGACCATGACTTCGACTTCTTCGCCCAGGGTGACGACCTTGGCGGGAGCGACGTTCTTGTTGGTCCAGTCCATCTCGGACACGTGCACCAGGCCTTCGATGCCGGGTTCGATTTCCACGAACGCACCGTAGTCGGCGATGTTGGTGATCTTGCCGAAGAGGCGCGTGCAGTTGGGGTAGCGGCGCGACACGCCGTGCCACGGGTCGTCGCCCAGTTGCTTGAGTCCAAGACTCACGCGGTTCTTTTCGGCGTCGAACTTCAGGACCTTGGCGGTCAGTTCCTGGCCGACAGTGACCACTTCGCTTGGGTGACGGACACGGCGCCAGGCCATGTCGGTGATGTGCAGCAGGCCGTCGATGCCGCCGAGGTCCACGAAGGCACCGTATTCGGTGATGTTCTTGACCACGCCGTGCACGATGGCACCTTCGGACAGGGTCTCGAGCAGCTTGGCGCGTTCTTCGCCCATCGACGCTTCGACGACAGCGCGGCGTGACAACACGACGTTGTTGCGCTTGCGGTCGAGCTTGATGACCTTGAACTCCATCGTCTTGCCCTCGTAGGGCGTCATGTCCTTGACCGGGCGCGTGTCCAGCAAGCTGCCAGGCAGGAAGGCGCGGATGCCATTGACGAGGACCGTCAGGCCGCCCTTGACCTTGCCGCTGACCGTGCCGGTGACGAATTCGCCACTTTCCAGCGCGTTCTCAAGCGACATCCACGACGCCAGGCGCTTGGCCTTGTCGCGGCTGAGGATGGTGTCGCCGTAGCCGTTTTCGACCGCGTCGATGGCAACGGAGACAAAGTCACCGACCTGGACTTCAAGCTCGCCCTGGTCGTTCTTGAATTCTTCAATGGCCACATAGCTTTCGCTCTTGAGGCCGGCGTTCACCACGACGTGGTTGAACTCGATGCGCACGACTTCGGCGGAGATGACCTCGCCGACGCGCATGTCGTTGCTCTTGAGGCTTTCCTCGAACAGAGCGGCAAAAGAACCGTTGCCACCTGAAGAGGTGACGGTAGTAGTGACAGTCATGGATTTCCTGGCTTGCCCGGGCAGTGAAAAGCAGAGCGGGCGGTGCTTGCAGCGGGTGCCGCGGGTTGGGGTTGAAAACCTGCGCAGGCCTGTCTAGACAACCCGGCCAGAAGGCCATGGTTTAGAAGGACGAAGCGTGTGCGCAAGGGCTGTTTTTGACACGGGTTCTTGCAGCTCTGCAAGGCGCCGTTACGGCAACGCCTTGAAGGGCCCGCGCTGTTGCCACCAAGCCAGAACCTGTTGCACCGAGTCTTCGATGCTGAGCTCTGAATTGTCCAGAAGCAACGCGTCTTGGGCCGGCTTTGCAGGCGAAACGGGGCGGTTGCGGTCCCGCGCGTCGCGCGCTTCAAGGTCAGCGGCAAGGTCGGCGATATTAGCGGGAATTCCTTTTGAAATCAACTGCTTATATCGCCTCTCGGCACGTTGTTGGGCGCTCGCGGTGAGGAAGATCTTGAGCGCCGCGTCGGGAAACACCACGCTGCCCATGTCGCGGCCGTCCGCCACCAGCCCGGGCGCCCGGCGAAAGGCCACCTGCAGGCCGTGCAGCGCCCGGCGCACGGCGGGCAGGGCCGACACGCGCGACGCCAGCAGGCCAGAGCTTTCCAGCCGCAATTCATCGGTGATGTCGCGCCCGTCGATCCAGGTGCGACCGGCTTCTTCGCCGTGGCCGAAGCGCAGCGGCAGCGTGGCCGCGAGCCTGGCGACCGCGGCTTCGTCGTCCGGCGCGATGCCAGCGGCCTGCGCTGCCAGGCCCGTGGCACGGTACAGCGCACCAGAGTCCAGCAGCTCGAAGCCCAGTGCGCTCGCCACCTCGGCCGCCAGCGTGCCCTTGCCAGACGCGGTGGGGCCGTCGATGGTGATGACGGGCACGTCGGCCAGGTTGGCCGTGACGACGCCGAAAAAGGCGTCGAAGTAGTCGGGGAAGGTCTTGGCCACGCAATGCGGGTCAAGAATGCGCACCGGCACCGCGCCCCCCGCCAGCGGGTTGAAGGCGGCGAGCGACAGGCACATCGCCATGCGGTGGTCGTCGTAGGTGTGGATCGCCGCCACGTGCCACTGCCGGAGTGGGGTGACGACGATGAAGTCGGCGCCTTCTTCAACCTGGGCCCCCAGCTTGCGCAACTCGGTGGCCATGGCGGCGATGCGGTCGGTTTCCTTGACGCGCCAGCTGGCAATGCCGCTCAGGCGCGTGGGTGAATCGGCGTACAGCGCCATCACGGCCAGCGTCATCGCCGCGTCGGGGATGTGGTTGCAGTCCAGGATGATGCCGGCCAGCGGCCAGCGCCCGCGGTGCACTTCCAGCCACCCGGGGCCGCTCTTGACCTGCGCGCCCATCGTGGTGGCGGCGTCGATGAAGCGGATGTCGCCCTAGATCGAATCGCTGCCCACGCCTTCGATGCGCAGCGGCGCGCCGCCATGCGCGGCGATGGCGCCCATGGCGATGAAGTACGACGCCGACGACGCATCGCCTTCAACGTGCAGCGTTCCCGGTGATCGGTAGGCGCTTCCTTCGGGGATGGTGAAGCGCTGCCAGCCCACGCGCTGCACCGCGATGCCAAAGCGCGCCAGCATATTCAGCGTAATGTCGATGTAGGGCTTGGAGATCAGTTCCCCCTCGACCTCGATCACCACCTCGGCCTGGGCCGCCGCCAGCGGCAGCGCCAGCAGCAGGGCGGTCAGGAACTGGCTGGACACGTCACCGCGCACGCGGATCGGTTGCGCGGTGTCGATGCGGCCACCGGCCTGGCCGCTGATGCGCAGTGGCGGGTAGCCTGGCTGGCCCAGGTCCTCAATGGCGCAGCCCAGCGGGCGCAGCGCGTCCACCAGGTCGCCAATGGGTCTTTCGTGCATGCGGGGCACGCCGCGCAGGTCGAAACGGCCGCCCTGCCGCGTGGCCAGCACCGCCAGCGTGGCCACCAGCGGGCGCATCGCGGTGCCGGCGTTGCCCAGGAACAGCTCGGCTTCGTGCACGCTGAGGCGGCCGCCCAGGCCGGTGATGTGCAGCACCGGCCCGTCCTGGCACAAGCCGCAGCCCAGTTGAGACAGGGCCTTGAGCATGACGCGGGTGTCGTCGCTGTCCAGCAGGTCATGCACGGCGGTGGTGCCTGCGGCAAGGCCCGCCAGCAGCAGCACGCGGTTGGAGATGCTCTTGGACCCTGGCAGGCGCACGGTGCCCGAAGCACCGGTCAGCGGCGGCAGGTCAAGGTGGGGAATGGCGTTCATAAAGGGGGCAGGGGACGGCCGGGCCGCCTGGCACTTCAGGTCTTGGTGGTTCCGCCGCCACCGGCATTGCCGGAACTGCCGAGATGGCCGGCATTGCCGGCATTGCCGCCGTTGCCCGCCTGGCGCGGCGCACCCATCTGCCAGACGGCGCGGCCTTCGGCGGGGCTGCGGATCAGGCCTTCAAGGGCGTCGGCATTGCCTTCGCGCATCACGTGTTCAAGCGCGTCCAGCGCCTGGCGAAAGCGCTGTGACTGCTTCAGCACCTCTTCACGGTTGGCAACCAGGATGTCACGCCAGGTTTCGGGGTTGCTGGCCGCGATGCGCGTGAAGTCGCGAAAGCCTGGGCCCGCCAGCGACAGGAAGTCTTTGCCCGCAGGCTGGTTGACGACGGCGCTGAAGTACGCAAATGCCAGCAGATGGGGCAGGTGGCTGACGGCGGCGAACGCGGCGTCGTGGTTCTCGGGCGTCATGCGCAACACCTGTGCGCCGATGGCCGACCAGACGTCCGTGGCCTTCTGCACCAGTTCAGGCGACGTTTGCGGCAAGGGCGTGATGATGACTTGCCGCCCCCTGTAGAGCGCGGCGTCGGCATGCTGGATGCCCGAGACTTCCTTGCCGGTGATGGGGTGCGCCGGCACGAAGGAAGCGATGCGCTCGCGCAGCACGCGCCTGGCGGCGTCCACCACATCGCGCTTGGTGCTGCCCACGTCCATGAACAGCACACCCGGCTCCACCAGATGCCGGATGGCCTTGAACGTGGTCTCGGTGGCCGCCACTGGCACGGCGATGACGACGATGTCCGAGCCCGACACGGCCAACAGCGCCGATTCGGCGGCGACGTCGATGACACCCATCTTCCTGGCGCGTTCGGTGGTCGATGGCGACTTGCTGTAGCCGACCACTCGCTTGACGAGCCCGGCGCGTTTGAGTGCCAGCGCGAAGCTGCCCCCCATCAAACCACATCCGATGACGCCGAGTTGGGTGAACATCAGTGCACGTCTATGGGGTAGGTGCCCAGGACTTTGAAAAATGCGCAGACGCTGCGCAGTTCCTTCAGCGCCAGCGCCACGTGCGGCTCGTCCGGATGGCCTTCGATGTCGATGTAGAAGTAGTACTCCCACTGGCCGGACCGCGCCGGGCGCGACTCGAAGCCGCTCATCGACACGCCGTGTGTCTTCAGCGGCACCAGCATGTCGTGCAGAGCCCCGGGCCGGTTGGTGACGGAGACGACCAGGCTCGTGCAGTCGTGCCCCGACGCCTTGGGCGCGGGGTGCCGTTGCGGGTGCGTGACGACCGCAAAGCGGGTGCGGTTGTGGGCGTCGTCCTGCACCGCGGGCGCCACCACGTGCAGGCCAAATTCGCTGGCCGCGCGCGCGCTTGCAATTGCGGCCACCGTGCCATCCAGCGCCGCCAGCCGCGCGCCTTCAGCGTTGCTGGACACCGGCCGCCGCTCGGCCTGCGGCAGGTGCGTCGACAGCCAGGCGTTGCATTGCGCCAGCGCCTGCGGGTGGGCCAGCACGGCAGTCACGCCGTCCAGCGCCGCAGTGCGCCGCAGCAGGTTGTGGCGCACGAACAGGCTGGTCTCGCCGATGATGAAGAGCGGCGTGTGCAGAAAGAGGTCCAGCGACCGAGTGACCACGCCTTCGGTGGAGTTTTCCACCGGCACCACGCCAAAGTCGGCGGCACCTGTGGCGGTGACGTGGAAGACCTCGTCGAAGTTGGCACACGGCACCCGCAGGATCGACGAGCCGAAGAACCCGAGCGCTGCTTCTTCGCTGAAGGTGCCCGCTGGCCCGAGGTAGGCCACGCGCGTGGGTGTTTCGAGTGCGCGGCAGGCGGACATGATCTCGCGCCAGATGGGCGCTACGCTTGGCGTTTGCAGCGGGCCGGCGTTGAGACCTTTGAGGCCGTCGATCACCTGCGCTTCGCGCTCGGGCCTGAACACCGCCGAGCCTTCGTGTTTCTTCAGCTCGCCCACTTCAAGCGCCAGCGCGGCGCGGCGGTTCAGCAGCGCCAGCATCTCGCGGTCCACCGCGTCGATGCGCTCACGCAGCACCAGCAGCTGCGGGTTGGCGGGGTTGGCAGCTGCCGGGTCGCTCATGCGCTCACTTCTTCGCCGGGGCCGCTGGCGCGCTCGCGGGCTGCGCGGGGAGACCCAGGCGCTTGGCCACGGTCTGCTGCATGGCGCGAACCTTGGGTTCGATGTCGGCCTTGGTTTCGCCGACGAGCTTTTCGGTCAGCGCCTTCTGCATCTCACCGGCCATGCCCTGGAACTTGCGGATCACGGGGGATTCCAGCATCGCAATCACCTGGCGCAACTCGTCTTCGCTGAAGCGCTCTTCCAGCAGCGGGCCGATGGTGCCCGGCGCCAGTTTGGTGGCGCGCGCGCTGACGATCGGCACGGCTTCCTCGGCGTACTTCCGCAAGTCCGCTTCGATGTCACGCGCCACGGCTTCGCGGCGTTCGGCGGGCAGGCGCTGCAGGGCCTGCCCAGCCTGCTGCATGAGCTGCATCGCGGGCTGTTCGGCCAAGCCGCGCGCCATGGCTTCAATGCCCGGCTGTTGCAGCTGCAGGACGCGCTCCACCAGTTCCTTCTTGCCTGCCACGGGCGCCGTTTGCGCGTGTGCTGGCAGACTGAAGGCTGCGGCCACAAAGACCGCGTTGAGCAAGGGCTTGAACATCAATTTCCTTCCGGGCCAGCGTCGCCAGCGGTGTCGTTGTTGTTGACGTTGTCGGCGCCACTACCGCCTTCAGCGTCGTCGCTGTTTTCGGCCGGCGCGTCGTTTTCGACGATGCGTTGCAGGCCCGACAGCTTGGTTCCATTGTCCAGAGAGATCAGCGTCACGCCCTGCGTCGCGCGTCCGAGCTCGCGGATCTCGCTGACACGGGTGCGCACCAGCACGCCCTTGTCGGTGATGAGCATGATCTCGTCAGCCGGGCGCACCAGCGTGGCGGCCACGACGCGGCCGTTGCGGTCGCTCTGCACGATGGCGATCATGCCCTTGCCGCCGCGCAGGTGGCGCGTGTATTCGGTGATCGACGTGCGCTTGCCATAACCGTTTTCGGTGGCCGTCAGCACGCTCTGCGTTTCATCCTCGGCCACCAGCAGCGCGATGACGTTCTGGCCGTCGTCCAGCGTCATGCCCTTGACGCCGCGTGACTGCCGGCCGTGTGCGGTGACGTCGCCTTCGTCAAAGCGCACCGCCTTGCCGCCATCGCTGAACAGCATCACATCGTGTTTGCCGTCGGTGAGTGCAGCGCCGATGAGCCCGTCGCCATCGTCCAGCGTGACGGCGCTGATGCCGGCCTTGCGCGGGTTGCTGAAGTCGTCCAGCGGTGTCTTCTTGACGATGCCTTGCGCAGTGGCCATGAAGACGTAGTGGTCGGCCGGGAAGCTGCGGAATTCGCCCGTTAGCGGCAGCACGACCGTGATCTTCTCGCCCGGCTGCAGCGGGAACATGTTGACGATGGGCCTGCCACGCGACGCGCGCGAGCCCTGCGGCACTTCCCAGACCTTGATCCAGTACACGCGCCCACGGTCGCTGAAGCACAGGATCCAGTCGTGCGTGTTGGCGATGAAGAGCTGGTCGATCCAGTCGTCTTCCTTCGTCTGCGTGGCCTGCTTGCCGCGACCACCGCGCTTCTGCGCGCGGTACTCCGTCAGCGGCTGGCTCTTGATGTAGCCGGTGTGGCTGAGCGTGACCACCATGTCGGTGGGCGTGATCAGGTCTTCGGTGCCAAGCTCCAGCGCATTGCGTTCGATCATGCTGCGGCGGGCGCCGAGCTTGCTCTGGCCGAATTCCTGGCGCAGGTCAGCCAGTTCACCACTGATGATGGCGGTGACGCGCTCGGGCTTGGACAGGATGTCCAGCAGGTCAGCAATCTGCGCCATCACCTCGCGGTATTCACCGATGATCTTGTCCTGTTCCAGGCCGGTCAGGCGCTGCAGGCGCATTTGCAGGATCTCTTGCGCCTGGTCGTCGCTCAGGCGGTACAGGCCGTCGGCTTGCAGGCCGTAGCTGGCGGGCAGGCCTTCGGGCCGGTACGCGGCGCGCCCACCGCTCGTGTTTTCTTCGGCGCGCGCGAGCATTTCGCGCACCATCGATGAATCCCAACTCTTGGCCATCAACGCCGCCTTGGCCACGGGTGGCGTCGGGCTGGTCTTGATGGTCTCGATGAATTCGTCGATGTTGGCCAGCGCCACCGCCAGGCCTTCCAGCACGTGGCCACGTTCGCGCGCCTTGCGCAGCTCGAATACCGTGCGCCGCGTGACGACCTCGCGCCGGTGCTCGAGGAAGATGTCGATCAGCATCTTCAGGTTGCACAACTTCGGCTGGCCGTCGATCAGCGCCACCATGTTCATGCCGAAGCTGTCCTGCAGCTGCGTCTGCTTGTACAGGTTGTTCAGCACCACCTCGGGCACTTCTCCGCGCTTGAGCTCGATGACGACACGCATGCCGTCCTTGTCGCTCTCGTCCTGGATGTGGCTGATCCCTTCGAGCTTCTTTTCGTGCACCAGTTCGGCCATGGGCTCGAGCAGCGTCTTCTTGTTGACCTGGTAAGGGATCTCGTCAACGATGATGGCCTGGCGGGCGCCCTTGTCGATGTCCTCGAAGTGGCACTTGGCGCGCATCACCACCTTGCCGCGGCCGGTGCGGTAGCCCTCGCGCACACCGTTCAGGCCATAGATGATGCCGGCGGTGGGAAAGTCCGGCGCCGGGATGATCTCCATCAGTTCGTCGATCGTTGCCTGCGGGTTCTTCAGCATGTGAAGGCAGGCGTCCACGATTTCGTTCAGGTTGTGCGGCGGGATGTTGGTGGCCATGCCCACCGCAATGCCGGTGGAGCCATTGATCAGCAGGTTGGGCAGCCGCGTCGGCAGTACCGTGGGTTCGCGTTCAGACCCGTCATAGTTGGGCGCGAAATCGACTGTGTCCTTGTCGATGTCCTCGAGCATTTCGTGCGCGATCTTGGACAGGCGGATTTCGGTGTAGCGCATGGCCGCCGCGTTGTCGCCATCGACGCTGCCGAAGTTGCCCTGGCCGTCCACCAGCATATGGCGCAGGCTGAAGTCTTGCGCCATGCGCACGATGGTGTCGTACACCGCGGTGTCACCGTGCGGGTGGTACTTGCCGATGACGTCGCCAACGATGCGCGCGCTCTTCTTGTAGGGCCGGTTCCAGTGGTTCGACAGTTCATGCATGGCGAACAACACGCGCCGGTGCACAGGCTTCAAGCCGTCTCTGGCGTCGGGCAACGCACGGCCCACGATCACGCTCATCGCGTAGTCGAGGTACGACCGGCGCATTTCCTCTTCAAGACTGGTGGGGAGTGTTTCCTTGGCGAAGGAGCTCATGCGGTGGGGGAGTTGAAGAGGGCCGCATGGAGAGGGAACAGCGGCGAATCGGGCGCGATTCTACGGGGGGCGCGGCTGTCGCGGATGCGCAACAGCGCAGAGGGCCAAGCCTTGCCCAGGGCCCAAAATGCAGTCCATCCGACGCCCTATGGCACAATGATCCGTCGGTGGTAGATGCCTACGGCTGTGGGCATTTGCTCTTGAAATTCGACGAATTTCCCGCTTGTTGTTCCAGTTGTCATTTTGGACGTTTCGCAGCCAGTCTGCGGCTATCCTCGAGAGGAGAATCATGAAGAAATTGAACAAGGTTGCGGTGCTCTTTGCATCAGCTGCCCTCGCCGCCCCGATCGTTGCATTCGCGCAAGCGAAGTCCATCGACAACTGGCGTGCTACCGACGGTACCGTTTGGAAGAACGGCACCAATGAACTCTGCTGGCGCGATACCGGCTGGACGCCGGCAACGGCCGCTGCCGAGTGCGACGGCGCCATCAAGCCGCCGCCGCCCGCTCCGCCGCCGGCGCCGAAGGTTGCTCCCCCGCCCCCGCCCCCCCCAGTTGTCGCGCCTGCCCCCGTTGTTAGGCCTGTGACGCCGGTGGTTCCGCCGCC
>Ga0105048_10007033_pt1 | contig 18112 bp, 10 predicted proteins | sample MAT05_FD_78382 | JGI IMG/M metagenome (GOLD analysis project Ga0105048, IMG submission 78382) | Freshwater microbial communities from Lake Fryxell liftoff mats and glacier meltwater in Antarctica - MAT-05 | ecosystem: Environmental > Aquatic > Freshwater > Ice > Liftoff microbial mat | place...
CGGTGCGCGCACCATCCCGGCTTCCACTTCGCTCGCCCGACGCTCGACGATCCGCATCGCCACTTCCTGCACCATCTGTTCGAGCAGCAGCCGCAGGTGCGAGCCGGCGCGGTAATCCGCCGGCGCGATGTGCCGCACACGATCCGCGTGGCTGGAGAGCTGGTAGCATTTCTGAAAGCTCAGGCGTGACGGATCGGCGGGATTGTAAACTGCGATCGCCTGTCCGCCCTGCTGCCGCACCACGGTAAAGCAAGGGACGTCGGTCGGCCCGTCGCCCACATAGATCATGTGAGGGAAGGGGACCGGGCGCAGATCCGCGGGCATGTGGTCATTCACGTCCTGCGACATGTCGAGCAGGCCCTTGTTGATCCGGAAAAGGAACTGCGTCTTCTGGGTGTGCGAGATCACGCGTTTCGGGAAAGCGATGCGGCCTTCGCGGTCTTCGGCGAATTCGCAGCCGAAGATTGCCTTCACGTATTTCGCGAGGCGTGAACCATCGATCAGCGCCTTCAACCCGCTGGAGATGATGTAATGCTCCACGCGGATGCCGTGGGCTTCGTGCTGCGGCGTGAGCAGCCCCTTGGAAAACTCCTCGAACATGTCGGGCAGGCCGGGGAAAAACTGGAGCTTCGCGCCGAGCTCGCGCAGCCGCGCGGTGGTCGGGCGGTCGATCTCCAGGTAGTCGAGCAGCGCCTTCATATAGGCCAGCTCATTGTCGTAGCCGTGATCCTTCACCAACTCGCCGCAGTGTTTCCAAAAGCGCTTCGCATCGATGCCGAAGGTGGGGAAGATCACCTCGTCCTGCATGTAGTTCGGCGAGAGGGTCTGATCGTAGTCGTAAACGATCGCGATGATATTTTGCGGCGCGGCCATGGAGGTCGGATAAAGCGCGGATGATGATCGCGCGGCCGGGGATATGCGATCCTTTCCTCCCGCGGGCTGGACGCGTCGCGCCCGCGCCGCTACACCCCACGCATGCTCGCCCAGCGTCTCTTCCTCCGCTGCCTCTCCGCACTGCTCCTCGGCCATCTCCCACTGGCGCTGGCGGACGAGGCTCCGTCGCCTTTTGCCAAATGGGAAAAGGAAGTCGCCGCGATTGAGGTGCGCGATTCCCTGCCGGCATCAAAGGGCGCGATCGTTTTCGTGGGCAGTTCGAGCATCAAGAAGTGGACGACGCTGGCGGAGGATTTCCCGCGGCACCGCGTGCTGAACCACGGCTTCGGCGGCTCGCAGCTTCGCGATGCCGCGCACTTCGCCGACCGGCTCGTCACGGCTTTCGAGCCACGGTTCATCGTCGTCTATTCGGGTGGCAACGACCTCAACGCGAAGCGCACCGCTGACCAGGTGTTCGCCTCATTCAAAGACTTCGTGGCCGCGGTGCGCGCGAAGCAGCCGCAGACGCCGATCGCCTACATCTCCATCGCGGGGAATCCGAAGCGTTGGTCGCAGGTCGATGAGGTGCGCAAAGCGAATGCGCTCATCCAGAGCTTCACCAAGGAGCAGCCGAATCTGCAATTCATCGACGTCTTCCCCGCGATGCTCGGCAGCGACGGTCTGCCGCTCCCGGACATCTTTGTGGCCGACCGTCTGCACATGAACCCGGAAGGCTACAAGATCTGGACCGGGATCGTCGGGCGCCACCTGCCAGCGCCGGATCTTCAGTAGCGCTTCCGCTAAAGAGGAAGCAGGTCCTTGAGCGCTGGCTCGAGTTCCGGAAAGCGGAATCCGAAACCGTGCTCCAGTGCGGACGCGGGGAGCACGCGTTTACTGTCCAGCAGCTCGTGCGAAAACTCGCCGAGCACGCGCAGGGCAAAGGCGGGCACGTGGAAAAACGCCGGTCGCCGCACGACTCGGGCGAGCGTGGCGGTGAACTCCGCATTCCGTACCGGCCACGGCGCGGAGGCGTTCACCGGCCCGCGCAGATCGAGATTTTCCACCGCGAAGAGCGCCAGCCGCGCTTCATCCTCGAGGTGAATCCACGACATCCACTGTCGCCCATCGCCAAATCTCCCGCCGAGCGCCGCGCGAAAAACCGGCACCATCGGCTGCAGCGCGCCGCCGCCAGTCCCGAGCACCAGCGAAGTCCGCAGCATCACCGTGCGCACCCCTTCCGCCTGCCGCGCCTCGGCTTCCCAGGCCGCGACCGTGTCGGCCAGAAAACCCGTCCCTTGGGGCGCGTGCTCGGTGAGTTCGCGTTCGCCGGCATCGCCGTAAATGCCGATCGCTGACCCGCAGACCAGCACCTCCGGCTTCTGCGCGCTGGCCTCGATCGCTTCCACGATCCGCCGCGTTCCCTGCACGCGGCTCTCGATGATCCGCCGCTTCTTCGCCGTCGTCCACAGTCCCACCACCGACTCGCCCGCGAGATGCACGATCGCCTCACATCCTGCGATGTCCGGTGGCCGCTCCAGCGAAAACTCGCGCATCGTGCATCCCGGGATTTTTTTCTCCGGGTGCCGCGTGAATGCGATCACTTCGTGACCGCGCCGCAGCGCGAGGTCGATGATCGTTTTCCCGATAAAGCCGGTCGCGCCGGTGATGCCGATGTTCATGAACTGCCAGGAAAATCTACGGATCCCGAAGCCCCGTGGATGGGCTCGCCGAGAACGCCGGGTCGCTGATTAGTCGAGGCGGCTGTGGAGCCACCGGTAGGGAAAGCGGTCGCCCGGGCAATCCGTGGGCCAGCGGGGAGGATTGATCTCGCGGTGCGCTTTCACGACCGAGGGTTTGCCGTCGATCTTGCCCACGCGGGTGCGGAGGTAGCGGACGAGTTCCTCGGTGGATTCGAGTTCGGCGCGCGTCGGGACCTGGCGGTTGAAATCGCCCACGAGGCAGATGCCGAGCGCGATGTTGTTCAGGTAGTCGCTGTGCACGTGTCCGCCGTTGATCTGGCGCGTCCAGCGTCCGCCGATTTCCACCTCGCCGTCGCCGCTCGAGGTGCCGTTGCCGATCACGAAGTGGTAGGCGAGCCCGTTCTGCATCTTGCGCACCCGCTTGTGGTAGTAGTCGAAGGCGCGCGCGTTGCCCTGCCGGGTGCCGCTATTGTGGATCACGATGTAGCGCCAACGGCCGCGGGCTACGTTCGCGCGGTCGATCGCATTGCGGACGCCCGCGGTGAGATATTTGTAAGTGGGGCGCGAAAACCAACCGCGCTTTTCCTGCGGTGCGGGTTCCACGACGCCCTGCTCCGCGGATTTTTCGATGACGACGATCGGCGTGATTCCCGGAGCGGGAGTGACGGGCGGAGGGGTGACGGAGCGCGGTTTCGGGGTAAAATTGGGGAAGGCCTCCGGGTTCAGTTTCGGCCGCGGTGTCGCCTCGGGTTTCGGGCGCGGGGCCGGCTCCGGGTCGGGGCGTGGTTTGGGCGTGGCCTCGGGCTCGGGATTGCTCGGGCGAATGGGTTTCGGCTTCGGTTTCGGCGCCTCCTCGGGAGCTGGGGCCGGAGGCAGCGTGCGCATTTCCTCCCGGGCACGGAGGAATAGCCGCTTTTTCTCAGCGTCACCGTCTCCGTCAGCCTGTTGGGCTCGGAGGCCGGCATTTAGAAGCATTCCGAGGCTGAAAATCAGCAGTGTCTGGGCGCGCACGGCCGCGATGCTAACAGACGACCTTTGCGGTTCAAGCGGTCTGCGTGGCCGCAAGCCGGATTGCGGCCGCGGCTCACTTTCCCGCGGAAAGCACCGTTTTCAGAAACGGCGCGGTGCGGCTGCGTTTGCTCTTCGCCACTTCCTCCGGGGTGCCGGCGGCGACGAGTTCGCCGCCGAGTTCACCGGCTTCGGGGCCGATGTCCACGACGTAGTCGGCGTCGGCGATCAGGCTGAGATTGTGCTCGATGACGATCACGGTCGCGCCGTCGTCCACGAGGCGGTGGAAGACCTTGAGCAACTCGGCGACATCCGCCATGTGGAGTCCGATCGTGGGTTCTTCGAGCAGATAAAGCGTGGACTTCGGCTCGCGATTCTGACGCAGGCGTGAGGTGACGCTGCGGCCGACACCGCGGGTGAGTTCGCTCACCAGCTTGAGGCGTTGCGCTTCGCCACCGCTCAGCGTGGGGCTGGGTTGGCCGAGCTTCAGGTAGCCGAGGCCGGTATCGCAGAGCAGCGCGAGGGGGCGGTGAATTTTCGGCTGCGCCGCGAAGAACTCGGCGGCTTGTTCCAGCGACATGTCCATTACGTCGCCGATGCTGCTTTCGTTGTATTGCACCTCTAGCGTGGCCGCGTTGTAGCGGCGGCCGTGGCACTCGGTGCACGGGGTGAAGCTGGTCGGCAGGAAAGCCATTTCGACCTTGATCACGCCCTGGCCCTGACAGGTGTCGCAGCGGCCGCCGTCCGCATTAAAGGAAAACCGGCTGGCGGTGTAGCCGCGCATGCGAGCGACGGGCATCTGAGCGAAGAGCCCGCGGATTTCGTCAAAGACTTTGATGTAAGTGGCGGGCGTGGAGCGAGAGGTCTTGCCGATCGGCGATTGATCGACTTCGTAAACTGTCTCGAGGTGCTCGACGCCGGTGATCGCTTCGCAGCCGATGAGCGGCGGCTTCTTCCCGGCTTTCTTGAGCTGGCCAGCCACGGCGGGCTTCAAGACGCCGCGCATGAGAGTGCTTTTGCCCGAACCGGAGATGCCACTGACCACGCTGAGCCGCCCGATGGGAAAGCGCACGCTGACGTCTTTGAGGTTGTGCAAATCGGCGCCCTTTACTTCCAGCCAGCGCGTCACGTCCTTGAGCGAACGGCGTTTGCCGCGGGTGGGGTGCTGGAGCGGTTCGCGGAGGTAGCGGCCGGTCGCGGATTCCTTGACGCGCTGGATTTCCGCGATGGTGCCCTGAGCGACCACGGCGCCACCGCGCGAACCCGCGCCGGGGCCGAGGTCGATGATGGTGTCGGCGCGGCGCATGGTGTCTTCATCGTGCTCCACGATGACCAGCGAGTTGCCCTTGGCTTTCAGCGCTTCGAGCGTGTCGAGCAGTTTCTCGTTGTCGCGGGCGTGCAGGCCGATGGTTGGTTCGTCGAGGACGTAGAGCACGCCGCGGAGATTCGAGCCGAGCTGCGCCGCGAGGCGGATGCGTTGCGATTCGCCGCCGCTGAGGGTTTTCGCCGAGCGGCTGAGCGCGAGATAGTCGAGGCCCACGGAGCCCATGAAGGTGAGTCGCTGCGCGATCTCAGGCACGATGTCTTCGGCGATCTGTTTTTGGTTTGCGGAAAACTTCAGCTCGTTCAGAAGCTGGAGTCCATCGCGCACGGAGACGCCGGTGAATTCATCGATCGTCCGCGACTGGAGTCGCACGTGTCGCGCGATTTCATTGAGCCGCGCGCCTTTGCAGCTCGGGCACGGCGTCGCCTCGTCTTCCTCCAGCGACTCGTGCTGCCGTTCCTGCGCCAGTTCGATATCGAGGGCGGATTCCAGCTTGGGATCGATATACGCCTTCCACACCTCACCAAAGCCGTGGCACTCCTCGCACCAGCCGTGTGGGGAATTGAACGAGAAGAGCCGCGGGTCGAGCTCCTCAAAGGACATGCCGCACTGCGGGCAACTCATCTCTGTGCTGAGCACGTGCATCTTGTTCTTCGCGTCGAGGACCTTCGCCGTGCCTTTGCCGATCTCGAGCGCGCGTTTCACCAGCTCCTGCACGCGGGTCGGGCCGGAGCGTTCGCCGACGATGACGTCGATGGTGTGCTCGCGGAAGCGGTCGAGCTTTTCAAAGCGCTCGGCCTTCACGACCTTGCCGTCCACGAGCAGATCCTCGAAGCCCTGTCGGATCGCCCACCGAGCGACTTCGGTGTGGAAGCCCTTGCGCGCCTTGATGAGCGGCGCGAGCACGGTGATCTTGCCGCTCTTCGCGAAGGACTCGGCTTTTTTCGTCGCCGCCTGGAGCGTTTGCTTTTCCACGGCGAGGTCGCACTTGGGGCAGAATTGCGTGCCGACCTTGGCGAAGAGGAGGCGGAGGAAATGATAGACCTCGGTCACTGTGGCGACCGTCGATTTGCCACCGCCACGGGTGATGCGCTGTTCGATCGCGACGCTCGGGGGCAGGCCGGAGATCAAGTCCACATCAGGCTTCTCGAGCTGCTCGACGAACTGCCGCGCATACGGGGACATCGAATCGAGGAAGCGCCGCTGGCCTTCGGCAAAGAGCAGGTCGAACGCGAGCGTGGATTTGCCCGAGCCGCTCAGGCCGGTGATGATCACCATCTGATCGCGCGGGATATCGAGGGAGATGTTCTTGAGGTTGTGCTCGCGCGCGCCGCGGACGCAGATAGTCCCGGGGATTGCGCGCGTTCCCGTTGGTGGCGGAGGCGTTTCGGCGAGGCGCAGGCTCTCCAGGTCATCGATGCCGTAGGCAGTTCGTTCCGTCGAGACGCCGGAACCAACCCGCGAGGCGCGCGTGCTCCCGAGTAGCTCGCTGAGATACCTGCCCGTGTGCGAAGCCGCGCATTTGGCCACGTCCTCCGGCGTGCCGGTGATGACTACTTCACCGCCGCCGGTGCCCGCTTCCGGGCCGAGGTCGATGACGTAATCGGCGCATTTGATGACTTCGAGATTGTGCTCGATGACCAGCACGGTGTTGCCCTGCTCGACGAGACGGTCGAACACATTGATGAGCTGCGCGACGTCATCGAAATGCAGCCCGGTGGTCGGTTCGTCGAAGATCAGGAGCGCGTTGGTTTCGTTCTGATTCGTCAGCCGCTCGACTAGCTTGAGCCGCTGCGATTCACCGCCGGAGAGCGTATTGAGCGGATGCCCGAGGGTGAGGTAGCCGAGGCCGACTTCGGCGAGGATCCGGAGCGGACGGGTGACTTTTTCGGCGCCGAGATTGGCGAAAAACTCGATGCCCTGCGTGACGGTCAAGCTGAGCACATCGTGGATCGAGAGATCGTCCAGCTTCACCTCGAGGAGCTGCGTCTGGTAGCGTTTGCCGTCGCATTCCGGGCAGCGGATGAAGACGTCGCTGAGGAATTGCATTTCCACTTTCTCGAAGCCATTGCCGGCGCAGCGTTCGCAGCGGCCGGTGCCCGCATTGAAGGAAAAGGAACTCGCGCTGAAACCCTGCGCGACGGCGTCCGGCGTGAGGGCGAACAGCTCGCGGATGGTGTCGAAGACCCCAAGGTAAAGGGCGGGAGTGCTTCGCGGCGTGCGCGAGAGGGGCGACTGATCGACCATCACGATCTGATCCACGCGATGCTGGCCGGTGATCTTCCGGCAGGCTCCGGGGGCCTCCTCGCTGGCGAGATTCTGCGAGGCCATGAGGTTTCCGTAGAGTACGTCGTGAACGAGCGTGCTTTTCCCCGAACCCGAGACGCCGGTGACACATGCGAGCACGCCGAGCGGGAATTCCACGTCGATCTTGCACAGGTTGTGCTCGGTGGCGCCTTTCACCGAGATGAAATGCGTGGGCTTGCGGCGCTTCTTCGGCACCGGGATGAATTTGCGGCCGGTGAGGTAGTCTGCGGTGAGGGAAACGTCGGGTTTCTTCTTCGCGGCGAGCAGTTCGCCGAGCGGGCCGCTGAACACGAGCTGGCCACCCGCTTCGCCCCGGCCAGGACCGATTTCGACGAGATTGTCTGCGGCGCGGATCACGGCTTCGTCGTGCTCGACGACGAGGAGCGTGTTGCCCTTGTCGCGGAGTTGCTTCATCACGCCGATGAGCCGGTGGGTGTCGCGCGGATGCAGGCCGATGCTGGGCTCGTCGAGGACGAAGAGGGTATTGACTAGTGAGGCGCCGAGGCAGGTCGTGAGGTTGACGCGCTCCACTTCACCGCCGCTGAGGGTCTTCGTCGGGCGGTCGAGCGAGAGGTAACCGAGGCCCACTTCGCCGAGATAGCCGAGGCGGGAGCAAACTTCGTTGAGGAGCATCGCGGTCGTCGCGTCGGGGCTCTTCGCCTGTTTCTTCTTCTTCATCTGCTTCTCTTCCCCGCCGGCGTCAGATGAAGACGATTGCAGGAGCGCGCGCAGTTCTCCGATCGGCATGATCATGAGATCCGGCAGCGTCTTGCCGCCGCAGCGGTAGTTGAGCGTTGCGGATTGGTAGCGCCCGCCGCGGCAGTCGGGGCAGAGAGTGTAATTGCGATACCGGCTAAGCAGCACGCGGACGTGCATCTTGTAGCTTTTCGATTCGAGCCAATCGAAGAAGCCTTTCACGCCGTACCACTGGCCGTTATCGTGATATTCCTCGTCCTTCGGGCGGCCGGGTTCGCCGTAGAGCACCCAGTCCTGATCCACCTTCGGCAGTTCGTCAAAAGGGCAGAGCGTATCGAGTTCGCGCTTCGCGGCGGCGCGCATCAGGTCGCGCTGGCACTGCTGGCCGTTCTCGGTTTGGAAGGGTTTCACCACACCGCCGACGACGCTCAGGGCGCGATCCGGGATGGCGCGCATGAGGTCGAGCGCGATGGTGCGGCCAAAGCCGCGGCACGTCGGGCAGGCGCCATGCGGATGGTTGAAGCTGAAGAGGCCCGGCGATGGCGGCGTGATATCGATATCGCAGTGCGCGCAGTGCCAGCCGGTGCTGAAGGGCAATGCGACGGCTTCGTTCAACGCGGAGGCGCGGAGGACGCGGAGGGGCTCGGAGGAAGAGGAGGGGGGCGCAGTCGGAGCCTTTGCCAGATCTCCGCGAGCCTCTCCGTCCTCCGCGTCTTTGCGTTGAAGTTCCACGCTCGTTTGCGGGATAAACGTTACCTTCCCTTTGCCAAAACGCAGGGCGGTTTCCACCGCCTCGCTGAAGCGCGAGCGATTCTCCGCGCCGATCGCGAGCCGATCCTGGATCACCGGCACGACGGCGGGCAGGCGCTTCACTTTCACCGGCTCATCGAGTCGCGCCACGGCACCATCCAGCCACACGCGCATGTAGCCCTGCTGCTTGAGGAAATCGAAGAAGTCGCTCGTCTTCGTACCGGCAGGGACCGGGATGCCGAAGGTGATCAGGAGCGTCTCGCCGCCGTGTTTCGCGAAGATTTCATCGGCGATGGAGTGCGCCGATTCCGGACGGATCTCGAGTGAACAATCCGGGCAAAAAGCCTGCGCCATGCGCGGGAAGAGCAGCTTCAGGTAGTCGTTGATCTCCGTCATCGTACCCACGGTGGAGCGGGTGCTCTTGACCGGGTTCGATTGCTCGATGGCGATGGCGGGCGGGATGCCGCGGATCTCGTCCACCTTTGGCTTGTCCATGCGGTCGAGGAACTGCCGCGTGTAGGGCGAGAAGGTCTCGACGTAGCGGCGCTGGCCTTCGGCGTAGATCGTGTCGAAGGCGAGCGACGACTTGCCGCTGCCGCTGGGCCCGGAGATGACGTTCAGTTTTCCGAGCGGGAGATCGAGGTCGATCCCCTTGAGATTGTTCTGCCGGGCGCCGCGGATTTCGATGATACCGGGATCGGGAACAATGGTTAAGGGAGGTCGCTTCATCGGCAAAGGGCGCGCATGGTCGTCTTACGTGCCGCCGAATGCAAACGATGCTGCGCGAGGCACCTCCGATTCCCGGCCCCGGTCGTCCGTGCGCTCCAGCGGCTAGGGCCGGAGGTCAAATGTGGCGAGTGTGCCCGCGTTATCACGGACGTAGAGGCGGCCACTGGATAGCGACGGTGTGGCGTAGCATTTGCCCACGAGCGCCTTGAAGCGGGCGAGCGGCTTTGGCTCCCCGGTGCTGGCGGCCGCGAGGACGATCTCGCCCTCGCGGGTGAGAAAAATCCAGTGCCCGTCGGCGAGGATGAAAGTGCTGGTGGGCACGGTTTCGCTCACCCAGCGGGTGGCTCCGGTGGCGGCGTCCACACAGGTGAATTCGTGGTGTCCGCGACGCTTTTCGTTGAAGGCGAAGAGGTGGCCGTCGAGAGGGATGGCGCTGTTAAAGAGTTGCGCGAACTGTTTGTGCCGCCACGCGGGGCGGGCGTCGGGTGCCGGGCCGGTGTTCCAGTCGAGCAGCGTGGCGGATTCATCGGTGCCGGTATTCGAGATGAGGATGCGGTGGCCGATGAAGGTGGGCGTGGCGGCGTTGCAAAAATCGCGCGTGGTGGTGGGAAAGGACCAGGCGACGCGGCCATCCGCGGGATCGAAGACATCGAGTGCTTCGCCTTTGAACATGGCCACGTAGCGCTGGCCGTCACGGGTGAAAAGGCGCGCGGCGCTGTAACCTGCCTCGCCGATGCCGGCCCGCCAGACGAGATCGCCGGTGGCGGCGTCGAGCGCGACGGTGGAGCCGCTCGTTCCCGGCTCCGCACCGAGGTCGAGGAAGATGCGGCCGTCTTCGACCAGCGGGCTATGGGAGTAGCCATACACAGGGCGTTTGCCGCCGAGATCAGTGAGCAGATTTTTGCGCCAGGTGATCGCGCCGGAGTTGGCGTCAAGGGCGAGCAGATCGCCTTCCCGGCTGAGTACGAAGACGTGGCCGCCGTGGACGGTCGGCGTGGCACCGGGGCCGTTCGGGACGATGGGCATTTCGTGCGCGGCGCTCGGGCATGGGAAGGTGACTTTCCACAGCTCCGCGCCGGTCGCGGCGTCGAGGGCGAAGACGAGATCGTTGCCGTTGCCGTCGTTGCCTTGGGTGAAGAGCCGACCATCCGCGATGACCGCGGAACTCATCCCGACTCCGACCTGCGCGGTCCACAGCTTGCGCGGACCTTCCGCAGGCCAGTCCTTGCGCCAGCCGGTTTCCGTGGAGATGCCGTCGCGATTTGGTCCGCGCCACTGCGGCCAGGCGTTGCCGCCGCCGGGTTCGCTGGGAGCTTTAGCGCGCGCGCTCGGGGTCGCCTCCTCCGGTTTCGGCGCGGTTTCGTTCAGCGACACGACCTGCAGTTCCGTGATCTGTCCCTTGCGATTCGAGCCGCCGATCGCGACGAGGCGGTCATCACCCAGCGCGAGCAGACGGTGGAAATAGCGTGCGGGATCGAGCGTGGCGACCTCCTCCCACTTGGCGCCATCGGGACTCAGCGCCGAAAGTTTCCCCGAGAGCGGGCTGGCGAACACCCGACCCCCGGCAGAAATACCAGCGACGCCGAAGCCGGCCATCGGGCCATCGGGCAGATCGGGCCCTTTGCCCCACTGGCCGCTCGCGGGTTCCCACCAATCGACCGCGTGCGAAGGCTCGTCCTCGTGATCCATCCCGCCGAGGAACCACACGCGTCCGCCCTGCGCCACGGTCGCGATCGCGCGCCGTTGGAACGGTTGCGCTTGCGCCTTCCAGCCGGTAGCCGGATTCGCCAGATCGAGCGTGAGCGCGGTCTGGTGCCAGGTGGAGCGTGTGCCTTCGCCATCATCGCCCGCGAGCCGCCAGCCGCCGCCGACGTAGAGCGTGTCGCCCACCACCACGGCATCATGGCTGGAGCGTGGCTCGGGCAGCGGCGGGAGAGCGTCCCACTGCTGAGTGGCGGGGTCATAGCGCATTACTTCCGCCGTGGAGTGCAGATCGCTTTTCGCGCCCTTTTCGTTGCGGGCGTTCAGGCCGCCGATGCGGATTACTTTTCCCCGATAGGTGACCAGCGCGGGGCTGAGCAGCGGCGTGCCGCCGGGGAGTTTTTCCCACGCGCTGCCTGCGGGGAGCTGGAGGCGGAAGAACTCGCCGCGCACGCATTCGCGATGGAACTCGTGGGCTTTACCCGAATTCCCTCCGTAGGTGTAAATATAGCCGTCCGCGATGGTGGCGCCGAAGCTGGTGGCGGGCTGGGGAAGCGGCGGGAGAGCTGCGCTGGCGAGGAGAGGAAAGACGAGCGCGGTGAGGAGCAGAGGTTTCATGGTCATAAGGGATTCGTAGCGCGAGGCGGGTCAGTTGCCCCCGAGGGTGAAATTGGGGAGGTCGAGTTCAGCGGCCTGGTTCGACCAGCGGCGCATGTCGTCCATCTGCGTAAAGTCGAGCAACTCGACGTGGCCATCCAGCATGACCGCAATGGCGCGGTCGCCGTAGCGAAAATCCACGTGGCCGTAGGCGTCCGGCGATCGGCCCTTTTGGTAAGCGGATTCCCAGACGCGGCCTACGGCGCTCGGCGCTTCCACGCGGAAGTATCCCGGCACGCGTCCGCCGGGTGCCTCGAAAGCCGCAGTGGTAAAGGCGATCAGCCGCGCCGGCTGAACCGCCTGGCTCATCCGCGTGACGCAAAACTTTCCGTAAGCCGCGACCGCTTTTCTCGCCTCGGGCGAAAAGCCTTGGTAGTCGCCTCCGACGAAGCGCGCATTGATGCCGAAGGCCGGGCCGACGCTGACGGCGTAAACCCAGCTATCGTAGTCGCGCCGCCGGTCGGCGTGCAGCCGGTCGTCGCCTATTTTGCCATACAGCACGCCGATGTCGTAGTGGAGATAAGGCGCGAGCCGCCACGCGTAGCGGGCGTTCACCGGGTTGTGCAGCGCATTGCCGCGGTCATCGGCGGCGGGGAAGTTGCCGTAGGCAGGCAGGAGCGAACCGTCGTTGTCTGCTGCATAGGCGGTGTAAGCAGCGATGATCTGGCGGCCGGCGGAAACCTCCGCGGCCTGGCGGCCCTGCCCGCGCATGGAGCCGATGACCGGGAGCAGGATCCCCGCGAGCGTGCTGAGGATGGCAATGACGACGAGCAGCTCGACGAGCGTGAAGCCGCGAGCGTCCCGGGCAGTGCGCGGTTTCAAGACGGATCCTCCTTTCCCAGCAGCACCCGCCGCTGACGCCAGCCGGCGATGAATGCGGCGCCGAGTATCGCCAGCGATGCCGCGCACGGCTCCGGCACCACGCTCACTTGCAGCGACAGCGCGGCGGGGGTGCCGGCGAGGCCCATTTCCTTGGTATCGAATTCCGGGCGGTTCGCCGGCCCGCCCTGGGCGGCGGGATGGAGTGAAGTGGCGAGCAGATTAATACGTCCGGCATTCAGCGCGGCCTGGAGGTAGCTGAGCACATCGGGGTTCGCGAGATTCAGCGTAAAGGTCATGACGACGCCTTCTTTGATCGTCCCGTCGGGATTCAGATCCGCCGCCGCGATCTGGCCGATGGCGAAGGGCGTGGGATCAAACCTATCGCGGATGTTGTTGGAGACATCGCGGGCGGTGCCGCTGGCGTGGTCGGTGGCGAAGATGTTGCGCGTGCTCTCGATCGCCGGATCGCCGAAGGAGAAGCCGGTCGTCTCCGTCACGCTGAGGGCGGTGAAGCCATTACGGTAACCCGCGCCGTAGAGTTCCACCGGCCGCCCGGCATCTCCACCGAGCGCGCTGCCATCCGCCGCGTAACTGCTGATCGGATCGTAGGAACCGTCGAAGACCACGAGATCGGCCACGCTCGCGGAGAGCGAGAGCTGGAGCGTGGCGGATGAGATCAGGTAGCTCGCGGCGCCCCGGCCGGCGGGCACGGTAGCGCTGGTATTGAAGCCGACGAAAAACTGTGCGTTGCGATCGTCGAACTGCCCGGCGGTGCCGCCGATCGCCCCGAAAAGCGGCGCCGAGGTGCGTGTGCCGCCGCCGCTGGAGGCAAAGGGATAGACCCACTTGTCGAGCGCGGGTGCGGTGGCATTGAACGAGTAGTTTTGCGCCTCGGCGGAAGCGGCGAGCGCGGCGGTGAGCAACGCGCAACAGGCCACGGCGCGGCGCAGGCCCCGGCGCGCGACGGTGGCGGCGCGCCGCAGTCGCAGATGCACGCCGCGGGCGTCGCGTATGATGGTGAGGACGTTGGCAGGGGTCGCTTTCGTGGGTCGGGCGGGCGGCGCGAGGCGGGTCGTGGAATTGGTGTAGTTCACGAGCCCACGCTAGGGAGCCGGGAGGGGAGCCGCTTCCCGGGCGTTGCGGAAGATTGTCGGTGCGTTGCAGTCTGGACGCCTCCGCGGTGCCGTCAGCGCCGGGAGAGATGCCGGGCGTGTGGGTAGAGCGTGGGGCAGCAGCCGAGCACTTCGCAGAAGGATTTACTGAAATGCCCGAGGCTCGAATACCCGACCGCAAACGCTGCCTCCGTGACATTGTGCCGCCCATCGCGCAGTAGCTCGGCGGCGCGTTCCATGCGCACGCGGCGGAGGTATTGAGGGATGGTCATCCGCGCCTCCTGGGAAAAAATGCGGCTGAGGTAAAACTGGCTCACGCCGACCTCCCGGCCGAGTTCCTCGAGCGTGGGGGGCTGCGCCAGCCGTTCCCGCAGGATCGCCTGGACCCGCTCCACCCGCTCCCGCGCCACGCGCTGTTGCCGCGTGCAAAAAAGTTCCGGCTCTGGGGTAAAGAAAAACTCTGCGAGCAGGGCGCAGACTTTCCCCTGATACCAGAGCGGCAGCGCGGAGGGTGCGACGGGTGGAGCGGCCACTCGTTCGACCAGCGCGGTCTGCGCGGAGGTGAGCGGGCGCGGCGGGGTGACGAAACGGCTGCGGCGGTCGAGCAACCCGGCGCGGACGGGCGCGGCGAGGGCGTCTTCGGACCCCGCGACTTGGGCGGCGAGATAGTCCCGGCGCAGCTCCAGAGTCAAAAAGCGATGCGCCGAACCCGCATCGCGCTGACCCTCGCTCGCCGCGTAGATGCCCGCCGTCTGCGGCTGAAAGCGGACGCTCTCCCCGGCCACCGTCACGGCGGCGGTGCCGGCTTGATTCAGGCAAAGCTCAATGCCCTGCGGATGAAAGCTACGCCCCCAGTCCAGCGCTGGGCCGGCGGGGAAGTCGTGCCATTCCAGCGAGACGCCCAAGCGCTCGAAGCTCCCGTAAAGCTGCAGCCACCCTGTGCGCACGCCGTCCCAAGCGCCCTGTTCGGGATGCGCGGCCTGGCTGGGGATGGGATGGCAGAGCACGGGCGAAGCATCAGGTATTGAGACGGAGTCGCAAGAAGAAAGGAGGTCAATCGCCGCTCCGGGAGCGAAGTGCGCGCAATGCCTCGGCCCTCGCTTGCCACCTGCGCGCTAAAGCCCTAGGGTCGCGCTCTTTTCCCACAATGAGCACACCAGCCAAGCCTCAGGCCAAACGCGGCAACACCAAGCCCAACGCAAAATCACTCCACCGCGCGCATTCGTCGCTGGTCACGGATGGCTACGAACGCGCGGCCAGCCGTGCGATGCTGCATGCGGTCGGTTTCGCCCGGGAGGACTTTAAGAAATCGCAGATCGGCATCGCCTCGCTCTGGAGCAATGTGACGCCGTGCAACATGCACCTTGACCAACTCGCGCGGCAGGCCGAAGCGGGCACGAATGCGGCCGGGGGCAAGGGCGTGATCTTCGGCACGATCACGATCTCGGATGGCATCTCGATGGGCACCGAGGGGATGAAATATTCGCTCGTCTCGCGCGAGGTCATCGCGGATTCCATCGAGACGGTGATGGGCTGCGAAGGCTTCGACGGACTGGTGGCGATCGGCGGGTGCGACAAAAACATGCCCGGGTGCCTCATCGCCATGGCGCGGCTGAATCGCCCGAGCGTCTTCGTCTATGGCGGCACGATCCTGCCCGGCTGCATCAGCGGCATCCTCGCGGAAAAGCGCCTGCGCAAAGACCGCCGGGAGGTGTTCGCCGACAAGAACCTCGACATCGTGAGCTGCTTCGAAGCCGTGGGCCAGTATGCGAACGGCACGATCGACGAACGCGAACTGGCGCTGGTGGAAGAAAAGGCGATCCCCGGGGCCGGCTCCTGCGGTGGTATGTATACGGCGAATACCATGGCCAGCGCGATCGAGGCGCTCGGCATGTCGCTGCCCAACAGCAGCGCGCAGAACGCCATCTCCAAGGAAAAAGCGATGGACGCCCGCGAAGCCGGCACGGCCGTGCTGGAGCTGATCAAACGCGGCATCTGCCCGCGCGACATCATGACGAAGGAAGCCTTTGAAAACGCGATCACCATGGTCATCGCCCTCGGCGGTTCCACCAATGCCGTGCTCCACATCATCGGCATGGCGCACTCCGCCGGCGTGAAGATCGGCATCGACGACTTCACCCGCATCGGCAAGCGTGTGCCCGTGCTCGCCGATCTGAAACCGAGCGGCCGCTACCTGATGAGCGAACTCATCGCCATCGGCGGCCAGACCCCGCTGATGCGGACCCTGCTCGAGGCCGGCCTGCTCCACGGCGGCTGCATGACCGTCACCGGCAAGACCATGGCCGAGAATCTCAAGCGCGTGAAACCTTACCCCAAGGATCAGGACATCATCCGCCCGCTCAGCAACCCAATCAAAAAAGACAGCCACATCGTCATCCTCCGCGGCAATCTCGCGCCCGGCGGCGCCGTGGCCAAGCTCACGGGCAAGGAGGGACTCCTCTTCAGCGGCAAAGCCATCGTCTTCGACGACGAAGGGGAAGCCCTCGCGGCGATCCTCGAAGGCAAGGTAAAAAAGGGGCACGTCATCGTGGTGCGCTATGAAGGACCGGTGGGCGGACCCGGCATGCGGGAGATGCTCAGCCCGACCAGCGCCGTCATGGGCAAGGGTCTCGGCAAGGAAGTCGCGCTGATCACGGATGGCCGCTTCAGCGGCGGTTCGCACGGCTTCGTGGTGGGCCACATCACGCCGGAAGCCGCGCTCGGCGGACCGCTCGCGATCGTGCGCAACGGCGACCCGATCACCATCGACGCGAACAAAAACGTCCTCACCCTCGGCATCCCGGAGAAGGACATCGCCGCCCGCCTCGCGAAGTGGAAAGCGCCGGCCCCGCGCTACACCCGCGGTGTGCTCGCGAAGTATGCGAAGCAGGTCAGCACGGCTTCCACCGGCGCGGTGACGGACTGATCCCGCGCTCAGGCAGCCCTGCGGTTTGCCGCGCTGCGCTCAGGCTACTTGGGCCACTTGGGGCGCAACGTCGGGCACCTCCCGGGTGCGGCCGTCGAGGATACAGCTCACGTTCATGTCGCCCATGACATTGATCGCCGTGCGGCAGCGGTCGAGGAACCAATCGACCGGGAGGAGCAGCGCGATGTATTCCGGCGGCAGGCCTACGGAGGTGAAGACGAGCGTCATGGTGACCAGCCCGGCTTCAGGAATACCGGCCGCACCCACCGAGGCGATGACGGAGGTGATCACGACGAGGAGTTGCTGCGTGATGGTGAGCTCCACGCCCAGGCCCTGGGTGGCGAGCATCTGTGAGATGAAGAGGGCGGCCATCGCTTCGTAGAGCGCAGTGCCGTCGTTGTTGAAATTGGCGCCGACGAGCGCGCCGAGGCTGGCGGATTTTTCCCGCAGACCGACGCGATTTCTCAGGCACTCGAAGGTGACCGGCATCGTGATGGTGGAGCTGCCGGTGGAAAAAGCCATGACCAGCGCATCGCGGCAGCCGCGGACGAGGGCGAACGGGCGCACCCAACTGCAGAGGCGCACGCGCGTGAGGTAATAGGCGGCCTGAATGAGCAGGGCCAGGATCACGGCGAAGATGAACGCGCCGAGGGCGCGAAAGGCGCCGAAGCCCTGGGTGCCGACGATGCTCGCGACCAGGCCAAAGACGGCGACCGGCAGCACGTCGATGACCCAGTGCAGGATGATGATGAGTGTCTCCAGGCCGACGTCCACGAGATCGCTGACGGTCCGTACGGGTTTGTGCGCCACGCGGCGCAGGGCGATGCCGAAGGCGACAGCGATGAAGATGACGCCCATCACGCGTCCCTCATCGCCCAGCGGGCCGAGCAGGCTGCGCGGCACGTTTTCGAGGAACTGCTGGAGCATGTCCGGCTTGCCGCTGCCGTGGGCGGAGGCGGCGCCGGGGTGCAGTCCCGGCGGGGCAAAGCGCCCGGGCTTCACCAGATCGGCCACGAAGAGGCCGACCGCGATGGCGACGAGCGTATTGAGCATGAGCAGGCGGAACAGCCGGCCGGCGGTGCCGCGTTCGAAGTGCGCCTTGATCAGCGCCTGCGTGATCGCGAGCAGGATGAGCGCGGGGGCGAGTGCGCCGAGGACGCGCAGCACGAGCTTGCTGGGGATCGCCAGCGGGGCCGCCCGCCCGCCGAGCAGCATGCCCACGAGGACGCCGAGGATCATGCCGCCGACAATGCGGATGTAGAGTGGCGTGCGGTGCCAGCGATTGAAGAAGCCCGACTTCGCGGTGGAATCCATGTTGGGGCGAGACGGTGGCAGACCCGCAGGCGATCACCAAGGACGCTCTGGAAAAAGCGTCGCGCAGGGCGTCGTCGAAGCCCGCGAGGAGCATGGCCCGCGGCGGGGCCTCCGCTCCGGCTAGAGCTGGTGGTGGATGATCTCCAGCGTGAGGACGCCGTAGGTCGTGACGAGCAAGGGATCCTTTTCCATC
>Ga0105048_10007034_pt1 | contig 18110 bp, 12 predicted proteins | sample MAT05_FD_78382 | JGI IMG/M metagenome (GOLD analysis project Ga0105048, IMG submission 78382) | Freshwater microbial communities from Lake Fryxell liftoff mats and glacier meltwater in Antarctica - MAT-05 | ecosystem: Environmental > Aquatic > Freshwater > Ice > Liftoff microbial mat | place...
GATCCCGACCCGCTAGCCACGATGGCGTTCCATCAGGCCATCGTTCTCGTTATGCGCGCCGTCACCGGCGACGCCACTCCGCTCACAATCGTCGCTGAATCCGCGCCGTCTCCACTCCTGCGGCGGCCGCTCGCGGACCGTTATTGCTGCGGGCCCGGCGGTGGACTCCGGAATGCGCCCGCTGAGCGGGCCTTTGGCTATAACCGTGCCTACAAGGCATTTTCCCAGGCCATACAAACCGCGCTCCGCGCCGCCGTCCCGCCGGCCCACGTGGTTTCAATCGACCAGTTTTCGGACCGTGACCATGTCTTCGCCCTCCTGGCGTGGGGCGCCGCGGAACCGGTTACCGGGCGTCACGTCGATGAACTCGGGGTGGAAGTCCTGAAACCTCAGATGTTTGACCGCGCCTTTAAGGGGCTGGCGCGCCGCCTGGCGGTGCAACTCACCGAGGTCCAGCAGATTCTCCTTCGTCATCGGGCCGATCCCGCCATCCGCAATTTCTACAAGCCGGACCGCGCCGCACGCATCACTGCAGCATGCCGGCGACGCTCGCGGTACATGCAGTTGCTGTTTTCAAACGAGGTCCGTCTGATCACCAGTTTCGTCCAGTTCTGTGCCCGTGTCGCAGGATGGCGTGAGCAGGCCGGCGGCGATGCGACGGCGGTTTATCGGGAAGTACGCGCTACCTGGGAGGAAATCGAGTCCTTGCTGCGCCGCTTTTATCAGCGCCATCATCATTCCGCGCTCGGCTCGCTCTTGCTATTGGAAGCGGTCCGCACCTTGGAAGCGGTAGACTTAGAAAACGAAAATGAACTACGCGGGGAGACGAGTTCTCGTAACGGGAGGACTGGGATTTATTGGCAGTAATCTGGCGATCCGGCTCGCTCGGGAGGGCGCGGAAGTCACCGTTATCGACTCGTCTGTCCGCGGATGCGGCGCGAATCGGCACAATTTGGAGCCGTTTTTAGCGCAAATTACGGTCATTAACGACGATATTGGGGCACTTTTCGCGCATCGGCAGGCCATCGAAGGCACCGCCGCGGTCTTTAATATGGCCGGCGAGATCAGCCACATAAACAGCATGCGCGACCCTGTCAGGGATCTGGAGTTGAATACCGTTTCCCAACTTCGATTCCTCCTCGCGCTCCGCGAAATTTGCCCGGGCGTCCGCGTTGTCTACGCCAGCACGCGGCAGGTGTATGGGGTTCCGCAATATTTGCCCATAAACGAGTCCCACCCAATCAACCCGATTGATTTCAATGGGATACATAAACACGCGGCCGCTTCTTATCATCGGCTCCTCACCGCTGGCGGCGAGATTGATGCATCTATACTTCGTCTTACCAATAGCTATGGTCCCCGGATGGCATTGAATATTCCGGAGCAAGGCGTCCTGGGCCATTTTTTCCGGCGGGCGCTGCTTGGCGAAGATATTGAGGTCTTCGGTGACGGTAAACAGTTGCGCGACCCAGTTTATGTGGATGATATCGTCGATGCTTTCCTGCTGGCGGGCGACCGCAAAGGCTTGCCCGGGATGAATATGAATGTCGGCGGGAGGGACGCGCTCTCGTTGGCTGAAATGGCGGGTGTGTTAGCAGGCGAAGGCGGGTGCCGGATCCGCTACAGGCCGTTCCCCGATGGGCACAAGTCCATCGACATTGGCAGCTTTTCCACCGACAACTCGTTCATTCGAGAGATATTAGGCTGGGAGCCGAAAATTGCGTTCGCCGACGGGGCGCGGCTGACGCTCGCCTTTTTCCGCGAAAACCGCGATCATTACCTTCCATGATGAACCCCGCGGAGTTCGCCAACATAGCCAAGGCCGAGAACGATTTCTGGTGGTACCGCGGGATGCGGAATATCATGTTCGGTCTGCTCGACCCCATCGCACGGGAACGAAAGTTCGGTCGCGTTCTCGAAGCCGGCTGCGGGACTGGTCATTTCGCGCAATCGCTGGCGCGGCGTTATCAGTGGCCGATGTTTCCGCTCGATCTGGGATGGGAGGGGCTTGCATATGGCAAGGGGCTGGGAATCAATCGCTTAGCGCAAGGAGACATCCAATCGCTGCCGTACAAGGATGCCGCGTTTGACGCCGTCGTGAGCATGGACGTGATCGTCCATATGCCGCTCGGGGACGAGCAGAAACCCATGCGCGAGTTCCATCGGGTTTTGCCGCGCGGCGGCTTTCTCGCCCTGCGCGCCTCGGCGCTGGATATTCTGCGCAGCCATCACTCGCAACATGCCATGGAACGGCAGCGTTTCACGCGCGGACGATTGATACGGCTAGCCGAGAGTACGGGCTTTAAAGTTTTGCGATGTACTTACGCCAATTCGCTGTTGCTGCCGGTGGCGCTCCTAAAATTCCGCGTCATCGAGCCTTTATTTGGCGGCGAACCGGAGAGCGGCGTCCGACCGGTCTCGCCCTGGCTCGATAAAATCCTCTACGGCCCGCTCGGGGCCGAATCCAAGATCCTGCCTTCCGGGATTAATCTGCCTCTCGGGCAGTCGCTGATCCTGCTGGCCGAACGACGGTAGCGGCCCACTCTTCCCATGCGCCGGTGAGCGGATAGTAAAGGCCCAAACGGATTGGCCGGTGATCCAGTCTCGCCACGAGTCCGGCGTAGCGTTCCAATTGATCGCGATAGGTCTTCTGGGCCGCGCCCGTTTTGTAATCGACAATCCATCGAACCCCGTCCGCGACGAACGAACGGTCAAGCTTCCGGCTATAAACGTTGCCGCCGAAAACGCCGCTCAGCTCCCACTCGCTAACCGCTTCCGGGTGCCCGGTCAGGATCCATCGCCCGCGCTCACTCAGGAGCGCCTCGTTGATCGCATCCGTGGTCCGTTGCACCGCGGCATTCAACTCATCGCGCGGCACTCCGAGCCCGATCAACTGCGCGCGAATGGCCGGCTCCCGGGCGGCAACGCGCTCCGGAGTCCACGAATCAAGCCCCTGCGCGGCGATTAACTGGAGAACCCGGTGGACCAGCGTCCCGATCAAACGAACGGTTTCGTTATCGGCGCTGTATGCCGCTTCGACTTCGTCGACGTATCGCTCCTTCACGCTCCAGTCGAGCGCCGGCGCGGGGCCTGGGGCATGAAACCCTTGCGGCACCCGGCGCAGCGGAACGCCGCGCGAAACGGCGGCGTCCACTGGAGGCAGCGCCTTGGCCGGAGGCGGAAACGCATCCGCCACGGCATGCCAGAGTCTCGCCAGAAAAGTGCCTCCGTTGGGCACACTGCCGAAGAGATACAGCCGCCGTTTCGCCCGCGTGGCAGCCACGTACAGCAAGCGGCCCGCTTCCTGTTCCTGCTTGCGCCGCTCGTGAACGGCGAGGTAATCGTAGACCGCATCCCGATCCCCGCCGGTCGCGCGAATGCAGCCGATGATCAGGTCCTCCCGCTCGCTCCAGCGGAGCAGCGACGATCCTCCGGTCCGAGGCTTGTTTGACAGGCCCGGCAGCAGAACATTGTCGAACTCCAGACCCTTCGACTTATGCACGGTCATGATCTGAACCCGATCCCCGGCAAGCGGATTCGGGGCCGCGTACAACTTCTCCAACGCATCGTCGAGCGCAGTGAAATCCGGCAGATCGCCAGCTTCATCGAGCGTATCGAGCAGTGTGAAAAATGTGTTGGCATCTTCCTGCTCCGCGGCGTCCCGGAGGCACGCAGGGCCTCCCAGCGCTCTCCAAGTCTCCTCAACGTGGCGGCGCAGGCTATGCCGCCGGCTCTCCAGCAGCGCGGCCTCCAACACGGACGCAACCCGTTGCAGGCGCTCTCCCGGCAGCGTCGCGAGGGCATCCGCGATCACGGGGGATTGGGCGATCCGGCTGAGCTCGACGAGTTCCAGTCCGCACCAGGGCGCGCGCAGAATGCTGAGCCAGGCCACGCGGTCGGCCGGATGCAGGAGGGCTCGTGTCAGGGCGCGCAGGTCCTGGATAATAGACCGCTCCGCCAGCGGGTCCATTTCCACGGCCTGGAATCCAATTTTGCGGCGGTTCAACTCGGCAACGATGGCATGCGCGTCGGCACGGCGCCGAACCAGGATGGCTACTTTTCCCTCGGCGCGCTCGATTGCGTCGGCTACGGCCGCAGGTTCTTCAGCAGCGGTTGCCGGCCGGCACACCACGGCTACGCCCTCCAATTCGCCGCGTTGCGCCTGGCTTGGAGAATAGGCGACCGCGCCCGATGCCGGGTCATCCTCGGGCGCGAGTACGCAGGGGAAGGTTGCGTTGAACCACTCGACGAGGTTAAGGCTCGAACGGAAGTTGGCGCGAAGAACGAGGGATTCGAGTTCGAGCCGTCCCAATCCATGACGCCGGCATTGTTCAAAGAGCGAGACATCGGCTTCCTGGAAGCTGTAGATCGACTGCATTGGATCGCCGACTGCAAAGACAGTACGGCCATCGCCGGGCGCCCAATCGGCGATCAGGCGCTCCAGCAGGCCCAGCTTGGACCGGGATGTATCCTGGAACTCGTCCAGCAGCAAATGCTGAATACGGAAGTCCAGCGCGTAGGCGAGCGGCGTCGGCTCGGCATCCGATCCCAGGGCTTCGGTCGCGCTCAGCGTCAGTTCGACAAAGTCCGTGGTCCGGCGTTCCTGAAACACCAGGCGGAGTTGGGCAACCGCGAGGGTCAGGACCCCGGCGAGCGCTTCGATGACCGCCCACTGCCCGTCCGTATACCGGTCTGGAGGCACGTTGCGGAGCGCGGCCAAATCCGCCGCAAACGCCGAGTCCAGATTGGTGCACAGCGACTCCATTTCCGCCTTCCGCGGATCTTTCGGCGGGAAGCCTTCGTTCTTCGTGATGCGCTTGCGCGGGGCGCCTTCCTTTGTCAACAGGAACTCCGCAAGCGCCCGATGCCGAGGCAGTTCGTGAGCCCATTCCTCTTCGAATCCGGCGTACCGGATCAGGTCCCAGGCGTTGAAGGGGACTCGATGACGAACCCGTTCCAGCGCGGCTTCGGAGATAGCGCGCAGGCTCGCTTCCAGACGCTCCCGGTGGAGACCCCCGGCCACATGACGGAGCCATTGGTCGCGGCGGGAGAGCATCTGCATCAGCAGTTCCGCCACGCGTGGAAGGTTGTTATCGATGTGGAGCAGCAGGCGTTCGAGCAGAGGCTGGAATGGCGTCGACTCCTCCAGCATTTTTAGGGTACGAAGGGCTGCTTCGTAGTGGAGAACGCCCGGATCGTCGTGGAGTGCGGGCGGGCCGCCCATGCGGCTTGTCCAGGGCATCTGGCTGGTTAGCGAGGCGCAGAGCGAATCGATGGTCATTACACGCAGCCGGGAGGGGTTGTCGAGAAGCCCCCACTGGAGCGCGTGGTCGCGGTCCAGAGCCGCTCGAGCGAGTTGCCACGTCCGCTGCGCGTGAGCCTCATCCGGTTGCTCACCCAACGCTTTCCGCAGCGCGCCGCCGATGCGAGAGCGCATCTCTCCCGCGGCTTTGCGAGTGAAGGTGAGGGCGACGATCGCCTCCGGCGTTTCGACCACCGCCAGCAGCGCCAGGAAGCGCTGCGTCAAGAGTTCGGTTTTGCCGGAACCGGCGGGCGCCTGGACCAGAAAAGACCCGGTGATATCGAGGGCACGTTCGCGGATTGCGGCGTCAGGCGGCGGCATCAAAACTCAGCCTAACATTGCTTCGTCGCTTTAGGGCCTGAACGTGCGCATGATGTGCGCCAACGAGTAGATCTCGCCCGCCTGTGCATACGAAGCGGCTTCTTGAATCTCCGCCCTGATCTCGTCCATCGGCAGTCCGGTCTTCGCCGCGGCCCCTAACCAGGCACGCCCGAATTCGTCCGCAAGTTTAGCGGTTACCTGATCCGGATCGTCGGGATCGGTCGCGAGCTTGGCCTTCGCAATCAGTGGCAGTACCCGTCGTCCGGCGGTCATCAGAGGGGCATGCAATGCAGCCGGAATCTGGTTCTGAGCCTCCAGGAATTTGATGGTTTGCAGGACCACCGTGATGTCATCGTCCTGTAGGGGTCCGGCCATTTCCCCGATCCTGGTTTGCAGATACCGCTCCGCTGTTCCGGCGATGGCATCCCTCCGGTAATCGGTGGCGTAAGGCAGCCAGTTCTTTAAAGGCGATGAACCGTTGAGTGCCGCGATGCCGTTCTTCCGCTGTTCCTCTTCGGCGGTCTGCGCGGCGAGCTTTTCCGCATAGGCGATGGCGTTGCGCTTCACGCGCACGCGATACGAGTACCCGTCGTGGGGCGGTTGCCCGGAGATCACGGCGAAGCCTGCCGTATTCCAGTCGCTCCATTGCTCGTGCTTTGGCTCGGGGCGCCCCGGCAGAGGCGAGACAAACTCGAACTGCGTTTTCTTCCCCAGCTGCATGCCCACCAACAGCGGTTCCCGGCCCGAATGCACCGAAACTTCGCACGGCACCACCCAGCGGCCATCGCGCCGCGTCGCCTGCTGGATGTTCAGGAGGCCAAACTCCGGCCGCCGCCGTTCACTGCCGCCGATCGAAGTCAGCGTGCAGGAGTTCTCACCCGCCAGCGCCAGGTTCGACGGCTGCCAGTGCGGGGCCATCCGCATCTCGACCATCATTTCCAACGTATCGCCGTCGATCCGCGGTGGCACGTCGCCGCCCATCCGCGCCCAGAGACCGATCAATCCCAATACCACGGCGAGGACTCCCAGGCCCAGAGCGGCGCCCTGCATGAAGCCGGTTCCGAAGTTTTTGGCTACGACAAATCCAATCGTAAAGCCGCCGACGAGGCCGAAAAACGCCATGAAAATGACGAAGTATCCCGAGCCGCCTTCAAAGTTGCCGAGGCGGTACCACGCAACGCATTTCCCGGCGAGAAAGAAGGCCAACCCGCAGCCGACGATAGCGGCGATGACCGCGGAGGCGAAAGATAGTAACCATCCCATACTCGCTCAGGCGCAATCGGTTCACGAGTGTTGTCAGGGTTATCATGAGCGTTATGCGCATGCGTCTGGCGATGTTATTCGTGAAGGATCTTCCCCGGATGGCCGCATTTTACAGCGAAGTCCTTAGGTTGCCTTTGAAATCTCAATCAGAGACATGGGTGGAGTTTGAGGGGTTCGCGCTGCATGCGATCCCCGCGGCGATAGCAGCGGAAATCGAAATTCTTTCGCCGCCGGCGGCGCGGGAAGAGATGCCATTCAAGCCGGTGTTTGAGGTGGAGGATGTAGCGGCCGAAATCGAGCGGCTGGAAACTTTGGGAGTCGACATCCCCCGGCGTTCGTGGGGGACGAGCGACGGCGTCGACCCGGAAGGGAGCGTCTTCGGGATCTTGGCGGCGGAGTCCCGAGGGCAAACCGTTGTTCCAATGATTCATGTGCCTGATGTTCGGGCGACGGCCGAATGGTATGCGTCGATCGGGTTTCAGGTAGAAGGGACGCACGAGGACTGTGGCGAAATGAGCTGGGCGAGCGTGTCGTTCGGCGGCAGCGAAATCATGATCAACTCCGGAGGCCAGCCAAGCGCCGCTGAGCGCCGTGAAGTCGACCTGTATGTTCGGACCGGCGATGTGGAGTTGATCGCCCGTAGCCTGAGGGACCGGGTGGAAGTCGTAACAGATCTTTACGACGCCTTTCACGGCATGCGCGAATTTATTATCCGCGATTGCAATCGATTTTGGATTACCTTCGGGCAGCCGATTTAGCGCGTTCGACCTGGATCATCAGGACTTCATGGTGGAAACGCCCGAGAGATCTCATTGACGAGGCAGAGGCCTCAACAAGGTTCGATGATCTTGTGCCGGAGTGCATCTCAATCTCGGGCGCGGCGTTCAGCGATTCAGGGACCTTTTTCAATTCGCGGGCGGCTGGAACCCGGCGCAGTTGAGAACCGGGAGGGAGGGGTATTTGCGGAAGCGCTGGTCGGTTAAAGCCAATCGGCACAACAGATAGACTGTCCCTTTGGGGGATGGGATGGATTGGTGGTGCAGGCAGCGGGGGCAGAGTCCGGGAGTGACGCTCACGGGACCTTTTCCTCGAAGCGGATAACGGAGTCCGAACCGAATTTCCGATAGTTGGCGTATTCGACCCGCATGCGGAGGCGGAGCGCCCCATTGCGGAAGGGGAGGGTATCGTCGGCTACAGTGAGGACGGGAAACCAGAATCCATCGGGCAGGCGACGCCTGATGGTGCGGAAGCGGGGGAAGAGATTTTCCTGTTTCGTACCCAGGATTTCGGGGACGGCCTGGCCCTCGCTTTGGACGACGGAGTAGTCGTCCTGGGCGATCCAGAGGAGGCCCTGGAAGAGGCGCTGGCCGTCGAGGATTTGGCGGGGCTTCACTTCGAGGACCCAGCAGAGGGTATTTTGGACTGTTTCCTCGCCTCGGAAGACCGTGGTGTAAAGCCAGAGGCGTTCCTTGGTTAACAGCAGCGGCTGGATTTCCCGCAGGTCACGGAAGTCTTCGTCGGTGAGGATGAGGCGGACCAGAGATTTCCAGGGCTTGCCGACGACGGTTTCGGTTCTTTCGCCTGCGCCATTAAACATGACTTCGCGGGTTTCGCGGAACTCGCCGGTCTTGACGCCTTTGGAGCCGATCTCTTCAATCAGCACTTTTTGTTGATAGAGATACCGCGCCCTTACGGTTTCGCTGGCGGTTTCCCGCTCGGCTGCCTTTCGGGCGAGGCCGGGGGGAGGGTCGGCAGCGTAGCTGATGGCGGATACTAGAACAATGTATGCGGCTCCGCGGATGAACGCGCTAATCGCGTCCCTGTCGACCATTCTGCCGTTAGCCGGAATTGGCGCTGCTGTATACATGCACCAACAGAGTATCCCCAACTGGCAGATGGCGGGAATTCTTTTGGCGTTCCTGGTGGAAGCGGGGTTGTTTCTGGCGACGGGGTCGAGGGCGGCACGGGAGCGGTTGGGGGCGATTGCGCCGGAACGATTGGCAGCCGGACTCACGTTGGTGACCCCGGTGACGTGGTTGCTGGCCGGGGGCGGGGAACTTTGGCAGGTGGCGGCGACCACGGCGATTACGGCGGCATTCGCGTTCTGGTATTTGCGCTTTCCGGAGAGCGATGCACCGGTGCTGATTTTGTACGGTGCGCTGGCGCTGGGCAAAGTGGCGGCGATGCTCTATTTCATTCCCTGGCCGAAGGCGCCGACGGCGATCATCGGTGAATTCGCCTGGTTGCGGACGCTGCTGTTCGCGGTGCTGTTGTTCCGGCGTCCGGTGTTGGCCAACTACGGTTTTTTGCCGACTGCGGAGGAGTGGAAACAGGGGGTGAAGTGGTTTGTGTTTTTGATTCCAGCCGTCCTGGTAATCGCGGTTCCCATCGGATTCGCGAAGCTGCGGACACTGCCGGCGGATCCGTGGAAATTGGCGTTGGCGGTGGTTGGGACTTTTCTCGGCCACTTTATATTCGTCGCGCTCCGGGAAGAGGTTCTATTCCGCGGGATGATGTTACCGAAGTTGCAGGGGGCGATTGGAGCGGCGCCGGGGATGCTGGCGGGGGCGATCATTTTTGGAGCGGTCCATCTCCCTTTTGGCCAGTTTCCGAATTGGAAATTCGCGGTGGTGGCGACCGTGGCGGGATGGTTTTATGCGAAGTCGTATGAGGCAACCGGGTCGATTCGTTCGGCGATGATTACGCATGCGCTTACCAATGTGGTGGCGCGGGTGTTTCTTTCCACTTGATTGATTGCCGCCGCCGGCGAGTTTAAGCCGGTCCAGCGGAGGCTCAAGGATCACCGGCAAGCTCCGTTATTGCGCGCCACTCGTGGCTCCGAACACCGGGTTCATCCGCCGATTTAGCACGGGAGAGCATTGCCGCCGCGACGGTTGATCCCGCGATGCCGCGGTAGCGTTCCAGCGGGCCGACGAGGGCGAATTGAATGCTCTGAATCACAGTCTGGCTGATGCGTTCGACGGGCCTTGCTTCGCCTCTTGCTCCGAGGAGAAAGCTTGGCTGAAAGATATCGAGCCAGTCAAAGCCGAGAGCTTCCAGATCGCGCTCCGCCTCCGCTTTCACGCGCAGATAGAAGTTAGGGGAGGTCAGGTTCGCAGAGACCGAAGAAACCAGTAGAAAATGACGAGCGCCGTTTTGCTTCGCCCAACGGGCGAAGGCCAGGACGTAATCGTGGTCAACGGCACGAAAGGCCGCCTTCGACCCGGCCTTTCGAATTGTCGTTCCCAACGCGCAAAAGGCCACGTCCAAAGGCACGGGCGAGAGCGCGGAGAGTGCGTCAAACTCGACTACTTTTTCGCGTAGCCGGGGGTGGCTGCGGTGCAGAGGTTTGCGCAGGACCGCGACGACGGGATCGAACCCGCCGTCGTCGAGCAGCCGGTTTAATACGTGGTGCCCGGTCAAGCCGCTGGCCCCGGCAATCGCCGCGCGTTGCATTTAAATATCCTAACCCGGCTGACAACTTTTTCTACTCCGGCTGCGTCTTTCATTTTGAGTGCGGATAATAGTCCTCCTTTCGCTCCTAATAACAAGACTTTCCACCGCCGCTCCGGTCTGTCCGGCGGGAACGGCGGTGGGATATTTTCGACTGGAAGTGCGCCGGCCAAACATGGCATGGGCGATACCGATTGACCGGGTCAACCGGTTGCAAAAGGGCGATACCGTGGTGTTTTTCCCTTCGGATCCGCCGGTTCCTACGGACATTTCCAGCGCTCGCGTCGCATTGCTGATCCTCACGCCGTCTACCGGCGATTTGCGGCTGCTTGAAACGAAGAAGGCGACGGGCCGGCAAGAGTGGGTTCTGCCAGAGGATGCAAGTGCAATTGCGGTTGCGTATGGGCCACGCGGGCTGGACGACGACAAAATGCGGAACGCGGCCGTCAAGGATCCGGAGTTGATCGCGCAACTGGCTGAATATTCGGAGAAGACGGCGCAGACCGAGATCGTTCTCTCCTCGCTTACGGGCCGGCGGCCGAGCGACGACCGCGCCGTGGATGCGGCTCTACAGGGCATGGCGGCCACGGGCGGAGCGTCGAAACTCGACCGAAGCGCATCGCTCGATCAACAGACGATATCGCTGTTCCGTACGCTGAATCCGGCGATTGGTTCCTATGACCCGCTGGCTCCGGAGCCACAGCAACGCTGGCAGCAGTCGGCAATGCTGGCCACTTCGGTGGCCGGGCTATTCTTTGGTAATACCGTAGGACTCGCGGGCGGCGGCGCGGCGTTGTTCTTAAACATGCGGACACTGCTGTTTCCGAAAACTGAGTTGCGTTCGGCGCTATTGCGGGAGGCGCCGGAGGCCGCACTGTGCGCCGCCAAGCCCAATGCTTCGCGCACGAAATTCGCCTACCTATGGGCACGACGCCTGCCGCAGGGTGCGGCGCCGCGGTTGAAATTAAATCAGCCGGCCCATCTGGCAATCGGACTTCCGGCGACGATTCCGATTGACGCGGCGGAGGTCGAACTCGCGACGGCGGGGCGGGCGTTTCGATGGAAGCTGGTGGATGCGAAAGGCGTGACTATTCCGGTTCCCGTCGCGGTTCCGGTCAATGAGAGGGCGATCCGGGTGGCGCAGATTCCCAAATCGGCAAAGCCCGGCGTTTACCGGTTGGTGGCGGACTGGGACTGGACGAGCGCGGCGGTTGCGGGTGATATCCATTTGCACGCCGTTCCGGACCTCGGCCTGCTGCGCGTGACACCGGAATCGGCGGACCGATTGATGGCGGGGGCGGGTACGGTCCGGGCGCGATTGTCCGGGGCGAGCGGGTATTTTGTGGAATCGCTGCGGTTGCTACGGCTCGGCGATCCGCTGGCGGCGCCGGTAACGCTGCCGTTCGCAGCGGGTCCGCAGGGCGATTGGGTGGAGTTTGAAGTCAACACGGCGGGAATTGCGGCGGGTCCGTATTCCCTGCTGATTGGACAGCAGGGCGGAGCGAAGGCTGAACTTGCACTGTGGATCCAAGCTCCGGTTCCGGCGTTGGCAAACCTGCCTTTGGCGGTGCATGAAGGCTCGGGCGAGTCCTTTACACTCGACGGGCAGGGCTTGGAGCGAATAGAGAAGATTACCTCGAAACACGCGCAAATCGATTGGAATCCGGAGAAGCGTGAGATGCGGGTACTCTTGGCCGCGCAGGCTCCGGCGGAGGTCGATTTGGAATTGCATGTGGAGGGCCGGAATCAGCCGCTACGGATGGCGAGTGCGCTGCGGGCAATGGGTCCGATGCCGGAAATCACAGCGTTTACCTTGGCTCCGCAAGTGGCGGGAACCGTGGAGCGTATGGCTGGGGAAATTGATGCCGCGCAGCCCGCCGCATTTTCATTGCAAGGGCGGAACTTGCCGGCGGAGGCGCGCGTGACGTTGCGGTGTAAAGAACCGGGTTTGACGCCCGCGGCGGTAGATGGGAAGCCCTCCTACTTCACATTGGCGGCGAATGGGCCGCCGAACTGTACGCTTTTGGCAACGGTTAATGGCTCCAACGCCGTGAATTTGGGCCGCACGGTGCGGTTGCCATCGATTGCGACTTTTACATTGACGGATGAGGCGGCCGGGGCGCCGGATTCATTCAAGGGCTGGCTGCAAGGACAGGGGCTGGAAGCCATTGCCCAGACGGGGTGGACGGCTGCGGTGGCAAAGGATGTGGCGGCGTTGCCGGCGCCCGAGAAGGATGGGCAGAAGTTGGAAATCGTGATGCCGTGGCCGGCGCCGGCGCCCCATGCTCCGTTGCGGATCTGGTTGCGCGGTGAGACGGAATCCCGGCTGACGAATGCTCGATTTTAGCGGAGTTCGCCAAGTTCTTTAGCCATGTCGGTATCTTCGGCGGCCATGGCGGCATTGCCTAGTGCGCGGAAAGCGGCGGCGCGGTTGCGGTAAGCATTGGCGTAGTTCGGGTTGAGGCGGATGGCGGCGGTGAAGTCGTCAACGGCGCCGTTGTAATCGGCGAGCCGCAACTTTGCATAGCCGCGGCCATTCAGGGCGAGCGGAAGTTTCGGATTCTTATCGAGCGCTTCGGAATAGGCGGCGATAGCGCCTTTGAAATCGTTGGCGGCGGAGAGTTGGCGGGCGGCTTCCTGGAGGTTGGCGAGCTTGGGCTTGGGAGTGGGCGGAGGTGGCGGAACTTTGACTGCCACCGCAGTAGGAGGAAGTGTGGGTTGCGGTTGGGGAGTTTCGACAGGCGGCGGGGGAGCGGGGGGAGGAGGCTCGGCCTTTGCCGCTGCCACCGGCGCGCGTTGCGCGAGTATTTTTTGACGGACGGCGGTGAGGACGCCTTGCACTTCCGGATCGCCGGGGGCCAATTGGCGGGCGCGTTCGAGGTCGCGTTGAGCGAAAGTGTAGTTGCCGTTCAGATAGTAAGCGCTGCCGCGGGCGAGCCAGGCTTCCACCATGCCGGGCTCCATTTGAATGGCTTTCGTGCGGTCGGCGTAGCCTTCCTCGTGGCGATCCAACATGTGGAGTGATCCACCGCGCGCAACATAGGCGCGAGCGTTTTCGGGCTGGAGCCGGATGGCTTCGGAGCGGTCGGCAAGGGCGTCGGCGATGCGGCCCATGGCGGTGTAAGTAGCGCCGCGGGCAAGGCGGAGATTGGCGTCCTCCGGCGAAATGGCGATGGCGGCGGTAATGTCCGCGATGGATTCTTCGTTTTTGTTGAGGCGGCGGTAAGCTTCGCCGCGCAGGAAGAGCGCCCGGCCGTTTTTCGGCTGGATTGCGAGCGCCTGGGTCATTTCTTTAGCGGCCTGTTCGAACTGGCCCAACTGCCCGTAAGAGAAGCCACGCTCGACGACGAATTCGGGGGAACCGGGGCGGAGTTCGAGGCCGCGGGTGAAATCGTCTATGGCGTCGCGAAAGCGCCGGAGGGCGACAAGGGAAAGGCCGCGTTCCTTGTAGGGTTCCGGGTCGTCGAGGCGCAGGCGGATGCCTTCGGTGAAGCTGGAAACCGCGGTCTCGTGTTGATTGGCTCTTGCCTGGGAGCGGCCGCGGGCAAGGTAGAGCTGGGAGGTCTTGTAGCCGGCGGTAATTGCCGCGTCAAGGTCGGCGCGCCCGGCGGCATCCTTGCCGGCTTTCAGATGTAAAGCTCCGCGGAGGCCGAGGGCTTCGCCGTCATCGGGTTTTTGCTTGAGGAGCGCGTTGAGATCGGCGAGCGCTTCGGCGTCGCGGTTTGTACTTAGGTAGACACGAGCCCGGGCGCGATGGGCTTCCACGAAGTCTTCGCGGTACAGAATGGCGGTGGTGAAGTCCTCCAGGGCCTCGCTCCAGCGTTGAGCCTGGGCGGCGGCTTGGCCGGAGGCGAAGGCTTTGTCGGCGCGGGCGGAGTCAGTACGGGAGCCGGCGCCTTGCACGGATTGGGCTTGCCCTGCGGGTATCACGAGCAGGGCAACCGATATCAATAACGGACCCAAATAGCGTCCTGCCATAGTCCTCAGCCTTTCAGTATACGGAACGCTAGCGGGCCACGCCCATCCCTTTGAGCGGGTCGCCGAATGCGAATTGGGCTGAGAGAACCTTCTGCGAAGCATCGAGTAGAATTCGCAACTGGAACTTGCCATCGTCGGGCGTTCCGAACCGAACGTCAGTAGCTTCGACGAGGATCCCGCCATCGGGCTCGGCGACCGGAAACATGCGCCAGACGGGGTACTGGGCGAATCGCAGGAAGGCCTGGGCTTCGGGGGTGCGGCGGGCGGCGTTGATCAGTTCGGCGCCTTCGGGTTTGAAGAAGATCGCGCCGCGTTCAGGATCGAATTCGCGGCCGAGGTCGATGCGGTAAAGCCCCCAGAAGGGTTCGGTGGAGACGTAACCCTGCCAGAGGAACGGATTCCAAGGCGTGGGCCAGGCGGCGACACGGACAGGGGCCTGGCCCTGGTACATGCGGGATTTCAGGGTTTCCAGGGCACGTTCATGCAAGACCCACCGGCCGCCAGCCCACAGCAGCATGAACGCCAAGCCGAAGAAGGCCCAGCCGCGGCCGGTTGAGGGAGTCGCCTTGCCGCCGATTTCGCTTCCTACTAGTCGAGACAGCAGGGGCGCCAGGACACATAGGAGCAACACGGCCATGACCCACGGGTCCACAATCATAAACAGGTCCAGCCCCACCCAATCGGCCCGAAAAGGCAACCAGATGCGCACGCCATAGGAGTTCAACAAGTCCAGGGCGATGTGCGCCCAGACGCCGATCGTTCCGACAGCCCAGGCCGGCCAGAGCCGCCAGCCTTTTACTTTGAAGAAGACAAGCGCGGCGAGCAGCCCCAGCAACGGCGCCACTACGAGCGCGTGCGTCAGATGGCGGTGATATTCCAAGTACCCTAACGTCACTCCGAAGGTCGTGGCGACGATGTCCGCGTCCGGGAGGTTGGATGCGAGCAAGAGGGTCGCGGCGCCGCCCGGGACAAGGCGGCCGAGGCCGGCGCGGGCCATCAGCAAGGCTGTCAGAGTGTGGGTGACGTTGTCCATTGCTTGTTCCGGGGCTGTTCCTTCGCGCGCTGCGAGTATTTGGCAGGCATTAGAAACGTTAGCGCATCGGGCACGACGGAGAACTCGGCGGGCAAATATCCGGCCAGTTCGCCGTCTAACTGGACGGGTACACGTTCACCATTTACGGGTTTGCAGGTTAATAGCTTGGCCGGAGCGACGGACACTCCCGAGATTTTACCCACCTGTCCCACTGCGACTCCGGCCAGGTAGGGCAGGTACCGGACGGAGTTTACACCGGCGAAAGCGACGGTCTCAAAACAGGGGTCGAGCAGCGTGACATTTTTGGCGATTTCCAGGTCGCCGCCGTAGTTGCGGACACGGCTGGCCAGGACGAAACTGCGGCGTGTGGTTTGGCCGTCCAGTTCCAGGTTGAACTGTGGCAGGTTGCGCGCGGTCATGGCGAAACCGGCGATCCAATAGGCGACTTTCCCGAGGTGTTTCTTTATCGTCTGGTTGACCTCGGTCACGACAATGGCGTCGAGTCCGATTCCGGCCATAACGAGGAAATGCCTTGAAAAGCCGTCGGGCCGAGTCATTCGGCCGACCGCGATCCGGACCGGTTCCGCAGCTGCAACCAGGCGCTTCGCAGCCTTTTCGGGGTTGGTGCCTAATCCCGTTTCTACACAAAGGACATTGGCGGTTCCGCCTGGCAAGATGCCAAGCGGCACCGTGCTGCCGATCATTCCATTGGCGACTTCATTGATGGTCCCGTCGCCTCCGAAGGCGACGATGATTTTCGCGCCGTTAGCTACTGCTTGCCGGGCGAGTTCTCCGGCGGTTTCCGGGCCGGTAGTGGGGGTTAAACGCACCTCGCCGAGTGGGGCCAGCCAATGCGCCGCGCGCTGCACCAACTCCGGCCGGCGGCGAAGACTTCCCGCCATCGGGTTGTAGATCAGACAGAGATGACTCAAACTATTCAGTATCCTATGGTTCTCGAAGAAATCGAGCATCTGCGGCAAGAACTCCGCCGCCACGAACATCTCTACTACGTGCTGGACGCGCCGATCATTGCGGACGCCGAGTACGACAACCTCATGCGTTCGCTGCAGGCGTTGGAGAAAGTTAATCCTTCGCTGGTGACGCCGGACTCGCCGACGCAACGTGTGGGCGGCCAGCCGCGCGAAGGCTTCACGAAGGTCTCCCATAGCTCGCCGATGCTATCGCTGGACAACGCATTGAATGAAGGCGAGTTGCGCGATTTTGACCGGCGGGTGCGGGAACTGCTGGCGGGCGAGGAGTTCCGGTATGTCGCGGAACTCAAGCTGGACGGGCTTTCGATGGCGGTGCATTATCGCGACGGGACGTTGCAACTCGCGCTCACGCGGGGCGATGGTTCGACGGGTGAGGACGTAACGCCGAACGCCCGGACGATCCGTTCGCTGCCGATGAGGACGACGGAAACCACGGCGTTTGAAGTTCGCGGCGAAGTGATTATTTCCAACGCGGCGTTTCAACGCCTAAACGATGAACGGGAGCAGGAAGGGCTGCCGCGGTATGCCAATCCGCGCAACTCGGCGGCGGGATCACTACGGATGCTGGATCCGAAAGTTACGGCGGCGCGTCAGCTTGATTACTACGCGTATTTTTACCTGGTTAACGGCGCACCGGGGGCTGCTTCTCATTCGGAGGCGCTTGATACATTGAGCGGGCTTGGTTTTAAGGTCAACTCGGCGCGGCGGATTTGCGCCGATGTGGAAGAGTTGCTGATGTTCATTCGCGAGTATGAAGGACAGCGAGAGACGTTGCCCTACGAGATCGATGGCGTAGTGGCGAAGGTTGACAGCATTGAGCAGCAAAACCGTCTGGGTTGGACGGCGAAGTTTCCACGCTGGGCGATTGCGTTTAAGTATGCTGCGCGGCAGGCGGAGACGGAGGTGGAGAAGATCGATGTGCAAGTGGGACGGACCGGGGCGTTGACGCCGGTGGCGCATCTGCGGCCGGTGAATGTGAGCGGGGTAAAGGTGAGCCGGTCGACGCTTCACAACGAGGACGAGATCGCGCGGTTGGGATTGGCTGCGGGGGATACGGTTGTTATTGAGCGCAGTGGCGATGTGATTCCGAAGGTGATTCGCGTGGTGGCGCAGGGAGCTGAACGCAAGCTTTTCACGATGCCGACGGCGTGTCCGGTGTGCCAGAGCATTGTTGTTCGGCCGGAAGGGGAAGTGATTTGGCGGTGCGTGAACGTGAACTGCCCGGCGCGATTGAAAAATTCGGTGATTCATTTCGCTTCGCGAGCAGTGATGGATATTACGGGTATGGGCGATGTGCTGGTGGATCAGGTGGTGGATAAGGGGCTGGTCAAGAGCATTGCGGATATCTATTCGCTGACGGTGGAGCAATTGGCGGCGTTGGACAGGATGGGACAGAAGTCGGCGGAGCGGGTGATGGCAGGGATTGCGAAGTCGAAAACGCTGACGCTGCCGCGCGTGATCAATGGGTTGGGGATTCCCTTTGTCGGTGAGAGAACGGCGCAGATATTGGCCGATGCGTTTGGCAGTTTGGAAGCGATTCGCAGTGCCGATGAGCCGACGTTGCAGCAGGCGGAAGAGGTGGGGCCGAAGATTTCACAGTCGATCCGGCGCTTTTTTGAAGATGCGCATAATCAGGAAATGATGGAACGGCTGGCGGCGGCAGGGTTGACGCTGACCCATCGGAAGGTGGATCGGTCCGGCGGGATTCTGGCGGGGTTGACGTTCGTTTTGACGGGCACGCTGCCGAACTTGAGCCGGGATGAGGCGA
>Ga0105048_10007035_pt1 | contig 18109 bp, 18 predicted proteins | sample MAT05_FD_78382 | JGI IMG/M metagenome (GOLD analysis project Ga0105048, IMG submission 78382) | Freshwater microbial communities from Lake Fryxell liftoff mats and glacier meltwater in Antarctica - MAT-05 | ecosystem: Environmental > Aquatic > Freshwater > Ice > Liftoff microbial mat | place...
GAGCCGTGGGCCTCACGCCTGGTGCTCGAAGGCGGTGGCAAGGTGCTGGTCGACGAGTCGTCGCAGTGGCCTGATGGTCAGTTCGCCACGACTCACCTGCTGGTGCGCACGAAGTTCCTGGAGAAGAATCCCGCCGCGGTGGAGGCACTCCTGCAGGGCCACGTGAAGGCCACCGAGTGGATCAATGCCAACTCCGAGCAGGCCAAGAACGATGCCAATGCCCAGCTCGAGGAACTGACCACGAAGAAGCTCAGTGAGAAGGTGCTCGACCGGGCATGGGAGCAATTGACGATCACCGAGAACCCGATCGCCTCAACCCTTCAAGTGTCGGCAGATCACGCCTTCGAAGCAGGCACCCTCAGGGAAAAGGCCGACGTCAAGGGCATCTACGACCTGAGCATCCTCAACAAGATCCTCGTCGGACAGAACCAGAAGCCTGTGTCGGCCGCGGGTCTGGGCAAGGAGTAGACGCATGAGCAGCGCGACGGCGGAGCCGCAGGCCTACGCCGATGGGGTCGACCTGTCGGCTCCGTTCGCCGCGCGGCTCACACGCGTCTCCAAGGTGTTCGATCACTCGAGTCCCTTGCCACCGGTCCTCGAAGAGGTCTCGCTCACGGTGGCGCCAGGAGAGTTCGTCAGCCTGCTGGGCGCCTCCGGTTGCGGGAAGTCAACGATCCTCAACCTCATCGCCGGACTCGACCAACCCACCTCAGGTCTCGTCGAGCTGCCCGAGGCTCGCAAACCGGCCCTGATGTTCCAGGAGTCCGCACTCCTCCCCTGGTTGAGCGCCGGGCGCAACATCGATCTGGCCCTTCGACTTCGGGGCTTCCCGCGGGCCGACCGCCGAACCGAGGTGGAGCGATTGCTCGATCTGGTCCACCTGAACGGCACCTACGACAAGAAGGTGCACGAGCTCTCCGGCGGTATGCGTCAGCGCGTGGCCCTGGCGCGGGCGCTTGCCCAGGACACCTCGATCCTGCTGATGGACGAGCCATTTGCGGCACTGGATGCCATTACGCGTGACGTCTTGCACGAAGAACTCATCCGGATCTGGCACGAGGAGCAGATCGCCGTCGTGTTCGTGACGCACAACGTCCGCGAGGCCGTGCGCCTAGGCCAGCGCGTGCTCCTCATGTCGTCGCGCCCGGGCCGCATGGTGCGGCAGTGGCAGATCGAGATCGAGGGTCCACGACGCATCGAATCACCGGCCGTGGCCGAGCTTTCCGTCGAGATCACCGATGACCTACGCAGGGAGATCCGTCGCCATGGCCGTCACTGATCGCACCGCGCAGCCCACGGGTCCTGAACCCGACGACACCGCTGCCCTCGAGGCGGGGCTCGACGCACTCGAAACCCGCATCGTCGTCGCCACGCCAGCGTGGCGTCGTTTCATCGCGAAGGTTGTGCCGCCGCTCATCGCCATCGGACTGGTCATCGTGGCGTGGCAGCTGGTGTACACCTTCGGCGACCTGGACTCCTGGCAATTGCCGTCGCCCGCCGACGTCTGGTCGGAAATGTCGTTCCAGATCCAGGACGGAACTCTGCAGAAAGCCATCTGGATCAGCATCAGCAAGGGCCTCACCGGTTTCGCCATGGCGATCGTGGTGGCCGTCCCGATCGGGGTGCTCGTGGCCCGCTTGCGATGGTTGCGGACAGCCATCGGACCGATTCTCTCGGCGCTTCAGACCTTGCCCTCAGTGGCGTGGGTTCCTCTGATGATCCTGTGGTTCGGCATCTCGGATACCACGCTCTACGCGGTGATCCTGCTGGGCGCAGTGCCCTCGATCGCGAATGGCCTGGTGGCGGGGTTCGACCAGACGCCGCGCATCTACGGTCGCGTGGGCAAGGTGCTCGGGGCCCGCGGTTGGACGATGGTGCGCTACATCGAATTGCCCGCGGCGATGCCGGGTTTCATCGCCGGGCTCAAGCAGGGCTGGGCCTTCGCATGGCGCTCCCTGATGGCTGCCGAGATCATCGTTGCCAGTTCAGCCTTGGGTCTCTCGTTGGGGCAGTTGCTGAACATCGGTCGCGACACCACGAGCGTCGAACTCACCATCACGACGATTTCCGCCATCCTCTTCGTCGGCCTCGCCGTGGAGTTCCTTCTCTTCGCTCCCCTTGAACGCCGCGTGCTCAAGGCTCGTGGGCTCGGGGACCAGCGATGAGCAAGTCACGCAGCGCAGCGCTGTACCCCCTGATGCTCGACCTGAGCGGACGGCGAACACTCGTCGTCGGCGGTGGGCCCGTGGCAGCTCGCCGGGCCGCGGCTCTAGCTGACGCAGGTGCACGGGTGTGCGTCGTCACGCCCTGGGCCTGCGAGCAGATGTGGGCGCTCATTGATGCCGGCAAAGCCAACATCACGCTGCGCGAGTTCGCCGAGCCCGACATCAACGGCGCATGGGTGGTCCACACGGCTACCGGCGATCGGCAGGTGGACACCGACGTGGCGCAAGCGTGCGAAGCCGCCCGCATCTGGTGCGTGCGAGCCGATGACGCCAAAGCCTCCATGGCCTGGACGCCCGCAGTCGTTCGCACGGGCGAGGTGACAGTGGCGGTCAGTGCCGGCGGCGACCCTGGCCGCGCCAAGCGGGTCAGGGACGCGATCGAGCACTCGGTGGATGCCGGAACGCTTCCGCTGAGACGCCATCGCGCGCCATTGCCCGGCTCGGGCTGGGTAGCCCTCGTCGGTGGCGGACCTGGCAACCCAGGGCTCATTACCGCGCGGGGACTCCAGCTCCTGAGCGCAGCCGATGTGGTGGTCGTGGATCGGCTGGCACCACGCGACCTTCTGGATCGCTTGGATGTCGACGTCGAGGTGATCGAGGCCGGCAAGGGTCCTGATGCTCACACGCTGACCCAGGACCAGATCAACGCTGTGATCGTCGAGCGCGCATTGCAGGGCCACCGCGTCGTTCGGCTCAAGGGCGGTGATCCCTTCGTGCTGGGCCGCGGAGGCGAAGAGGTGCTCGCCTGCGGAGCAGCAGGAGTGCCAGTCGAGATCGTCCCTGGCGTCACCAGCGCCGTAGCCGCCGCTGCTTCTGGCGGCGTTCCCGTCACCCATCGTGGCCTGTCGTCGCAGTTCACTGTCATCTCGGCGCATGACGACGTGGAGACAGCCCTGGCCGATGCACCGGCGAGCGGCACCCTGGTGATCCTGATGGGAGTGGGTCGACTGCAACGCATCGTTGATGCGTTGGTCGGAGATGCGCGCCCCGGTTCAACGCCCGTCACGATCGTCGAGCGGGGAACGCTGCCCGATCAGCGGGTCACTACGGGCACGCTCGATTCGATCGTGCCGCTCGCATCGGCCGCCCACGTCACCTCTCCAGCGGTGATCGTGGTCGGCGTGGTGTGTTCTCTCACCGACGTCATCGGGTCCACGTTGACGACCGTGAGCATCTGAGAGGCGTCGCGCTCATGCTCGGCAGCATCGCGCTGGCTCACGGAAGCCGCAGCCCAGGACAAGCATCCGTGGTGGGCGAACTGGCTCGCCTGGCCCAGCAGCGCGACGGCTCACTCTGGCGGCCCGCCTTCCTGGACCACCACGGGCCCGCGCTCCAGGACGCGGTGAGCGAACTGGTCGGCCTGGGCTGCCGCACACTGATCGTCGTTCCTACCCTTCTGTCGAACGCCTTCCACTCCAGCATCGACATCCCCGCCGCGGTCGATGCGCTCTCGACAGATGCGTCCGTCACGATCGCCGAGCCGGTGGGGCCCGACGCACTGTTGTTCGACGTGGTCGCTCGGCATGTTCGCGCCGCACGCATCCACGACGCGAAGCACCAAGCAGCCAAGCGCGTTGTCGTGGCGGCGGCGGGCACCTCAGTTGAATCTGCACGCGAGCAGTTCCGCGTGGCGGTGGCGCGATGGTCGGCCACCCTTCATGACGTCGACGCAACGGCCGCCTTCATCGCAGGCGGCGCACCGGACGTCAGCGACGCCGTGGGCTCGGCGCTCGCGGATGGAACGGGGCCGCTGGTGGTGCCGTTCACGTTGGCAGGAGGCTCCCTCACCGAGCGAGCGCGTGCGCAAGCCTTGATAGCCGGCGCTGAGGCCTTTCTGCCACCCCTCGGGGCGGCGGACGAGGTGATCACAATCCTGCTGGACCGACGCGATGCCTGTGCCACAGTGTGATCGTGCGCCTGCTCACCGGACCCCTCAGGGATCATCTCGCCGCCGAGCACGGCGAGTTGAGTACCAACGACCTGCTCGCGCTCTACGCCGTGGACGATCGGGTTCCGACCGTTCGCGCCAATATGGTCGTTTCGCTGGATGGCAGAGCCACCGACGCCAAAGGCCTCTCGGCGGGCATCTCATCGGAGTCGGACCGCTTCGTCTTCTCACTGCTTCGAAGCCAGAGCGATGCGATCATCGTGGGCGCCGGAACCGCGCGGGCCGAGGGATACCGACCGGCGAAGGTGCGCGCGGACTTCGCCTTGCCGCGCGAGGCTCGGGGGCGCGTCGACCCACCCGTCATCGCCGTGGTGAGCCGCACTCTGCAGTTCGAGGCCGACGACCCGCTGTTTCGCCGGGGACGCGCACTCTTCATCACCAGCGAAGGAGCCGATGACGCCGCGGTTGCCCGTGCCGAAGCCTCGGTTGAGGTGATCCGAACACCGGGGGCCGAGGTGGATCTGGTGGCTGCGGCCGCGGCTCTGCGGCAGCGTGGCCTGGAGCACCTGCTGATCGAGGGCGGACCCCACCTCTTCACCGACGCGTTGGCTCAGGACGTGATCGACGTGCTCTGCCTCACCATTGCACCCGTGATCGTGGGCGGGCCGGGCCCACGACTGCTGGCCGACCATGACGCGATCGATGCTCGCTTCGCGCTGCAGCACATCGTGGAGAGCGAGGGCTTCCTGATGACGCGCTACCGGCGGGATCGCGCATGAGCGCGCGAGCTTCCGGCGGCATGCCGGTGCCCGGGCTGCGTCCGATGCTGGCAAAGGCCGTCGCGTCGGTGCCGGACGACGAACCCGGTCGCTGGCTCTTCGAGCCCAAGTGGGACGGCTTTCGCTGCCTATTGTTCAAGAACGGCAACGAGGTGGTGCTGGGGAGCCGGAGCGACAAGGAGCTCACGCGCTACTTTCCCGAGCTCGTGGCTGCGGCGATCCAGGATCTTCCGGAGCAGTGCGTGCTCGACGGCGAGATCGTCGTGGCCGACCACGATCGACTTAGCTGGGAGTCGCTATCGGCTCGCGTGCATCCAGCAGCTTCCCGTGTCGAACTCCTCTCGAACCAGACTCCGGCGTCGTTTGTGGCCTTCGACCTCCTTGGCCTCTCGGGAATCTCGCTTCTTGACGCACCGCTAAGTGAACGGAAGCGGCAGTTGCACTCGCTGGTTCCTGCCTGGACGTCGGGATCGTTCACCGCGAGCGTCGACACGCAGGATGCATCTGTGGCGCGCGAGTGGTTCGAGTTGTTCGAAGGCGCCGGGCTCGACGGTGTGGTGGCCAAGGAGCTGACCTCGCTGTACTCCCCCGATAAGCGCACGATGCTCAAGGTCAAGCACAAGCGCAGCGCCGATGTCGTGCTGTTGGGATATCGCCTGCACACATCGTCTACGCCGGAGGCACCCGCGGTCGGCTCGTTGCTTCTCGGTCTCTACGACGATGACGGTGAGCTTCACATGGTCGGCGGCGCGTCGGCGTTCACTTCGGTGCGTCGGCGTGAACTCGTCGACGAGCTCGCCGAACTGGTCTCTGGCTCAGGCGGTGGCGAGAAGAACCGATGGAACTCCGGTAAAGACACCTCGTTCGTCACGTTGCGGCCGGAGCGCGTTTGCGAGGTGGGGTACGACCAGTTGCAAGGCCAACGATTCCGTCACACAGTCTCGTTCATGCGATGGCGCCCGGATCGCGATCCCGCCTCATGCCGGTTCGACCAACTCGACGTGCCGGCGAACTACTCCCTCGATGCGGTCATGCGACGGGGTTGAACCCCGGCATCAACGCGAGCAGTTCGCTGCGCACGGGCACGGTGGCCTCGAGCGCTGCCAGCACACCCACTACCCCGAGCCATACGCGGTGCGTAAACAGGTGCTCCGGGGGAAGCGTGAGCTGCAGGGCCACCAGGAAGTCCGGATTCCTAGGGTCGTTCACCTGGCCGAACTGTTCACGGAGCCAGTCGCGTGAGTAGGTGAACACCTCGTGGCGCGCAGGATCGGTGAAAGGTTTGAGGTAGTCGCGCAGTGCGCGTACGTCGATCCGGGCGCCCGCACGCACCAATCCGTGCTCGCGAAGCGCGTCAAGCACTTGGGCATCGCTCACCCCCAGCAACGCCGTGATCAAGCGGCCGAACGTGTCGGGCAGACCCCCGGGCATCTCGAGCGCCGAGCCGAAATCGAGCACCCCGAGGCGGCCATCTGGCATGAGCCGAAAGTTCCCGGGATGCGGATCGGTATGCAGCAGACCGCACACGCTCGGGGCACCGAGCATGAAACGTTGGTACAGCAAGGCCACGTGATCGCGTTCGTCCTGTGTTCCCGACGCGATGACGGCCGACAACGGAGTGCCCTCGATCCAGTCGCTGACCAGCACACCTGGGCCGACGTCGACGACGTCTGGCACAAGGAACTCAGCGCTCCCTCGGTAGGCCTCGGCAAAACGACGTTGCCGACTAGCTTCACCTACATAGTCAAGCTCGTCGTGAAGCCGGGTACGCAACTCGGCGACCAGGGGCGGCATGGCCATGCCTTTGGCGACGAATCCGGCCATGCGCAGCGCGAGCGCCAGCATCGACAGGTCACTGGCGATCGCCTTATCGATGCCGGGGTATTGAACCTTGACCGCCACCTCATGCCCGTCGTGCCACGTAGCGCGGTACACCTGTCCGATCGATGCCGCAGCAGCGCCCGAATCATCGAAGACCAGGAACCGATCACGCCACCGGGAGCCGAAGCAGCCCCGAAGCACCGGCTCCATCGCGTCGAGTGGCAGGGCAGCGCCGCGTTCCTGCATCACGGTCAACGCCTGGCTCCACGTCGCCTCCGGGTCTGGCGGCAGTAGCGCCTCCAACGTGCTCAGGAGTTGTCCGCTTTTCTGCGCCCCGCCCTTGAGCCCGGTGAGGACCGTCGTGGTGCGATCGGCCTGACGTCGTCGCAATCGACGACGCACCAAGGCGGCGTCCTCGCCGCGCAGCTTTCGCGCGAACCCCTCGATGGCATCGCCCAGGGCGCCGATCGGCAGCCGCAGAAGCACCGCGCCGCGGACGACCCGGGACCGCGCGGGACCGCTCGACGACGAATTCATGCCACCAGTCTGCTCAGGTGACAGGACAAGCGCGCCGTTGGCTGGTTCGATGGGTGAAACATTCTCGAAAGGCGGACCATGAGCGACATCCAGGCCGGCTGGTATCCAGCACCGGACGACCCCACCCAGCTCCAGTACTGGGACGGAAGCGCGTGGACGGTGCACCGTGCCGTCAGCAATGCTGCTGCGACCGCACCGGCTGCAGCGGCTCCGGCACCTCCGATAGCTCCCCAGCCGGTAGCACCGGTCGCGGCAGCCGTCGCTGCACCGGCCGTGCCAGCCGCTGCACCGCAAGCACCCGCACCCCTCGTTCCTGAACCCCCCGTTCAGAATCCGCTGGCGGCAGCCGTTCCCCCACCGACGGCACCTGTCGCGGCAATGGCGGCTCCTCCCAGCACCGGCATCCCACCCATCGGGGCCACCGCCCCGATCCTGCCGATGACCGCCGCCGCCCCGGGATCGGTCATGCCGGGAGCATTCACACCCGTCGCCACCACCACTCTTGCGCCGATAGGTGGACCGGCCCAGCCGATCTCACCGGCCAGGCCCTCCTCCTCACGGGGCAAGACGATCGGCCTCATCATCGGTGGCATCGTGCTCGTGATCGCGGCGTTCTTCGCCGGGCGTCTGACGGCACCGGACGACGCCACATCGACTCCGGCAACCCCTGCGCCGGCCGCCACCCAGCCCGCGTTCGTCGTGCCGGGAGCCACCCAGCCCGCCGCGCCCGCCCCGGCCCCGGGAGCGCCCGATCCCAACGCCCCCGCGCCGGTACCCGGAGCGCCCGATCCCAACGCCCCCGCGCCGGTACCCGGAGCGCCCGATCCCAACGCCCCCGCGCCGGTACCCGTCAACCCGGGCTTCATCATCCCGACAACCGCGCCGTAGCCCCACACCACAGAGCGACAAAGAAGCCGTCCACCGATCAGGTGGACGGCTTCTTTCGGCTCGGCTGAACCCTCAGCGGCTCGCCGGGCATCTTGGGGAACTCGGGCGGATACGGCAGATCACCCAAGCCATCGCCCTCATCGCGTTCGGCCCACTCCAGCAGTGGCGTCAGGTCGTGCGCGACGTCGTCAATGCCTGCGTGCGGATCACCGATCGCGGCAAATCGCGACGGGGCGGTCAGGACGGTGAAAGCCCGCGGATCCACGTCGTGGATCTCAGACCACTCCAACGGCGTCGACACCGGAGCATGGGGTTGGGGACGCACCGAGTACGCCGAGGCGATGGTGCGGTCACGAGCCGTCTGGTTGAAGTCGATGAACACCCGTTCGCCCCGCTCCTCCTTCCACCAGTCGACCGTGATTCGCGAAGGATCGCGACGCTGAACCTCGCGGGCGAGCGCTATCAGCGAGCGACGCACCTGGATGAAGTCCCAGCGCGGTTCGATCCGTACGTACACGTGCAGGCCTCTTCCACCCGAGGTCTTCGGGTAGGCCCGCCATCCGAGTTCGTCGAGCACCGTTAGCAGAACCTGAGCGGCGTTCGCCGCATCTACAAAGTCAGTGCCCGGCTGTGGATCGAGATCAATCCTCAACTCGTCGGGATGCTCGACATCGCTGGCGCGAACCGCCCAGGGATGAAACGTCGTGGTGCCGAGTTGCACCGCCCACACGGCAACCGCCAGATGATCGACCACCACCGACTCGGCGGTGCGGCCGCTGGGGAAGGCCACCGTGGCAGTGGTGACGAAATCAGGTGCACCCTTGGGCACGCGCTTCTGGAAGAACGCCTCGCCGGCCAGCCCATCGGGCCGGCGCTCGAAGGTGGTGGGCCTCATCCTCAGGCCCCTCATCAATCCCGGCCCCACCGCAAGCACGTACTCGACCACGTTCATCTTGGTCAGCGGGGTGCCGCCGTGGCCGGCCGTGGGAAAAATCGTCTTGTCTGGACTGCTCACCCGTACGGGGACGCCATCCACATCGACGATCACCGCGGTTGAGGCCATGAACGGACGCTAACGCGGATCCTGGCGAGGATGCGGCAGTCGCGTGGGTCGGCGTAGATTCGCGTCATGGCCCTCTTCCGTTCCGACAAGCCCGCAACCACCAACCGGAACTACCCGATTGAGCTGACCGACGAACAGTGGCGGGCCAAGCTCGACCCGGCCGAGTACCAGGTGCTGCGAAAGTCAGGCACCGAGCCAGCGTGGTCCGGCGAATACGTCGACACCAAGACTGTGGGCATCTACCGATGTCGAGCCTGCAGCACCGAACTGTTTCGATCAGAGAACAAGTTCGAGAGCCACTGCGGATGGCCGTCGTTCTTCACTCCGCTCGCTGGTGATCGCATCGAAGAGATCACCGACCGCTCCTTCGGCGTGGCGCGCACCGAGGTGCGTTGCGCGGCTTGCGGCTCGCACCTCGGTCATGTGTTCGCCGGCGAGGGCTACGACACCCCTACCGATCTGCGCTACTGCATCAACAGCCTGAGCATCACACTCGAACCCCTTGATGAGCAGACTCCTTCAGCCTGACGCGATCAGCATGACGCCAGCGAGCGCAAGCACCACTCCGATCTGCTGAATCCGCATCAGTCGTTCGTGGTGGACGAAACGCGCGAGCAGCACCGTAGCCACGGGATAGAGCGAGCCCGCGACCGAGACGATCGAGAGCAGACCCAGCGTCGACGCGATGCCATAGGTGATGTTGGCTGTGACGTCGAACACCCCAACGACACCCAGCGGCACGACCTCTCCTCGCGTGACCGTGACCGCGGCCCGGGCCGCCGAGCGGGAGCGAACGAGTACCCCCACGACCAGCAGAACACTCATCGCGACGGTGGTGACGCGCATCACCCCGAGCGTGGCCAAGGCATCGGTTCTGCTGCCGACCGCGATGAGCGTCAGCGCCGTTCCGAAGCATGCCGCCGCGAGCAGGGCCAGCAGCAGCGGACCAGATCCTGACCCCTTCGCACCGGTGAGCTCTGGCCCGCTGGCCAGCACCACCCCAACCAGTGCCACCACCACTCCAATGGCCTGCACGCCGCTAGGCCGGTCGCCTTCGATCAGACCGAAGACGACCGGGACGATGGCCCCCAGAGCCGTCACCGGAGCAACGACGCCCATGGTGCCGCGCGCCAGGGCGGTGTAGAAGCTGAGCAGGCCGACGTAGCCGGCGGCACCGGCCGCCACCCCGATGAACGCCACGTCAGCCCATGGCGACCAGTTCCCCACCACCAGTGCGGCCAGCAGGATCACCACGAGCCCAGCCACCTGCGACCAACCAACGACCGTGTACGGCGAGCGGCGACGGGTCAGCGTGCCGCCTATGAAATCCGCGGTCCCCCAGAGCAGGCTCGACAGCAGCGCAAGGAGGACAGGCACGTGGGCAGGCTAGCGGCGGCCGAATTCGTCGACGGTGTCCAATGAGGCCCTTTTCGACACGCCGCAGCACGCCCGAGGTGGTCGGCTCCCAGATTCGCGGCTCGCGGCGACCTACTCTCCGTTTCGTGAACGCACCCCGTGAGCAGGACGAAGCGCCCGAGCAGTTCCGCTCCGCGCTGCGCTCCATGCGAACCCTTCGGCCGCGGTCGGAGATCCTCATCGATGAGGCGCCGGCGCCGCAGCGGCTGGCCCCCCACGCCGTCGCACTGACCGCCGACGTCGTGATCGATGAGGAAGAGATCGCCACCGGCCGGTTCGTCCTGCTGCACGATCCTGAGGGCCACAGCTCCTGGAACGGCACCTTTCGCGTGGTGACGTTTGTGCGTGCCGACGTGGAGCCCGAGATGGCGGCCGACCCGTTCGCCCACGAAGTCGGCTGGTCGTGGCTGTCCGAAGCCCTGCAGACCCATGACTGCCGGTTCGACATGCTCGGCGGCACCGTGACGCAGGTGCGCTCGCAGTCATTCGGGGAATTGGCCGAACGCAACCCTGAAGCTCATCTGGAGGTCAGGGCTTCGTGGACCCCGGAGGGGGTCAGCGCCCCCACCAGCATGGGCCAGCACCTGGCCGCGTGGCTCGACCTTCTCTCGACTGCAGCGGGTCTGCAGTCCTTGCCTCCCGGCGTGGCCGCCATCCCCATGCAGTCGCGCCGCCGCTGATCCCGTCAGTCGAGCCCCAAGGTTCCTGAGCCCAGGCGGTCAAGACCGGCACGACAAGCGCCGATGGATCGGACAGGACCACCCACCGGGTGTCGTCCTGCGTGATCGCCCGATCGCGCCGATCGGCAAAGGAGCCCCCGTGACCGCACTGGTGGACCGCGGATATCTGCCATCAGCTCGTTCGGCCCGATTCACGGCCATGGTCGTGATCGGTCGTCCTGCGCTGAGGGCTGCCCTGGTGCACCGTTTGCGCACTCTGGGGGCTATCGACGTCTGTGAGGCGGCCAGCGCCTCCGAGGCTCGGGCCCGCGCCCTGAACACCGGCCCCCGCGATCTCGTGATCGTTGATGGGGCCCTCAGCGATGGCAGCGGAGTCGCCCTCATCAGCGAACTGCGACGTCGCGGCTGGCGACGCGGGGTCGTCCTGAGCCCCAGCGATGACCCGTACACCGTGCGCGCAGCTCTGGCTGCGGGTGTCCACGGCTTTGTGGTGGCCCAGACCGAGATCCGCGAACCCAAGCCGCTCACCGGGCCGGTCACCATCGTGGCCCGCGAGCAGGCCACCGGCCCCGCCGCGCTATCGGCCCGTGAGGTTGAGGTGCTGCACCTCGTCTCGCAAGGGCGCTCGAACCGCGATGTGGGTGAGCAGCTCGGACTCTCGGCGCTCACCGTCAAGAGCCACCTGGCACGGATCGCTCGCAAGCTCGGCACCGGCGATCGGGCCGAGATGGTCGTGCTCGCGATGCGCGCCGGCCTCATCGACTGATTCATCCCTGCGCACCGACCCTGAGCCGCGAGCCTGATCCAGGCTCCGGCAGCAGGGCCATAGATTGGCCCAGTGAACCCCGGCGACGAAACACTCGAATCCGCCGGTACCGACGCTGCTCGCGATGACGGCGTGGACGCGGCGAACCCGCCTCCCGAGCCCGAACCGATCCCACTCCTGGAACCGGCTGCGGGCGTGCCCCCAGTTCTCACCACGCTGGAAGAAGTACAACAAGCCGCGGACGAACTTGCCGCCGGCACCGGCCCAGTGGCAATCGATGCCGAGCGGGCCTCGGGCTACCGCTACGGCCAACGCGCGTATCTCATTCAGATCAAGCGCGCCGGAGCCGGCAGCTACCTGATCGATCCGATCGATCTGCGCGACCTCTCGATTCTGGATGCCGCGCTGGCTGACGCCGAATGGGTGCTGCACGCGGCCACCCAGGATCTTCCCTGCCTGGCCGAGGTCGGCCTTCGTCCGCGCACCCTCTTCGACACCGAACTTGGTGGCCGCATCGCCGGAAAGCCGCGGGTCGGCCTCGGGCCTCTGGTCGAGCAGATTCTGGGGCTCCGACTCGAGAAGGGGCACGGCGCCGCCGACTGGTCCACCCGCCCGCTGCCGGCCGCGTGGCTGCGCTATGCGGCCTTGGACGTCGAGGTTCTGCTCGAGCTCCGCGATGCCATCGGCCTCGATCTGGAGCAGCAGGGCAAAGCCGAGTGGGCCCGCGAGGAGTTCCAGGCGATCGTGGATGCGCCACCACCGCCACCTCGCATCGAGCCCTGGCGACGCACGTCGGGGCTGCACCGGGTGCGCAAGCCACAGGCGTTGGCCATCGTGCGAGAACTCTGGAACACCCGAGATGCGTTGGCGCGTAAGCGTGATGTCGCCCCCGGACGCCTGCTGCCCGACACCGCCATCGTCGAGGCGGCGCTGGGCGCACCACGGACTCGTGAGGCCTTACGCGAGCTGCCGGGGTTCCGCGGCCGGGGCGCCCAGCGGTACCTGCGCGAGTGGAGCGAGGCCGTCATCACCGGCCTTAACCTGTCGAGCGAGCAGTGGCCAGCCAGCACGATGACCACCGACGGACCGCCACCGGCACGGGCGTGGGCCGATCGCGACAAGCCCGCCGCCGCCAGGCTCTCGGCCGCACGCGCCGCGGTGGCGGCCATCGCCGATGAGCATGCGATTCCGGTGGAGAATCTGCTCTCCCCCGACTCGCTGCGCCGTCTGTGCTGGACGCCGCCGTGGACCGACGACGCTGCCGCCGACCCGATCGCCGCCCGGACAATGCTCACGAACCTGGGAGCACGAGAGTGGCAGTGCGCCCTGGTCGTGACGCCGGTCTGCAAGGCGATCTCGCGCGCCGCCAGGGCTGGGGTCACACCCCCGCCAGAACCCCAACCCGCACCTGAGGGATCAACGGCCGATCCGGTCTGAGCGCGATTCGCCCTCCAGCGAGACGACGTCGGTGGCCCAGGTGGCCCAGGTGTCCCCGGATGGCGATCGCGAGTAAGGTTAGGTGTACCTAACTTTCGCTCTGGTATCCGTCCGGCCTCGAGGAGTGCACATGTTTGCGAACTTCCTCATCGGGTTGCGCGAGGGCCTGGAAGCCGCACTCGTGGTCAGTATCCTTATCGCCTACCTGGTCAAGTCCGGACGGCAGGATCGTCTGCCGGCGATTTGGCTCGGCGTCGGCGCAGCTGTCGGACTGTCGCTGGCCTTCGGGGCCTTCCTCACGTTCACCTCGCAGTCGCTGACGTTCAAGGCGCAGGAAACCTTCGGCGGTGTGATGTCGATCATCGCTGTCGGACTGGTCACCTGGATGGTCTTCTGGATGCGCCGCGCCTCGCGATCGATCGCCGGAGATCTGCGCGACAAGGTCGATAGCGCCCTCGCGGTAGGCGCCGGCGCCCTGGCCATCGTGGCGTTCATCTCGGTGGGTCGCGAAGGACTTGAGACAGCCCTGTTCGTCTGGTCGGCCGTGCAAGCCAGCGGCGACACCACCGCTCCCCTCCTGGGAGCAATGCTCGGTCTTGCCACCGCGGTGCTGCTCGGGTGGCTGATCTACAAGCGCGCCGTGACGCTGAATCTCACGACGTTCTTCCGCTGGACGGGTGCTGCCCTCATCATCGTGGCCGCCGGCGTCCTGTCGTACGGCATCCACGATCTGCAGGAGGCCGGGATCCTGCCGGGCCTGAACAACCTGGCCTTCGATGTGAGCGCGCAGATCCCGCCGGGCTCGTGGTATGGCACGCTGCTCAAGGGCGTCTTCAACTTCTCGCCCCAGACCACGTGGCTCGAACTGCTCGCGTGGTGGGCCTACGTGGTTCCTGTGATGGTGCTGTATTTCCGGCCGGTCCGCGAAGCAAAGCCGGCCGTCGACAGCGTCACCGTGTGATCCACCCCCGACGATCAGATTGCTCGGGAACGGCCGACCCGCCGTCGGGAACCCTGCCGCAGTAGCTGGGCACGCCGGTGACCCATGATCACTCTGCGTCACCGAAGTGCGCGTTTCGGTCAGGACCGTCCCCCTGACGGGTGGCGCCGGTGAACACGGAGCGTTGCTACCGTGCGGCCATGAACCGCAGGCCCCCTCGTCACGGCAGACCGCCGCAGGAACCGTGGGAACGGCTGGACGTCGCCACCCTCCGTCAGAGCGTGCTCATGGTGTCGGTGCTCGACGAGGTCGATGTGCACCCCTGCGATGACGGGGTCGTGCTCGAGGCCACGATGGCGATCGGCTGGAGCAACGACCTGCTGGTTCCGTGGTGGCGGATCGGCCAGACCCTTGGCGCGGCGGCTGTCGACCCCACGGGCGCCGCCGCGCGCGCGCGGCTGTCGACGTGGTTGCGGTTGGCGCGGGCCGTCGGCGACCTGCCGGTCGGCACGCTGCGCGACCACCTGCGGCCCATCGGCCTGCCGCGTGATCACGCGTTGCACCCGGGAAGCGCCTGGATCCACAACAGCGTGGAAGGTGGCGCGCTGGATCTCGGGTTCGGGTTGGCCGGCGTCGTGGCGGATCCGGATGCCATCACCATCGCGCCACCCGGCCTGCTGGAAGCCACCGGGTTGGATCTGCGGGCCATGTGGCCGCATGCGCATCGCTACCTGGAACAGATGGGGGCCATTGCAGCGATCCGCCAGGAGCGTGATCCGCAGACGCCGTTGCGACCGATGGGCGACTGCGATGTGCTCACGCTGCTGGGGTCGACTGTTCTGCGTTCGGCCCTGGCCAGCGATCGCGGAGTGGGAATGCGCGCCGCCGCGATCCCCATGCGGCGCAGGGGTTGGGTCGATCCGAGCCACCTCGATGCCGCCTTCGCCCTGGGCGCTGCGGCTGCTACCGATCCGAGCGAGCGCGGGTTCACCCGCCCCGTTCTCATCACGGTCGATGGCGTCTGGGAAGCCCAAGAAGGCATCGACCTGGTCGAGTTCGCGTTACGTGACGCTGTCGGCGCTGGCCTGTGGGTCCGTGAGATGCGTTTCGGCTCGACCGGCTGATCAATCCGGGATTCGCGAGTTGCTCAACGACCGCTGAGGTCGACCGTGCGGTCGGGAACGCCGTGCCCGCTGGAGCCATTCTCGATTCCGGCATCTGAGTGCATTGCGGCGAAGGATTCGGCAACGCCTCGCGCGATGTCTTGCGCCGTCAGGCCGCAATCGGCCAGCACTTCGGCACGCTTGCCGTGATCCAGAAAGGCCAGGGGAATGCCGAAGTTCTGCACCGGTGTGGTGATCGAGGCATCACGCATGGCCTGAGCCAGCGTCGAACCCACCCCGCCGACGCGCACGCCGTCTTCGATCGTCACCACCAACGAGAAGTGCTTGCTCATCGTGACCAGCGCCAGATCTATCGGCTTCACCCAGCGGGGGTCGACCACCGTTGTGCCGATCCCCTGGTCGGCCAGCCGTTCGGCCACCTGCAAGCCGAGACCGGCCAGTCCACCCACCGCAACCACGAGAACCTGTGCCTCGGGGTCGCGGCGCAGCACGTCGGCCTCCCCCTCACGAGCGATGGCCGGGATGTCCTCTGGCAACGCGCCCTTCGGAAAGCGCACGACGGTCGGGGCATCATCGATGTCCAAAGCTTCGCGCAGTTCCTGGCGCAGGGTGACGCCGTCGCGTGGTGCAGCCATCCGCAAGGTCGGAACGATCTGCAGCATCGCCAGATCCCACATGCCGTTATGGCTCGCCCCGTCGTCGCCGGTGACGCCGGCGCGATCGAGCACAAAGGTGACGCCAGCCTTGTGGAGCGCCGCATCCATCAGCACCTGATCGAACGCACGATTCAGGAACGTCGCGTACACCGCGACCACCGGGTGCAGGCCACCCATCGCCATCCCCGTGGCTGAGGTGACGGCGTGCTGCTCTGCGATACCGACGTCGAACACGCGCGCGGGATAAGCCTCGGCGAAGGCCCCAAGACCGGTGGGCTGAAGCATGGCGGCCGTAATGGCCACCACGTCATCGCGTTCGCGTGCCACGGAGACGAGCTCGTCAGAGAAGACCGATGTCCAGGTCGGACCACTCACCGTGGTGGCCAACCCGGTGAGGGGGTCGATGACGCCGATGCCGTGGAAGCGATCGGCCTCATCGTTCTCGGCCGGGGCATAGCCGTAACCCTTGGTGGTGATGGCATGCACGATGACCGGACCCTCGAAGCGCTTGGCTCGTTCGAGGGCATGCTCCATGGCTTCAACATCGTGACCATCGATCGGCCCGATGTACTTCAGACCCAAGTCTTCGAACATCCCCTGCGGAGCAATGACGTCCTTGATGCCCTTCTTCATACCGTGAAGGGTTTCGTAGATCGGAGCACCGACCATCGGTGTGCGTTCGAGCACCTGGCGACCCCACTCGAGGAAACGCTCGTACCCGCGAGTGGTTCGCAATGTGGCCAGGTGGTCGGCGAGCCCTCCGATGGTGGGCGCGTACGAACGTTCGTTGTCGTTGACGACGATGACCAACGGGCGCTCCTTGGCGCCGGCGATGTTGTTCAACGCCTCCCACGCCATACCGCCGGTCAGGGCTCCGTCACCGATCACGGCCACCACGTGTCGGCGGCCCAGCTCACCGCGCAGCTCCCACGCCTTGGCCAGACCATCGGCGTAGCTGAGAGAGGTTGACGCGTGGGAGTTTTCGACAAGATCGTGCTCGGACTCGGCACGGCTCGGGTAGCCGCTGATGCCGCCACGGGTGCGCAGACCACCGAAGTCCTTGGCCCGCCCGGTGAGCATCTTGTGCACGTAGGACTGATGACCGGTGTCCCAGATCAGCGCATCCCGGGGCGAGGAGAACACGCGGTGCAGCGCGATGGTGAGTTCGACAGCGCCAAGGTTGGGTCCGAGATGCCCGCCGGTCGCCGACACCGAATCGACGAGGAAGGAGCGGATCTCACGCGAGAGCTGGCGCAGTTCATCGGAATTGAGGTCGCGAAGGTCGCGAGGATCGCGAATGGTGGCGAGCAGACTCACACCCGCACCTCCCGACCCCCTGCTGACCATGGCGCAAGTCTAGGCGGTGACACCCTTAGCGCCACCGTGGGCGAGGCAAGGCGTCTCACCGCTCACACGGGCTCAGGCGCTGCGGGCACCCTGGCTGAAGGCATGCTCAAGCGCAGCGACCTCGCGCGCCAGCACCTGCAAGCGCACCAGTTCGCGTTCGAGGAGCAGCAACGTGTCGTCGACCACCTGCGCCCCGAGCCCTCGGAACTCCGTGCGCGCGAGGGCCAAGCCCTGGCGAGTGGCCGACTCCTGAGCCTGCACATGCCAGGCCGTGAGCCGGGCGAGCACCTCCGGTTGGCGCTGGAGCAGGGCATGACCCCGGTACTCAGGCGGGCAGTGGTCGAGCAGCCACCCGACCGCGGCCCGCTGCCACTGGTCGGCGGCCGGCCCGGTGATCGGAGGTGGAACGCGAGCGGGCCAACCGGTGGGACGTGTACGTGTGGACATGGTGCTCCTGCTCCAGCGCCGATCGAATCGGCAGTGTCGGATGAAAGGGGTGTCGGATGAAAGGGGTGTCGGATGAAAGGGGTGTCGAGTCGTAC
>Ga0105048_10007037_pt1 | contig 18107 bp, 13 predicted proteins | sample MAT05_FD_78382 | JGI IMG/M metagenome (GOLD analysis project Ga0105048, IMG submission 78382) | Freshwater microbial communities from Lake Fryxell liftoff mats and glacier meltwater in Antarctica - MAT-05 | ecosystem: Environmental > Aquatic > Freshwater > Ice > Liftoff microbial mat | place...
ACCGAAGGTCCAACCTCCGGGCCAGGTGAGGACGCCTTCCCCCGAATCAAAATATGCGTCGGCTTCACCATCGCCGAACGTTCTTCCATGAAATACCCCCGCGGTAAATCCGGTGTCTCCCGCTTCAGCCCTGCCACTTCCGTTTCAACCGGCAGCGCCGCCAATTCAGCGTCCAGAATCTTCGCCAACTCCTTGGCCAGTTTCTTTGTCTGCATGTACGTCGCAATAGCGTCCGCCGCCAGCGCGCTCTTCCCGGAATTCAGCCACTCCAATTTCGCCGCCTCGCGCAGCGCTGTAATCTCTTTTTCCCTCTTATTAAAACGGTCAATCTCCGTCCAATTCCCAATCGGCCGGTCCAACTCCGTCCGTCCGTTTCGCGGCCTCTCCAACCCATTAAACACCGCGATCATCCCGTAGTAGTCCTTCGTCGTCAACGGCTCGAACTTGTGGTTATGGCACCGCGCGCAGGCCAGCGTCAACCCCAGGAATCCCTGCGCCGTCGTGTTCAAAATATCGTCCAACTGATCGAAGCGGTCTTCCGCCGGGTCAGCGGGTTCATCGTCCCACGGCCCCAACCGCGAATAGCCCGTTCCCAGGAGCGATTCGGCGCTCACATCGGGCAACTCGTCGCCCGCCAACTGTTCCACGATAAATCGATCAAACGGCTTGTCCGCATTGAATGAGCGGATCACATAGTCTCGAAATTTCCAGCCCGATGGTTTCGCTTCGTCGCGCTCATACCCATTCGTGTCGCCATACCGCACCACATCCAGCCAATGCCGCGCCCAGCGCTCGCCGTACGCAGGCCGTGCTAACAAGGCCGCCGCCAAGCCATCCCAATCGCCTCGAAACGAATCCTGTTCTTCGACGGTCGGCGGCAGCCCGGTAATGTCCAGATACATCCGCCGCAATAGATCGGAATCCGCCGCGCGCCCCGCCGGCCGCCATCCCTTTGCCTCCAATTTCGCAAGGACAAACGAATCAATCGAATTCCGGACCCAAGCCTGATCGCGAACCACCGGAACACCGGGCATTCGAGGCGCGTGAAACGCCCAGTGCTTCAGCCGCGGATCTGCCTTCTCACTAACTGCTTCAGGAGACCCGGGCCAAACCGCGCCCCCATCAATCCACTCTTTCAACAACAAAATCTCCGCAGCCGTCAACCGCGGCCCAGCAGGCGGCATGACAAGCTTCGCATCTGTCCCTGAAACATACCGGATCAACAAACTGGCCGCGCTCTTCCCTGGCTCAATCGCCGGAATGCCGCTCTCCCCGCCGCGCAGCATGTCCGCGCGCCGGTCCAGCCGCAAGTGACTCTTCTGCATCGCGGGTCCATGACAGGCGAAGCATTTCCGCGCGAGCATCGGCCGCACCTCGCGCTCGAAATCCGCTGAATAACAGGCGACAGAAATCACTAGCAGCCAATAACGCATCCCCCGCAATTATATCCACCCCGCAAGGCGAGAGGAGCCAAATAATCCCGATGTCAATTTCACGCATCGACAACATCGCAATAAACAAAGTGGAAACTGCCGCGGTCTACGAGCGCACACCAGATTTCGTGCTCTTGATCCCAGTGCCGCACGCCCTCGCAGCACAGCAAACCGCCCCCCATTCGGTGCACTCTCCACCGGGTAAAGGTAGACTTGTCCTCGCACCGTTCAAACTACTTCCCTATCGCCGCAATCACCATCTGCAGCGTCTTTCCCGTCGAATCCCCCACCGGCGTCGGCTTCCAGTCCTTCCGCGATCCGTCGTACGAATACTTCACCGGCAACCGCGTCAGCGCCGCATCGTATTGCCCCTCCGTACCGCCCATTTTGTAAATCACCATATCCAGCGATGGCACCACATAAATCGCGTATCCGCCCGACCCGCCCTTCCAGAACGCATCCCGAGGCACCCCGTCCAAATGCCCGTCATCATTCACATTGAAATTAAAGGAATGTGTGAAATGTGGATTGTACTTAACCGACCGCCCGCACATCCGCGCGAACTCCGCCGGTAAAATCTGTTCCTTCCCCCATCGGCCTTCCCGCAGCATCAAATACGCAAACCGCAAAACATCGGTGGACCGCACCGCAATACTCCCGCCCCCTGGCGTATGAAACATCCGTCCATCCGCATCGATCCCGCTCTTCAGCTTCGGGCGGTACATCGCGTAGCCCCAAGTCCCAAACCCTAACGGCCCCGTCAGCCGCTTCCGCATGTACTCTTCCATCTCCATGCCCATCGTCCGCCGCACCAATATCGCCGGAATATGGCTGGACGACGTGGCGTACGAGTAGCACTCGCCGGGCGCGCACCACAGCGATTGCTTCAGTGCAAACTCATCGGTCGTCGACCACGGCCCATTGTCAATTGTCGGATTCTCCCACGTCTGCTTAACGCCCTTCACGTACACCGGGTTCGTTCCGCGAATTCCCGCTGACATCGCCAGCACCTGACCAAGCGAAATCTCGGCTTTCCGCGGATCGTCCAGCGGAAATATCTCCGCCGGCATGAACTTCGGCGTGAACACCTTCTCGTCCAAACCGCTTGGAAACAGCGCCGGCTTATCCTGCATCGTCATTCCCACCGCCACGCTCGTGAACGCCTTTCCGCACGACGCCAACTCCGGCAGCGCCTCCCGGTTTCCACGCCCAAAATACTTCTCATAAACCAGGTGGCCGTGCCGGACCACCAGTAACCCGCCGTGCTGTGACGTCTGCTCGACGTAGGCGAATGCTTCATCCAGCTTTGCTACATCGATTCCCGTGGTCTTCCGGATCTTGCCCGCGTCCTTCAACGTCCGCCAGCCCCCTTTGCTATCCGGGGCGGGGAAGTAGTCTTCGCCGAAACAAGCCGCGCCCATCACGAGCGCCAGTGTCAGAATCCGTTTAATCACGACCGCCATCATAGCTGAATTCCGATCGCGGCTGGGGCCGGGACCAGGGAACTATTCAGCACAAATCAAAATGAGTCTGAAACAAAAAGCCGATCAAAATGATCCGACATTGGGTAAGGCCGCATAAATCCCAATTAACTAAATACTTGCCGCACACCGCCCTTTCGTGTATCGAACTCGGGCTAAATTAGTCCGCTATAAGTCATTGAAAAATAAGACAGTTGTCGGTAACGAAATAAATGTAAATTAACTGGAAGTAAAAAGAAAAGTGGACTACGCTAAAGGTGAAAGCTGTCTCGAAAGGGGGGCTTCATGGTAGTTCCAAAACTCTTCCGCCGGCCCGCTGTCATCTTACTAACAGGTCTAACTCTCCTCGGCTGCGCCGCTCTTGTGAGCGCCACGAAGGACAAGTTCACCACATCCGACAAGGCATTTTATGCCGACGACAAAACCGTAAACTTCGTTCGTCCCGGATTGGTCGTTAAAATCATTTCCGCTGAGATCGCTCCAGATGGCACTGCCAAGGCTCGCGTTCTATTCACGGATCTGCGGGGCCTCCCGCTCGACCGTCTCGGCATCCAGACTCCGGGTAACGTCGCCGCCAGCTTCATCCTGGCCACCATTCCCAAGGGCGAAACAACGTACAAAGCCTATACCACCCGCGTCCAAACCAGCCCCATTACTCGCGTCGCCGCCACCCAGGCCGGCGCCGACGCAGGCGGCACTTGGGCTCAGGTTGCAGAAGGCGAGTACATTTACACCTTCGGCGCCAAAGCCCCCGCCGGGTACGATCGCACGGCCACGCATACCGTTTCCGTCTACGCCAATCGCAATCTCACCGAGTTCGACCTCGGCATCAACTCCCTCGACACCGTGTTCCATTTCGTCCCCGATGGCTCCAAAGTCACCGTCGTTCGCGACATCGTCCGTACCGCGACCTGTAACAAATGCCACGACAAACTTTCCGCCCATGGAACCGGTGGCCGCACCACCATGGAGACCTGCATCACGTGTCACCAGCCCCAAACCACCGATCCTGACACCGGCAACACGGTCGACATGGCGACGATGATCCACCGCATCCACACCGGCGCCGATCTCCCCAGCGTGAAAGCCGGCAAGCCCTACCAGATCATCGGCTTTGCCCAAAGCGTGCACGACTTCTCCAAAGTCGCTTTCCCTGCCAACCCCCGGAACTGCGAAGCTTGCCACGAGCCGACGTCCCTGGCCGTTCAAAAGGACGATTGGCTAAAGCCCAGCCGCCGCGCCTGCGGCTCCTGCCATGACGATGTCAACTTCGCCACCGGCGAGAACCACGCCAACCTCCCTCAGGTCTCCGATAACCAGTGCTCTAGCTGCCATACCGTGCAAGGCGAACTGGAATTCGACATCTCCATCAAAGGCGCCCATACCATCGCCACCAAATCCAGGGAACTCCCCGGAACCACTTTCGCGATCCTCGGTGTCAACGACGGCGCAGCCGGCAAGAAACCCACGGTTACCTTTAGCGTCAAAGACAAGGCCGGCAACCCCATCCTGCCGTCCGAAATGACTCGTCTCACCCTCCTGCTCAACGGTCCCAATACCGACTTTGGCCCGCAGATCAGCGAAGTCGCTCTCACCGCCAGTGGCAGTAACGGCGTCTACTTCTGGACCTTTAACACGCCGCTCCCGGAAACGGCGAAAGGCTCCTACACCGTCGGCATCGAAGGCTATCGGAACATCACCTTGCTGAAAGGCACCACAAAGGAACAGGTCGCCCGCGACATTGGCGTCAACAAATCCTTCGCCTTCGGCGTAACCGACCCCACTCCCGTTCCCCGCCGAACTATCGTGACCACCGCTAAGTGCAATGCCTGTCACGGCAGCCTCGGACTTCACGGCGGTACACGCAACACCGTCGAGGAATGCGTCATGTGCCACAATCCGGCCAATACTGATGCGGCTCGCCGCCCAGCCACCGCCGGTCCGGCACAGTCCATCGACTTCCGGACCATGATTCACAAGATGCACTCCGCCGGCGCCAACGGCGCCACCTTCACCATCTGGGCCGGCAGCGCCAACAACTACAACTTCGGCTACCCCGGAAGGCTCACTACTTGTACGCAGTGCCACGTCAACGGATCCGAACAACTCCCGCTCCCTGCTACTAACGCCAAGGTCAATGACCCGCAAAGCCACATCGGCCTCATGGGTCCGGAAACGGCATCCTGCACCAGTTGCCACACATCGCTCGCAACCGCCGCCCACGCCCAGGTCAATACCTCCGCCATCGGCGAAAGTTGCTCCACCTGCCATGGGCCGACTTCAGCCTTTGCTGTCAGCAAGGTACACGCCCGGTAACCTCCGCCCGAAACCAAAAAGGGGCCTCGCCAGAGGCCCCTTTTTTCATGTCCAGATATACTGAAATGAATGCCTACTGATGGTCTGAACGAGACCCCTGCCACGCCCGAAAACGCCCCTTCGAACTTTATCCGCGACATCATTATCCAGGACATCCAGAACGGCAAAAATGGCGGACGCGTCCATACGCGTTTTCCTCCGGAGCCCAACGGCTACCTCCATATCGGTCACGCCAAGTCCATCTGCCTGAACTTCGGGCTCGCCAAAGAATTCGGCGGCAAGTGCAATCTCCGCTTCGATGACACCAATCCTTCCAAAGAGGAAACCGAGTACGTCGACAGCATCATCAACGACGTTCGCTGGCTCGGCTTCGACTGGGAAGATCGACTCTTCTACGCCTCCGATTACTTCGAACAGCTCTATCAATGGGCCATTCAGCTCATCAAACAGGGCCAGGCCTACGTCTGTGACCTAACCGCCGAACAGGTCCGCGAGACCCGCGGTACAACTACTGAACCCGGTACCGAAAGCCCCTATCGCCACCGGTCCGTCGAAGAGAACCTCGACCTCTTCCAGCGCATGCGTGCCGGCGAATTCCCTGACGGCGCCCGCACTCTCCGTTCCAAAATCGACATGGCCTCGCCCAACTTCAACATGCGCGATCCCGTCATGTACCGCATCCTCCGCGCCGAACATCATCGCACGGGTAATGATTGGCTCATTTACCCCATGTACGACTACACCCACGGCGAGTGCGACTCCATCGAAGGCATCACCCACTCCATCTGTACGCTCGAATTCGAGGATCACCGCCCCCTCTACGATTGGTACGTCGAAAGTCTCGGCATTCACCGTCCACAACAAATCGAGTTCGATCGCCTCAACATCACCAACACGATGCTCAGCAAGCGCAAACTCCTGCTGCTCGTGCAAAAGGGCTTCGTCTCCGGCTGGGACGACCCCCGCATGCCAACCCTCTCCGGCATCCGTCGCCGTGGCTACACCCCCGAAGCTCTCCGCGCCTTCTGCGGCTCCATCGGCGTTTCCAAATCCAACGGCGCCATCGAGTTCCCGCTCCTCGAACATCACATCCGCGAAGATCTGAACAAACGCGCCGCTCGCGTCATGGCTGTCATCGATCCCATCAAAGTCGTCATCGACAACTACCCCGATGGCCAAACCGAAGACCTTGAAGCCGCCAACCACCCCGACGAACCCGCGATGGGCACGCGTACCGTGCCGTTCTCAAAGGTTATCTACATCGAACGCGACGACTTCCGCGAAGTTCCCCCGCCCAAGTATTACCGCCTGTATCCCGGACAGGAAGTCCGCCTCCGCTACGCCTACTTCATCAAATGCACCAGCGTCGAGAAGGACGCGAACGGCGAAGTCACCGTCGTCCATTGCACGTACGATCCAGCCAGCCGCGGCGGCAATTCTCCGGATGGCCGCAAGGTCAAATCGACCATCCACTGGGTCTCCGCTGAACATGCTTTGACCTTCGAGGCCCGCCTCTACGAAAGCCTGCTGCTCGAAAATGCTCCCCAGTCGGACGACATCGCCGCTCAACTCAATCCCCATTCTCTAGTCGTCAAAGGCGATGCGAAGATTGAGCCGAGTGCCAAAGGCGCCGCTCACAACGCACATTTCCAATTCGAGCGCGTCGGCTACTTCTCCGTCGATCTCGACTCCACCGATGAAAAGCTGGTTTGCAACCGGACCGTTCAACTCCGCGACACCTGGGCCAAAATCGACAAAAAGTCCAAGTAACGGGAACAATCCTCCGGGGCGGCCGAGTCTAATCGGTGGTACATCCGGGCCGGCCGAAGCTATCTTCGCTGCCTTGGCCAGGGACCTCACCCAATCTCTAATCCCCCTCGCCTACGGCCTCGCCATCGGAATCCTAGCGAAACTGGCCCACGGCAACCCCACCGCGATCGAGAAACCCAGCGGCATCGGAATCGACCGAGCCGCCAAAGAGCTATCCAGAGCCCTCAACGTCCCCCGTTTCAAAATCCCTTCTATCTCGCGCGGATGCCTCGATACCCTCCCAACCGTAGCTCACATCGCAATTTTCCTCGCCGCCATCTTGGTATTCGACACTATAACCGGCAACCTCGCCGCCATCACATTAGCCATCATCCTCGCCCTGTTCACACGTTTAACGCACAAGCACCTGGACACCCAACACCAAACCCTCGAACTCGAAATGGACCGCCTCGCCACCGCCCTGCGAAACTAATTGAATGCCCCTCGCCTGCATCCCCAACGCGATCCCCAACCGACCCCGCTACATCGAACTGCGCCAAAAACTCCGCGCCGCCATCACCGTGACCCAACCGCTCTAAAACGGCCAATCCTGGCGCCTCTCCGAAGAAATCATCAAGCTAACCGAATCCGCGGAATGGATCGAAATGGAGCGCCTCTGCTGCCCTTTCCTACAATTCAAACTCGAAACAAACGCCGAACAAGCCCATACACTAACCCTCTCCGGCCCGCCAGGAACCTCCGAATTCTTCGCAAACGAGTTTCGCTAAGCGATACCCTAACCAAATGAGCTTCGCCGAAATATCCGCCAGGATGCGGCGGGATTGGGACCAACGCGCCCGCGAAAACGCCCGCTATTACATCGTCGATTCCAACAACGCCTGGTCCGAAGAAGAATTCTACGCCCTCGGCCAGATGACCCTTAAAGACGACATCCTCAACGACATGTACAACGTCTGCCAGGGCAAAGAACCCGGCGATATGCGCGTCATGGAAATCGGCTGCGGCGCCGGCCGCGTCACCAAAGCCCTTGCCGGTCTCTTCGGAAAAGTCGACGCCGTCGACGTCAGCCCCGAAATGGTCGCCCTCGCCAAAGGTGCCTGCGCCGCTTACCCCAACGCCACCATCTGGAACAACAACGGCTTCGATCTCAGCGTCATTCCCGGCTCCGAACTCTTCGATTTCGCCTTCTCCATCTGCTGTTTCCATCACGTCCCATCGCAGGCCGTCATAGAAAATTACGTCCGCGAGGTCGGTCGCCTCCTTCGTCCGGGCAGCCTCTTCAAGTTCGAAGTCCAGGGCGACCCAAGGGCGGGTTCAACGCCCAACGACACCTGGCTCGGCGTTCCTTTCACGGACCAGGAAGCAATCGATATGGCCGAACGCTGCGGCTTCGAGCCCCGCCACCGTGTCGGTGCCGGCAAAGAGCGTTTCTGGCTCTGGTACTTTAAGCGTTAACCCAGCCCCTGCGCCACGCCCGTGCTGTCTCCAAAGGCCTCTTCCTTCACGCCCATCCGCTCCATCAGCGCCAAATGCAAATTGCAGAACGGCGTCTTCTTCTCAAACCGCACCCGCCGGCCCGGCCGCAGCGTCCCGTTCCCGCGCCCCGCAAGCAGCAACGGCAAGTTCTCTTCAATGTGCCGGTTTCCGCACTTCAGCGACGAGCCGAACAGCACCATCGAGTGATCCAGCAGCGATCCTTCGCCCTCTTTCAGATTCTTCATCTTGTTCAGCAAATACGCCAATTGCGTCGTGTGCCAATCGATGATCGCCTCATACTGCGCCCGCGTCTCCGGAATGTCGCGATGATGCGAAAGCCCGTGGAAATTGCCCTTCACGCCCGGCAGGAACGAATAGTCATGCGACGACTGCGCATCGCCCAGCATGAACGTCGAGACCCGCGTCGTGTCGGTCCAAAAGGCGAGCACCATGATGTCCATCATCAACCGCACATGCTCCAGATGGGATTCCGGAATCCCCGCCACCGGCCGGTCCAGCGGAAACTTGCCCTCATTAATCCAGCGCTTCTGCGGTTTCATTGACGCTTCCAGCCGCCGCTCCACCGATCGCACGGATTCAAAATACTCATCCAACCGCGCCTGGTCGCCCTTGCTGCCTTTCGCCCGTAACGACCGCGCCTGCTCCAGCACTACGTCCAGCACTGAACTATCGTCCCTTTGCAGCGAGCCCAACATCTCCGGCGACTGCGGATTCATACCGGAAACCACCGGTCGCCGCTTGTTCCGGAATAACCGGTCAAACGCCAATTGCGGCACAATCTCCTTGGCCACCGGTGTCTTCGGATCGGCCCACGACAGGAATGAACCCAATGCCCGCGGAAATCCGCCGCCCGCCGTATCAATCCCAGTCCGCGGTGCGTCACAACCGATTTCCAGCGACGGCAGCGGCGTCTGATGCCCAATCCGCTGCGCCAGCATCTGATCGACTGTCGTCCCGCCCGCATCCAAATCGCCGCCCGTCGTCCGTTCCACGAACCCGCCCGAAAGCCAAGCCGGCACCTTCGGCCAATGCCCGTTTCTGCCCACCGTGTTCTTATTCCACAGGTTCTCCAGCAGCATGAACTCGGAACGTAATCCTTCCAACGGCTTCAAATGCGGCGTAATCTCGTAATCTTCCCCATCGCCCGCAGGCGTCCAATGGTCCGGCCATACGCCATTCGGCATAAACAAACAAGCCAGCCGCAACGGCGGAGCCGACAGCCTTTCCACGCCGCCCGTTGCGCCGAAAACGCCCGATTCCAGCCACGGTGTCGCCATCGCCACACCCAACCCGCGCAAAATGTTCCGTCGTGTCTGCATTTTTGACCTCGAATAATTACTTCGTTCCCAACAGCCGCCGGGGAGCCTTCTTCACGGGCGCATGGCTCTCACTCACCGCCGCATCGGCCTGCGTATTTCGGAACGGTGTACTCATAACAATATCGCGAATCAGTGTCTTTGTTTGATACCCGTTCTTCGCCATCGAATCCATCAGCTTTTGCACCGTGCACTGGTCACCGTCATGAAGCCCCCGTCCCAGCGCATATCCCAGCAATTTCGACGTAATCTGCCGGGAAAACTCCTCTTTCCGGTTCATCAACACCGCCCGCAATTCCACCGGTCCATTGAACTTCTCTCCGCTCGGCAATGCGCCCGAGGCGTCCACTTGCTTCCCATCCGTTTCTTTGTCGCGCCAACGCCCCATCCAGTCAAAGTTCTCCAGCCCCAGCCCAATCGGATCCATCAAGTTATGGCACGCCGCGCAGGAAGTATTTTCTCTATGCTTCGCCAACATCGCCCGCACCGTCATCGTCTTTGCCGCGCCCTTGGCTGCTTCCAACGGCGGTACATCCGCCGGCGGCGGCGGCACCGGAGTGCCCAGCAAAGTTTCCAGAACCCACGCCCCGCGCAATACCGGGCTCGCCTGCTTATAGTGCGAAGTCATTGCCAGCACGGATGCAAATCCCAACACACCCGCCCGCCGGTCATCCGGCCACTGCACCAAATGAAATCCCGGACTCGGCGGCAGCTTCACTTTTCCTTCCAGCTCGTAATACTTCACCAGCCGCTCCGTCAGGAACGTATAGTTCGCGGTCAACAGGTCCAGCACCGGCTTGTTCGCCGTCAGAATGTGGTGGAAGAACAACTCCGGCTGCTCCCGCAGATCCGCCGCGCCCTCCGGCGTGTAGAAGTGCTGTAACTCCGTCAACAGCGGTACCGCCCGCCCGCCTATCTCCTGCGTCCCTAACCACTGACCCATAAACCCGTTAGCAAACACCCGCGACCGCGGATCGTCTATCATCCGCTCCACCTGTGCCGCCAGCACCTTCGAGTCCTGCAACCTGTTCTCCGACGCCAATCGCAGTAGTTCGTCATCCGGCATAGTCGACCACAGGAAATACGACAACCGCGACGCCATCTCAAATTGCCCAATCGGCCGAATCCCCGGTGCCGGATCATTCTCCTCAACCTTGAAAAGGAACCGCGGCGTTATCAATACCGCCTTCAACGCCAGCTTGACGTTCTCCTCAAACGGCTCTCCCCGTCGCGCCCCCCGGTCATACAAAGCCAGCAACCGGTCAATCTCCCCCGGTTCCACTTTGCCCCGATAGGCCCGCGGCAGGAACCGCGTCAGGATCTTCCTCGCCGCCACTCGTCCATCCATCGGTGACTGCCCCACTTCCAGTCCCAACAACCGGAAATGCAAGGACCGCTTCTCCGGCGTAACCTCCGTGGGCCGCTGATCCACTGTCAAACTATAAAACTCAATCCGCTCGGTCCCATTCACCACCGTCACCGTATGCGCACCCCGTCCCAACGTCGCCACAACGGCCCGAGCCGTCGCCCCGCCACCCGAATCCCGTGCATAGGACACCGAACCCGCCTGCACCCCATCCACCAAAACCTTCATCGTGAACGGCGTCATCTTGGGACGCTCCACTGATACCCGCAGCGAATACGGCCCTTCCGCAAATACCGAAACCGAAGCCGACAGCTCCGCGCCCGGGTCCAGGAACCGCGACGGCTTGATCCCTGTCGGCGGGGGAGTCACCGGAGCCATCTCATGAGAAAGCACTACGCGATTAAAAGGTGGCGTGACAATAATCCGGTCCAGCACCGTGCCCGCCGCTTCCATATATCGCTCCAGCAACATCGGCGGCACGTACAGAGTTTCCCCATTCGTATCGAACCCGGCCCCGCCCGCCTCATCCGCTGGAAATAGATCCGGCGCCACCACATCCAAACCAAACAAATCCCGAATCGTATTCTTCCACTCCCGCCGATTCAACCTGCGGGAAGCCACAAACCCCGCATAATCACCCGTTGTGCACCCGGTCGTTCGCAGCCGGTCTTCAATCCAGTTCGCGACCAGCAAACGATCCGCTTCAGAAATCTTCGCCGCACCCGGCGGCATCGTCCGGTTCCGAAGCTGCGTCGCCACATCCCGCCAAAGCACCCGCCGTGTCTCCACATCGGTCGGCGATTCCGACTTCAAGAAGTCAATCCGATTGCGAGGATTCGCCGGGTTGTGACACCCCGCGCAGTTCTCCTTCAGCACCGGTCGAATTTTAGCCAGGAAATCATCCGGAGCCGTCCAGGCCGCCCCAGCCGCGAGAAGTAGAAAAATCTTCACAATCAAACTCTATAGCGCCCGGCCTCCCGCCGCAATGCTCGGCAACTACTTCGCTTTTCGCTTAACCGCCGTCTTCGCCGCGGATTTCGCTTTCTTTCGCGCGGGCGCCGCAATCTGTTTTGGCGATCGCTGCGACAAACTCTTCTGCAACGCATCCATAATGTCCACCATCGGCGCCGCCGGCGACGATGGCGTCGTTACAAACTTCTTGCCCTTGATTTTGGCTTGTATCAGTGCTTCAAGCTGGCCTCGATAGGCGTCTTTATACTTCTTCGGCTCGAATGACGTAGCGAGATTCTCAATCAGCGCCTTCGCTAACGTCAACTCCTTCTGCACCACCACACCCGGCTCCGTCCGGAACGCCTGCTCCTGTCGAATCTCATCCGCGTAGAACATCGTGTGCAGGATCAGTCCCCGGGCGCCGCACCGGATCACCACCGTGTATTCCCGGTCATGCATCGTCACCTTCGCCAGCGCAAAATACTGCGTATTGTGCATGGCGATATACAGCAGCGTGTACGGCTTTTCGCCGCCCTCATCCGGCAACAAGTAGTAGGAAGTGTCAAAGTAAATCGGATCCACATCCGCCGCGTTGACGAACTCCAGGATCTCCATCACCTTGGCGCTCTTCGGCTTTATTTTCGCCAATTCTTTCGGATCCAGCACGACGTAACGATCGGTCTCGTACTGAAATCCCTTCACGATCTCACTTCGTTCCAGGGGCTTGTCCTCGGCCTTGCAATACAACACTTGCTTCACCCGCGAGTGGTCCGTTATGTGAAGCAAATCCAGATCAACCGACTTACGCCGAGCCGCTGTTACCAGTTGCACCGGCAGCGAAACCAACCCGAACGTCAGATGCCCGCTCCAGACGATACTCGGCATTCCTAGTAGCCTAACAACCCGGCAACGAGATACTTCATCCTTATTCCGCCTCTCACTCTTCAGGATGTTCCCGCCGCCTGTTTTGTTTCCGGCCTTCGTAACAACGTGTCTGCCCGGACCATCCCATTGATAGTTGAATAGGCCATGGCACTCAAAGAGTACGCAAGGAAACGCGATTTCTCTAAAACACCGGAGCCCCGTCCGCTTTCCCCAAGCGGTTCCCCCGGCTCCCGGTTCTTCGTCCAGCGCCACGACGCGAGTCATCTCCACTACGATTTTCGCCTTGCCATCGGTGGCGTTCTTAAATCGTGGGCTGTTCCAAAAGGGCCATCCATGGATCCCGCTCACAAACGGCTGGCCATGGAAGTCGAGGATCATCCCGTTGCCTACGGAACCTTCGAAGGGACAATCCCCAAAGGCGAATATGGCGGCGGCAGCGTGATGCTCTGGGACACCGGAGCTTTTGAAACGGAGGGACCCGGATCCCCCGAGCAGCAATGGGAAAAAGGACATTTGAAGCTACGCCTGCATGGCGAAAAACTGACCGGAACCTTTACGCTTGTTCGCATGCGCGGGAAGGCTACCGGCAGGGAGTGGCTATTGGTCAAATCCGCGGATGTCGACGCCCAAAAGGGCTGGAGCGTGGACGATTACGCCTTCAGCATTTTGACGAACCGAACCCAGGAACAGATCGCCGCCAATACGCCTAAACCCACGCCAATTGCGCCGATGCTCGCCACGCTGGAGACGGCGCTGCCCGAAGGCCCGGACTGGTTGTACGAAGTTAAGTGGGATGGCGTACGAGTAATTTGCACCGTCGAACGCGGCGGCGTGGCGCTGCAATCCCGAAACGGCCAGTCCTACAATGCTTCATTTCCCGAGCTACTTGATCTGCCTCGTGCCCTGTCGCTGAAATCCGGCACGCTGGATGGCGAAATCGTCGCCGTGGATGCCGCCGGACGCAGTCGTTTCGAGGCCATTCAACCGCGCCTTGGTCGAACCCGGCCCGGGAATGGTTCACGTCCCAACGCTCACGGAATCGCGCTTTATTTATTCGATCTGCTCGCGAAAGATGGCAACGACCTACGCGGACAGACTTTGCGGAAGCGCCGCGGTGAACTCTCCGCCATTTTCCGGCCCAACGAACGCTTCAGACTTTCGAATCCCCTGAATGGAACCGCCGCTTCCGTTATGGCCGTCGCCGTCGAACATCGGCTCGAAGGTATCATCGCCAAGCGCTGGAGTTCCCAATATGTAAGCGGCCGGAGTCACGACTGGGTGAAAGTAAAACTCCAGCAACGTCAGGAATTTGTGGTTTGCGGATGGCTCCCGGGCAAGCGCTCCTTCAGCGCGCTCGTCCTCGGATTGTTGGCCGATGGGCAGTTAACCTGGTGCGGCAATGTCGGCACAGGCTTTTCAGAAGCCGCGATCCGGGATATCCACGCCACCCTTAAAGCGACCGCAATTGAAAGCCGGCCGCGAATCGCGATAGGAGAATGGCCTCCCAAAATGCACTGGGTGCCTCCTGCGCTAACCGCGGAGGTCAAGTTCGCCGAATGGACAACCAATCGTCACCTCCGGGCCCCGGTATTTGTCGGATTGAAGCCGGATCGAGCCGCAAAGGAGTTTCAAATGACAGAGTCTAAAACCGGCCCGACACCCTCCCTAACGAATCTGGACAAGGTCTACTTCCCGAAAGACAAGATCACCAAAGGCGATCTGCTGGCCTACTACCGGGAGGTTGCCCCGGTGCTGTTGCCGCATCTAAAGGATCGTCCCGCCTCCCTCAAGCGGTACCCGGATGGAATCACTGGGGAGCCCTTCTTCCAGAAAAACCTGTCCGACTCCACACCCGCTTGGGTTCCTTCTGTCACCTACTATTCAGAAGATAGTAAACGCGATATTCGGTATGCCCTCGTGCAGGACAACAACACGTTGCAATACGTGGTCAATCTGGGCTGCATTGATCACAATCCATGGATGAGCCGCACGCAGAGCATCGACTCCCCCGACTACGTTCTCTTCGACCTTGACCCATTCCACTGCGGTTTCGATAAGGTCATTGAGGCCGCTCACAGCCTTCGGGAAATCCTTGACTCTCTTAAACTGGAGTCATTCGTCAAGACAAGCGGCAGCGATGGCCTGCACATCGTCATACCCCTAAAGCCCGTTCATAGCTATGATGTCGTGCGGGATTTCGCCGCCTCCGTAGCGTCCGCGGCCGCTCAAGCCCGGCCCGATCTCTTCACCCTCGAACGGTCATTGGCAAAGCGAACCCGTCGCCGCGTCTACTTTGACTATCTTCAAATCGGCAAAGGAAAAACAATTGCCGCCCCCTATTCGGTCCGTCCGCAAAATGGTGCGCCGGTGAGTACTCCTCTTCGCTGGGAGGAACTCGTGAAAGGATTGCGGCCCAAGGATTTTCACATCAAAAACACGGTTTCCCGTCTGGCAAAAATTGGCGATCTGTGGGCGCCGGTTCTAAAGGGCCGCCAGAGTCTGACTCGCCGTAAACTATAATGGAGATTGAAACGGTGCCAACATGGTTGAACTCAAGGTCCAAAAAATCGGCGATTCCCTCGGGGTTGTCCTTCCCGACGAAGTTCTCAGCCGATTGAATTACGGTGAAGGAAAGTCCATCGCTTTGGTCGAAGGCCCGCGCGGCGGCTACAATCTTACCGTCTCCGAATCGAACCACGAAAAGATCATGGCAGCTGCCAAGGACATCATGGAACGATACGATGACGCCCTTCGTGAACTCGCGAAATGATGGACCCGGTCTGGGTTGAAGAGGCAGCTGTCCTTGGCATCCACGAATATTCGCTGACCCGGCATGGAGGATTGACGGGGATTCGCGACATTAATTTGCTGCGCTCCGCGTTAGCCCGCCCAAGGCAACACTACTCCTATGCCGGTACCGCGGATCCAATCGAGTAAGCCGCGATCCTCACTGCTGGAATCGTGAAAAACCACCCGTTTCTCGATGGCAACAAACGAACTGGCTTCACCGCTGGGGTTGCATTTCTCCAAGCGAATGGATATCGACTGGTCGCATCGGTGGAATCCGTCGTGACGACTGTCCTATCCCTCGCCGCCGGCGAAATCGACGAAGCCGCCTACGCCGAATTCCTCCGCAAATCTACAGTCCCCTCAACACCTTCGCAAACGCCGCCGCCTGCCGCATAAACCCCAAATCCGTCGGATGCGACCCATCTATCGTCGCCTCTCCGTCATCCCCCAACAACTCCTCGGCCTTCAAATACAACAGTCCCCCAACTTTATCCTTCAATAACTTCGCATACACCGCCCGCATCGCCTCATGGTTCGTCTCATTGCGCTCCTTCCGCAACGGATTCAAGAAGTTATCCGAATAATTCCGGTCCTCCACCAATAAAATCGGAGTACCCGGCCGCGCCTTTCTCAATGTCTTGACGCAAACCTCCGCTCGCTCCTGTACTTCCTGCGCATTCATGTTCGGCAAACAATCCAGCACATACACCGCCGCATCGATCTCCGCCACGAATTGAGTAACTTCGGGCTCCATCTTCCCGTTCCCCGAAAAGCCCAGGTTAATCACTTCCCGGTTCATCTGCCGTCCCAGCATCGCCACATGCGTCATCCCCGGCCGCGACGCCGAGATCCCATGCGTGATCGAAGTCCCATAAAACACCATCGGTTTCGACCCCGCCGCCCGCGCCGGTCCCCGGTCAATCCGCGCCCCTTTCGGCACGCCTATCTCCAGAGACGCCACCGGATTCCGCAACGGCAAATAGACCATGTACTCCCGATCCCCAGGCGGCATGCCCGTCGCCAGCACATCCGAATTGTCCGGAAACTTCGTGGGCTTCCCAATCCCGCGCCACCGCCACTTTCCCGCCGCATCCCGCGCATACAGGTCCAACCCGCTCTGCCCCGTGCCCGTCATCACCGGCCCCGCCAGCGTCTTATTCCGTAACGTCCACCGCGCGTGAATTGCCGTCGTGTTCGCCATAAACCGCACCAGCACCCCCGACGGGTCCCGGCTCAAATCCCAAACCGCCTTCCGCACCAATGCCTCGGCTCGCCCCGGCAGCCGGTCGTAAGGCGACGAAAGGTCCTTAAATCCCAGCCCTTCCACGGTCAACTTCAGCGCGTCATGCCAATCCAGTTCCACTTCCTGGCCCAGCAAAACCGTCCCGCTCATCAATGAAGAAAACGTCCGGCGCGTCATCATAGGAATCCAGTTTGCCACACCGAACCGTCTCCTCCTATCGCATCAATGCGAGATAATGGCGGTATCCCATTAGTTCGGAGCGGATTTGTAACCGAGATACAACTCGCGGAACAAGTTGAAAGCTCGAAGCGGAAGCTAAGCGGTGAAGTTGCCTGGATTAGGCACGCCATCGGCGAAGATACAGCCGGTGACCCCGCGATCTATTTCCGAATCGTCCTTAAGGATTCTGCCAGCCAGGAGGAAACTCTCGCAGAGGTAACGAATCGTGTCAGGACGACGCTCTTCAAGGAGATTCGTCCCTACGAAGACCTTGGCCTGATCCCCTATTTCAGTTTTCGAAGCGAGTCTGAGCAGGCAAGCCGAAGCGAACCGGAGTGGGTTGCCTGAAGTGGCGTTCCACGATGACCTATTGCGGCAGGCAAGTCAACTCGTACACGAACCAACCGAAAGTCTCACGCAAGCAAGCCTCCGAATGGCCGTATCCTCAGCTTGCTATGCCCTCTTCCATTTCCTGATAAGTGAGGCGGTTGCCAATTGGAATCAAGCGAGTTTGTGGGCCACGTTAGGAAGAGCCTTTGATCACGCCGCCATGAAAAGTGCCTCCAGTCGAGTTCTGAACGCCGGCCTGTATCAATTCCGCCGTGAGGATCCATCGGTCGCCGAGAAACTGCGGAAAGTAGCCAAAGCATTCATCGCACTTCAGGACAAACGCCACACTGCGGACTACAACAATTCGACTTTCTGGACACGACTTTCTGGACACGCAATGATGCTCTCGATTTGGTCACGACCGCGGAGAGGGCGTTCTCGACTTGGCAACAAATTCGCACCCGGCACATCGCCCCTGCCTTCCTAGTGAAAAACCGCGCTTAGGCAAAC
>Ga0105048_10007039_pt1 | contig 18103 bp, 12 predicted proteins | sample MAT05_FD_78382 | JGI IMG/M metagenome (GOLD analysis project Ga0105048, IMG submission 78382) | Freshwater microbial communities from Lake Fryxell liftoff mats and glacier meltwater in Antarctica - MAT-05 | ecosystem: Environmental > Aquatic > Freshwater > Ice > Liftoff microbial mat | place...
CAGCGGCCCGGGGCGGGCTCGGCTGGGCAGGGCTCGGCTGGGCAGGGCTCGGCTGGGCAGGGCTCGGCTGGGCAGGCGCGACGATAGCCGGGTCGGTCGACTCGGGCGAGGCGGGCTCGATGACGGGCGCGGCGATGGTCGCCGGAGTGGACTTCGCGTGCGCGGCGGCATCCACCCTCGCCACGAACTTGACACGGATACCGAGCACCTCGACGATCGCGCGGCGGAGGAATTCGCTCACGCCCTGCCCGACGCCCTGCTGCTGCTTGAAGCTCGCGACGTCGTTCTCGCTCACGAACGAGAGGACCAGAACGTCGTCTCTGAGGTCGACGACGTGGCTATTGAAGACGACCATCCACGCCGTCCGCTTGGCCTTCTGCACGGCATCGAGGATCTCGGGCCAGGCATCCTTGACCTGTCCGAGAGTCACGGTTGCGGTTGCGGCTGCCGGTGCCGGTGTGGGTGCCGGTGGTTGCGTAGCTACGGGTGCGGCCGCCCGCTGCGCGCCGGTTGGGGCGACTGTCGGCGAAGCGGTCGAGGCTGCGGGGGTAGGCGTCGGCGTCGTCGGTCCCGCCACCGACTGCGTCGCGACGCGAGACGCGGGGGCGACGGGCGCCTCGACTCCCGCATCCGTTTCAACTCCGACACGGCGCTCGAGCCGCTCGACCCGGGCGAGGGCGCCGCGGTTGGTCGCGTCGCTTGCGGGGATCAGCACGCGAGCGATCATGAGTTCCAGGTGCAGCCGAGGCGAGGTGGCACCGGTCATCTCGGTGAGGGCGGCGTTGACGACATCGGCGGCGCGGCTCAGCTCAGTGGTGCCGAACATGTGGGCCTGCTGGGCCATGTGGTCGAGTTCGTCCTGCGGGATGCCACGGAGCACAGCCGCTGCGGCCTCGGTCGATCCGGAGTAGGCGCTCACGATGATGAGGTCGCGCAGGCGCTCGAGCAGGTCCTCGACGAAGCGCCGCGGGTCCTGGCCGGTCTGGATCACGCGGTCGACGGCACCAAAAGCCGCTGAGGCGTTGCGTTCCCCGAGCGCGTCGACGACGTCGCTCAGAAGTGCACCGTGCGTGTAGCCGAGGAGGGCTACGGCTCGTTCGTATTGCACGCTCGAACTCTCGGAGCCGGCGATGAGCTGGTCGAGCAGCGACAGCGTGTCTCGCACACTTCCCCCCCCGGCGCGCACGACGAGCGGCAGCACGCCGGGCTCGACCGCGACGTTCTCGCTCTCGCTGAGCTGGTGCACGTATTCGAGCATCTGCGCGGGCGGCACCAGCCGGAACGGGTAGTGATGAGTACGGGATCGGATCGTCCCGATGACCTTGTCCGGCTCGGTCGTCGCGAAGATGAACTTTACGTGCTCCGGCGGCTCCTCGACGATCTTGAGTAGCGCGTTGAACCCGCCAGAGGTCACCATGTGCGCCTCGTCGAGGATGAAGATCTTGTAGCGGTCGCGGGACGGGGCGAAGATCGCGCGTTCGCGCAGGTCGCGGGCGTCATCAACCCCGCCGTGGCTTGCGGCATCGATCTCGACAACGTCCATCGATCCGGAGCCGTCGCGGCTCAGTTCGACGCAGCTGGGGCAGACTCCGCACGGGGTGTCGGTCGGGCCCTCGACGCAATTGAGGCAGCGGGCGAGGATGCGCGCGGAGGTGGTCTTTCCGCATCCGCGGGGACCACTGAACAGGTAGGCGTGATTGACCCGGTCGTTGCGCAGGGCGGTGCGCAGCGGATCGGTCACCTGAGCCTGGCCGATGAGTTCGGCAAAGGTCTCCGGACGATACCGGCGGTAAAGAGCTGTGGCCACCCGTCCAGAGTAGTCGCGACCACTGGCACTGAACTGCGGCGGCAGCTGAACGCCGGAAAGCCGGTGGTTCAACTGGCGGCGCCGGAAAGTCGCCGCTCCTGTGCCGTGGCACCAGCACCCCAGCACGCGCCGGCACGCGCCGCACGCGCCGCTCCTAACGCAGGAGAATCCGCGACACGCCTTGTCCGCACGCCACTATTTTCGGCGCGTCTGCCGAAACTCCTTGACGATGTCACGGCGCGACGTGCACGACACCGTTCGCAGAATCATGCCCGCCAAATTGACCGAACTACCACCCCGCACGCCAACGGCTACTCCTCCTCATCGAGAGCTGTCGTTCCAGATCCCCGGATGCGTGCGCCGGCGCTTTCTACGCCACCCCCACGGTCACCCTCGGGGCATGAGTGAAATTCTCTGCACGACGGGACACATCGCGAGCTACCTCTGTCTGACCTCCCGAGGAATCACACCGGGACAGCTGCGACGGGCCGTGGCGACAGGGCGACTTCGGCGACTTCGTCGCGGCGTCTACGGATGCGCGCACCTCGACGAGCAGATCGCTCACGCCGCTGCGATCGGCGGCGCGCTCACCTGCGTATCGGTGCTGCGCTCCCACGGCGTGTGGGCCGGCGACTCTCTCCGTCTCCACCTTCAGCTGCCGCCCACCTCGTCCGCGACGCAGGATCCGAGCGTGCGATTCCACTGGGCGCGGCCCCGCTTCGGCCTTCGAAGCCCTTGGGAGGCAACACCATTGCAGTCCCTGTGGCAGGCGCTGCACTGTCTGGACGAGGAGAACGCGATTGCGGCGATGGAGTCCGCGATCCGGTCTGGGTTTCTTCCAGCCGAGCAGATCAGGCAGCTCGCGGTTCACGCTCCGCGGCGGCTGCAGGACGGCATCCGGCGCATGGTCGACAATAGCGGGTCGGGCAACGAGACGATCGTTCGCCTGCGACTTGAACGCGCGGGGTTCACCGTGGTCGCGCAGGGCCACGTGCCCGGTATGGGCCATCAGGACCTCGTCGTCGACGACTGCGTCGGGCTCGATGTCGACGGTCGGGCCTGGCATGAGGGGGATAACCGGTTCGCCACGGACCGGGACCGCGATGTGCAGGCTGAGGGATTGGGGCGTCATTCGCTGCGCATCCGCACCGCGCACATCTTCAGAACCTGGCCGCACACTCTCGCGGTAATCGAGAGGGCAGTTGCGGATGCTCGACGGGACCGCGAGAGACGTCGCGGTCGAGTGCTCGTCGGGCTCGATGATCCGCTCTAGACGCGACGCAATGACGCGGCACAACCGCAAGTCAGGAAAAACTGCGACTCGCCGCGCACAATCGGTCATCACTGAGGCGTGGCGCCGTTTCTCCTCCGCTAGTGGCAGGAGCTGGTGCGTCTGGGCGATGTCACACGGCACGGCACGGCACGGCACGGCACGGCACGGACCCTCGCGGATCGGCCTGCATTCTCGCGCCACGGCAAAAGAAATGACCCCTCGCGCACCCGCCAGAGCCCGGTTACCCTTGCTACGTTTCCGTCCTGGGGGAGTTGGCCTGGATGGCGCCACGCGAGGAGCCGTCACTCAGTTTAGTCGTCTACCGTGATCCGATGCACATCGTCATCGCCGGAGGCCATGGAAAGATCGCCCTACTACTGTCCCGCCTGCTGGCGGATGCCGGCCACAGGCCGACGGGCCTCATCCGCGATCCCGAGCAGGCCGACGATCTGAGGTCTGCGGGGGCCGAGCCGGTGGTGCTCGACCTCGAAAAGAGCACGCGCGACGAGGTCGCTTCGGCGCTGACTGGCGCTGATGCCGTCGTCTTCGCGGCGGGATCGGGCCCCGATAGCGGGCCGGAGCGCAAGCTCACGGTTGACCGGGACGGCGCCGTGCTGCTTGCCGAGGCCGCCGTGGCCGCGGGTGTTAGGCGGTTCGTGGTCGTTTCGTCAATCGGCGCCGACGAGCACGACCCGTCGTCGAGCGATGGGATGCAGATCTACTTGAAGGCCAAGAGCGAGGCCGATGCCGCGGTGCGCGCCCTCGACCTGGACTGGACGATCGTCAGGCCCGGTGGCCTCACGAACGACGCGCCGACGGGACTCGTGACCGTCGCCGAGCGCAGCGACCGCTCGTCGATCTCCCGGGCGGATGTCGCTGCGGTCCTCGCTGCCGTTCTCGAGACGGACCAGACGATCGGAAAGCAGTTCGAGGTCGTCGGGGGAACCACGCCGATCGCCGAGGCGCTCACCGGCCTGCGCGGTTAGGTCCAAGCCGAGCAAGCGCGGCCCTGTGGGGGAGTGGGAGCTACCCGCCGCCGCCCCACTGTCGGAAATTCAGGAGACGAGCACGTGGCCGGGCCCACCGGGCCACTCACGCGCGCTGTCACCGCGCCACTCCTGAATTTCCGACACGGCTGCGGGAAATTCAGGAGGCCGTCTCTACCAGCGCGCTCCGAGGCCCCGATCCGGGGCACCCGGATGCCGCAGTCCTGAGTTTCCGACGCCCGGCGAGACGGGGTGCCCCGCCGAGTCCTACAGCGCGGCGGCGGCGGTCTGCCTGGCGATCTCCAGCTCCTCGTTGGTCGGGATGACGAGCACGGCGACGGGCGAGCCGTCGGGTGAGATGAAGCGCGCCTCGCGGGAAGCGAGCTCGTTGCGATCGGGGTCGACGTGGATGCCGAGAAACTCGAGCCCCGCGAGCACCCGGCGGCGCAGCAGCGAATTGTTCTCGCCGACACCGGCAGTGAACACGATCGCGTCGAGCCCACCGAGGTGGGCAATGTACGCGCCGATGTAGCGGCGGATGCGGTGCCGGTAGACCGCGAGCGCGGCCTCGGCGACCTCGTCCCCGTTGGATGCCGCGGCCTGTACGTCGCGCATATCGCCGTTGCCCGACAGACCGAGCAGTCCGCTGCGCCGGTTCAGCAATTGGTCGAGGTCGTCGAAGTCGAGCCCCGCCTGCCGGTGCAGGTGGATCAACACGGCCGCGTCGATGTCGCCCGACCGCGTGCCCATCACGAGGCCCTCGAGCGGAGTCATGCCCATGCTCGTCTCGATCGAGACTCCCCCGTCGACCGCGGCCACCGATGCACCGTTGCCCAGGTGCAGCACGATCGTCTTGAGCGAGGCCAGCGGCCTGCCGAGGAACACCGCTGCCTGCTCGGACACGAACTTGTGCGAGGTGCCGTGGAACCCGTAACGGCGTACCCCGTGCTGCGCGGCGAGGTCCCGGTCGATGGCGTAGGTGTACGCCGCCGGTGAGAGAGTGTGGTGGAACGCCGTGTCGAAGATCGCCACGTGGGGCAGGTCCGGCAGCGCGTGCCGTGCCGCCCGGATGCCCTGCAGGTTAGCGGGGTTGTGCAGCGGGGCGAGGGCCGCGAGGCCCTCGATCCCGCGCTCGACCTCATCGGTGATGAGCGTCGGTTCGGTGAACAGCGCCCCGCCGTGCACGACACGGTGGCCGACCGCGGCGATCTCGTGCCCGTTGCCGAGTTCGTGCAGGATGCGCCGCAGCCCTGCCGCGTGGTCGGGCACATCCGAGCCGGGCTCGCCCACCCGCTCGACGAGGCCGCCAAGCACCGGCTGCTCGGTCGCCAGGTCGACGAGCTGGTACTTGATCGAACTGGAGCCGGAGTTGACGACGAAAATCTGGGTCATGATGCACTCTCGGTGTCGGTGGCCGCGGTTTCGGTCGCCGCGTCCGAGGCCGACTGGATGGCGGTGATGGCGACGGTGTTGACGATGTCCTGCACGAGCGCCCCACGAGAGAGGTCGTTGATGGGCTTATTGAGCCCTTGCAGCACGGGCCCGACCGCCACGGCGCCAGCGGAGCGCTGCACCGCCTTGTAGGTGTTGTTGCCGGTGTTCAGGTCGGGGAAGATGAACACTGTTGCCCGGCCGGCGATCTCCGACCCGGGCATCTTCGCGGCGGCGACGGTCGGGTCGGCGGCGGCGTCGTACTGGATCGGGCCCTCGACGAGCAGGTCGGGGCGGCGTTCGCGCACGAGCGCCGTGGCTGTGCGCACCTTCTCGACGTCGGCGCCGGCGCCGGAGTCGCCGGTGGAGTAGCTCAGCATCGCGATGCGCGGCTCGATGCCGAACTGCTTCGCGGTCTCCGCCGAGGAAATTGCGATGTCGGCGAGCTGTTCGGCGGTGGGGTCGGGGATGACAGCGCAGTCGCCGTAGACCAGCACCCGGTCGGCGAGCGCCATGAGGAACACGCTCGAGACGACGGACACGCCCGGCTTCGTCTTGATGATCTCGAAGGCGGGGCGGATTGTGTGCGCGGTCGTGTGCTGCGCCCCTGACACCATGCCGTCGGCGAGTCCGAGGTGCACCATCATCGTGCCGAAGTAGGAGACATCCGTCACGGTGTCGCTCGCCTGGACGAGCGAGATGCCCTTGTGGACGCGCACCCTCGCGTACTCCTCGGCGAATCGGGCCCGTAGTTCCGGATCGAACGGGTCAACGATGTGGGCGCCCTCGAGGTCGAGGCCGAGGGCGGCCGCCCGAGCCCGGATCGCGCTCTCGTCGCCGAGAATAGTGAGCTCGGCGACCTCGCGCAGCAACAGGGTCGCTGCGGCTCTCAGTATCCGGTCGTCGCCGCCCTCCGGCAGCACAATGTGCTTGCGCTGGCTTCTGGCCCGTTCGAGCAGCCCAAACTCGAACATCAGCGGGGTGACGACATCGGACGGCGCCACCCGCAGAAGTCGCAGCAGTTCGTCGTTGTCGACGTTCTTCTCGAACAGGGCGAGCGCCGTGTCGTACTTGCGCTGCGACCCGAGCTTGAGCCGCCCGCGGGTCTGGGTGATCCGCAGGGCCGTGTCGTAGGTGCCGAGCTCGTTGCGCGCGATCGGCAGGGTCGAGTGGAGGCCCTCGATGAGCCGTGTGATCTGCGGCGGCAGCTCGAATCCGCCGTTGAGGATGATGCCGGCGACGGAGGGGAAGGTGCCGGATTGGTCGGCGAGCATCGTGGCGAGAAGCACGTCGGAGCGGTCCCCCGGCACGACGACGATCGCCCCCTCGAGCAGGCGCGGCAGCACGTTCTCCATCGACATGGCCGCCAGCACCACCGTGAGTGCCTCGCGGTCGAGCAGAGCGGGGTCACCGGCAATGAGGGTCGCGCCGGTCGACTCGAGCAGCTCCCCCACGGTCGGGGCGAACAGGTAGGGGTCCTCTGGGATAGCCCAGACCGGCACCGTGCTCGCGGCACCGTCGAGCGCGGATGCCACGGCCTCCTCGATCTCGTCGAGGCTGTCGGGATCCGCCCTGTTGACCACGATCGCGACCAGTCCCGCGTGGGCGTGGCGCAGTTCCGCTGTCGCGACCTCGGCGATCTGCCGGAGGTCATCGGCAGAGCGCGGCCCCTTTCCCTCCGCGGCACGCCCGCCGAGGGCGAGCAGCACGGGAGCGCCGAGGTTGGTGGCGATGCGAGCGTTGTAGGACAGCTCGGTGGGGGTGCCGACGTCGGTGTAGTCGGAGCCGAGGATGATGATCGCGTCGCACTGGCGCTCGACCGCCGCGAACCGGGCGACAATGAGCGCGAGCGCGGCGTCCGGATCGCTGTGCACAAGGTCGTATCCGACACCGACGCAGTCGTCGTAGGCGAGGTCCACACTGGTGTGGGCGAGCAGAAGCTCGAGCACGTAGTCGCGTTCGGTCACGGTGCGGGCGATCGGCCGGAACACCCCGACTCTCTCGACCTGATGGCTGAGCGTGTGCAGCACCCCGAGCGCTATCGCCGATTTTCCGGAATGGCCCTCGGCCGAAGTGATGTAAATACGAGTCGACACGAACCCAGCCTAAGCACCCCACCTGACCGCGCGCGCGACGAGTGGCGAAACGCGCCGATCGCGTGCGGCTAGGATATTCATTGGTTCCGTTCTCTCCGAGCTCGGTACCCGCCAGGAGGATTCGCCTAGTGGCCTATGGCGCACGCTTGGAAAGCGTGTTGGGTGAAAGCCCTCGGGGGTTCGAATCCCCCATCCTCCGCCAGTAAGTGGCACAGTGAAACCGGGGGATTTCGATGGCCGCGACAGATCACGCTCCGATCGTGCTCACACGTGTCGTGCCCCGTCGTATCCTCGTCCGTAATGCCCTGTGGTCGTACGCCCTCATCTCCATCTCGCTGTTCGGCTCGCTCTATTACCTGTCGATCCCCCGCGGCACCTGGCCGGGCGTTCTCGCAGGTCAGTTGGGCACCGGCCTCATCGTGCTGGTCGCCTATCTGCGCTACCGTTTGACCTATATCGAGGTCACCACGGAGTCGATCGTCGAGCGCGGCTTCTTCGGGTTCACCCGCCGCGTTCCGCTGCCTCGGGTGGCGCGCACGATTCTCGCCGAGACATACCGCAGCCACGCCCCGGATTCGACGCCGCAGCTGGTGGTTCGGGATGCCGCCGGCAAGCGCCTACTGCGCATGCGCGGCACGTTCTGGAGCCTCGCCGCCATCCGCAGGGTCGCCGACGCAACCGGGGTGCCGACCGAGCACTTCCCCGACCCCATCACCTCGCGAGAGTTCCTCTCCAGTTTCCCCGGCAGCGCGTACTGGTTCGAGCACCGGCCGGCGCTGTTCATCGCGACGGTGCTCGCCGTCTTCGCCGCGAGCCTCGCGGTCGTGCTCGGCCTAATGTGGCTCGCCGGAATCCCGATCACGCTCGGGAATTAGCCGGCGCTATTTGCGGCGCAGGGTTCCGAAGATGCCCTGCACGACGGTGGTGACGACCCGGCGTCCCGCCGAGGAGCCGAGAAAGTCCTCGAGGGGGTTCTTCTGCGCCTTCGGGGCCCGGCCACGTCGGGGCGCCGACGACCGCCCCCCGGTCGAGCGCGGCGTCGACTGGGTCTTCTGCCACTCCTTCTGCATCCGGTCGTATTCGGCCTGAGCCTGCCTGGCCGACTCCGCCGTCTCGTTGGCGAGGCGCTCGGCCTCTTCTTCGGCGGCGGCGGCCTGCATCTTGCGCGCGAGCATCTCGTGGGCGGAATCGGTATCGAGGCTCGTCCCGTACTTGGGCAGCAGCGGCGAGGCCGCGACGCTCGCCAGCATCCGCTCGGCCGGGGTCGGCGCCATCGACCCCTGGGGCGCGCGGAGCCTCGTCCAGGCGACCGGGCTCGGGGCTCCCCGTTCGTTCATGACGGTCACGATCGCCTCGCCCGTCGCGAGCTGCTGTAGCACCTCGCCGAGCTCGTAGCCGGAGGTGGGGTAGGTCGACACCGTTGCCCGCAGCGCCTTCGCGTCGTCGGGCGTGTGGGCGCGGAGCTGGTGCTGGATGCGGGACCCGACCTGGGCGAGCACGTCGTTCGGCACATCCTTAGGGGTCTGGGTGACGAAGAAGATACCGACGCCCTTCGAGCGGATGAGGCGCACGGTCTGGGTGATGGAGGCGAGGAAGTCCTTCGACGCGTCGCGGAAGAGCAGGTGCGCCTCGTCGAAGAAGAAGACGAGCGTGGGCTTGTCTGTGTCCCCCACCTCGGGCAGGTTGTTGAACAGGTCGGCGAGGAGCCACATCAGGAAGGTGGAGAACAGGGCGGGCTTGTCGTGCACGCCGGGCACTTCGAGCAGGCTGATGATGCCGCGGCCGTCGGGCGTCGTGCGGAGGAAGTCTCGGGTGTCGATCTCGGGTTCGCCGAAGAAGACGTCGGCGCCGTCGGCGGCGAAGGTGATGAGCTCGCGCAGAATCACGCCGACCGTCGCGGGGCTGAGCCCGCCGAGGTCGCGCAGCTCGGTCTTGCCCTCTGCCGTCGTGAGATACGTCAGTACGGCTCGGAGGTCGGCGAGGTCGACCAGGGGTAGCCCCGCGGTCGCGGCGTAGTGGAAGACGAGTCCGAGGGAGGACTCCTGGGTGTCGTTGAGGCCGAGCACCTTCGACAGCAGCAGCGGACCGAAGCCGGTCACGGTCGCGCGGATGGGGACACCGGTCCCGATGCCTCCGAGGCTGAAGAATTCGGTCGGGGATGCGGTGGGATGCCAGTTCTGGCCGATCCCGGCGGTGCGGGCGAGCAGCTTCTCGCTCGGGGTTCCGGCCGAGGCGATCCCGGACAGGTCGCCTTTGATGTCGGCGGCGAAAACGGGAACACCGAGGGCGGAGATCTGCTCGGCGAGCACTTGCAGGGTCGTGGTTTTGCCGGTTCCGGTCGCACCGGCGACGAGTCCGTGGCGGTTGAGCATCGCGAGCGGAATCCGCACGGGCACGTCGGCGAGGGCGTCGCCGTTGACGAGCACTCCCATCTCGAGCGCGGCGCCCTCGAAGCTGTAGCCGGCAAGGATGCGGTCGACCTCGGTGGCGGCCAGCGGACCGTTGGTGCTCCCCCGGGCGGGGTTCGCGGGCGGTGCGGCGCTCGAGAAAGCGGATGCCTGTTCCGCCGCGGCTGCCTCGGCCTGCTCGAGTGCTGCCTCGGCATCCGCTTGGACCTTCGCCGCCGCGGCAACGGCCGCTCTCGCCTGTTCCACCGCGTCAGTCATCCGGTCAGCCTACCGACGCGCGCCGCACAGGTCCTCAGCCGGCTGACAGCACCAGGGGTTCGCGCAGCGCCCAGTCGCGGACGAGCCCCGTGCGCACGGTGACGCCGGTTCCCGGCCCGGTCGGCACCGGCAGTGTGCCCTCATCGAGCAGGAACGGTTCGGTGACGTCCTCGGCGAAGTAGCGGTCCGATGCAGAGGTGTCGCCCGGAAGCGTGAACCCCGGCAGGGCGGCGAGCGCCACGTTGGCTGCGCGGCCGATGCCGGTCTCGAGCATTCCGCCGCACCACACCGGGATTCCGCGGGTGAGGCAGGCTCCATGCATCCGCACCGCCTCGAGGTATCCGCCGACGCGGCCGGCCTTGATGTTGACGATGCTTGTGGCGCCCTGCTCGATGGCGTCGACCGCCACGGAGGTGCTCACGATCGACTCGTCGAGGCACACCGGGGTCTCGATCGCCCGGGCGAGAACGGCGTGCGCTCCAATGTCCTCCTCGACGAACGGCTGCTCGATCAGCAGAAGGTGGAACGCGTCGAGCTCACGCAGGTGGGCGACGTCGTCGAGGGTGTACGCGGTGTTCGCGTCGACTTGGAGCAGTCCCCCGGCACCGAGCAGGTCGCGCACTGCGGCGACCGGCTCGAGGTCCCACCCCGGCTTGATCTTGAGCTTGATGCGCTTGTAGCCCTGGTCGACGTAGGTTTGCACCTCGTCGAGCAAGGTCGAGATGTTGGGCGAGATGCCCACTGAGACACCGCAGTCGACCCGGTCGCGGGTCGCCCCGAAGTGACTTCCGAAGCTCACCCCGTCGGCGCGGAGCTGCGCGTCGAGGATCGCGGCCTCGAGGGCGGCCTTCGCCATGCGGTGCCCGACGACGAAGCGCAGCAGCGGCGCCACAGCGGCGGCCCCTCCGATCGGCCCGGCGAGCAGGGCCGGGGCGAGGTAGCTGCGGATAACATCCTCGACGGCTGAAACGTATTCGGAGGAGTAGAACGGGTCCACTCCTGCCACGCACTCGCCCCAGCCGTCGCCGACATCGGTGCGCACGTGCACGAGCAGCACCTCGCGCGAGGTCTGCACCCCGAAGCTTGTCTCGAATGGCCGCACGAGCGGCATTCCGATACGGTGCAACTCGATCGCGTGAATTCTCATGCCGCCAGCCTAGGCGGGGGATGTGTCGCGGCCAGGGTCACCGTCAGGCGGCGAGCCAGGTGAGAGAGCGGCCGATCACGAGCGTGTGCACCTCGTCCGTTCCTCGTAGGCGCGCACCGCCTCGACGAGACGATCGCGATCGCCTCGCGCACATTGCTGAGCTTGCCCGCACTGTTCGTCGCAGAGAACCTTGGGCTCTCAGTGGGCACGACGAAGCCGCTCCGCGGATGCCTACGCGAGCCGGTCTTCGAATCCCCACGGCTGCCCGTAGCCGCCCTGGTCGACCGGCAGCGCCATGAGGTCGAGGTAGGGCTTCGCGTCGAAGGCCTCCGGCCCGAGCACCCCCAGGCCGGACCAGGTGCCGGCGGCGAGCAGCTCAAGCGCGATCACGGGGTTGAGGGCGGTCTGCCAAACGACGCACTGCGCCTCGTACTCCGCCATCGTCCACTCGTTGTCGCTCACGTGGTAGAGGTACACCTCCCGCGGCACGCCGTCGGGGCCGGTGCCGGTGACCCAGACGCCGGCGCAGGTCTTACCCGTCATCCGCGGGCCGAGGCTGGCCGGATCGGGCAGCCCGGCGGCGACCACGTCGCGCGGGGCGACCATAACGGGTCCACCGGCGGAGCGCACGCGGACGGGCTCGGTCTTGTCGAGCCCGAGCTGGTTCAACGTCTTCAGAATTCCGATGAACTCATCGCCCAGTCCGTACTTGAAGGTGACGCGCTTCGCGTTGATCCAGCGGGGCATGAGGATGACCTCCTCGTGCTCGACGTTGACGCACTCGACCGCTCCGATGCCTTCCGGAAACACGAACACCTCCGGCTCGGAGAATGGCGCCGTCGTGAACCAGCCCCTGTCCCTCTCCCAGATGACCGGGGGGTTCAGACACTCCTCGATCGTGGTCCAGATACTGAACGACGGCGCGAAGATCTCGTTACCGAGCTCGTCCCGCACGACGAGATTGGCTCCGTCGCGGGTGCCGAGCTCGTCGATCTCGCTGAACAGGTGGTCGGCGGCGTAGCGAGCGAACACGTCACTGAGTCCCGGCTCGACGCCCATGCCGACAAGCGCGAGCTTGCCCGCCTTCTCCCAGTCCGCCGAGAGAGCGAACTGGTCGTCGCCGAGCATAATGCCCGTCTCCTCGTGCGGATTGGTCGGATGCGGCTCGCTGAGGCTCATCGCCATGTCGAGGTAGTTCGCGTCGGCGGCGAGCGCTCCCGCGAAGATCGTCGGCACGAACTTCGGTTCGACAGCGTTCATCACATGGGTCACGCCGTGCCGCTTCGCGACCTCGGCGACACTGTCGGGGTCAGAGGCGTCAATCCGCTCGGCGACGAAGAGCCCGGCTTGCGCGCCGTGCCGCGCCTCAATCCAGGCCACGGTGCGCTCGGCGCGGGCGAGGTCGTAATCGCTGACGACGATCAGTTCGTAGAAGGACCGCCGTGCGGCGATCTTGGCAAAGGCGTCACCGACGCCGCCGGCGCCCACCAGAAGGATTCTCATCCCCCCACGCTAGCCTCCAGCGGCCGCGAAGTGGCAGCCAACGGTCAGTGCTGCGCGAGAATCGGCTTCTGCCGCTCCAGGTACAACCGATGCGCGAGCGGCGCCCACAGGATGACCGCGACGCCGGCGCCGAGCACGAGACCTCCGATGGTGTCGCTGACCCAGTGCACACCGAGGTAGGTGCGGCTCAGCATCATGAGGATCGCGTAGACCAATCCGGCGATCCAGACCCAGGTTCGGTGGAGGATGAACCCGAGCACGACCGCCATTGTCGCGGCGTTCGCGACATGGCCCGAGGGAAAAGATCCGATGTCAGCGGTAACGAGCATGTCTTCCGGGCGCGGGCGGGCGAAGAGGTTCTTGAGTAGCTGCACGAGACCGGCGCTGAGGACGCTGGCGGCGGCGAAGTAGGACGCGGCCCACTTGCGCCTCATGACCAGCAGCACCACGATGATCGCGACAGGAAGGATGATGACGCCGAACAGCCCCCCGCCCAGGGTGTTCATGAGCTGGGCGGGTATCTCCCAGCCAGCATTGCGGTCCTCGAGAATTTCGTTCATCCATTCGGTATCGAACCCGAACGGCGTGTTGCTCTCCCGGTAGGCGATCACCGCACCGAGCGCCGCCACCAGCGCGATCGCGGCGATCCCACTGAAGAGTGGCCAGTGGCGGGTGACCCGCCCCTCAGACTTCAGCGCCTGCTCGGCGGCATAGCGGGTCCTCGGCCTGTTCTCGGTCATGCCTCCCACGCTAACCCCACTCTCCCGGGAACGGTCAATGGGACAGGGCCGGCACCGTTTTCGGCTGCACAATGAACCAGAGGGACAGCACCGCGACGAAGGCCGTCGACGCCATGACCAGGCCCATCACGAAGGCGCTGACGCCGAAGAGGCCGACGATAGGCGAGATGAGCCCGGCGAGGCCAAAGTTGAGGGCACCGAGAACGGATGCCGCGGTGCCAGCCTCGCTGCCGTGGCCTGCAAGGGCGAGCACCTGCACCATCGGGAAGCCGAAGCCGACCGCGGTGATGAAGAACCAGAGCGGCACGAGAACGCCCAGTAGTCCAGCATCCGCAAGATCGAGGACGACGATCGCCGAGGAGGAGAGGAACACGACGGCCGTCGAAAAGGCGAGGATCCACTGCGGACCGACGATGCGCGCGAGCCGCGCGGATGTCTGGGTGCCGATCACGATCCCGACCGAGTTCACGGCGAAGAGCAGTCCATATTGCTGCGGGTTGAGGCCGTACAGGTCCTGGAACAGGAACGGCGACGCGCTCAGGTAGGCGAACAGGCCCGAGAAGGACATGCCTCCGATGACTGCGACGCCGATGAAGACGCGGTCGCGGAAGATCGCGCCGTAACGTTGGGCCATCGTGCGGTCCGACGTTTCGCGCGACTCCTTCGGCCTCGTCTCGACGATAAAGAAGATCGCGGAGAGCAGCACGAGCACACCGTAGGCCGCGAGGAAGTAGAACACCCCTCGCCAATCGAGCACAAGCAGCAGCTGCGAGCCGATGACCGGCGCGAGGATCGGGGCGAGGCCGGTGACGAGAGCGAGCCTCGACAGCATCCGCACGAGGGGTTGGCCGCCGAACAGGTCGCGCACGGTGGCCATGGCGACGACGGCCCCGGCCGCAGCGCCCATGCCCTGCAACACGCGGAAGACCGCGATCCACCCGATGTCGGGAGCGAGCGCAACCCCAACGCTCGCGAGCACGTGCAGCGACGTTGCGACGATGAGCGGGAGGCGCCGGCCGACGCGATCGCTCCACGGGCCGACGAGCAGCTGGCCGACGCCGAAGCCGATGGTGGTCGCGGTGAGGGTGAGCTGCACCGCCGCCTGCGAGACTCCGAGGTCGCCCTCGATGACGGGGAAGGCGGGCAGGTAGAGGTCGATCGTGAAAGGGCCGAGAGCGACGAGAGCGCCAAGGATCACGATGTAGACGATGCGCTGGCGACGGGTCAACAGGTCGCCGGGGTGTACGACGACTGTCGGCCTGGTCGCGGTGCTCACAGAGACGTTCCTCGCTTCTTCTTCACGGAATTGGCACGCCGCGCTCCAGCCGGTCCGGGAACGGATGGCGGCGCGACTGTGTGTGGGGAGTGCCGCCCAACTGAGAGTGAGCGCGCGCTTAAGCCAAGGCCTCGCAGGCGCGGTTTATTCCCCTTCCGGCACAACGGGGGCGTCGAAATTTAGGCGAGAACCGGTTCGACGCCCGCCGGGTCTCTGAGCAGCGGGGCAAAAGCCAGCTCCGCCGCCCCGACAAGCAGAAGGTCGGATCCGAGTTCGGCCCGGGAGAAGCGCACTTCGTCGAGCGAGACGGTGAGTGCCTGATCGGCGACGAGCGCCTCGAGCCGGCCCGGCGCTGCCGCGTACAGCGAGCCGAGGAATCCACCGAGCACGACGAGCTGGGGATTGAGGATATCGATGGCGTTGCGCAGCGCGACGCCGAGGAAGGCCAGCTGGCGCTCGACCTCCTCGCGAACGGCCGGGGAATCGGAGGCGAGAAGCCGCCCATCGAGTTCGTCGGCGTTGGCCGTTGCGACCCCGAGCACGTCGAGGAGCAACGAACGGCGCACCTCGAGCTCGAGGCTTCCGGGCGCGCCGCTCGCGTCACGGCCACCGCGGCTCGTCGCGAGCGTGTGCCCGAACTCGCCCGCGTAGCCGCCGGCCCCACGGATCGGCCGGCCCCCTGCGATGATGCCGCCCCCGATTCCGCTCGCGCCGCCGTTGAGGTAGATCATGTCGGTGTGCCCGCGGCCGGCGCCGAAGATGTGCTCCGCGTTGGCGCCGAGCCCGGCGTCGTTCGCGGCAGCCGCCGGGAGTCCGGTGGCGTCGACGAGCAGCCGCGCGAGCGGCGCATCCGTCCACCCGAGGTGCGGCGCGAGGCGCACGACGCCATCGCTCGCACGCACGAGTCCCGGCACGGCCACCCCGATCCCGACCAGGCGAGCGGAACCGCTGACCTCGGCGCGGAGCGTGGCGACGGCGTCGGCCACGATGCTGACGGTGTCGTCGACGGTCGGCATCGTCGCGTCGCAGCGAATTCGGCGCTGTACCCGACCGCCGAGGCCCACGAGGGCGATCGTGACGGAGTCGACCTCCGGGTTCACCGCGATCGCGAGCACTGCGGGGTGCGGCGCGACGATCGGGCTCGGGCGGCCGACCTGCCTGCTCGCGTCCGGTTCAGACTCGACGACGAGGCCCAACTCGGCGAGCTCGCCGACCAGCGCCGCAATAGTCGACCGGTTCAGGCCGGTCTGCCTCGTGAGCTGGGAGCGAGACACCGACGGGTCCTGGTGCGCCAGCCCGAGCACCGCAGAGAGGTTGTGGCGCCGCACCAGGTCATTGCTGTTTCCACGCCGCGGCGCGACGGAGCCGGTGTCGGGCGGCCCGTCGCCCGGAACCGCCACCGCTCAGGCCGGAATCCGGTGCGTGCGCACCAGCTCGGCGTACCAGTGTCCGCTGTCCTTGACGGTTCGCTCGAGGGTCTCATAGTCGACGTAGACGATGCCGAACCGCTTCGTGTAGCCATAGGCCCACTCGAAGTTGTCCATGAGCGACCACACCTGGTAGCCGCGCAGGTCGACGCCGCGCTCCATCGCGCGGTGCGCGGCGGTGAAGTGGCGGCGCAGGTAGTCGATGCGGTCGTCGTCGTGCACCTGACCGTCCGTGAGTAGATCGGGGAACGCGGCACCATTCTCGGTGACCATGAGTGGCTGCGCCGGGAACTGCTGGTGCAGCGAGACAAGGAGATCCTCGAGCCCGTCGGGGGCGATATTCCAGCCCATCTCGGTGTACGGCCCCGGCTGCACGATGAACTCGACGTCCTCGCTGCCCGGCCAGGGAGAACCGACCGAGTTCCCATGCCCGTCGGCGCTCTGCTTCGGGGAGACCCCATCCCACGGCCTGACGGTCGCGGTGGAGTAGTAGTTGACGCCCAGCACGTCGATGCTCTGGTGAATCGCTTCGAGGTCTCCGGGGAGCACAAATGCCCAGTCTGTGATGCCGGCGGTGTCGGCGAGGAGATCGGCCGGGTACTCCCCGCGCAGCATCGGCCCGGTGAAGGCGCGGTTCGCAAGCGCGTCGATGCGGCGAACCGCGTCACCCGCGTCGTCCGCTCCGGGCCGCACCACGTGCAGGTTGAGGGTCACCGAGAAGTCGGGGTCGTTCGTCACAACCTTGCGGAGTTCGCTGAGCGCCAGCCCGTGGGCGAGGTTGAGGTGGTGGACGGCGGCAAGCGCGTCCGCGCCGTCGGTGCGGCCGGGGGCGTGCACTCCGGAGCCGTAGCCGAGGTAGGCGCTGCACCACGGCTCGTTGAGCGTGGTCCACGTCTCGACTCGGTCGCCGAGAGCCTGGCCGATAACCGCCGCGTACTCGGCAAATCGGTAGGCGGTGTCGCGGTTGGGCCAGCCGCCCGCATCCTCGAGCGGCTGCGGCAGGTCCCAGTGATAGAGCGTCGCGATCGGCTTAATTTCCCTCGCGATGAGGCCGTCGACGAGGCGGGAGTAGAAGTCGATACCGGCCTGGTTGATCGCACCAGAGCCTGTCGGCACGATCCGCGGCCAGGCGATCGAGAACCGGTAGGCCTCGAGACCGAGGCGCTTCATCATGTCGAGGTCCTCGTCGAGCCGGTGGTAATGGTCGTCGGCGACGTCGCCGGTGTCGCCATCGACGACGAGTCCGGGCGTGTGACTGAAGGTGTCCCAGATCGACGGGCCGCGGCCGTCCTCGGCGACGGCTCCCTCGATCTGGTACGACGCCGTCGCCGAGCCGAGAAGGAAGTCGGCGGGGAACTCGAGACCGGAGTCGCGGTAGTCGGGGCTGCCGTGGGTTGTCATCGCAGGAGGGCCTTTCCATCTGTTGCCGTCAGACGTCGCTGTAATCGTAGTCGCGTCGTCTCGCGAGCCCATATTCCGCGGCTGGGCGCCGTGAAGACGATCGCACGCCGGTTGAGCAGCGCGCTCCGGCGCGCGTGTCGAAACCCCGCGCCGGGGTGCCTGCGTCTCCTCCTCCACAGGCCCCGCTCGATGAGGGTTGTCCACAGGCGTTACCGCAGATCAGGGTGTGGTTTGGTGTCGACGGGAATGTCGGTGGTGCCTGTCACTATGGGGGTATGTCCACAGCAACCGATTCCCTCACCGACAGCGCTTCTGCGTTCGCGTCGGTGTGGGCTGGTGCGCTTACCGGG